>Ga0172380_10002518_pt1 | contig 27842 bp, 24 predicted proteins | sample Leawe162metaG_FD_119747 | JGI IMG/M metagenome (GOLD analysis project Ga0172380, IMG submission 119747) | Leachate microbial communities from a municipal landfill in Southern Ontario, Canada - Leachate well 162 metaG | ecosystem: Engineered > Solid waste > Landfill > Unclassified | place... | reverse complement strand
GCTCGGCTGGTCAACGTATAATGGCGACCATATGTCAATGTATGCTGTCAACTGCACAGTGCCAAAAACGTTAATCCGCTACCTCATCCACTGGGTTGCCGACAGCTCAGGCGAACAACTCCGGAACGTGCTTGAAGACATTATTGATACTCCAGTCAGCGCGGAACTGTTGCCGAACGACAGAGACGGGGGGATTAATCAGAAAACGGAAGAGTTGATTGGCCCTTATGAATTGCATGACTTTTTTCTCTATCACACCGTCAAGTACGGCGCTGAGCCGGAAAAAATCCGTTACCTGGCGGGAATTGCTTTCCAGGGTGTCTATACTGAAGAAAAAATTGAAAAAACCTTAAAGTTATTCTTCCGTCGTTTTTTTCAACAACAATTCAAACGCAGTTGTATTCCAGACGGACCGAAAGTCGGAACAATCAGCCTGTCGCCACGCGGAGACTGGCGGATGCCTTCTGATGCCAGCGCTGAACTCTGGAATGAAAGGCTTTCCGGGTGAGTCAGGAAAAATACTGGGATGAGGCCGCCGGGAAAAAAGAGTTCACGGTTGAGTTCAAACTTGAACTGTTTGGCCGCTATGTGACGCCTGAATCACGCATTCTGGATTTTGGTTGCGGCTATGGCAGAACCTTGCTTGAACTGCAAAATTCCGGATACCGGCAACTTTACGGAATTGACATTTCATCACAAATGCTGAGAATCGCCAGCGAAAAACTGCAACAAGCTGAATTTGTTCGCAGCGCCGATTTGACCATCCCTTATCCTGATGATTTTTTTGACGCCGCAATTTTGCTGGGAACGCTGACCTCAATTTTCGGCAATGACGACCAGGCCAAGCTGATTGCGGAACTGTCGCGAACACTCAAGCCGGGCGGAATAATTTACGCCGGAGATTTCCTGCTGAACGACGATGCCAGAAATGTGCAACGCTACCGGCAGTTTGAATATGAATTTAATCAATACGGTGTTTTTAAGCTTGCTGAAGGCGCTGTTCTCCGGCATCACAGTGCGGAATACATCAAACAGCTTTTGTCTAGCTTTAAACAACTGCATTATGAACGGGTTGTGCACCGCACGATGAACGGGCATCTGTCCAATGGGTTTATCTACATCGGAGCAAAACCGGATTGACTTTTGTTTTTTTCGGGTAATATTTAATAATCAGTTAAACAATATGGGAGGACTGAAACGTGAAAAGACATTCGTTACTGGTTATGGTTGATCATCGCAAGCAGGCCGCAGTAGATGTGCAAAAAACGCTTACCGCATGGGGATGTTTAATCAAAGCCCGGCTGGGGTTGCATGATGGAGTGCTCGAGAACTGTTCCGACAGCGGACTGATTTTCTGCGAACTGGTCGGCGATGAAGATAAGCGTGTAGAGCTTACCCGCAAGCTGAACTTGATTAAAGGCGTAGTTGCCAAACAAGTCACACTTGAACTGGAATAACGGTAACTCGTTAAAGATATACGTTCAAAAACACCGTAAAGACTTTGTCATTGCTGTTTTATTGGTTTTTTTCTAAAAAAATGCTTAGTCTTTAGTTGTTTTTTTTATTTTGCAGAGTAATATAACAACCGGTTTTTATATGCGAGTGTAGCTCAGCTGGTAGAGCATCACGTTGCCAACGTGATTGTCGACGGTTCGAATCCGTTCACTCGCTCCATTTAAAACCTGATGCCTTTTATGCGAGTGTAGCTCAGCTGGTAGAGCATCACGTTGCCAACGTGATTGTCGACGGTTCGAATCCGTTCACTCGCTCCATTTTTCTACTTTAAAGTTTGCCGTTAATTCTCGTTAACAGACCATCGTGTTGCGAGGTGAATTTATTTGGCGGGTTCAGTGGGCTTACTTGTTTCAGCCGGAGTTTTTGCCGGGGCGGCAGCGACAGTTTTTTCTTCCACAACCTTATTTGCAGCTTTATCTTGTCGCGCCTTATTTTTAGCGGCGATTCTAGCATTGGTTGCAGCAATATCCGCCTCGTGTTTCTTCTGCAACGCCTCTTTTGTCTCTGCTGACAAATTTGTATTGAATTTCAGTAATTCAGCCCGGACAATTCTGGTATATGAAAGAGGATTGGCTGCTGAATTTTTCTTGCCGATAGTATTGTAGCCGCCGTCAAAATCTTTGGTCAGTTGATTCCAGCCGGAAACCTCGTCACTGCCTTCAACCCATACGGAAACAGAATCTTCGCGCAAAAGTCCTGATTCATCTCTTCCTGCTGGAACAACCTGATAGGCATAAACTAAAACTGCATCCGCACCTTTATCTTCAGCTTCGGCGACTATCTTGCGATACATTTCCTCTTTTGAAAATTGTTCGTATTTTCCTGAGCAGACGCATCTGCCCATGACAGAATATTCAGCCGGGATTTTGGTCGCGTCGTCATAAATTTTTATTCCGGAAGTTTGCGGAAAAGTTTCGCCTTTATAATTGAAGCTTAAACATCCGACAACAAGCGTAAGTACAAGACACAACGCACCAGTGAAAAAAGTTTTTTGCATAACATTATTCCTAAATTTTTTTAAATTATTTCTTTACTTTCCTTTAACAAATAACTCTAAAGCGGATAAATTCAAGCTGATTGATGTTATTCCGTCCATCAACTCTGCCCTTTATGTTGTTTGTCGGCAACATTTTTTAATTCCCGGAAAATCAATTGCTTGATTTAATCTGGTTTATATGATATTTTTCTTCTGTCTCCGGTTTTATTAAAATATAATAGATTCAAGAAGGGGTCAATGAATATGAAACGTATTATTGCTTTGTTTTCTGTTTTAATGTTAAGCTTATCCGCCGCTGCAATTGCTGATGCCGTTATGAATATTAAAACACTGGACGGGCAGATTTTTAAAAATGCCACCGTGACCAATATTCTGCCCAATGGAATCGACATTGCTTATACTAAAGCAGACGGAACTTATGTCATTCGCGGACTAAGTTTTGCCAATCTTCCTGAAGACATTAGAAAAAAATTCAATTACAACCAGCAGAATGCCGTAGATTTCGAGAAGCAAGCGGAAGAATTCCGCAAAAAGCTTTATGACAATATTCTATCAGCAGAAAAACAAAACTCGGAGCTGGCCAAGCAGCAGAATGCATTTGCAAAAGATTTGGACGCCGCCAAAGCCTTTCTTTACAGCCGTCGCCAGAATGTTTTCCTCAATGTAACTCGCGGAGCTCAAGGCGGTATTATTGCGGCTGCCACATTGTACAGAAGTAACCAGGATTCAGGAAATCTCGGAACCTATTTTGTCAATGGCATTACTGGCGATAATGGAGACTGGATAGAAGCTGCCGTCTATCCGACCGGGCGGACAATAACTTTTGAAGACGGCACTTATCCGGTGTATGATTCGTCGCTGGAACGCGCAGCGTTGCAACTGGTGCAACAGTATCAGGCCGCAAATACCAACAATACGGGTTCTTCGCAGTAAACGCGCAGATTTGCAAATGAAGATACAACTGTGTCTATATGATTTCTACCGTTGAACAGTTTAGTGTATTCCTTAAATAGCTTTGCGAAAATATAAAACGTTCTCAGCAAGAAGGCATTATTCCCTGAATGACTCAGAAAGTTGATAACTTCAAGACACGGGCAAGTATTCTATTAATCATACTTGCAATTTGGACATTTGTCACCATTTGCGCGTCTTTTTATTTCTCGGTCGCCGCCAGAGAAAAGTATTTGGCCATGGGCAATAAAATCGCAGTGCGATATGGCGAATACTACCCCGGACGAGGACGGATTTTAGACAAAAACGGAGTCGTTCTAGCCTGGACGGAAAAATATTTTGACCTCTGTATGTTAAGCACTCCGCAAGATGATCAGTTATGTAAAATAATTCTCGCACAAATCCAGAAGGTAGTTCCTGATGCCACCCTGGAGCCATCAAAAGACGCTATTGTCCTGATGAAACGCAATATTTCACCTCACCAAATCGTCAAACTGGAAGAATTATTGGCAACGCTTCCAGAACTGAAGGTTATTCCGCGGGAGGAACGCAAAATCGTTGACTACCAGGAAGTGAAGAGCTTAATCGGCAATATTACGATTTACAATGGACAATGCCGCGGCATTAGCGGTATTGAAAGTAAGTTTAACTACAGTTTGAGCGGAAAATCCGGACTTTATGAAGTAATGCTTGACCGGCATAAAAACTGGATACCAGGAACCTGGAAACTTAAACGAAAAGCTGTTCCAGGAAAAGACATACAGCTGGACATAGCTCTTAGCGAAATCAGGCAGAAAGGAGCCAAATGAAATTTGACCGGGAAATGTTTTCTTTCGAGTCTAACAACAACTCGCCGGAACTGACCATGGCAATGACAATGCAAATTTTGTTGTTTGTTCTCGGTTTGTGGGGGTGTATGGCAATCTATAACTCTCAGACGCTCGGACCTTCGCCATTGTACTTCGTGGGGAAGCAACTGTTGTGGTTGGTCTCCGGCATGGCCATACTGTTTATTGTCCAGCGTATTCCATTCAGCATTTTTCGGGAAAACGCTGATTTATTGTGTCTGCTGGCTTATATTCCGTTGCTGGCGGTACTGGTTTTCGGAACTAGAGTTAACGGCATGAAAGGCTGGTTTTCGCTCGGGTTTGCCAACATCAATCTACAACCGTCAGAATTTTCCAAACCGTTTTTTATCTTGAGTCTGTGCCATTTTGGATTTAAGTATAAACCGGGCATGAAACGTTTTTTGACGATGGGCCTGGTTACGCTGATTTGGGTTCTGCCGATTATGCTGCAACCGGATTTCGGTACCGCGATGATTTATGTCGCCGGATTTATCACGGTATATTGGCTGACTGGCGGCACAATATGGCATATCCTGCTTATTCCGACCGTCGCGATTCCAGGAATCACCTGGTTTTTGCTGAACAATTCCTATGCGCTGAAAAGAATATCCGGCTTTTTGAATCCGGCGCTTGACCCACTTGACAGTGGCTGGCATATCCGTCAATTTCAGTTTACGCTGGCGCGAGGCGGCTGGATGGGAACTAAACTGGGGAAAGCTATTTGGGCAAATTCATATCTGCCGCTGGCGCACAGTGATTCCGTATTTGCTTCCATGACAGAATCGCTGGGATTTATCGGAACGATGCCCGTAATCCTGCTGATTGCGACCATTACCTATATAGTTTACCGGCTGGCGTTGCTGGCGAAAAACAGCTATCGCAAAGTATTTATTTTCGGCATGGGCGGCTTGTTCGCATTTCAGGCGCTAGTTCATATCAGCGTTAATGTCACGCTGATTCCGCCAACCGGATTGACTCTGCCGATATTAAGCTATGGCGGCAGTTCGCTGGTGGCAACACTGTTCGGATTCGGCATTCTGTTAAGTGCGGCATCGATACATGACCAGCAACCGGATAATCAAAACTGAAACAACCATTAACCGTCAGGACAAACTATGCAAACCGAATTCCATTATTTTGAAATTATTGACTGTCATGTACATCCGTTTTTGACCAGCCCGAATAACACCAGCTGGTTTCCCGGAACGGATACTCCGGAAAGTTTTTTTGCGGAACTTGAGCGCGCCGGAATTTCCCGTTGTTGCGGCTCGGTGATTAGAAAGCTGGCCAATCCTTCATTTGAAGACATTAAAGCGCTAAACCGGGAAACTATTGAGCTTAAAAATCGTTTCCCGAAAACTTATATTCCCGGCATCAACGTTCACGGCAACTATCCGGAAGAATCCTGCCGGGAAATCGAGCTGTTGCATAAAACAGAAAATATCCGCTGGATTGGGGAACTGGTTGCCTATTTTATGGATTACTCAAGCTATTCCACACCGGCGATGTTCCAAATTTTTGATTTGGCGCAAAATCTTGACCTTCCGGTCAATATTCATCCCGGCGACTTTAACGAGATGGCAAAAATCTGCACGGCATTTCCCAAACTGAAAGTCGTTGTTGCCCATCCCAGTGATGGGAAAGATAATATGCTGGCGCGATTTGAGCTGGTGAAGAAATATCCGAATGCTTATCTGGATTTGTCAGGCTCCGGTGTTTTTCGTTGGGGAATGCTCCGTCAGGGACTTAATATGGCCGGGAAAGACAAATTCCTGTTCGGTAGTGATTTTCCAATTTGCAACCCGTCCATGATGATTCAAGGCATAATGTTTGAACATCTGTCCGATAGCGAACTGGAAGCCGTATTCTCCGGTAATTTTAAACGTTTGACCGGAATACAGTAGCGCAATTTTGATAAAAATAACAGCGTTGCGGAACAGGCTAAACGCTTGTGTTTTTATAAGTTAAAGATTTCCTGCGGATTATAAAACAAAGCTGCAACCCGGGATTCTGAACATAAATCTTTGCCGGAAAAAAATCTTTTTAAGGACTATTATTTTTACCTGTCAGTGCTATATTAGGAGCTGATTTATTTTCAGAGTAAGAAAAAATTCTCTAAAGTAATAAACCAAACAAAGGGAGTCGAGACTGTGAGTTACACTGTACTTGTGTTTGTAAAACAGGTTCCGGATACCCAGAATATTACCGGCGACGCGATGAAGCCGGACGGGACCGTGAACCGGAGCGCACTTCCGGCAATTTTTAACCCGGAAGACTTGAACGCTCTCGAACTTGCGTTGCAACTGAAAGACCGTTACGGCGCGAAAGTTATCGTTGGAACCATGGGGCCGCCAGCAGCTGCAGAAGCGTTGCGCGCGGCGCTTTACCGCGGCGCGGATGAATGCGTTCTGCTTACTGACAGAGCATTTGCCGGCGCCGACACACTGGCGACCAGCTATGCATTGAGTTGCTGTGCCAACAAAATCGGCAAGTATGATTTAATCCTTTGCGGCAGACAGGCAATTGACGGTGATACTGCACAAGTGGGGCCTCAGTTGGCGGAAAAGCTTTCCTTGCCCCAAATCTGTTACATTGAAGACGTGATTGAGCTGAATAAGAATAAAGTAGTGGCCAAACGCGCAATTGAAGGCGGGTACGAAATTCTGGAAAGTCCGCTTCCTGCATTACTGACGGTCATTGACTCAAATGAACCGCGTCCAATGGCTGCTAGAAAAGTAATGAAATTCAAGCGCGCCAGAACCAGTTCTGAATTGGCCAAGGAACATGCCAACGCCAATTATACTGATGCTGAAGCTCTGGCCGAAGAAGAAGAAGCGCTCAAACAGAAGGGATTGCTGATTCACGAGTGGAGCGCAGACGATGTTAAGGCGGACAAAAGTCGTGTCGGCCTGTCCGGATCACCCACCAAAGTTAAAGCTATCATGAATGTGGTGCTTACTGCTGGCGCAGCCAAGGTGGTTGAACCTTCCGAGCAGGGAATCGTTAACCTTATTCATGAACTTATTGCCGACCATACATTGGGATGATAAATATGTCAGAAAAAATCGGAAACGTCTGGATTTTTGTTGAACAGGAAGGCGGAAAAATTGCTGATGTCAGCCTTGAGCTGGTATGCAAAGGCAGAGAGCTTGCCAACCGCCTTGGAGTAAAAACTGAAGCGTTGCTTCTCGGAGACAAACTTGCCGACTGTGTTGATACTTTGTATCATTATGGTTGCGACACTGTCTTTTTAGCGGAAGACAAACGCCTTGAACCTTTTACCGTGCTTCCTTATGCCAAAGTAATTATTGGCTTGATTAAAGAGCACAAACCGAACATCCTGCTTTTCGGAGCAACCATGAAGGGCAGGGAACTTGCCCCGAGAGTTGCGTCTGAAAAGCTCGCCGGTCTGACCGCCGATTGCACTGACCTGCAAATCGACGATTTTGACGATAAAGTGAACAAACAGTTTTATAAAAATAAACTGATGCAAATCCGTCCGGCTTTCGGCGGCAACATTATCGCGACTATCGTCAACACCTGGGACGACCCGCAAATGGTAACTGTTCGTGAAGGCGTCATGAAACTGGATAAACCGGATACCGCCCGCAAAGGTAAACTGGTAAAAGTTGCGCCGAATATCACTGACGTGGAAACATTAGTGAAAGTCATTGAACGTGTACGCCAGGAAAAAGCCGTAAACCTCAAAGGTGCGCAAGTTATTGTGGCCGGCGGTTACGGAGTTGGCAGCAAGAGCAACTTCAAGTTAATCTGCGACCTCGCAGAAGCTTTAGGCGGCGAAGTTGCCGCATCCCGCGCTGCGGTTGACGCCGGCTGGATTGACCACGATCATCAGGTCGGTCAAACTGGTGTCACTGTCCGTCCAAAGTTGTATATCGCCTGCGGTATCAGCGGTTCCGTTCAACATCGTGCCGGAATGGATGAATCCAAGAAAATCATCGCGATCAATTCTGATCCCGGCGCTCCGATTTTCTCGGTTGCTCATTACAGCATCGTCGGTAACTTGAACGACATTGTTCCGAAAATGATTAAAGCTTTCAAAGCTAAGGCATAAAGGAGATACGAGCATTATGGCTAATTTTTATACTGACAATAAAGACCTTCAGTTCTCGCTCGATAATCTTGACTTGGCGGAAGCAGTCGCCTTGCGTGAAGATAATTACAAGCAGGCGAAGAAACACGAAACCGCACCGGTCAATTTTGAAGACGCAGTTGATAACTACCGCCGGGTGTTGAATGTAATCGGCGAAATTTGTGCTGAAAACATTGCTCCAAGATCAAGAGAAGTTGATGAAGTTGGCCCGCATTTCGCAAACGGCGTGGTAACTTATCATCCGCTGACTCAGCAGAATTTGAAAGAATTGACTCAGGCTGAAGTCATGGGCGTTATGTTGCCGCACCAGTATGGCGGTCTTAATTTCCCGGTTTCTATTTATACGATGATTACTGAACTCGTTTCCAGAGCTGACGCCAGCTTGCAAAATCTGATTGGTCTTCAAGATATCGCTGAAACCATTTGTGATTTCGGTACAGAAGAGCAAAAAGCAAAATACCTGCCGCTGTTCGCTGCTGGTGATGCTGACGGCGCAATGGATTTGACTGAGCCGGATTCCGGTTCAGACCTCCAGTCCGTCCGCCTCAGAGCCTGGCAGGATGAAAAAACCGGACAGTGGTATCTTAACGGCATGAAACGTTTTATCACCAATGGTTGCGCTAAAGTGCACCTGGTGCTGGCACGTTCTGAAGACGGTACTGCTGACGGACGCGGACTGTCTATGTTCATCTGTGAAGCTTGTCCGCAACTGGTAGTCAGACGTATTGAAAACAAACTCGGTATTCACGGTGTGGCCACTTGTGAACTCCAATATAACGACGTTCCGGCACAGCTCTGCGGACTGCGCCGCCGCGGCTTGACCAAATACGTCATGTCGTTGATGAATGGCGCCCGCGTCGCTATCAGCGCTCAAGCGCTGGGTATTGCCGAAGCCGCTTATCGTGAAGCTCGCAAGTACGCTTCTGAGCGTGAACAGTTCAAAAGCAGCATTGACAAATTCCCTGCGGTTTACGATATGCTGGCAAAAATGAAAGCTAAAGTTCTTGCGGCTAGAATTCTGCTTTATGAAACAACCCGGGCAGTTGACCTCCGTAGCGGTTACAACCATCTGGTTGACCACACCGAACCGGAAAAGGTTACCCAGGAAATGCGTGATAAGCAGAAGTATTACAACCGCGTGTGTGCAGTTCTGACCCCAATGAGTAAAGCCTTGTCGACTGAAACCGCGAACGAGGTCGCTTATGACGCGATTCAGATTCATGGCGGTACCGGATTTATGAAAGATTTTAATGCGGAACGCTATTATCGCGATGCCCGTATTACTAATATTTATGAAGGTACAACTCAGTTACAGGTCGTTGCGGCAATTGGTGGTGTTATTTTGCGCAACAATGACGAACGCATCAAAGAATTTCTTGCTTTGCCGTTCGAAGGAAAGCTGCTCCGACTGAAAGAGATGGTCGTGGGTATGTATCATCAACATCTTGAAGCAATCAAATATGTTGTCGAGCGCAAAGACAGCGCATACCATGATTTAATGGCTCGCAGTCTGGTAGAAATGGAAACTTATATTTTTGTCGGATTACTCATGCTGAGGGATGCATTGAAAGATTCTGAACGTGAAGTTCTGGCAGAAAGATATATTCTGGATTCAATTTCGGAATTTAAGAAGCGTCATATGCGCGTTATGAGCGGAGATATTACCGTCATCGACAATCATCGCGACGTTATAGACTATTAATAACAACTCAGTCCGGCGGGAGCGTCGTCGCTCCCGCACAAGCAACCAAGGAGCACAGAATGAATAACGCTTATCTTGAACGCGCCAAGAAAGTAATTCCGGATCCACAGATTCTTTCTATTATCGCAGCCAAGCGGGCCAAGCAATTGTCAATGGGCGCTCGCCCGATGGTGAGATGCACTTCTGACAATCAACTTGATATTGCATTGCTTGAAATCGCAGAAAACAAGATCTCTTACGAGTTCGGCGGTTCCGGCGATGCCATTGATATCTTCACTCAGACAACGTCTGAAGCTGAAGAAAAAGCTGAATAGCTGTCAAGAAATGCGAAAAAATCAAAAGCCGGCTTGCTTTTATCTGCAAACCGGCTTTTATTTTTTAAATGCTTGGATTGACGAAAACGAGAAATATGGAGATTATGACCATGACTGATAAAAAACCGGAAGTTGCAATATTGATGGGCAGCAAGAGTGACCTGCCGATTTTAAAAGATGCATTTCAGATTTTTGATAACTTTGACATCCTTTTCACCGCCAGAGTACTTTCAGCCCATCGCACGCCGGAGGCAGCAATAAAATTCGCGTCTGAAGCGGAAGCGGAAGGCATTAAAGTCGTTATCTGCGCGGCCGGAATGGCTGCTCATCTGGGTGGCGTCGTCGCCGCACACACCACGCTGCCGGTCATTGGACTGCCGATTGCCTCTGAACCTTTCAACGGCCTGGATGCTTTACTCGCAACAGTTCAAATGCCTCCCGGAATTCCTGTGGCATCAGTCACGGTCGGCAAGTCCGGCGGAAAAAATGCCGCGTTGTACGCCATTTCCATCCTGGCATTAAGCAACCCGACTCTTGCATTGAAACTGAAAGCATTCCGCCAGGAGCAAACGGAAAAAGTCCTTGAAGCAGACGCAGAGCTGCAACAGGAATTAAAAAAACGTTAATCTGATGATAAAAATTATCATAGTTCTCTGCCTGATACCACTGCTGACATCAATAACCGTAGCGGGAAAATCCGGAACGGTTAAATCTGGTTCCGGCATCAACGTTGACATTTCAATTCCCGCAGACAACCACCCTTTTCTGCTACCGGAAGTAACAGAAATCGTGGGCCTGCTGGAAAAAAACGCTCGTTTAAAACCTGATAAATTATCTCCGGCAATAGAAAATTCCATTCTCAAACAACTGGTAATAAAACTTGTTCCGCTGGCTGAATATATTCCTCCTGATGAAGTCAAAACTCAGTTGCCGCGTAAACCGATTGCTCCTTTAAAAAGCGCTTACCCGGCAGTAAAAATAGACCACGGGAAAATTGTTTATTTAAGAATCGACCAATTCTCGCTGGAAACGCGGAAATTGATGAAAAATGAAATTAGCAACATTTACGCAAAAAAATCTCCGGTTAAAGGAATCATTATTGATTTGCGTAGTTGTTACGGGTTTGACTTTGAAAATATGATTGAAGCCTGCCGGTTGCTGTTTCCGGATGCCGGAAAAATCATTCGTTCAACAACTGCCGGCAACGTTGCTCCGCTCCGTTTGCCGGTCATAACATTGATTAGCGGCAAAACATACGGAGCGGCCGAAGTTTTTGCCGCAGTTACCGCCAGTTCTCCAAATTCATCCACCGTTGGCGCCGCAACTGCGGGAGAGCCGTTTAAAATGGAGTATTTTTCTCTTTCTAATGGTGGCAGACTCAGCATACCTGAAATACCCGTCTCCATCAATGAATGTCCGCATTTTCCGGTAACGCCGGTGGTCGCTGCCGCGCCGTTTCCAATTGTTGATTTCAAACAACTTGAATCGAACGCAACATCCGACCAGTGCATCTGTGTTGCCAGCGATTTGCTGGTCAGTATCAATACGCTCAAACAAACTTCCGTCAAAGCGCAAAAATAATATTTTCTGATTCAAAACCAACAGATTGTCCGGGATATTTTCCATGTTTTGCCTGATTTAAACTTGCAACTTTCGCGAAAGACGTTACTTTATAAATCCTGTTGTCTTATGGCGGGTTAGCTCAGTCGGTAGAGCAGCGGAATCATAATCCGCGTGTCACTGGTTCAAATCCAGTACCCGCTACCATTTTTTCCTGCATTGTATACACCAAAGTCGTCAGTGTTTGTTTTTTCGGATTTGTCGGTACGGTAAAAAATTTGTACCATAGGAAGTTTGAAGCATGGCATCAAGACATTTTCGTCAAATTTATATTGAAATAACCAACATTTGCAATTTGGCTTGTTCTTTTTGCCCGGGGACCGTACGCCCGTCAGCAACAATGGATTCTATACTTTTTACTGAAATTGTCAAACAGGTCAAGCCATTGACCGACCAGATCTACCTGCATGTCATGGGCGAACCGTTACTTCATCCTGAATTTTCATTTTTGGTCCAAATTTGCGCGGAACACGAATTGCCGGTCGCGATTACCACCAATGGCAGCATGTTCAATTCTTCTGCCGCCGACAGTTTACTGAATCCTATTGTCAGGCAGGTTAATATTTCCCTTCATGCGCTGCAGGAAGATATTTCCGAAGCAGAGAGAACAGAAAGATTTGAGCAAATTATTGCATTTACGCATCGGGCTTTTGAACTTCGTCCGGAGTTGTACATTAATTATCGTCTGTGGAATCTTAATTCTTCCAATGAAAATCTGGATTCTTCCGGTAACGGTTGGCTCTGTCGTAAAATTCAAGATGCGTTCAAGATTGACATTCCGATGTCGGGGCATTCTCGCGAGTTCAAAAGTCGGCGGCTGATTAACCGGCTCTATTTGAATGTCGACACGCGCTTTTCATGGCCGGGTAATAAAGAAACCCCTTTAAATACTTCTGGATTCTGCCCCGGCTTGACCTCTCAGTTCGCAATCCTTGCCGACGGTACGGTCATTCCATGCTGCCTCGACCACGACGGGATTACATGCTTGGGAAACTGCCGGGAACAATCTATAGAGGCGATTTTGGACAGTTCAAGGGCCAAAGCAATGGTTGTGGGTTTTAACCATGGGCAGTTAGTGGAAGCATTGTGTCAACGGTGTTCGTTCTGCTCGAGATTCCGTTCTGTTACATCAAAACCGCGCTGACTACTGCTATCTTACTCTTCCAAATCACTTTTTCCAGAGTTGCGAAAATGCGGTTTAACTTTTGAATAAAATTTTTCGTCCGCAACTCTGGCGTAGTAAGGATATTTTTTCTGTATTGCCGGGCTGATGCCGCGAGGAATGTTCTGAAAACGCTTGTAAAACCAAAGATATTGTTCAGGAAACTGGCGAATGTATTTTTCTGAAATATCCATCAATTCTTGAATGATTTCCTCTTCGTTTGCATAATCCTCGAATGGTTTTGACAGCCACTCGGCATGCGCGGTAACAATGCCGTTAGTCAGTCGCAGGCACGAACCGTAAACAATTACAGCATCAATATTGTTCTTCAAACAATAGCTGAAAAGCGTGGCCGGCGCTTTGCTGGAAGAGACCGGCAGTCCAAAAAAATTGACAAAAGCGCCGCCATCCCGTACCCGCGTATTCTGGTCAATCAGCGTTCCCACACTCATTCCCTGGCGCAATGCTTTTACTGATTCCCGCACCGCTCCTTTGGAAAATATAATCTTAAGCCCCTGTTCTTTTTCTCTGCCGCTTTTGTTTAAAAGCCGGTTTAGATACGGATTGCGCACCGGCTTGGCGATTGCCACCATTTTTACCCCGGCATAATAGGGCGCGGCCAAACCGGAGACTTCCCAGCTGCCAAGATGCGGGTTGACAAAAATAATCCGGATTCCCCTGGCAACATAATCTTTAAGCTTGTCATTAACCTCCGGAGGAATACAAGTGTACTTCTCAATGCGTTTCGGATTGTCGGTCATCCAGATGAATTCAAACAGATTGAACATCAGGTTGAACAGACTTGCGCGAGCTGTCTTTGCAACTTGCCAACCGGTTTTTTCAGGGAAACAGGCCTTGATGTTAGCTTTAGACACATGTCTGATGCCAGGAATCATGTACATGCAAATTCCGGCAAAACGTGAAGAAACCACTATAATCCAATGGGGAACTATTTTGAGAAAAGCATATACAATAAGCACAATTACATATTCAAGCAAAAAGCGGATTTGACGGAAATGTTTCTTCATTATTACAGATGTCTTCTTCTGGGGCGTTTAGTAAGCGCGGGATTGCCGTTCTTATCCATCCGGATGCCATTGGCAAACATTACACTCTCACGGCTGGAAATTGCGATATTATGAATCAGGTGAAGCCGGTTGTCTTCTGTGCATACCTGCCGTTCCGCCATCTTGGCGACAATGATTTTTTGGTTTTTCTTCACATAGAGCAGACCCCAGCCATCAGCCAGTTCGTCGCGGTGAACTTCGCCTTCCGGCACCGCCAAATAGAGAAAATCTGCCGCATGTGCCTGGCGAATATGTTCCAGGCGGCTGCCTTTATAAAGAGAACGCTGCAATGCGTCTATCTGCTTCAAGCACTTATGATATTCGGTATTTTTGCTCTGAGAATATTTCCAGGACTGATATTCTTCAAAAAGATTGTCACAATCCTTCAGTTCCGGCTCGGCAAGGCGTATTTTCGCTTCCAGTGCCAGTTTATCCGCTTTCAATTTACGAACTCTTTCCAGAAGACCTTCGTGGTCGCCGCAATCCGGCCAGCAATGGTCGCGGTTGTGGCGTATTTCAATCAATGTCGTTTTTTCCGGACGAATTTTGCCGCCATTTGCCACAGACCAGAACGCGGCCAAATCAACTTGATATTTCTTTATTCGTGTAGGCACTTTTATTCCAACGCCACTCGGGGCAAGCATTGCCAGCCAGGCCAGCGCCGCCTGCCGCATTTGAATCGGACTTAGCTCTGAGGCGGAACTGTCTTGTTTGGCAGTAACAGCAATCTCAGTCTGCTTGTCGTCTTTTGCTGTGTGAGCCGATTTTTTGCTGGTGTTCTTTTTATCAGCAACAGGCTTTTCGGAGCCAAACAAATTAAAATCCGGCTGAGTTTTGTTCATGATGTCAACCTTTTTAAAACAGCGCTTTTAAAACAAGCCTGTTCATGTTTTACGCGAATGATTTATAATAAACCAACACTTCAACATAATTTAATCGCAAGTTCAATTTGTACAATTTTATCTCAAAAAAAATGCCGGAAAAAATCCGGCATTTTTATTATTGTGACAATCAGGTAAACAGATTACTTCTTGCTGGAATTTTCCGCAATTTCGTTTTCTGCAATCATTTTGTCAAAAGATTCGTTGAATACTTCGCCCATTGCAACCATTTCTTCACCTGGTTTCAATGCTGCGGTATATTCTTCTTCAGCGGCTTTCAATTCTTCTTCAGAGAAGTCTTCTTTGGCAGCCTTGATGCTCAACCCGATTCTGCGCTCTTCAGTATCCACCTTGATAACTCTGGCTTCAACTTCCACGCCAACAGCCAATACATCTTTGACTTTTTCAACGTGTTCTTTGCTAATCTGAGAAATATGAATCAGACCATCAATCTTGTTAGACAATTCGATAAATGCGCCGAACGCAGTAATCTTGGTAACTTTACCTTTTACCAAATCACCAACTTTGTAAAGCGTATTGATATTTTCCCACGGATCCTGCTCAATCTGCTTCAAGCCGAGAGAAATGCGCTGCTGATCCGGATTGATGTCCAGGATAACCGCATCGACCATGTCGCCGGGCTTCAGAATTTCGTTAGGATTGTTGATTTTTCTAGTCCAGGACATATCAGACACATGAATCATACCATCAATGTCATTTTCGATTTCAACGAAAGCGCCATAACTGGTCATGTTTCTTACTTTGCCCTTAATCTTGCTGCCAATCGGATATTTTTCCGCCAGGATTTCCCATGGATTACGTTCTTTCTGACGCAGACCCAGAGAGATTTTCTTGCTGTCTTTGTCAATATCCAGTACAACCGCTTCAACTTCTTCGCCAACGCTTACAACTTCGCCAGCTTTAGTGATACGTTTAGTCCAGGACATTTCAGAAACGTGAATCAAGCCTTCTACGCCGTCTTCGATTTCAACGAAAGCGCCGTAAGGCATGATATTGACAACCCGACCCTTGATTTTGGTAGCAACCGGATATTTTTCCAGTACCTGTTCCCACGGATTCTGGCTCTTCTGCTTGAACCCGAGAGAAACACGTTCTTTAGTATAATCAATATCCAGAATCATCACTTCGATTTCCTGACCAATTTCCAGAATTTCAGACGGATGTGAAATACGTCCCCAGGACATATCAGTGATGTGCAACAAACCGTCTACGCCGCCGAGATCAATAAACGCGCCGAAGTCAGTAATGTTTTTGACCAGTCCTTTGCGAACTTGACCAATTTCCATTTCCTTGAGCAGAACACCGCGTCTGTCACGGAGGGATTCTTCCAGCAATTCACGACGCGAAACTACAATGTTGCGACGCTCATTGTTGATTTTGAGAATCTTGATGTCATATTCATGACCAATGTACTCATCCATATTACGAACAGGACCAATGTCGATTTGTGATCCGGGAAGAAACGCTTCAACCCCGTCAATATCAACGATGATGCCGCCTTTGACGCGGTGTTTCATCAGACCTTTGACTATGCAGCCTTCGCCATATTCGTTAGTAATTTTATTCCATGCCTTGATGGAATGCGCCTTCTGCAGGCTGATTTCCGGCATGTTATTTTCATTTTCAATTTCTTCGAGAAAAACTTCAACCTTGTCGCCTACTTTGGCATTTGCCCATTTCAGGAATTCGCTTGACGGAACAAAGCCTTCTGCCTTGTAACCAATGTCTACCAGCACTCCGTCATTACGCTTTTCTACGATGGTACCGCCGATGATGCTGCCTTCGACAAATTCGCTCTTCACTGTCAGTCCGAGAAGTTCGTCCATGGAGGGCATGTTGTCCAGGTCAACGTAATTGACCATTTCGATGGCTTGATTTTTTGTTTCTTCTGTTAACATGTTTAGTTGTTTGTTTTCTTGTTAATTTAGTTATTTGCTAACACCTTGTTTATAAATGATTTCCACACGTCGAAGAAATCAAACGGACTAGTAAGATAATAGTTCAAGCATGAAAAGCAAACTTTTTCCGCGCAAAATCACATAAAATTTTGATTTTACACTGACATATAACGACTTGCGCAAAAATTAAAGCCTCAGAAATTTTAAACCTGAGCTCAGTAATTGAGCAAGAGCGGGGGGCCAATTGAACGTCAGTTTTTTACCGCGCTTTATGGAACTTGGGGGACCGGCCAGCAAGTCTATTTCTTCCCGAACGCATGTAACGAAAATTACTGGCGCCCGGCGCGAAACCCGTCCTAACACTTTCTTCCCTTTACTTAACTCTGCGCTCTCCAAGTTAGTTTTTTCTGAACGGCTCCTGAGAAATTGTGACAGTTCCTTAGCATTCAGGTTTTGATAAAACGCAGTTTAAACTTGCGCTAATCCGGTTGGAGAATTATATTTAATTTCATCAGGTTGCAGCAGGAACGATTAACCATTACAAAATGTTGCGATAATATGCAAAAAACCGTTGAAGAGACAATCCGGATACATGACAAGTATCAGTTTGAAATCAAATACACCTATCCGCTGGACCGGGAACAACCGGTAACAGAATACACGGTGGAGACATTCATTTTTCTTCCGAACAATCTAGGCATAAACCAGTTAAGTTATTCTAAAAATGATTTTTACCGGGATATGCAGAAATACATCCGGCTGAAAACTCCGGTTTTTCGCCTGGCCTCAATCGTTAACGGAGCGGATAATCCGCTGGAGAAAGTTAAACAAACAGTTGCCGCATTGGGACATAACGCAAATGAACATACGGTGGCGGAATATTCTTATCACTTAAAGATGTTCTGTTCAATTTTAAAAAGCGCCATCCGGGATGAAGAATTTTTTATTGAGAATCACGGTCAGGAGCCGGGTATCAACGCTCTAATCGAGAGTTTTCTCAAAGATGTTAAACATATTGTCAAGTCATTCCGGGAACTGAAAGAAATTATTCAGGAAGCACATATTGACCATAATAATTTTTCGTTCTACAGCTTTTCAGATGAATATATCAGTTTGATTGTTGAGAAATATCTTTATCTGCTGCTGATATTTTTGAAGCAGCATAAAACAGTGACCAACAACAAAATTCCCGAGCTGATAATTCAAGTCATCAACAGCGAACTGGAGCACCGGAAAATCAACGGCTACCCGGCAATCGCGTCGTCGGCAGGTAATAACGAAGAAGTAATTTACCGGCTGCGGATTCTCAAAAAAATCATGGGAAGCATTTTGTTTCTGACAACTCACACCAAAGTGGAAGGTCGCCTGCTGGAACAGATTGCGACTGGCGTCGCCGCCGGGGTGGCAATGGCTTTCGCCACGGGATTCGTTTTCCTCTCCAGAAACACGTTGCAAGACTTGACGTTATCTCTGTTTCTCGGGCTGGTAATTTCCTACATTTTCAAAGACCGGATAAAAGAACTGTCCAAACTTTTCTTATTGAGCTGGTTGCGAAAATACGTTTACGATTACAAAACCGTCCTGTGTACAGCGATGGATGCGGAAGTCGGATTCTGCCGCGAATCATTTGCGTTCGTTCCGGATGAAAAATTACTGCCGCCGGAAATTATTAAAATCAGAAATAAAGATTATATTGGCAAGCTGGATAATGGCTATGCGCCCGAAAACATCATTTATTCAAAAAAACAGATTAAAGTTTTCCAGGCGGCGTGTGAAAAGATTTTTTCCGATTTTCAAGTTGATGGAATTCACGACATCATCCGTTTTAATGTCAGCGGCTTTCTGAATAAAATGGATAATCCGCGTAAAATACTGTTCGTTCCAGACGGTAGCGACAACTACAGAAAAATTAAAGGCGACTGTGTTTATCATCTGAATATGATTCTGAAATACGGTATGGACGGAAACATTAAGTATCACAAATTCAGAATCGTTCTGAGCCGTTCAGGAATTAAAAGAATTGTCGAAATTCCCTGCGACAATCAATGACGGCATGAACTTTCCCAGTTTATTCTGCATGAAAACACAAAAAAGGATGTTTGGCTCTGGGAGTGTCCTGGGAGCGCCAATCTCCCGATTGGCTGAATTAGGTTCGCCACTACGGAGAGTGGCGTTCCCGGGTAATTCAGAAAACTTTAGTGTTGGTGTTTTTGCGCAATATTTCATTGTTCATTCCGCCTCAGGAGGACTTGTCCGCCGCGGGCGGGTTGTAGTGCGGCGCTCCAGTGCCGCTTTGTTTTTTAAGTAGCCTTACGCAAGAGTCCGTACGACGGACAGCGTTATTTTTTCGCCGGTTTGTCGTTTTGGATTTCGAAAAAATGGAGGGCGTTGAGCACCAGACCGTGGCGGATTGCTCCGCTGGTAATCAGTTGACGAATATTATTTTCCGGAACAAGAATAGTTTCAATCACTTCCGTGTCATCAAGTTCAGGCGCGGAAATCTGTTCGCAGTCATCAAACATCACAGTGTAACAAGTGTTTCCCTGGATTGCCGGGTTCGGGCAGACCTGCCCGATGATGCGTCCGTTTTTGCCGCGATAACCGGTTTCTTCAAACAGTTCGCGAGCGCCGCCAGCCACTGTATCGGAATCTCTTTTGTCGAGTCCGCCGCCGGGAATTTCCAGTTCCGTACAATCCGAGCCGTGGCGGTATTGCCGGATCATGACCAGTTTGCGGTCAGGGGTCAGAGCGATTATATTCACCCAGTCGGCGCAACTGATGTAGAAAAAATTCTGCATCACGCCAGTTCTCAGGCATTCCGATTTTTCACAATTGAGATCAAAAATTGGAGTCTTGAATACTACTTCTTTCGAAATTCTGCGCCAGGATGTTTTCATCTGCTGCCTTATTTTATAGCTTGTCCAGTATTCTGATTTTTAACGCAACCCGATAGCTTTGCGTACTTTAGTCATAGTTTTATCGGCTTCAGCGCGGGCTTGCAAGCCGCCCTTGTGCAACACTTCCAGAACATAATCCATATTATTTTCCAGCTCTTCACGCCGCTTACGCATCGGGGAAAAATATTCCCACATAATTTCGAACAGTTCCTGTTTGGCGTGGCCGTAACCGTAATTTCCGGCGCGATATTTATCCTGCATGGCCTTGAGTTGAAGTTCATCGGCAAACAGTTTATAAAGAGCGACAACATTGCATGTATCCGGATCTTTGGCATCTTCCAGTCCTTTGCAGTCAGTAACGATGCTCATGACAGTTTTGCGAACTGCTTTCTGAGCTCCAAAGATGGGAATGGTGTTGTCGTAGCTTTTGGACATTTTTTGTCCGTCAATACCGGGCACGACGGAAACCGATTCCCGAATCTGTTCTTCCGGTATGCGGAAAATATCGCCGTAGATATTATTGAAGCGAATGGCGATATCCCGGGTAATTTCCACATGCTGTTTCTGGTCTTTTCCAACCGGAACTAAATCTGACTGATAAATCAAGATATCCGCCGCCATCAGTACCGGGTATGAAAATAAACCGTTATTGGGCACGAACCCTTTGGCAATCTTGTCTTTGTAACTGTGAGCGCGCTCAAGCAGTCCGACCGTGGTAATCGTATTGAGTATCCAGGTTAACTCGGTGACTTCCGGAACTTCAGACTGGCGGAAGAATACCGTTTTTTCCGGGTTCAGGCCACAGGCGAGAAAGTCGAGCGCCACGCCGAGCACTCTTTCCCGCAGTTCTGCCGGATCAGGCGAAGTCGTTAAAGCATGATAGTCTGCTATAAATAAAAAAGCTTCGCCTTTTTCCTGCAATTCCACTGCCGGCCGCATCATGCCGAAATAATTGCCGATATGCGGTACGCCGGAGGGCTGAATCCCGGATAATATTCTCATATTCAATCTGTTCCTTTGGAATTAAACTATTTCTGAAGTCTTTATTTCATGATTTCGACGGTTTTGCCGCCATTCGCCAGACTTTGGCTGGCAGCCTCAAGAAACGCAATCACTTCCAGGCTCTCATCAAGCTCAAGCGGTGAAATTCCGGTTTGGAAAAACGGCACGATTTTCTTCAGCATCAACGCATAATAAGGCACATCGTGTGAAGCGAAACAGGCTTTAGTGGTTTTGTTGGTAACGACTGTGCAACCGAAATTATTAGCTCCAACCCGGTTTCCGCGCAGAGTTCCGATGCGACCGTTATCCCACAAGCCGACGATGACATCATTTTTTTCGGTGTTGAAAGTTTGAACAGTGCGGCAACCTTTACCCATAAATGAATAAAGCGTTTCAGCGGAATGAATTCCATACCAGAAATAATCTCTGTAGTCAGGCAACAGCGCCATTGGGCCGAACGCTTCGCAGGAGCCAACAGTTTCATCGGCATCAAGTGCGCCGTCAATCCCTTTTGCGTAGCGGATAGCAGAGGCGGTCATTACGGGAATATTTTTCTCTTTGGCAATTGCCGCAATGGCTTTGGCATCGGCAAAACAGCAGGCAAACGGTTTGTCGATAAAAATCGGCTTGCCGAATTTTGCCAGCGCTTTGAACTGTTCAAGATGCTGACAGCCGTCCACGCTTTCCAGCAAGAACGCGTCCATGCCTTCAGCGGCGGCTTCGATGGAATCACAAATTTCCACGCCAAGCGTTCTCAGCTCTTCGGTAAATTGTCCAACGCGGTTGATGCTGTTGGAAAACTTCGCGCTTCCGCCCGGAAAAGCTTTGACCACTTTTGCGCCGGAAACATGGAATTCATTTTTATCATCATTCAACAGTTTTACAAATGCCGGGCAGTGTGAAGTGTCCAGACCAATCATTCCAACTTTTAATACGCTCATTTTAAGAGTCCTTTTTTTTATTATAGAAATTGTAACTTTTACAAGTCAACTTTTTTATACGGAACAAGCATTCGCCGCACAATATCTTCTCCGGCAATCAGACCTTTCAACATTTTCCACGCGGCTTCACCCATTTTTTCCGGCTGTTGAAAATAAATGGTAATTGGAAAATCCAAGTTGCGCGACGAAAGATCGCGCGGCGCGTCTGAAAGCTGTAATTCAAAATCTCTACCGGGAATGAATCCGAACTCGGCGGCAGCTTTTACCAGCGGCATGACAAACTCAACCCCGTCAATATAAATTGCATCCCAGCGCCGTCCGGAAGCAAAAGCATTTCTGATTTGCGCTTCAAAATCAGTCTGCGACGGAGTCAGGTTTTCGGTGGCGATTCCTGACTTGGCGAGGGTCACGGCAATCCTGCGGGCTGCATCAAATAACTGTAAATTCGGCTCGCAGTAAGTTTGGTCTATCACGGTCAGAATATTTTTACAGTCACTCGCGGTAAATTTTTCCATTAAGGCAGTAACTAATTCAAAATGGTCGGATGATACGTTGCCGCCCCGGGTTGTTTCGTCAATATCGTAAGTGCGGTTAAGCACGACCGTCGGCAGACCTTTTGCAATTGTCTGATCAATATATTTAGTGTCAAAATCGCTTTGCAATACCACCATGCCGTCCACCCGGCCCTGCCGGATAGTTTTCAAAAAACCATTCTGTCCGTCGCGGAAAGTCAGCAGCAGATTGTAATCATCGTGCCCCATTGAAATCGCCAGACCGTAAGACATTCGTTGATAGAAATCGGAAAAAATTGATTCATATTGCGGCTGCATCAATCCAATGGAAAAACTTTTCCCGGTTACCAACGCCCGCCCGATGAAGTTGGGACGATAGCCCAGTTCAGTAGCAACCTTCATTACTCGTGCCCGAGTTGCTTCGTTGACCCGCGTGCCCGGAGTCGGATTCAGCGCATGCGTAACCGTAGTTAAGCTCACTCCGGAAGCTTTCGCGACATCCCGGCGGGATACAGGTTTAACGGTTTTTACGTTTTCCATTGCCATAATTATATGAATATTTTCTCGTGTAATCAGTTTAAAACAGACAACGTTAATTCATAAACAATAACTCGAATATTATGAATTGCAATAACTGGCCTAAACTATAAACCGGTTTTTATTTTGTTATAAAAAAGCCGGATTCTGCAATCCGGCTTTCAAAAATTATTTGCGTTTGCGGCGGACGGGTATATGAGCGCTTTCTCCGTGGAGGGCATGTGCGGCTTCCATCATTACTTCGCCCAGCGTCGGGTGCGGATGAATAGCTTTGCCCAATTCTCTCGCGGTAATTTCGAGGTTCATTGCCGGAACTGCCTCCGCGATTAAGTCGGTGGCATGCGGTCCGATAATGTGAACTCCGAGCACCTGATCGGTTTCGGCGTCGGCAATAATTTTGCAGAAACCGTCCGTTTCATTAATCGCCATCGCTTTTCCGAGAGCCGCGAACGGGAACTTGCCGACATTGTAATTTATGCCGCGTTCTTTGCATTGCTCTTCAGTCAAACCGACCGTGCCGATTTCCGGATTGGTGAAAATACAGCCGGGAATCAAGTTGTAATTGAATTCGCTGCGTTTTCCGGCAATGTTATCCACGGCGCAAACCGCCATGGCGCTGGCGAGATGCGCCAGCCAGATTTTGCCGCCGATATCGCCGATAGCGTAAATTCCCGGAACATTAGTGCGGCATTTAGCGTCAACCGGAATCCAGCCGCGTTCATCAACGGCAACGCCAGCTCCAGCCGCGTTCAGTCCTGCGGTAACCGCTTTGCGTCCGATAGAAACCAGCAGATAGTCAGCAGTAAGCGTTTCTCCGGCAACTTTTCCGCTGACGCCTTTACTGGAAGCTTTGATATCTTCCAATGGAGCGCCGGTCAAGATTTTAATTCCAGCCTGTTTCATTTTTGTGGACAATACCCGCACGGTTTCGCGGTCGATGTTCGGGAGAATTGACGGCAACATTTCGACTACCGTCACTTCTGTTCCAAGTCCGGCGAAAAGACAGGCAAATTCACAACCGATAACTCCGCCGCCCAAAACCAGCAGGCTTTTCGGAATTTTCGGCACAGAGAGCAATTCCGTTGAAGTCAAGACTCGTGGCGATTCCGGAATAAATTTTGGAACAAGCGATTCCGAGCCCGTCGCGATAATAAAATTATTCGCTTCGATTTTTGCTCCGGAATCGACGCCGCCGTTGACGATAATATTTTTCCGGTTCAGAAATGAAGCCGTTCCGCTGAAAACTTTAACGCCAGCGCTTTTCAGCAGTGATTCGATTCCGCCGCGCAATTTGCCGATTACATCGTCTTTACGCGCCAGCATTTTTGTCCAGTCGGCTTTGATTTCGCCGGTGATTTCAATGCCGAATTCCGCCGCATGTTGCGTTTTATGCAATACTTCGACGGAAGCAATCAGGGTTTTAGTGGGAATACAGCCGATATTGAGGCAGGTTCCGCCAAAATGATTTTTTTCCACCAGCGCCACATTCAGTCCGCTCTGACCAGCGCGAATTGCCGCCACATAACCGCCAGGGCCAGCCCCGATTACACATACATCAAACTTTTCCATCCTGTTGACCTCTTTTGAAAGGGTTGCAAAGTCAGCGACGCGGCAGAAAAATCCGCCGCCGCTTTCTCATGTAAAAAAATATTGAGAGGCAATGCGCCTCTCAAAAACTTACAGAAACCTTCGAACCCGCTTAAATTTAATCCATTCATTCATTTATGCAATGCGATAAGCAAAAAAATACTCCGCTTGGAGCAGGTTATTTTTCGAAGATGGCGGCGGCTTCCGCCAGATGTTCGCGAATTTTGACTTTCTGCGGACATTTTTCTTCGCAAGCGCCGCAATTCGTGCAAGCGCTCGCGGTTTTGCCTGTTGCCGCGCCACTGCTAATGGCGGCATATTTGTTGCGGGCATGCGGCTCTATCCGATATACTTTGTGATAAATTAACGCCTCCAGGCAGGCCGGAATATTTACTTCAAACGGGCAGGGCATGCAGTATGCGCAACCGGTGCAATAAATTTGCGCCAGCGATTTGCATTTTTCCTGCAACTCTTGTATCTGCGACATTTCCTGCGAATTCAATACGGCGTTCTGTCCTGCAACCTTTACATTATCGTCCACCATCTGCCTGGCGCTCATGCCGGACAAGGCGCAATTGATGTCGGGATTGCTTAACACAAACCGCATTGCCAGCTCCGGCGTGGAAACTTTTCCTCCGAGCGCGTCTTCAAAAATGCTGCCCGCAAACGCCAATCGTCCGCCGCCAACCGGACCCATGGCAATAACGCCCAGCCCTTTTTCTGCCGCGTATTTTATGGACGGTTCGTTGGCGCGGTCAAGTAAATTATACTGACAAAGTACTGAATCAAAAACTCCGGTGTCAATGATTGGCAACATATTTTCCGGTTTGTCGTGGAAAGAAAAGGACAGAAACCGGATTAACCCCTGTTCTTTGGCTTTCATGGCTTCATCAATAAGATTGAATTGCAATATTTTGTTTTCAAATTTATCCGCATTAACTCCATGAAAATGATAAAAATCAATATGGTCAACTTGCAACTTGCCAAGCTGTTCTTCCAGCAGACGGCGAAAATCTGCCTGTCCGCTAACGCTCCACAATGGCAGTTTAGTTGAAAGATAGACCTTGTCGCGCCAGCCTTTTTTCAGCGCGCGTCCGACCGCGATTTCACTTTCGCCGCCACAGTAACCGTAGGCGGTATCCACATAATTAATTCCCTGCTCAAAACCATAGCACAACACGTCTATCGATTCGTCCATGGAAAGGTGAGATTTACCTTCTCCGTCGTTGGTCATCGGCAGGCGCATCGCCCCGAATCCCAGCCGGGAAAGCTCAATTCCGGTGTTCCCAAATTTTCGATATTGCATCTTATTTCATTGCCCTTTATTTTTTCGCTTAATATATGCAGGATATGTCAGGAAATCAATATTCTGTAAGAAATTGCAACACTCAGAAAACTCACAGGTTTAATCAAAAACCGGTTTTACAAATAATCTCCGGAGCTGTATTGTCTTTTTAACTAAAGATCAATTTGGAATCAGTTTATGGAAAAGAAAAAAAAGAGAAGACTCCACCGGATAGCCGAACGTACTAAAACCCGCAAAGCCTCCAGAAAACACTCAACGGCAGTGGTTGCCGCTCGCGGAATTATTTCCATTACTCCGGGTGGATTTGGTTTCGTAAAACCTTATCAAACAGAAGAATCTGAAGAAAAAATACAGGATATTTTTATTCCGCCGCACTTTCTTAATTCGTCAATGAATGGCGATGAAGTGGATGTGGCGTTGCTCGAAGAACGCGCCGAAGATAAACGCGATGACCGCGGGCCCGCCGGTAGAGTGGTGGAAATCATCAAACGCGCCCATGAAACGATTGTCGGCGAACTCATTGCCGGGCACAAAGTACGTCCGCTGAATAAACGGATTTCGCAGGATATTGAGGTCAGCGGCAGCCTTAACGGCGCAAAACGCGGTGAATGGGTGGAAATAAAACTGCTTCATCATCAGGATGACAGTTCCGGAATCAAACGCGGCGCGATTGTCGATAAAATGGGCGTGGCCGGTGAGATTGCCAACGACCTTGACGCCGTATGCAAAGAATTCAGCCTGATGTCGCCATATACTGCGGAACAGAATGAGGACGCCGCAAAAGTGGAACCACAGGATATTCGGCGTGAAGATTTCCGCAAACTGTTCTGCGCGACGATTGACCCGCATGACGCGAAAGATTTTGACGACGCGATTTCAATTATGCCGGGCAAAGATGAAAATGAAGTCGAGCTGGGCGTGCATATTGCCGATGTCGCCGCCTGGATTACCTGTGGCAGTGAACTGGACCAAGAAGCTTTAAAACGCGGTTTCACCTCTTATCTTCCAGGGCGGACACTGCCGATGTTGCCGAAAGTCCTCACCGCGAAAATCAGCCTCACTCCGGATGGCGATTCGCTGGCGCATTCAGTCATTATGACCGTCCACAAACAGAGCGGCAGAATACTGAGTTCCCGCAGAACCCACAGTTTTATTCAAGTCAAAAAACGTCTTACTTTCGGTGAAGTACAGAGCTTTATCGATACCGGCGATTTGTGCGAAGGCTGGGATCGGGAATTTGCCGGAAAAATCGGCGAACTGGTTGAACTCACCCGGAATATGCGCGAATACCGGAGACGAAATGAAAAATTTCTTGAAATGTCCATTCCGGAAGTCCGGGTTGTGTGCGATGAAAAAGAGAACCGGATTATCGGGATTGAACGCAAAGAACAGCGCGAAGCCGACCAACTGGTTGAAGAATGTATGTTGGCCGCCAATACCGAAGTGGCAAAAGAGTTGATCGAACGGGCTATTCCCGGAATGTACCGGGTGCATCCAACTCCCGACCCGGAAAAAATAGCGGAATTTTCCGTAATGGCTGAAGAATCGTTCGGAATTGTTCCCGGCGACCTGACCAGCCGCATCGCCTGCAACGAATTCCTTGACAGCCTGCCCGACGATCCCAGAAAACCGGCTCTGCTCGGCGCGTTTCTGCGTTCTCTGCCGCGCGCCTATTATCTGGAAAATTCTGAATTGCATTTTGGTCTCGGAAAAGGTCGCTACAGCCATTTCACCAGCCCGATCCGGCGTTATCCGGATTTGATTGTTCATCAACAGTTATGGTCGGCTGACTGCAACCGGCGACTGAAATCTAAAAAAACGATGGCGCAAGTCGCGGCAGATTGTTCCCAAAAAGAACAGAATAACGATGATGCTTATTATACCGCCAGCGACCGGCTTAAACTGCGCTATCTCGATCAGCAACTGGTTGACGGCAAAGAAAATCTGCATGAAGGAATTATTGCCAAAAT
>Ga0172380_10002517_pt1 | contig 27844 bp, 28 predicted proteins | sample Leawe162metaG_FD_119747 | JGI IMG/M metagenome (GOLD analysis project Ga0172380, IMG submission 119747) | Leachate microbial communities from a municipal landfill in Southern Ontario, Canada - Leachate well 162 metaG | ecosystem: Engineered > Solid waste > Landfill > Unclassified | place... | reverse complement strand
CGCGGCTATGTGGAAGAGGTTATTCAGACCAAGGCACTTTAATCTAGTTGCACTGCATTACTTGGCGCATCAATCGAAACTATTTTCTGCACTTGCCGAAACATGAGCGTGATGGCTGGGTATTGTGGTGCAGCATTGGCATGGTGCTTGTGAAAGTTGTTTAGTAAAGGAGCACGGGCATAAAAGTGCGGGGATTGAATGGGTAACTTTGAAAAGCAACAGATAGGCAAGAAAATATTGTGAGCAAACCGCCTCATTTTTTGATAGTTGGCGCCCCTAAAGCGGGAACGACCTCGTTATACCGATATCTGCAGCAGCACCCGCAGATATTTATGCCGGAAAACAAGGAGCCCAGATTTTTTTGTGGGTACGCGACGGATGTTTTTGAATTTGGAAGCAAGTGCTTTCATGCTGAGATTGTTAGTACAAAGGCTGATTATTTAGCCTTGTTTCAGGGTGCTCCAGCAGGTGCAATATCTGGCGAAGCATCTACCGATTATCTGTCCTGCCCGCAGGCAGCAAACCGCATTCATGCATGGAATCCGTCTGCAAAGATTATCATCATGTTGCGCAACCCTGTCGACCGGGCGTATTCGGAATATCAACATTCAATCACTGCAAAGTTCCAAAAAAACAATTTTTGGGAATCGCTGTGTTTGGAGGAAGAGCGCATCGAGCAGCATTATGATCCGATATTCTGGCATGTGCGGCGTGGATTGTATTTTGAAGCGGTTAAAGAGTATATCGAAGTATTTGGCAAAGACAGGGTTCGGATTGTATTCTTTGAAGAGTTTGCCAATTCAACGGCATCGGTGGTGGCATCGCTTTTTGAATTTATTGGAGTTCCGGCCTGTACTGTTAATGTGGCCGAGCGGCACAATGCTGGAAGTGAAATTGCGCCTCATATCCGACATGGAGTATTTTGTTCGAAATTCGTGCGTTTCATAGTTCGGCTTGCTGGGCAATATCTTGGACAGAAATCCATGTTAAATATAACCAAATGGTTGCCGTGCAATAAGAAAGGCGGTGTGCGTGATATGTTAACGAATGGGCAATATGACTGGTTGCGTGGGAAGTTCAGGGAGGATATTTTGAAGCTGCAAGAACTGCTGGGTGTGAATTTGGGCCACTGGCTATGAAATTTTCGGTGTTGTTGCCGACGCGCAATCGCCTTGAACTGCTGTCTCGCGCAATTGAAACGGTGCGTCGTCAGGACTATGGTAACTGGGAGATCATCGTTTCCGATAATTTTTCAGAAGAGGATGTTGCTGGCTATATCAAGTCGCTTGGCGATTCACGTATTAAGTATTTCCGCACGGATCGATTTATTCCCGTTACCGATAACTGGAACAACGCCCTCGACAATAGTGAAGGCGATTACGTCATCATGCTGGGGGATGACGACTGCTTGATGAAAGGCTATTTCTCTTTCTTGAGTGGATTGATAGAAAAATTCGACGCGCCAGATTTCGCTTATACCAGCGCATTTCTATACGCTTACCCCGATGTCCTGCCCAGCTTTCCTGATGGCTTCCTCCAGACATACAGCGCTAGAAGGATTTTCCAATCTGCCAGTGAACCTTTCTGGCTTGAAAGAAGCGAGGCGTTGGCATTCGCCAACGACTCTCTGAATTTCAGGGTAACGTTTGATTACAATATGCAATTTTCTCTTGTAAGCAGAACACTCATTGAGAAATTGAAGCGATACGGCCCTTTTTTTCAGTCCCCTTACCCGGATTATTATGCCTCCAATGCCATGATGCTCAAGGCAGAGCACATCCTCGTCGTGCCACAACCACTGGTGACGATAGGCATCAGCCCAAAATCGTTTGGCTGTTTTTACTTCAACGATGCGGAAAACGATGGCAATAAATTTCTGAATAATATCCCTGACAAGGAAATAGCGGATCGGCTGCGAGAGGTCGTCCTGCCCGGCACCACCATGAACACATCCTGGCTGATTGCCATGGAAACGCTCGCAGTTAATTTTGGTGCGGAGCTGGGCATCAAGGTGAATTACGCCCGTTACCGGCTGATCCAGATTCTCGCCACCTACGACGGAATGCTTACCGGCAAACACACTGTGGACACCTATCTGGAGTTGAGGAAGAAAATGCATCTCAGCGAATGGCTGCGCTACGATGTCATACTCTTGTCCATCAAAAGAATAGCGCCGGAAAAATACCATCAATTCTTGGTAGCTTCTCGCTCTCACCCAGAAGTTCACATGCCGAAGGTGGATGGCAAGTTTAAAACCATACTTGATGTTTTTGAAAAAATCGATCCAAAATTGCACGTGTGATTGATTGTATAGAAGCGCATGAGTAAGAAAATGAATGAAATTTGTGTCGCACACCTTGTTCGCGCCCAAAACGGCATCGGCCCGCTAATAGACTTTCTTGAATCATACAAGCTGAATCCAGGCGGTATAGAGCATGATTTCATTATTTTATTTAAGGGCTTTAAGAATGAAGGCCCATCGCAGGAATATAGATCTCTGTTGAGGCCGTTCAACTATAAAGAACTCCATGTCCCGGATGAAGGGTTTGATATAACAGCCTATTTTGCGGTTCCTCGTTCTTTTCAATACAAATATTATTGCTTTCTCAATTCATTTAGCGTCATTCTTGATGCAAAGTGGCTCTTGAAAATGCATCAATATATCTCCCAAGAAAATGTAGGCTTGGTCGGCGCAACTGGCTCATATCAAGGGCATCTATGGAGAGGCAATTACACTTATACTCAATGGAAATTATCGGTTGAGAACGCCATTCCAAAATCGAAACACCCTAAATTAAGAAAATTTTGGGTTGGTAGATTAGACTGGGCTTTGCAATTTTGGATTAGTTATTTGAATAATGGCTTGAAGCTCAATTTTTATTTTCCCCGATTTCCTAATTTTCATATTCGATCCAATGCTTTTATGCTTCGAGATGAGATGATGAGAAAAATAGTGTGCCCAAAAATACTAAGCAAGATGGATGCTTATAAGTGCGAAAGTGGCAGGCAAAGCATTACAAACCAAATTATGAAATTAGGCAAAATAGCTCTCGTGATCGGGAAAGATGGCAAAGCGTACAAGAAAGAAGATTGGTGGAAAAGCAACACATTCTGGCGGGAGAATCAGGAAAACTTGCTTGTTTCAGACAATCAAACCCGTGCATATACAGATGGCGGGCTGGCTCAAAAAACCCTTTTTTCGAATTACGCATGGGGCGAAAATGCCTCGCCAAAACAGCCATTTAAAAATTGAATTTTGTATGGTTGATTCGCAGAATTGGTGACATAAAACGTTCAGTTAAAAAATTAAACCGGGGCAGCGCCGTGCCGCTGCATGTGAGCGTTACCCTCTTAAACCCGATGCATTATTGTCTTGGCTACGGGGGCTGCAATAGGAGAATAAATTGATTTCACAGAGATTTTTGAAGAAAATAGCCCTGCTCGTTCCGCCAATTCGTCAAGTTTTTGCCCAGAGGGATGAGCTACGCAATCAACTAGGCCGGGTCCAGCAATCAGTTCGATCTTCATGGATACATCACAGGCAGTATGGGGAATTTAATGTAAATCCGGCTATTGGCAAAGGCTCAAGCATCGATGACAAGCGAATTATAGAGAGATTGCTTGCGGCTTATCAGCGTGCTGACACGAACCAATATGGCAAGGACTCGATGTGGCGAGATTTTTTTGAAACACATCACAAATCATCCCATGAAGTATTTATTTCTGGCGATATTGAAAAATCACGTGAAATCCTATCTAACCCTAGTTCCAATAATTTATTTTATGGGTTTGATGAGCTCTGCTCTCTTTTCATTCATAAATTTCACGATGATCCGAAAGGATACAGTTACGCTTGTCAAGACAACTTAATTCGCTTGGCTGAAGCAATTGGTGTGTTTTCAGTTGAATGCCCGGAAGGCGCTGTATGGATGTTAAACCAAGAAAAATCAACCGACGAAATCTTACATGCCATCGAAGTTGCTTTGGGTGCTGAACTATCTTTTCCTGATATCTACCCTGGCGCCATTGGGCTTCAGTCGATTCGTGGAATAATTACCTACCGAGCTATTCAAGCGCTGTATTTAGCCTATAGGGTACGCCAAATAGCACAAGATGCCATCCCTCAAAAAGCACAACCAAAAATTTGTGAGATAGGTGCCGGGCTGGGGAGATCAGCTTTGTTTGCTAGCCAGTTAGGAATAAATAACTACACGCTCGTAGATGTGCCTATGACTATTATTTCGCAAGGATATTATTTAATGCGTTGTCTAGGCGAAGATGCGGTAGTGTTGCCGGGCGAAGCACAAAAAAATAATACTCAGATAAGTTTAATGCACGCAAATGACTTTCTTTCCTCAAATACACAATTCGATTTGATTGCGAACGTCGACTCGATAACTGAATTTGGTCAGAATCTTGCGCTGCAATATTTGAAGAAAATTTCTGAATTATCACCAGCCTTTCTAAGCATTAATCACGAATCTAATAAAATTAGGGTGATTAATTTACTTAAGCAATTGGATATCACCTACAAGGCTTCACGCTACCCATATTGGATGAGGCAGGGCTACGTTGAGGAGTTGGTTATATTTAATAGAAAATAATGTAATGCGACTGATTGTCCGCTGCATGCAAAATATAATCTCTTAAACGCGATGCATTACTGACTTGACGGATGGATCACAACATGACTCCAGAGCCTGCGTGGAAGCCCATATTTTGCGCATCCTAGAAAGTCTATGAAAAAAATTTGCGTTGTCCATCTGGTACGAGCTCAAAACGATATTGCGCCCTGCATGCGTTTTTTAGAATCCTACAAGCAAAACACGGGGGGGATTGAGCACGACCTGCTGATCGTGTTCAAGGGATTTTCTCATCCGCAAGACGCTGCAGAATATCAGGAGCTGCTCGCCTCATTTAGACATGCGACACTTTATATTTCAGACGAAGGATTCGACATTACGGCCTATTTCACTGCTGCCAAACGATATTGGGAACAGTACCACTATTTCTGCTTCCTGAATTCATTTAGCGTTATTCATGATCGCGAGTGGTTGAGTAAATTTTATGAACAAATTTCTCGTCCAGGGATAGGGCTGGTAGGTGCAACAGGATCATGGCAAAGCCACAGGGGATCTGGAATACTTTGGTTTTTGATGGCTATGAGTGTTGCTGCTATCCGGGATTTTCGTTTGCATAGCAACAAACCTGTTTGGATAAGACTGGCATTAAGCACAAGGACTGGCTGGCAATTCGGCTTATATATTAGGGGCTATATTCAATTTCCAAATTACCACTTGCGGACAAATGCTTTCATGATTTCTAGCGAATTAATGAAGAAAATTAAATTCCAGGAAATAAAATCCAAAACAGATGCATATAGTTTCGAGAGCGGTATATATGGATTGACTCAGCAAGTTCTTAAAATGGGTAAAGTGCCCCTCGTTGTGGGTAAGGATGGTATTGGCTATGAGAAGGAACGATGGAATGAAAGCATGACATTTTGGCAATCTGAACAAGAAAATCTGTTGGTGTCAGATAACCAAACACGCGATTATCAGTGTGGCACAATGGAGCGGAGAAAGTATTTATCAAATGCGGCATGGGTGGGATTTACAGGGTGGGGCATACTCAATAGTAATGTTCGACGTTTTTGGAGAGAACATTGGAAAAAATCCACTTGCAGTAGCAAATGAGTGAAGTTACAACACCAAGAATTTCGATTGCGCTCTGTGCATATAATGGTGAGCGCTATCTTGCCGAGCAACTGCAAAGCATTCTCTCACAAACAAGCCTGCCCCACGAACTGGTTGTATGCGACGATGCATCGGGAGACGCTACCCAAGCCATCGTGGAAGATTTTGCCACTCGCGCCCCTTTTCCGGTACGTCTTTGCCGCAACCCGCAACGGCTTGGTATCAGCGCCAATTTTGAGCAGGCCATCCGTCTTTGTACGGGAAATTTTATTGCTTTATGCGATCAGGATGACGTATGGCTGCCGAACAAGCTGGCATTATTTGCAGAAATACTCTCTAAAGGGACGGGCTGGGTTTGCTGCGATGCTGAAGTATGCGATGCCGAACTTCATCTCCTCGGTTACACTTTGTGGCAGCGTGTTGGTTTTGCTCACAGCAAGCGTGAAGCCGCACGAGATGGCAGGTTTATTGACGTATTGATCAAACACTATGTTGTTGCCGGTGCTACAGTAGCTTTCAAAGCGCAAGCTCGCGACTTACTTCTGCCCATTCCTCGCGAGTGGCATTATGATGCTTGGCTGGCAGCAGTGCTTGCTGCCACAATGGATGGCGGCCTGGCGGAAATGCCGCTGCAACTCTACCGCCAGCATGGCGGAAATGCCTTGGGAGCGGCACAGCGTGGATTGATGAAGGAAGCGCGTGCGGCTTTTTCCATGGATCGCGCCAGCTATTATCAGACAGAACTTTCACGTTGGTCACAACTTGCAGCGCGTTTGGAGAATAATATCCCTGCGTTTATAGAGGTCAAGCTCGCGGCCAAGCTTGCGCATTTGCGCCTCCGTGCCTCGCTGCCAACCAACCGGCTTGCCCGCATTCCCGCCGTCATCGCAGAAATTATTCGAGGTGGCTATAGCCGCTATGCCCGCAATTGGGGGAGCATCGCTCTCGATCTTTTGGTCAAGTGAGCTTGGGCATGCCATGCCTGATTAGCATTTTAAGCTTCCATGGTATCCAACAAAAGGGGGACAGCCAAGAGCGGAGCGTAATTTTACGTTGTGACTGTGAGCTTAGCCGTAGAGATAGCAGTCTCTGACGTTGACGCCACAATGATGGCAGTAGTGGAGCATATATTTTTTTCCAGACGGCACTGTCCCCTTTGACTAAAGTAAGCAGCAGCCCTTCCAGATGAATCAGGGCGAGGTGCAACGGTAACAGCCAGACTAGTAGTATGCTTGGGTAGCAGATGACCATGACGAAAGTCTTGTTACGTTCCGACAAGGCGCGCCGTCTGAATGTGGTGGCTAATCTTTTACCATGCACTTTACCACCGCCAAAGCTTGTTCCGACTCGATGACGGTAACCGGAAATTCCCATTGCCCTTACAGAATATCCAGCCAACCTTGCACGGCAACAGAGATAGAGGTCTTCACCGATAGAGCCAAACCATTCCGGAAATCCACCGAGTTCTTGCCATAACTCCTTCTGAATCCATAGGCAAGCACCAATGACAACGCCCACTTCAGCCTGGCACGGCTGATCGTTAGGAATTGGATTGAGAAAGGGGTCTAACAGGCAGCCGATGTCGATCAGTTTGCTATTCGCAGCATCATATTGAGGCAACCCGAGGATAGCCGGTTGGCGAATGTCTTGCGCTGCATTGTACAGCGTAGCTAAAGCGTCCGGAAACAGCGCAGCGTCATTGTTGAGGAGCAGCACGAATTCTCCAGAGGCGCGCTCGACCATGCGGTTATTGGCGATGCAGAAGCCGGCATTGTCCGCGCTTTCGATCAAGATAACCTGAGGATAGGCGGCACGGATATGTTGCACCGAATCATCAGTCGACGCATCGTCGTGGACGATGATTTCGACCGGGAAATCGCAATTCTGTTTCAGTACCGAGGCGATGCAATCGTCTATTACCTCCATGCCATTGTAGTTGGCGATGCACACGGAAACCAGCGGTTCTGGAATGATGTCGCGAGTGCTTATCATGTAGCAACATCCGCGCTGTATTGCACATTCAGTATCATCGCGCTTACCATTTGCGTGTACCACGAGCCGCCGATTTCATAATCACCTCCCCATTTCGCTATTAGGCAAAATTTGCATAATTGGATCGCTGATCTTACGAGCAACGATTACGTCCTGATAAGTGAGGAAGTGTTCAGGCGCAAGCCCAGCGTGGTGTATTAGATAACTTTGAAATTCCTTTCCAGTTTTCTTGAAGTCTCCTGAACCGACCACAAGAGAAGTCATGCGAGGAGGGATCATCGGCTCGCGGTGATCGGCGATTTTATCCCACATGTCAAAAAAACCGTACATGACAATACGGAGGAAGCGTTTCAACCAAGAGGGAATGTGCTGTCGCAAAGTTACCATGAACGACCTCAATTTTAAAGTTGGATAATCAGGCGAAAAAATATCAGAATTATTTGCCGCAAAGGGTAGAGGCAGCGGGTTGGAAATGCTCATGTTTCATTGAGCCATTTCCATGTACGCTGCATGCCTCCTTCCAGGTTGATTTCAGGCTTCCATGACAACCGCGCCTCGATGCGGGATATGTCCAGCACGACGGCGCGCACGTCGATTCCCCGTGCCGGGAGATGGGACACTTTCAGCTTGATGCCCACGACATGTTCGACAATGCGCCGCACCTGGTTGATGCTATACCCTCTGCCGTTGCCAAGATTGTAGGTGCCCGAATCCTGCGGCAACGCGATGAATCGCATACATGCCTCCACCACGTCGTCGATGTAAATAAAATCGCGCACATTTTCGCCGTCGCCCCAGATTTCCATCGCCGTACCGGCGCGTGCATGTTCCAGTAGCGTTCGCACTAGGCCAAAGCCGCCGCGCATGGTTTGTCCAAGCCCGTAGGCATTCGAGGGGCGCAGGATAGTTACTGCATGCCCGCAAGCGCGAAAGGTGTTGCAGAAAACCTCCTGCGCTGCCTTGCCGGCGCCATGATTGGAGAGCGGCGCGATCGGTGCATCTTCTGTAACCGGCAGCCGGTCAGGGTTGCCGTAAACCGTACCGCCGGAGGAAAAGAATATCAGGTGTGTTTCCGGCTGGTTCTTCATCAGCTCCAGCAGGTGCAAGGTCAAGGTAAGGTTGTCCAGTTCCAGCTCTGGATGGTTGGCCGATGAACCCGGCGTAGTGGCCGAGGCCAGGTGGATTACTGTGCCGCATTGGGGCAATATCTTTCCCAGTTGCTCAATGTTAGAACGGCCCAGAATATGCACAGCTCTCTTTTCATGCTCCATGCGCTTGGCCAAGGCGCTGCCGATGAAGCCGGTGCCACCGAGCAGCAACACGCTCTCGCGGTTCACGCTTTATGCTCCAGTAAACGCCGGTAGGCGGAAGCGTAGCGTGCGGCACAGTCATCCCAGGTGCCGATGTTCGCCCCGATCCATGCTCGGGCCGCCTGTCCGATTCCCCAATTGTTGTCCGGCATTTCCAACATCGCCAGGGCTGCGCGAAATTCATCGACAGAATCTACCAACCAGCCGGTCTGGCGGTGGCGGATGATGTCGCGATGCGCGGAAAGATCGGAAGCGATTACCGGCAGCCCCGCAGCCATCGCTTCCAGCATCACCTGCGGTCGCCCTTCGTCGTGGCGGCTCAGAGTAATCAGGCCGCAGGCTTGGGGAAACCAGGTTTGCAGCAACTCGGTGGGATGGGTTGGGCCGTGATATTGCACCCAATGTGGAAGCTCGATTTTTTCCTGCATCGGGCCGAACAAATGCAGCACGCGATCCTGTCCGAACAGGCCTTCGCCCCACTCGAACAGGTCACCGATCTTGTTTTTGGTCAGCCGCGTGATCGCCAGCCAATGCCGAACTTCTCCGGGCGGTAGGCGCACGACCTTGAACCAGGGTTCGTCGACGCCGAACGCAATAGGGCGGACTTCGGCGAGATCGCCGAATGCCTGCTCTAATTCTGGTCGCATCCACTCGGCATTGGGTGCCAGGATGGCGTGGCGCTGCCGCAGCACGGCGCGCAACGCCGTCTGCATGCCGGGCAGGCGCAGCAGGCCGAAATCGCTGCCCAGTACCGTAATCAAGGCGGGAATCCGGGTTCCCCATAGCGGCAGCGCATTTTGCAGCCAGTTGACATGCGCCACATCGGGCGACTGATGCCGGTAGCTCCGCCCCAGTCGCACCAGTAATTGGATGACGGCACCTGCGGCAAGCGCCCGGCGTTTCCTCAGCAAATGGGCGATGCCGCCTTGCTGCGATAACCGCGCCAGCCAGCGCGCATCTTCCGGCGTGGCCGCAGCGATTACGTTATCCGGCAACTCGCCGGGCGGAGCAAATAGTGCAAGGGAAATTTCCTCGCGCCGCGCCAGCGCGGTGGCGAGATTGGCAATAAAGCGACCACGCCAATCCTGGGCGCTTTCCGGGTAGGAGGTGCTGACCATCAAGACCTTCAAGCTACTCGCCCTCATGATCGGCCAGATCGATGTCCTTGTAGTGCAAGGCGGAAATCTGCTCGGACACGACGCCGATGAGGAAGGTCAGGATGGCGGAGATAAACAGCAGTGCGCTCATGTTGGTGAAGCGCCCTTCGCTGAGGTAGGTGTAAAGATAATAGCCCAATCCGGTCAGGAAAAAACCGCCGCTGATCGGCAGGAACAGTTTTTGCGGCGAATACAGCGTGCCGATTTTGATGATGATCAGCAAGAACCGCACCCCGTCCCTGATCGGGCGGATATGGCTCCTGCCCGTGGCGCGTCGGGGGGTATGGATTGGCAGATAGGCCAAGCTGAACCCGGCTCGGAAAAAGCTCATGGTGATGGTGGTCGGGTAGGAAAAACCGTTGGGCAGCAGGTAGAGAAATTTGCGGAACTTGTTTGCCTTGACCACGCGGAACCCGGATGTCAGGTCTTCCACCGGTTGCTGCACCATCCAGGTGGCGAAGCGGCTGAAAACATCATTCGCCACCGCACGGTGTGATCCGGCGTGGGAGCCGGACTGGCGGGCACCGATCACCATGTCGTAGCCTTCGGCGAATTTTTCCAGCAGCGCGGGAATGTCTTCCGGTTTGTGCTGGCCATCCGCGTCCAGGAATATCAACACTTTCCCCTTCGCGCCGCGCGCGCCAGATTTTATCGCCGCGCCATTGCCTTTCGGGTAAGGGTGGCTGATGACCCGCACGGGGAATTCCGCACACACCGCCAGCGTGTCATCGTCCGAGCCGTCATTGGCGATGATGATCTCCGCGTCCGGCAATATCGCCACCAAACGTGGCAGCAGGGCGCGCAAACCTTCTGCCTCGTTACGTGCCGGAATGATTACGCTAAGCTCGGCCTGTTTCATGACCTCTCCGTAAAAACGGTCAATACTCTGAACCAGATAGAATCAGTCTAGTTGGCCGGGTGTTGGGTGCATGAAAACCCTACGAATTCATCTGAAAAAACCAGTACGTTTGCGGTGCGCGGATTGCAAGCCTTGTTACAGTCCTGCCTCCGCGCGCAATGCGGCTGCCTTGTCCGTGGACTCCCACTTGAACTCGGGCTCTTCACGGCCAAAGTGCCCGTAAGCGGCGGTCTTCTGGTAAATCGGGCGCAGCAGGTCGAGCATCTGCACGATGCCTTTCGGGCGCAGGTCGAAATGTTTTTTGACCAGCTCTGCAATTTTCTCGTCGGAAACCTTGCCGGTGCCGTAGGTGGTAACCCAGACGCTGGTGGGTTTCGACACGCCGATCGCGTAGGAAATCTGGATCAGGCATTTGCTGGCCAGTCCTGCGGCGACGATGTTCTTGGCGACATAGCGTCCGGCGTAGGCGGCCGAGCGGTCGACCTTGGAGGGGTCTTTGCCGGAGAATGCGCCGCCGCCGTGCGGGGCTGCGCCGCCGTAGGTGTCGACGATGATCTTGCGCCCGGTCAGGCCGCAGTCGCCTTGCGGGCCGCCGACGACGAAACGCCCGGTCGGGTTGACCAGATATTTGATGTCGCCCTTGATCAGCTCCTTCGGCAGAATCGGCTTGATGATTTCCTCGATGACCGCTTCGCGGATTTGCTCCAGCGTCATTTCCGGCGCGTGCTGGGTGGAGATGACCACGGTGTCGATGGCATCCGGCTTACCGTCGGCGTAGCGCACGGTAACCTGCGATTTGGCGTCCGGGCGCAGCCAGTTCAGGCGTCCGTCGCGGCGCAGCAGAGCCTGGCGTTCGACCAGGCGGTGCGACAGATGGATCGGCAGCGGCATCAGCACGTCGGTTTCGTCGCAGGCATAGCCGAACATCAATCCCTGGTCGCCCGCGCCCTGGTCCATGTTATCGTCATAAGCCTTGTTGACGCCCTGGGCGATATCCGGGCTCTGCTTGTCGTAAGCTACCAGCACCGCACATCCTTTGTAGTCGATGCCGTATTCGGTGTTGTCGTAGCCGATGCGCTTGAGGGTGTCGCGCGCAATCTGGATGTAATCGACATTGGCAGTAGTGGTGATTTCGCCGGCGAGCACGACGAGGCCGGTGTTGCACAGCGTCTCGGCGGCAACGCGCGAATGCTTGTCCTGCGCCAAGATAGCGTCGACGATGGCGTCGGAAATTTGATCCGACACCTTGTCGGGATGGCCTTCGGATACGGATTCGGATGTAAATAGATATTCGTTCATGATGCTCCGGTCGGTTTTCGATAAATAAAAAGGATGTGCATTGTACCAATTCCGCCCAAACTTGATAGCATTGCCCCCCATGACCGCATTCCTCTTCAAAACCATTTTTCGCTTGCTTGCGCGGTTGCCGCTCAGCGCGTTGCATAGCCTCGGCGTGCTGCTCGGGCGACTGACTTATGCGGTCTCCTCTCAGTATGCCGCGCGCACCCGTGAGAATTTGCGCCAGGCCGGCTTAACGGCCGATGAAGCTCAATATCAAAACATGCTGACAGCAACCATTGCCGAAGCGGGAAAAGGCATTATGGAGCTGGCGTGGATTTGGGGGCGGCCTTATGACGAGGTGGTTGGCAAGGTGCGCAAATGTGTCGGGCTGGAGCATATCAAGGCGGCGCAGGCGCGCGGCAAGGGCATCATTTTTTTCACCCCTCATCTGGGCTGTTTCGAAATCTCTTCGCTATATGCCTCGCAATACGTGCCGCTTACCGTGCTGTACCGCCCGCCCAAACTCGGTTTTCTGGAAGGCGTGATGTGCAGCGGCCGCGAGCGCGGTCAGGTCAGGCTGGCAAAGGCCGATATCGGCGGCGTGCGCCTGTTGTACAAGGCACTCAAACGCGGCGAAGCGATCGGGCTGTTGCCCGACCAGGTGCCCAGCCGGGGCGAAGGCGAGTGGGCGGATTTTTTCGGCCGCCCCGCCTACACCATGACGCTGGTCGGCCGCCTCGCAGAAAGCAGCGGCGCGGCAGTGTTGATCGCCTATGCGGAACGATTGCCGCATGGACAAGGCTACGTGATCCACTTTGAACCGCTGCTGCTGGATTTCGCCGCGCCCGTACCGCAGCAGGTCAACGCAACACTGGAGCGGATAATCCGCACCTGCCCGGCGCAATACCTGTGGAGCTACAACCGCTATAAAATTCCGCGCGGCGTGAGTGCGCCGGCGACAACTTCACAGCAAACATGATAACCAGAATCGGCATTTTCCTGATGTGGCTGCTGCATTTCCTGCCGTTGCCGCTACAGGCCGGGGTGGGCAATGCGCTGGGCATTCTGCTGTACTGGCTCGCAGCCGAACGGCGTCATGTCGCTGCGACCAACCTGCGGCTGTGCTTCCCCGAACTGTCCGAGACCGAGCGCAGGGTGCTGGCGAGAAAAAACTTCCAGGCCTTCGCGCGCAGCTTCCTGGAGCGCGGCATCCTGTGGTGGAGCACGGCATCCCGCATCCAGGGTTACATCCGTGTGGTGGGGCTGGAGCACTACACGGCAGCGCAGGCGCGCGGACCGGTGATCGTGCTCGCGCCGCACTTCGTCGCGCTGGATGTCGGCGGCTCCTGGATGATCCAGCATGTCGATCTGGTCAGCGTGTATTCCAGCCAGAAGAATCCGCTGTTCCACGAGCTGCTGTTGCGCGGGCGCTCGCGTTTCGGCAAGCAGAAACTGTATGCGCGTCAGCAGGGCTTGCGCCCGGTCATCAAGGCAATGCGCGAGCTGCGCCCGTTTTATTATCTGCCGGATCAGGACCTCGCGACCAAGGATGGCGTGTTCGTGCCGTTTTTCGGCGTGCCCGCCGCGACGCTGACCACCGTGCCGCGCCTCGCCGAAATGGCCGGCGCGCAGGTAGTGCCCTGCATCAGCAAGCTGCTGCCCGGCGGAAAGGGTTATGAGGTACGCTTCTATCCGGCTTGGGAGAATTATCCGACCGGCAATGTGGCCGCCGATACGCGCCGCATGAACGAATTCATCGAACAGCGCGTGCGCGAAATGCCTGAACAATATTTCTGGCTGCACAAGAGGTTCAAGACGCGCCCGGAAGGCGAAGCAAAGTTTTATTGAAATACATCCGCAGATTACGCAGTAATGCCAGCATACTGAAGGAAAATGATTAAAACACCAGAGATAGTAGATGACATTGTTAGAGCCGTTTCTGAGAAATTGGGACGTGAAGCAATATCTAGAAAAGTAAATAATCGTGACGAGTATTTTGTATTAGATCTGGCATTTTCATATTTTCAGAAAGCTGACAGAAATAGACGAAACGATTATCGCAGTGGTTATCTGTACTTTGAGAAAGAAGGTAAAAATCATTTGTTATTCGTCTTGGCACACACGCCAATAATGACCTCGTTTTTTAAAAACAACTTTGAATATGGCATTTTCAAAAACATTATTCTGGATACCGCACAATACAGAGATGAGCATTTCTTGCGGTTTAAACAAAACAGCAAATATGAAAGAATTAAAACAACAAATATTCAAGAGTTCCTTCATGAACTTGACGAAATAGAGAAGAATGGTTTTGGAAGGGCAGTATTTGGTAAAGATGTTAAGGGCAAAACAGGCATCGGCAACGTATTCGTTTTGTGTCTCGGAAGAGGCTTCAATCAAAAAGACATCAGCCAAATAATTGCTAAAAGTTGGTATTTATTTTTATGGTTGTATCCTTCAAAGCCTGTTTTTACAAGGAATGCATCATTAAATAGAAGCCTGAAAAAGATTGAGTCTGAGTGCGAAATTGAAAAAATTAAAAACCTGCCAAAAAACATTCTTCGCACAGCTTGCTCAGGACAAATTGAAGGCGCACATATAAAACCACACAAACATGGTGGCTCGGACAAATTATCAAACGGTTTATGGTTGTGCAACCATCATCATCGAATGACAGAAGGTAAGCTAGAAGGCTGCCGGGGTATAGATACATTTGACGTTAACTATAAAAAGGCATAACCCTACGCTCAAGCGGGACTGCGCAAAAGCGCGCAGCCCCTTAGCTTTACGATGGACGCAGATTATTGAGAAGTGTTAAAAGCCTTGTTTGTCGTTCCCGCGTTGGAATTCAGTTCCAAAAGACTGGAACTTTGCTTTTGCGAGGATGACAACCTGAATGGCTTTCCCTTGAAGCTAGAATCGGCGTGAATCTGCGTAATCTGCGGACAAACAGTTTTTTGCAAGAGGTGTTCGAATGAAATATAAAGACCTGCGCGATTTCATCGCACAACTGGAAAAAATCGGCGAACTCAAGCGCGTGTCCGCACCGGTATCGCCGCATCTGGAGATGACCGAGATATGCGACCGTGTATTGCGTGCGCAGGGCCCGGCGGTGCTGTTCGAGAACCCGGCCAGACCGGATATGACTGGATACAACATGCCGGTGCTGGCCAACCTGTTCGGCACCCCGCACCGCGTGGCATTGGGCATGGGCGAGGAGAGCACCCAGGCGCTGCGCGAAGTCGGCAAACTGCTCGCCTTCCTGAAAGAGCCGGAGCCGCCGAAGGGACTGAAGGATGCCTGGGAAAAGTGGCCGGTGCTCAAGCAGGTGCTCACCATGTCGCCCAAGGTGGTTTCCTCCGCACCCTGCCAGGAAGTCGTATGGGAAGGCGCCGATGTGGACTTGGGCAAACTGCCGATCCAGCATTGCTGGCCGGGCGATGTCGCGCCGCTGATCACGTGGGGGCTGGTGGTCACGCGCGGCCCGAACAAGCCGCGCCAGAATCTCGGCATCTACCGCCAGCAGGTGATCGGCCCGAACAAGACCATCATGCGTTGGCTGGCGCATCGTGGCGGCGCGCTGGATTTCCGCGACCATTGCGAGAAAAATCCCAGAAATAATTCAATCCAGCCGTTTCCGGTCGCGGTGGTGATCGGCGCCGACCCGGCGACCATCCTCGGCGCGGTTACGCCGGTTCCCGATGCATTGTCGGAGTACCAGTTCGCCGGCCTGCTGCGCGGCAGCAAGACCGAGCTGGTGAAGTGCATCGGCAGCGATCTGCAAGTGCCCGCCTCCGCCGAGATCGTGCTGGAAGGCGTGATCCGCCCGGATGAAACCGCGCTGGAAGGCGGCGTTTATGAAACGGCCCTTGAAGGGCCGTATGGCGATCACACCGGCTATTACAACGAGCAGGACAAGTTCCCGGTGTTCACCATCCAGCGCATCACGATGCGCCGCGACCCGATCTACCACTCCACCTACACCGGCAAGCCGCCCGACGAGCCGGCGATGCTCGGTGTCGCGCTGAACGAAGTGTTCGTGCCGCTGCTGCAAAGGCAGTTTCCCGAGATCATGGATTTCTACCTGCCGCCGGAAGGGTGCAGCTACCGCATGGCGGTGGTCAGCATCAAGAAGCAATATCCGGGGCACGCCAAGCGCGTGATGTTCGGCATCTGGAGCTTCCTGCGCCAGTTCATGTACACCAAATTCATCATCGTGGTGGACGACGACATCGACGTGCGCGACTGGAAAGAGGTCATCTGGGCGATCACCACGCGCGTCGATCCGGCGCGCGACACGCTGCTGGTGGAAAACACGCCCATCGATTATCTGGATTTCGCCAGCCCGGTGTCGGGGCTGGGCGGCAAGATGGGGCTGGACGCGACCAACAAATGGCCGGGCGAAACGCAACGCGAATGGGGTACGCCGATTGTGATGGATGCGGCGGTGAAGCGGAGAGTGGATGCGATGTGGGGCGAGTTGGGGCTGTAGACCCAATTGTTAGTTATCGTGATTTGATCTGACACCATCTTCGTTCGGCGACTTCTCCTGTATTGAGGGCGAACGGTCGCTTCGTGGGAAATTGAGCATCTATTACTCGGCCTTTCCGAATGCCGGTGGCAAATGCCAGTGACAAATGCAGGTGGCGCGCATTTTCCGTGTCGGTTCAATAACCCGCACTGATAGAATGCCGCTTACGCAATAATCTCTGCCGCCATGCACACCCCCCTCACCCCGCAACGGGAAAAATATCTGCTGCTCACCCTCGCCGGCATCCAGTTCAGCCATGTGCTGGATTTCATGATCATGATGCCGCTCGGCCCGATCCTGATGGGCGCGTTCGGCATCAATACCCACGAATTCGGCCTGCTGGTCGCGTCTTACAGCTTCAGCGCCGCACTGTCCGGCCTGCTCGCCGCGACGTTCATTGACCGGTTCGAGCGCAAACGCCTGTTGCTGGCCATGTTCGTGCTGTTCGGGCTGGCAACGCTGGCATGCGGGTTGGCTCCCGGCTATGTCACGTTACTGGTCGCGCGTTGTTTGGCCGGAGCGTTTGGCGGCGTGCTGGGGGCGCTGGTGCAAACCATCGTCGCCGATGTCATTCCCTTTGCGCGACGCGCACGCGCCAGCGGCGTAGTGTCGGCGGCGTTTTCGCTATCCGGGGTGGCCGGCGTGCCGCTGTCGCTGTGGCTGGCCCATTATTTTCAGTGGCGCGCACCGTTCATCTTTATTGCCGTGCTGGTTGTGCTGTTTATTTTCATCGCCGTGCGCACCTTGCCGGAACTGCGCCAGCACATCAGCGCGGAAAAACAGAGACACCCATTTGCCGCGATGTTCGCCGTGCTGCGCGACCCCAACCATCTGCGTGCGCTGCTGTTCTCCGCCCTGCTCATTTTTTCCGGCTTTACCGTGATTCCCTATATCACCATTTACGCGGTGAGCAACGTCGGCATCGCACAGGGCGACATTCCATACATCTATCTGTTCGGCGGCGCGGCAACGCTGATTAGCGCGCGGCGCATCGGCCGCTGGGCCGACCTGCGCGGCAAGGTCGAAATCTATCGCCGGGTCGCGACTGCCGCATTGTTGCCGTTGCTGGTGGTGACACATATCGGTGCCGTGCCCCTGTGGTTGTGGTTGATTTGCACTACCGCATTCTTCGTGCTGGTGTCGGGGCGCATGGTTCCGGCGATGGCGGTCATCGCCTCGGCGGCACAACCCAAACTGCGCGGCACTTTCATGTCGCTTAACGCCACCACGCAATCGCTCTCGATGGGGCTGGCGACCACGCTGGCCGGGTTCATCATCACCCAGGATGCCAGCGGCCAAATCATCGATTACGCGACAGTGGGTTATGTGGCGATGGCGGCCAATGTTCTGGCGATTTGGTTCGTCGCGCGCATCAAGATGCACGGCCAGACTATCGTCGTGCCGGATGTTGCGCCAAAGTGAGAACGTGTTTTAAAAGTTACTGCGCGTCCGAATTGCGGTGTTGCGCGGTGCTCGGAATCCTCATGTACTCAAGTACATTCCGGTTCCTGCGCTCCGTGCGCCTTGCACTTCGGCCTGCTCGCTACACTTTTAAAACACGTTCTGAGAAATTTGCCGCCCTGTTCACCGATAAACTTGTGCCGCCAGTGCTATCCAGATTTTCGGAGCAAGCCGATGCTCGGGTTGCAGCGGCGAAAAATCGAGTCGTTTTGAATGTTGCCCGCAGTCTGTTACTTATGCGAATATCCAAAGTGCGGCAATTTTTCATCCGCCACTTTGCACAATGCCGCTAATTTATGGATACGAAATCAGGCGACAAGCCCGTAGCATGCATTTACTGCACACACTATTACATTACCCACGATGCCAATTTCAGGTATGGTTGCCGCGCCCTCGACTTCAAAAGCCAGCGGCAGCCGAGCCTGGTTGTTACCGAGGCATCCGGCCAGCAGTGCCATTACTTCCAGGAAAAACAGCGGGGGCACAAGTAGAATGCAAACATCTTGAATCACGACCATAACAATTCTTCTGGACGCCGCCCCGGCATCGGCTTGGCGCTGGGCAGCGGTTCGGCGCGCGGTCTCGCGCATTTGGGTGTGATCCGGGCCATTGAAGATGCCGGCATCGAGGTGGGGTACATTGCGGGTACCAGCATGGGGGCGCTTATCGGTGCGATCCATGCCGCCGGCAAGCTGGATGAACTGGAAGCTGCTTTTCTCGCCTTTGACTGGAAAAAAACCGCTTCCTTCTTCGATGTCGTGCTGCCCAAGTCCGGCTTGCTCGACGGTGCCAGGGTCAGCGAGTTGGTGCGCGCGCATATCCGCGCCGACAGCATCGAAGCGCTGACCATACCCTTCGCCGCCGTGGCGACAGATATCGTCAGCGGCGAGGAGGTTGTCATTCGCAGCGGCGACGTGATCGAGGCGGTGCGCGCCAGCATTTCGGTGCCGGGCATTTTCACGCCGGTGCGCAGCAACGGGCGCATTCTGGTGGATGGCGGCCTCACCAATCCGGTTCCGGCGAGCGCGGCCCGCGCCATGGGTGCCGACATCGTGATCGCTGTTGATCTCAACCACGAGATCGTAGCCGGCAAGAACATGAAGCCGCTGCTGGCCGCAGAAAAACCCAGCATTGCGGAAAGCGGCACATCCGGCATGTTCTCGCGCTGGGTGGGCAGCTACCGCTTGTCGATGAAAGACATCAGGCAGAAACTGCTCTCCGGTGATAATCCCGCCTCGGCGCAATTCAGAAGATGGATATCAACCGAGCCGCTGCCGAGTATCTTCGAAGTGTTGCTGGCCTCGATCAACATCATGGAAACGCAAATCAGCCAAACCCGCCTGCGCCTGGATCGGCCGGATGTGATCATTCAGCCCCCGTTGGGGCATATCCGTTTTCTGGAATTTGACCGCGCCGAGGAAATCATCGCCATCGGCTACGAACACACGCGCCGGCAACTGGCCGCGTTGCCGCCCCGCCTGCGTCAAAAAATTAGTTGATTTTCAGCATGGTCGCGCTTCTGGTTCCGTCAGCCGCCAGCGGCAGCAACACTGTTTTCATTGTGCTATTCCATTGTGCTATTCTGGAACCGGACCAATTCAACGGGAGATGTGATGCCATCAAACGATAGCGGAATAATAGCCACCCAAATAATAGATGCCCAAATAACAGCCACCCAGACGCCCGCTTCTTCCAGAAAGATTTACGCCACATGGGAGCCTGGCTCTGAGGAGCGCAAACAGATGACCCGGGTGGCGGCTTATTTTATTGCCGAGCGCGATGGCTTCAAGGGGGATGGGGCGGAATACTGGGCCGCCGCAGAGTACCACGTCAACCTGATGCTGGCTTTGCGGGAGAGCCAGGAAAAGTTCCAGATCATTATCGATACCGCGCTGGATGCCATGGTGCTGATAAATGATCAGGGAATAATTGCCGGCTGGAATCACCACGCGGAAAACCTCTTTGGCTGGCCCCGCGAGGAGGCTATCGGTCGGGCACTGCATGAGACCATCATCCCACCCCGTTACCGCGAGGCGCATTTACATGGCCTGGAGCGGTTTCTTGCCACGGGTGAGGGTGAAATTTTGAATGCCAGAGTCGAAGTTTTCGCCCAGCATCGCGATGGCCGCGAGTTCCCTGTGGAGCTGTCCGTCGTGCCGATAAAGATTGCGGGCAAATACGAATTCAGCGCCTTTATACGCGACATCTCCGCGCGCAAGCAGATGGAAGAGCAAGTCCGCCAACTGGCTTTTTATGACACGCTCACCGGGCTGCCCAACCGTCGCCTGCTTAACGACCGCATGGCGCAATCCATGGCCGCCAGCAAACGCAGCGGGTGCTATGGCGCAGTGTTGTTTATCGATATGGACAATTTCAAACCGCTCAATGACACGCACGGGCATGCCGCCGGCGATTTGCTGTTGATCGAAGTCGCGCATCGGCTCACCCGTTGCGTGCGTGAAGCCGATACCGTCGGGCGTTTTGGCGGAGACGAGTTCGTGGTCATGCTCGGCGAACTGGTCGAGGACAAAGCCCAATCGACCGAGCAGGCAGGAGTCATTGCAGAAAAAATCCGGGCCACTTTGGCCGAGCCCTATTTGCTGCAATTCAAGCGCGAAAATGGCAGCGAAACTATTATCGAACATCATTGCGCGGCGAGCATCGGCGTGGCGCTGTTTATCGAGCACCGGGCCAGCGTGGAAGATATTCTCAAGTACGCGGATATGGCGATGTATCAAGCCAAAGAGGAAGGACGCAACACGATCCGGTTTTACGAGACAAAGGATTAAACATGAAACACAAAAGGGAACCCCAAACCCCCTCCAGCTCCCCCTTGCGCGAGCATCCGCTGCGCAAATTGCCTGCTCCCGCTTCAGGGGGAGAGCCCACATCCTCACCCGACAATGGGTAAGGGGAAAAACTGTCGCACCCGAGCAGCCACAAAGAGAAAAATACCTTGAGCACGCTTTATATTCGCCCGCCTCCCCAATCAGCCGCCGACAGCACCTCGCGTTGGCTGGAGCTGGCCTGCCCGTTCGCGCTGGTATCGGGCGGAGGTTTGATCGAGCGCGAAGGCGTGGCCTCCTTTGCGCAATTGTCCGGTGCGGCAGCCGACGCACAGCGCGTGGTGGTGGTGTTGGCCGCCAGCGATGTCACCCTGCTGCGCGTGCAGGTTCCGCCCCTGTCGGCTGCCAAGCTGAAGGCCGCATTGCCCAATTTGGTGGAAGAACGGTTGATTGCCGATCCGTCTGCCTGCGTGGTGGTTGCGGGAGGTTTGCCCGGTAGTTTCTCTGGTAATTTATCTGGCAGTTCCTCTGGCGGGCTGCGTACCGTCGCGGTGGTACAGCGCGATTGGCTCAAGTTTTTGGCCAACACCCTGATTGCATCGGGCGCGCGCCGGATTGCGGCGCTGCCCGCGCAATTGTGTTTGCCTTGTCAGCCTGAACAGCAAGGCCAGCCCGGACAACCGGGGCAGCCGGGCAGTGTGACTGCCGCCATCAGCGAACAGGGCGCGGGTCTCGATTTGACGCTGCGCTTCACGGAACAGGAAGGCATCGGCTTGGCGATTGCGCCTGCCATGGGCGCAGCAGAAGGGCTCGAAGCGCAGGAGGCCTTGGCACGCGAGGCCATCAGAACTTTGTGCGCACTGGTTCCCGAAGCGCCGCTCACGCTGTATGTGCCGCAGCCGGCAATGCGCGTTTATCAGAACGCGATCAGCCGCCATGATGTGCTGAACAGGCGTATCAATATATTGGCCGACAACTGGCCGCGCTGGATTGCCGGCGCTCAAGGCGCGGCGCCGGATCTGATGGCCGGGTTGGGGGCGGCTGGCGGCAGAGGCCTGGCTTGGCGTGAGTGGCGTTGGCCGATGGGGCTGGCCACCGCCGTTCTGCTGGCTAATGCTATTGCTTTGAATGCGGACTGGTGGCGCCTGAAGAGTGAAGCGGGCTCGTTGCGCGCGACCCAGATACAGATATACCAATCGGCTTATCCGAAGGAGACGGTGATACTCGACCCGCTGGCGCAAATGCGGCAAAAGATCGATGCTGCCAAGCGCAACGCCGGGCAGCCGGCACCGGACGATTTTACGGCGATCCTGGCAGCGTTTGGCGAGGTTTGTGGCAGCGTTATGCCGGGTAGGGCGGCGTCTGTTATCGAAGCGCTCGAATATCGCGAGCGCAGCCTGATCGTGCGCTTGAAACCTGTCCTGAGCCGAGTCGAAGGGGCCAACATCGAAGTGCCGTTGCAGCAGATGAAAACCGCGCTGGCCGAGCGCGGCCTGTCTCTGGACCTGTGGTCTCCAGATGCGGGGGTGCCGGATGCGTTGTCCGCGCGACCGGCGGGTTGGAAAATCCGGAGCGCGAAATGAATCTGGCCAGTCTATTCAGCCAAGCAGGGCAATCGTTAGCGGACTTCTGGGCGGCGCGCGTGGCGCGCGAGCGTGTCATGCTTGCTGCGGCTGTCGCAGCGGTGGTGCTGGGCTTGTATTACGCCTTGCTGATTGCTCCGGCCTTGACCGGTCGAGGCCAGTTGAATAAAAATCTGCCGGAACTGCGCCAGCAAGTTGCACAACTTCAGGTGTTGGCCAAGGAAGCCGCCGCATTTTCCGGCAACCCCGCGCCTCCGGCGGCGGCGCTTTCCGAGGAAAGCATCAAAACTGCGCTGGCGCACCAAGGGTTGAAGCCGCAAAGCGTGGCGTTGGCCGGCGGGTTGGTGAAGGTGACGCTCAACGATGCCTCTTTCGCCGCTTTGATGGGATGGCTGGACGATATGCAAAAAAATGCGCGGTTTGCGGTGAGCGAAGCCCATATCGTCGCGCTGGCCCAGGCGGACAGGGTGAATGCGGCATTGACATTGCGCCCATCGGGAAATGAATGATGCGGCGTGCGATGCTGTGGTTGCTGGCGGGGCTGGGCAGCATCGCGCTCACCGTGCTGGCGTTTGTGCCGGCGCTGTGGATGGCGCCGCTGCTGGAGGCGCAGACTGGCGGGCATTTGACGCTGGGCGACGCGCAAGGCACATTATGGCGCGGATCGGCCTTTATCGGCGCTTCGGCCCTTGTCGGCGATTCTCCGGGGGGCGGCGATCCGGTCACGCCGCTGTTGCCCGGACGCTTTGCCTGGCGGTTGTCGCCGGCGATTTTGCTGGGTCGGGTCGATGCAGAATTGGAAAACCCTGCGGTATTATCGCAGCCGGTCAGGATTACGGGCAATTGGCATGATTGGCAGGTAAGCCCTTCGTCGGCTGTGATGCCGGCGGAGCGCTTGGCGGCTTTGGGCGCACCGCTGAATACCCTACAGCCATCCGGCAGGATGCGGTTATCATGGCAACCGTTACAATTGGCGCGGCTGGATGGAGGGGTTGGCATGAACGGCTCCGTGAACCTTGAGCTGAGCGACATGGCCTCGCGGCTATCGCCGCTCAAGCCCTTGGGTACCTATAACCTGACCTTCGACTGGCGTGGCCAGCAGGCATCTGTGAAGCTTGAAACAGTTAAAGGGTCCATGTTGTTGAATGGAACCGGGGTGTTTGCCCACGGGCATTTGCAGTTTTCCGGCACGGCAGAAGCCGCCGCAGGGCAGGAAGAGGGGCTGGCGAATTTGTTGAGTTTGCTGGGGCCGCGCCGCAGGGTAGGCGGCAGAGACGTTATCGCGCTAGAGTTCAAATGAAAAAACACAGGTTGGCAAAGACAGGGCAATATTCGGACGGGTGGCGGCGCGGGAGCGCTGCGGCCATCTTGCTATGCGCAATGGCGGGCGTGCCGCCGGCGCAGGCGCAGGGCGACCGCACAAACGACGTGGCGGGTGCAACAACCCCAGTAGCAACAACACCAGTAGCAACAACACCAGTAGCAACTACAAAAGGCACACTTAATTTTGTCGGCACCGATATCGAATCGGTGATCGCGGCCATTGGCGATTACACCAACACGACGTTTATCGTCGACCCGCGCGTCAAGGGCACGATCAATCTGGTATCCGAAAAACCCGTCACCAAAACCGAGGCGTTCCAGTTGTTGGCAACGGTGCTGCGCATGCATGGTTACGCGGTGGTAAACGGCAACGGTTACACCAGGGTCGTGCCGGAAGCGGATGCCAAATTGCATGGCCCGATCCAGGCCGGTGCGGTGCGCGGCGACCAGGTCGCGACACAGATTTTTCGTTTGCATCAGGAGTCCGCCGCCAATCTTGTAACGGTGTTGCGCCCCCTGATTTCACCCAACAACACGATCAGCGCCAACCCCGGCACCAATACGCTGGTGATCACCGACTACGCCGACAATTTGCTGCGACTGGGCAAGATCATCGCGGCGCTGGATGGTCAGGCGAACAGCGAACCGGATGTGATACCGATCCGTTATGCGATAGCCAGCGATATTGCGGTGATGGTCAATCGGCTGCTGGAGCCGGGGCCGGGCATCCAGGGGGGCGATGCCGGGCGCGTCAGTTTGCTGGCGGATTCGCGCACCAACGCGGTCATTGTGCGCGCACCCTCGGAAGCGCGCGCGGCGCTAGCCAAATCGCTGATCGCAAAACTCGATCAACCGACCGCGCAGCCGGGCAATGTGCATGTCGTGTACCTGAAAAATGCCGAGGCGACCAAGCTTGCGCAAACATTGCGCGCCGTGGTGTCGGCGGATACGTCCGCGCCGCTCGCGGCATCGTCTTCACCGCCGGGAGCGCCACCGGCAACATCGGCGCAGACTCCGCAAACCAGCCAGGCCGGATTCATCCAGGCCGACCCGTCGACCAATACCCTCATCATCACCGCCAGCGAGCCGGTGTACCGCAATTTGCGCATGATTATCGACCAGCTCGATGCGCGCCGCGCCCAGGTTTATATCGAAACCCTGATCGTCGAAGTGACCGATACGCAGGCGGCCGCCTTCGGCGTGCAATGGGCCACCATGACGGGCGGCCCCAACAGCGACTATCGCGCCGGGCTCATCACCGGGTTTAGTACGGGGGGCGATAATCTGGCCGGCCAGGTGGTTGCGGGGGCAACCACAGGGAATTTCATGCAGCCGAGCAATGGCTTGAGTATTGGCATTTTCAGGCAAGCAGCCGGCAAGATCGGCCTGGGCGCCCTGGCGCAGATGCTCCAATCAGGCAACAACGCCAACATCCTGTCGATGCCCAACATGATCACGCTGGATAACGAAGAAGCGAAAATCATCGTGGGCAAAAATGTGCCATTCCTTACCGGCCAATACACCACGGCAGCCTCGGGCGGGGCGGCGGGCGTGAACCCGTTCCAGACCATCGAGCGCAAGGATATCGGGCTGTCGCTGCGGGTGCGCCCGCAAATCTCCGAAGGCGGCTCGGTCAAAATGGCGATTTACCAGGAAATATCGAGCGTGCAGGATTTGACAGCCGCCACCGGCATCATCACCAACAAACGCTCGGTGGATACCAACGTGCTGGTGGACGATGGGCAGATTATCGTGCTGGGCGGATTGATCGATGACAACCTGCAAGACGGTATGGAAAAAGTACCGGGTCTCGGCGATATTCCGCTTCTCGGCAATTTATTCAAATATCAAAAACGCAGCCGCGTCAAAACCAACCTGATGGTATTTTTGCGCCCCACCGTCATCCGCAACAATGAGCAGAGCGTGAACCTGGCCGCCGATCGCTACAATTACATCCGCAACCTGGAAATCGCCGCGCAGCCCGAACCGTCGCTGGTGCTGCCGGACATGAAGGCGCCGCAACTGCCTCCGCTGCAGAACGGCCAGATGGTCGGCGGCCTGCTGTTCAACCGCATGGATAGCGGCCCCTTGCTCAACAAGGCTTGGCCGGTTGCACCGGGCAATGGGACGGCGCAAGACCCTGCTGATCGGAAACCGGCAGCCGCGCCAGCGAACGAGTAATTCCATTTTCCCTTGAGCCTCTTGCAAAAGTCGCTACAATTTTTATACGCGCCTCTGTAGCGACGAAACAGTGTTGCTGCTACCCGGTGGTCAAAATTACCGAAATCGCGGTAAAAGCCCGCATAGCACGATTGAGGGCATTGGCGATTTTTATACGGTTTTGCGGCAACAGGAAAAACGCATGTCCTGTGCCAAAATCAAGTAATAACGCCGCTTTTTTGCGGCAGTTTTTATCAAAAATAGTTTTGCAAGAAGCTCCCTTCAATAGGGAAATAATCCGTAGGTCGGGCTCCGCCCGACATCTGTATCCGGCGGGTAGAACCCGCCCTACGACATTGCTCTATTGATCGGGAATTTGAATAACTCGCAACACGTGGTTCAGCGAGAAGGATTGTAATGTGTGAAAAAGAAATCGACTCCGGTACTTTTGGTCCAATGTATGAAGAAATCGCACAGCCATTGAAGCCAGTAGTATTGGGTTTGTTCAAAGGAAAGATCAAAGTTAGCGATGACTTTAATGAGCCATTGCCCGATAGTTTCTGGCTAGAAGGTAAGCTATGAAATTATTGCTTGATACCCATGTCTTCCTATGGCTGAACGATGATTCGGAGCGAATTTCCAAAACGGTAAAAGATTTGTGCAGTTCGGGCGCGCATGAGTTTTATTTGAGTATGGCTTCGCCTTGGGAAATGCAAATCAAGAGCCAGCAGGTAGTGCCCACGCGGTACGGCCATTGAACTCACCGCGTGGGCACAAAAGCGTGCCCACCCTACCAGGCTAAGTCATTGGTTAACGCTGCGCTCATCCGCCCTTGGCTGATTTTCTGACGGCATACTGTGCAGATTTGTTCTACAATCACTTCAACAGAGGAGGCCAGTCCATGAAACCCAACCTGCTTGATCGCATCACCGTCGAACCCGGAAAATGTGGTGGGCGTCCCTGCATTCGCGGGATGCGTATCCGCGTTAACGACATTCTTGAAATGCTGGGCGACGGGGTTGAGATGGGTGAGCTACTCGCCGACTTTCCCGATCTGGAGCAAGACGACATTCTTGCTTGCCTGCAATTTGCGGCACGCAGATCGGATATCGTCCGGCTTGCCGCGTGAAATTCTGGGTCGACGCGCAACTCCCGCCGCTGCTTGCGGCATGGCTTTCCGCACAATTTAATGTCGAAGCATTTTCGTTGCGAACATTGGGGCTGCGCGATGCCGCCGACGCGGTAATTTTCCAAGCTGCCCAACAGCCGGGCATCGTCATTATCAGCAAAGACAGCGATTTTGTAGAGTTGGTTTCCCGTTACGGGACACCTCCGCAGTTGATATGGGTGACCTGCGGCAACGTCACCAACCGGCAATTGCAAATTGTGTTCAATATAACTTTCGCCGAATCGCTGATGTTGCTCGCGGCGGGGCAGGCGATGGTTGAAATTGCCTGATTGCCAAATATTTTTCAAGGGAGAGTGGGATGGGAATGAAATTTGGTGGGCTGTTGGGAAATAGGGTGCATGGCAGCTTGATCCTGCCTGGCTGCATGAAGAAATTGGGGGAAATAAAACGAAACGTGGTCTGAAAATCATCTAGCCGGCCTCCCACCGCCGTTGGCGGTGGGGTTATAGTGAGTTTGCGAACTTGCGATAACCACAGGAGGCCGAAATGAAGTATAGCGGAATTGATTTACATTCG
>Ga0172380_10002516_pt1 | contig 27854 bp, 25 predicted proteins | sample Leawe162metaG_FD_119747 | JGI IMG/M metagenome (GOLD analysis project Ga0172380, IMG submission 119747) | Leachate microbial communities from a municipal landfill in Southern Ontario, Canada - Leachate well 162 metaG | ecosystem: Engineered > Solid waste > Landfill > Unclassified | place... | reverse complement strand
TATCTTCGCTACCATGTTTCCATCAGCCTTTCCTTTGGTCTGCGGAGAAACTTCTTTCATCACAATCCCTATATCTTTCATTTCTTTCGCTCCTGTTTTAGCGATAGAATCTTTAACAATCTTCCGTATTTCCTCTTCCGTCAATTCCTTAGGAAGATATTTCATTAAAACTTCCAGTTCTTTTTTTTCTTTTTCTATTAAATCGGCTCTTCCTCCCTGCTCGAACTGGCTGATGCTGTCTCTTCTTTTTTTAACCTCAGAAGAAAGGACTTCTATTGTTTCTTCATCAGTCAATTTAACTTTTTCTTTCAATTCTTCTTCGCTTAAGCTTGGCTCCTTTTCCAAAACCTTAACTCTCTTTTCCATTTCTTTATTAAAGACAGACGAAGTTACCATTCTCAAAGTTGAGACGGCCGATTCGTTCTTTTCTTTTAGGGCAGAAATTAAATCTTTTTTAATTTCTTCTATTGTCATATTATTTTTTAATACCCATTTTCTTAGCTTTCTCGTACTCTTTCTTCTTCACTTCTCTTGCCAAAGCAGCTCTCTTTTGCATATTTCCACTTTTAGTTCTGTCGGCAAACCTTCTTTTTCTTGCCTCAATCAAAACTCCGCTCTTCTGAACGGCCTTGGTAAAGCGATAGACTAAAGATTGAGAAGTCTCTCTTAATTGCTTCTGTACTTTCATACTATTTCTCTTTTAATATATTCTTAACCTCTTTAATTATATCTTCTTGGCTAACTTCGACCTGTTTTGCTGTCTGCATATTTCTAACTAATATCATGTTGTTCAGAGCTTCTCTCTGCCCTAATATCAAAACAACTTTGGCTCCGAGGCGACTCGCTTTTCCTAACTGAGCCTTCAAAGCGTCTTTACTGAACGCTTCTCCCACCTTGATTCCGGCCTTCCTTAAATCTTCTAAGATAGGAAGACTTTTCTTTTTGGCTAAAGGTCCAATCTGGGCAAAGAATATCTCCGGAACGGGAGGGTAACTAACCTTAGCTTTAACCTCTCTCATTTCCGCAACAATTCTTTCAATCCCGGCAGCCGCTCCGCAGGCAGGCACTTCTCCCCCTCCGAGCATCTTTGATAAGTTATCATATCTTCCGCCTCCTGCCAAGGCGTCTCCGGTATTTTCCCCTTCTCTGGTCGAAGCTATCTCAAACACGGTTCTGGTGTAATAATCAAGCCCGCGAACCAGCCGACTGTCCAAACAATACGGAATTTTCAATTCGTCCAAGTATTCAAACACATCTTTTAAATGTTTCTTGCATTCTTCGCACAAATAATCCACACTCTGCGGTGCGGTAGATAATGTTTCCTGACATTTTTCGTTTTTACAGTCTAAAACTCTCAAGGGATTAATTTTCATCCTTCTTTGACAGTCGGAGCATAGTCCGGACTTCTTCTCTCTTAAATATTTAACTAAAGCTTTCCTGTATAAAGGCCTGCAATTGTCATCTCCGATTGAGTTTATCTTCACCATTAATCCCTTCAATCCCAAATCATGGAGAACACTGTGTATCGCCAATATCGCCTGAACATCAACAATAGGGTCTTTTTCTCCGATAATCTCTATTCCAAATTGATTGAATTGTCTAAATCTTCCAGCCTGAGGTTTTTCATATCTAAAAAAGGGGCCGTAATACCAAAGCCTGACTGGCTGAGGCAAAGAAACAAATCCGTGTTCTATATATGCTCTCATTATTGAAGCCGTTCCTTCAGGGCGTAGAGCTAAAAAATCCTTGCCTTTTGTCCGCAAGGTAAACATTTCTTTTTCCACGATATCTGTGTTTTCCCCGACGCTTCTCGTGAAAAGATTAACATCTTCCAGAATAGGAGTATCTATCTTCTCAAAATCATAGAAGGCAAAAACTTTTTTCAAGACCTCTTGAATTTTTTCATAGTATGCCTGATCTTGGGGTAAAATATCGTGCATTCCCGTTGGAGTTTGAAATTTTGGCTTGCTCATATTAGTTTGATGAATTTACTGAATTCATTGTATTCATTAAAACTTCCAGAGGAGAAATCCTTAACAATACTCTTCCTGTAATGTCGTTTGCGGGAAGGACTCCCCAGACTCTTGAATCTGAAGAAAAATTCCTATTATCTCCCATAACAAAATACTCATTACTTTTTAAGGTTAAAGAACTATAATCAATCATATTTTTCCACGCTTCTCTCGTTTTATCATTAATATATAAATTTTCATCAATCTTTGTCGGCTGACTGCCTGCTCTGCTGACATATACTTCCCCATTTTTCAATTCGATTGTTTCATTAGGCAATGCAATTATTCTTTTAATGTATTTTAATGAAGTGTTCAAAGGGTATTTAAAGACAATGACTTCACCTCTCTGAGGATCTCTCAATTTATACGAAAGTTCGTCAATAATCAAATAATCACCCGAGTGATAACTAGGCTCCATTGAGTCTCCTTTAACCACGAACGGCTGAAACAAAAGCATTCTTATGGGAATGACTATTGCTAGGGCGATAAGCAGTATTTTTAATGAATCTAAGAGAAATGTAACAAATTCTTTTAATTCCATATCGACATTATATACCAACTTGACATTTAACGCAAATGTTATATCATGTCCATACTGTCAGGAGGTGACGGTAATTACTAATACTGAAGATATTAAAAGGTTGAACCTTGTGGTCAACAAAAGGAAACCCATAGAACTAGAAGCTCTTCAAAAAATCAAAAAAGCAATGGCCGGCGTAGATGAAGCGCTGGAGTACCATGATGCTGTAAACAGTGATGAAAAAGTTATCGACGCGTGCAAAGATAATGCCATGGCCGGCATTACAATTGCAATCGAGGATCTTTCCGCTACTCTCAAAAGCGAGGGTTTCTAATATCACTGTTTTTTGTTTGCCTAAATCGTCTAAAATAGTATAATAAAAACATATGAAATTAATTATTGGATTAGGAAACTACGGTCCGGAATACGAAAAAACAAGGCACAACTACGGCTTCATGGTGATTGACGAGCTGGCAAGGAAACACGATTTTCCTGATTTTAAATTGGACAAAGAACATAATGCTTTAGTTTCAATAGAAAATGATGTTATTCTCGTCAAACCCCAAACCTATATGAACAATTCAGGCAAGGCGATAAAAAGCGTCGCCTCGTACTATAAAATAGAGTCTAAAAATATTTTAGTTATCCACGACGACGCTGATGTACAATTAGGAGAAATAAAAGAAGCTGAAAGCCGAGGCTCGGCCGGACACAATGGAGTCCAGTCAATAATTGATGAACTTAAAACAAATGAATTCAAAAGATTAAGAATGGGAATCAATTCCGAAGATCCTTCTTTTAAAGATAAAGAATTAGAAGAAGTAGTTTTAAAAAACTTCAGCAAAGATGAAGAAGCGATAGTCGAAGAGACAATAAAAAAAGCAGTTGAAATGATAAACATATGACTATTTGTATTTTCGGAGATAGCATAACCTGGGGAGCTTTTGATTTTGAAAAAGGTGGGTGGGTTGAAAGGTTAAAAACGTATTTAATTAATGACGATGTTTATGTCTATAATCTCGGAGTATCTAATGATTCGACTGAAAATATAATTAAAAGGTTTGATGCCGAAGCTGAAGCAAGAAACCCAGATATTATTATTTTTTCCGTCGGAACGAACGATGCTCTAAAAGCTGATGGAAAAAACTTGATAAGTATCGACGAATTTATAAAAAATATTGAAACATTGACCGATAAGGCAAGAAAAATAACAAACAAAATTGTTTTTATCGGACTGACGACTGTCGACGAATCTAAAACAAACCCCTACTCCTGGGACGAAAGCTTGTCCAGTGATAACCAAACCGTTGGCGAATACGACGAGGCGATAAGAGTTTTCTGCGAAGAAAATGATATTATCTTTATCGACATGCTGGGTCTTTTAAATAAAAACGAAGACTTGTGTGATGGACTACATCCAAGTGCAACCGGACACCAAAAAATGTTTGAAGTAATAAAAGACGCAATAGAGCCCCTATGGAAGGAATAATTTCTTTTGAAGACAAAAATTATCCAAAGCAATTAAGAGAAATTAAAAACTCTCCCAAAAACATTTACTATAAAGGAAAAACTATTTGGAATCAGCCTTGTTTAGCTGTTATCGGTTCAAGAGATTATTCAATACAAAATAAAACTATTGTTTCAAAAATAATCAACGGCTTGCCACAACAAGTCGTTATTGTTTCAGGACTTGCAAGAGGAATCGACTATCTCGCCCACTCGGCCGCTTTAAAAAGCGATAAAGGAACCATCGCTGTTCTTCCTTGTGGAATTGAAAGGATATATCCTAAAGAAAACGAAAATATGGCAAAGAAAATAATAGAAAAACAGGGAATGGTTATTTCCGAATACCCGAGCAAAACCAAGCCCACTAAATTCTCTTTTATCCAAAGAGACAGAATAACCGCTGGATTATCTTGTGCTGTTTTGGTGATTGAAGCACAGATGAAATCAGGAACGATGCATACCGTAAACTTTGCCAAAGAACAGGGCAAAACGATATATGCCGTTCCCGGCTCCGAAGGTTGCGACTATCTTATTATAAACGGTGCAATTCCTGTTTCGAAATCAGAAGATATTTGCCTTTAATTTTTAAAAATGATATGAAGGATTTATGAAATCATTGGTAATCGTTGAAAGCCCGACAAAGGCAAATACAATTAAAAAATTCTTAGGCGCTGATACGAGCGTTCTTTCGTCATATGGACATATTAGAGACTTGCCGAAAAGCACGCTGGGTATTGATACAGAAAAAGACTTTGAAATAAAATACGTCATACCGACTAAAGCCAGAAAAAACGTAAACATCCTCAAGAAAGAAGTTGAAAAATCCGACATGGTATATGTCGCTACCGACCCCGACCGAGAAGGAGAAGCTATCGCCTGGCATTTGATTAATGTCTTAAATTTAGATAAAAGTAAATACAAAAGAATTTCTTTCCACGAAATTACTAAACCGGCCATAGAAGAAGCGCTTAAAAATCCGACTGAATTAAATGCTGACTTGGTTGATGCGCAACAGGCAAGAAGAGCTTTAGACAGAATCGTCGGATATAAATTATCTCCTTTTCTTTGGAAAAAAATAATGAGGGGTCTTTCTGCCGGAAGAGTGCAATCTGTTGCGGTAAGATTAATCGTCGACAGGGAAAATGAAATAAAGAATTTCAAACCGGAAGAATACTGGAGCGTAACTGCAATTCTTGAAAAAGAAAGCAAGGAACAGTTTGAAGCTATTTTAACAAAAAAAGAAGGAAAGGTTATTTCCAAAATGGGGATAAAAAACGAAAAAGAAGGAAAAAGCATTAAAGAAGATTTAGAAAAAGCTAAATACCAAATATCTTCAATTGAAAAAAAAGAAACAAAAAGGTCCCCCGCCTCCCCTTTTACTACGTCTTCATTGCAACAAGAAGCTTCCAAAAAATTAAGATACCCTGCCAAAATGACCATGGCTATAGCTCAAGCCCTGTATGAAAAAGGTTTAATCACTTATCACCGAACCGATTCTTTAAACCTTTCTGAACAAGCCTTGGTTTCGGCCCAGATTTTTATTACCAATAAATTCGGGAACAAATATTATCAGAAAAGGATATACAAAACCAAAGGGCGAGCTCAGGAAGCTCACGAAGCGATTAGGCCGACCATGGTTGAAAACGAGCCTGGTAATTTAAAAATTGAAGATAAATATAAAAAACTCTACAAGCTGATTTGGGAAAGATTCACGGCTTCTCAAATGAAAGAAGCTATTTTTGATTCAGTTAAAGTAGAAGTTGAGACCGACAACAATTATACTCTGCAAAGCAATGGCTCGACTTTAAAATTCGATGGATTCCTTAAGGTTTATCCCATGAAATTCGAAGAAAAACAACTTCCCGCTCTCGAAGAAAAAGAAAAGGTTAATCTTGTTGAAATAAAGCCCGAACAACATTTCACTCAGCCCCCAGCAAGATATACTGAAGCGAGCCTAATCAAAGAACTAGAAGAAAATGAAATTGGAAGACCTTCAACATATGCTCCGACTATTTCAACTATTCAGGCCAGAAATTATGTCGAAAAAAATAAAGAAAGAAGGTTTGAACCTACGGAGATAGGAACAAACGTTAATGAAATTCTCGTAAAGCATTTTCCAGAAATAGTAGATATAAAATTCACGGCTAATATGGAAAAAGAATTTGATGAAATTGCCGAAGGAAAAGAAAACTGGAAAAATGTTTTAAGGGACTTCTACAAACCTTTCAGTGAAAACCTAGAAAATAAATACAACGAAGTGGAAAAGAAAAAAGCTGTTGAAATCCCGACCGATGAAAAGTGTCCCAAGTGCGGAAAACCAATGGTCATTAAAACTGGAAGATTCGGAAAATTTCTGGCCTGTACCGGCTTCCCCGAATGCAAAAGCACAAAAACGATAGAAGACAAAACGAAAAAAACCGGCATTATCTGTCCCGGATGCGACCAAGGAGAAATAACCCAAAAGAAATCCAAAAAAGGTAGGATATTCTATGGCTGTGAAAAATGGCCTGATTGCACTTTCGCCCTTTGGGATAAGCCGACCGGAGAAAAATGCCCTAAGTGCGGGTCATTAATGGTTGAAAAAGGAAAAAAAATAAAATGTTCAAACAAAAACTGCAAGTAGTTAGCTTGCAGTTTTAGTTTATAAATAGAGACATTAACTTCTTAATTTCTTTAACCACTCATTCATTTCTTCTTCTGACTTGAAATTAACGGTTAATTGAATGTTGTCTTTCTTTTTTTCAATTTTAATATTTTCCAAATTCAGTATTTGCTTAACTTTTCTTTCAAAAAACTCACTCACCAACTGAGGTATTTGCTTAACAAAACTTTTCTTTGGCCCAGCTCCAGCATTTCTTTCTTTAACTCTTCTTTCTGTTTCTCTTACCGAATAACCATTAGCCATCACTTCTTCTAAAAGTTCTTTAATTAATTTAATATCCCTTGAACCAAGCAAGGCTCTCGCATGTCCTTCTGAGATATTTCCTTCCCTTAGTGCCTTTTTGGCCTCAATAGGTAAAGATAAAATCCTTAGACTATTGGCAATCGCCTCTCTGCTTGTTCCCGCTATTTTTGCAATCTCTTTTTCCAATAAGCCGAACTCTATTCTTAGCCTGTCAAAAGCCTCGGCCTTATCAATCGGATTCAAATTCTTTCTTTGAACGTTTTCGATCAAAGCTATCTCCAATTTCTCCCTGTTTGACTGTTCCCGGATAATCACTGGAATCTGTTTCAGCCCTATTCTTTGCGCCGCTCTCCATCTTCTTTCCCCGGCGACTATTTGATATTCGTAAAAAATGCCTCTCTCTGTCTTCTTTTCAATTTTATTTACGATTATCGGTTGAAGTATTCCGTACTTTTTAATTGATTCGCCTAAAGATTCTAAAGCTTCTTCATCAAATTCTTTGCGGGGCTGATAAGGGTTGGGCTTTATCTTCTCTATCTCTATCCAAAAAATAAAGTCCTTGCGGGTCTTGTCTTCAGGTATAGATGTATCTTTTTTTGGTATTAACGATTCAATTCCTTTTCCAATCATATTTTAATTCTTAACCTTTTGCTATTATCTCACGAGCTAATTCTCTAAAAGCATGAACTGCACGAGAATTTGGAGAATGTCTTAAGATTGTTTTACCAGTTACCGGCGATTCGGATAAAGCGACAACACGTGGGATAACGGTATCAAAAACATATCCCGGAAATGTTCTTCTCAAATCTTTGGCTATTTTCTGGCTCACTATATTCCTTTTATTATACATTGTTAAAACTGCCCCCGTTATTTTAATATTCCTTTCCAAATTTTCGTTAATTAATTTAACATTGCGTAATAACTGCCCCAAGCCTTCCAAGGCCAGGTATTCGCACTGAACCGGAATTAAAACTTCATCAGCGGCAATTAAAGCATTTAAAGTTAATAATCCCAAACTGGGAGGACAATCTATTAAAACAAAATCGTATTGGTCTTTTACTGTATCTAAAATTTCTTTTAATTTGAATTCCCTATTTTCCATATTAACAAGTTCTATATTCGCTCCGGCTAAATTATACGAAGTCGGCATAATATCAAAAGCTAAAAATGGAGTTTTTTTAATAATATCTCTCGGAGAAACCTGTCCTAACAATGCCTCATACAAAGAAACTGATAGATCTTTAGGCTTAATTCCCATAGAAAAAGTGGCATTAGCCTGAGGATCAATATCAACCAAAAGAACTCTTTTGCCAAAAGCGGTCAAAAAGACGGGTAAATTAACGGCAATCGCCGTTTTACCCACACCACCCTTTTGATTAGCAATAGCTATTACTCTGCTCATTAAGATAATTTTACCATATGGAATATAAAAGTAAAGAAAAAAGGGGCTCAATCATGAGACACCCTATACATACTCTTCTTTTAAAAAACTACTTACTATCAAGCACCATGCCTTGGACGATACTGTTAGGTGGCACATTTATTTCTATCCACTTTTTTTCAAAGTCCCTTTCCCCTACCCCATTAAAAATAAGGTTAAGGGGCCATTGCGAAAGATCTTTGATGTGGTAAGATTCGTAATAATAAATAACACCCTTACCATCAGTCCTATCGTCATACAAATAGACATCTTCGGTTTTCATTATTGACTTTTGTATTAACTCACGTCCTTGTCGATAGCTGTAGGTATAATACATTGCTCCTTCAATGCCACCGAACCCCAGATAGAAATTTCCTTTTATATTAAAATTATCATTTAAAGCCACCAGACTTATATTCCTAACTTCCACCTTCTCTACTGAGAATGGAATATGTCCGTAGGAAAAAAAAATACAAGACCGACAATAATAAATGTTAATACTGCATAGAAGGACCCATCTGGAGAAGAATTATTATCACAATAGCAAAAGACAGCTATCGCACATAGGAGCGTAATCAATAAAGGCATATATGCCGAAAGGAAGAACGACATAATGAAAATTAAAAAAATGCAAATTTGTTGATTATCTCTTTTTCATTGCGCTGTGTGATTCCAAAGAATAGCCCTGCTACAACCGACATAATAATTGTTAAGAACAAATCAATCATCTTAATACTCCCGCCAAAACATTTATTGGCTTCTAAAATATAACGTAATTATAATTAACTGTCAATAAATTAAAAAATTGGTGTTAAGCCAATAATTTACAAAGCACTGAATATATGATAAATAAATACTATGCCGAAGTGGCGGAACTGGCAGACGCGTAGCACTCAAAATGCTATGGGGGCAACCCCGTGAGAGTTCAAGTCTCTCCTTCGGCACACCAATGTGTCTTTTTGTGTATTGCCGAAGTGGCGGAACTGGCAGACGCGTAGCGTTCAGAACGCTATAGAAGTAATTCTGTGTGGGTTCAAGTCCCACCTTCGGCACATCAGTTTATATCTTTTTCAACCTTCTCTCCAGGCAAAGTTGTTTTGTTATTCCAAATCTTTCTCCCGGGATAAATGATTGTATTGATTCCCGTCTTAACATTATCTCCAATTACAGCTCCCATTTTAATTCTTTTTGTATCAATTAACTCATCTTTAACCACGGTTTTAACCGTTTCTTCATCATGCCTGAAATTAGCTATAGTTGTTCCTCCTCCCAAATTACAATTCTCTCCGATAATTGAATCCCCGATATATGCCAAATGACTCGCAAAAGTTCCCTTGCCAATGATAGAATTCTTAACTTCAACTGCCTGGCCGATTCTGCAATCATCTTCAACAACCGTCCCGGCTCTCAAAAAACAATTCGGGCCGATAATGCAGTTCCTTCCTATATATACAGGGCCCTCAATATATGCCCCACTCTTTATTACTGCTCCTTCTTTGACAATCACTTCCCCATTCAAAACAGCCCCCTTTTCTATCTTCCCCTTTCTTTCTTTTTTTTGTTTATTAAATAAGTATGGAACTACATTAAAAATATCCCAAGGATATGAAGCGGGAGCCCAGAAAGAAGCTTCGCAAACATGAAGCTTTTTTTCATGAATAAATTTCTTAACGTAATCTGTAAACTCGTATTCATCCCTTGGAGACTTTTCTATTTCGTAATTAAAAATAGCCTTTGGCAAACAATACAAGGCTGCATTAATTAGTTTAGACGGAGGATTGTCCGGCTTTTCAATAATATTTTTAGCATACCCCTCTTCTTCATCAATCACCCCAAAACAGGAAGGATTTTCGTGCTCTCTGACTAAAATTGAAGGGAACTTATCAATTGCTTTTTTAATATCTTCTTTAGAATAAAAATCATCTCCGTTCAAAAGCAAAAACTTTTCTTTTAAGTGAGAATAAGCAAGCTTAGCCGCAGAACCGGTCCCCTCGATTTTCTTATCTTCAATGTACGTTATCTTTATTTTACCATAACTCTTTCCTATCTTTTCCACTATCATTTCCTTTTTGTACCCAATAATAATGATGACCTCATCAACCAATCCATCTAATTCGTCCAAATTATATTCAAGAATTGTTTTTCCAAAAATACTGAAAAGAGGCTTCGGCTTAGTTGCCGAAAGCGGCAAAAATCTTGTTCCTTTTCCAGCTGCTAGTATGATTGCTTGCATGTTATAAACTTAATAATACTTTTGCTATTTTTTCAGTGTCGTGGACAATTCCGTTTGGCCCCAATAAATCCAGTCCGATATATTTTTTATCTTCAGGCAAATTATCAAATTTAACCATTTCTAAGAATTGAGGGTGATTTTTCTTATACTCTTCAATCCTCTCTCTATTAGGAATATTTGTATTAAAGATAACATAATCGAGCTTGCATTTCAAACAGTTCTCAATTTCCCAGACAAAATCACCAACCTTAAATCCGTTTGATTCTCCGTTCTTTGTCATTAGATTGCAGATATAGACCTTTTTGGCTTTGGTTGCCTTGATTGCTTCCGAAGTACCATCAACCAGCAAAACCTGCATCAAAGAAGAATATATATCTCCCGGTCCGATAACAACCATATCCGCCTTTCCGATTCTTTTAATCGTCTGCGGGCAGGCATGAACCGCCGGCCTCAAAAACAATTCTTTTATTTTTAAATTGGGGTCATGCTTAGGAACATCGATATTTGATTCTCCGACAATCTCCTCTCCGTTTTCTAAAACAGCGACTAAATCAGACTTATGAATAGTCGAAGGAAGTATTTTGTGGTTTTGGATAAGCATTCCGTTCATTTTTTCAAAAAGAACTTTGTACTCTCCTTTTTTCAAATACATAGCGACGAAAAATAAATTGGCTAAATTGTGTTCTACCAACTCTCCCTGCGGAAAACGGAAATCGAGAATCTCTTTGTCTTCTTCTGATAATTTGGTTAAAACCATAAAGGCTCTCCTCACATCTCCAGGAGAAATAATATCGTATTCTTTTCTTAGTTTCCCCGAAGAACCTCCGGAATCTAAAACAGAAGAAACAACAGTTAACTCCACATTCTTGTATTTAAGTCCAGAAAGAACTACCTTGGGCATGGCATTTCCTCCTCCGATACAAACAATCTTCTTTTTTAGAAATGGGTTGCTAAACATTTTTTAATATCCGCTATTTTATTCTTATCAAAATTACGAGTCATCTCGTCTTCATAATACATCCTGTCTTTTTTATAAAACAACCCTAAAGGAATTTTACTTTCGTCCGCATAATTCCATTCCTTAATCAATTGCATTGCTTTCTCTTTTGATTCTAATTCAGGATTAACCGCCTCGTAAGCACTCTTGTTATAAAATTCTGTAGTATTAAAAAATGAAGGGCAAGGCTGAAGAACTTCAATAAAAGAAAATCCCTTATGGTTGACCGCCTCAACAATCAAATTCTTTAAATGTTCGATTTTAGAAGAATAACTTCTAGCGATGAACGAAGCATTAGAAGCCATCATTAATTCTAAAGGATTTAACGGCTCTTCGACACTCCCCTCGGGAGTAGACTTTCCCCTTAATCCCTTAGGAGAAACTGCTGTAAACTGTCCAGTTGTTAAGGCAAATAATCTATTATTGTGCATTATTACATTAACATCAGAATTTCTTTTAGCGGCATGAATCAAGTGCGAGATGCCTTCGTCCAACGAACCGCCGTCTCCGGTAAAAACTATTATTTTCAAATCGGGATTGCCCAATTTAATTCCTTCAGCAGTCGCAATCGGCCTGCCGTGCAAAGAATAAAAACTGCTTAAATTTAAATAATCAACTATTTTCGAATTGCATCCGATGTCGGAAACCAAAACTATATTCTCTCTAGGTATTCCGCTGTTAACCAAAGATTCAACGGTTAATTTTATCGCCTGAAGAATTCCGAAATTACCGCAGCCAGGACACCAAGTATTAGGACAATTTGTTTCTAATTTTTCCATATGCTTAAATATTTTTAAACTTAATTGCTAATTCGTCGGGAGTGAAAGGACGCATATCGTATTTCAAAATCTTCTCATCGACTTTAATCCCATTACTGTTTAACACCTGCTCCATTTGTCCAGTTGAACTCAATTCAACTAAAACTAATCTATCTACTCCGTTCAATGCCTCTTTAAATTGCTTGACCGGGAAAGGCTGCAATATTATTGGCTGAATAACTTTTAATCCCGACTCTTCGGCCGCTTCCTTAACCGCACCCTTTGTCGAGCCCCAACAAACTACGGCAGTTTTTGAATCAATTTTTCCATAGACCTTAACCGCTTCTAATCTATCAACCTCTTTTTCCATTTCTTTAAACTTCCTCATTCTCTTTTCCTGCATCATTACAATATTTTCTTTGTCTTCAACACTCAAGCCGTATTCATCATGTTCGTAGCTGGTAGCTTTAATAACCGCTTTTTGCCCCGGAAAAGCTAAAGGAGAAATACCGTTAGGAGTATTTAAATACCTTTTGTATTCTCCCTTTCCGTCCCACAACAATCCTTCTTTTTTCTCAATTTTATCTAAAACGCTTTCATCAAAACTAAAAGTACTTTCTGACAACTCTTTATCAACTAAAAGAATTGCCGGAGTTTGATATTTCCAAGCCAAGTTCATTAATTCTCCGCTCCAATAACAAGTTTCGTTGACATCTCCCGGAGCAACAACAAATCTCAAAAAATCTCCGTGTCCTGAGGCTAATGTAAAAAGTAAATCTGTTTGACCGGTATATGTTGGAACTCCAGTAGCCGGACCAGACCTCTGACTATTAACAAAAACCAAAGGAATTTCTGCAATCGCCGCCAAACTAATTGTTTCTGTCATTAGGGCAAAACCTCCGCCAGAAGAACCAACCATTGTCCTTTTACCGGCATAGGCGGAACCGGCTGCAGCAACGGCAACCGCTATTTCATTTTCCAACTGGGAGACAACAACATTTAAATCTTTCTGATGTTCGGCTAAATAATGAAGAATTCCCGTAGCCGGAGTCATGGGATAGGCAAAATATGATTGAAGTCCGGCTTTGACCGCTCCTAAAGAAAGGGCTTCGTTCCCAATTAAAAGTGGCTTAGAATTATTATTCAGCTTTTCAACTTTTAAAACTTCGGAAGTTTCATCATATGCTTTCCTGGCGATTTCCAAATTCTTCTCAATTCCTTTTCCAATTTCTTTTCTTAATACTTCTTCTAAAACTCTCCATTCTACTCCGATAACTTTAGCAAATCCGCCAATCAAGGCCGTGTTGGACATGATGGAAAGGCCTTCTAACTCTTTGGTAATCGTATCGGCCGCTACTCCTATTCCTTTTTCCGACTTAACCTTGTCCTTATTAAAAATAATTGTTCCGCTCTCTTCTAAGTCTTTTTCGTGTTCCGCTAAGGTCCTTTCGTCCAAAGCCAAAAGAAAATCCGCCTTGTCGATATGCGACAAAATTTCTTTATCCGAAGCCCTGACTTGGGAAAAATTATGTCCTCCCTTGATTAAGGACTGGTAATCTTCATGAATGAAGATATTATACCCCAAGTCATTAAAAATCTTAGCGATAATTAAGCCTGCTTTTCTAGAACCCTGGCCGGCGGCTCCTCCGACCAATATTGAGTAATCTTTATTATTTTTCATAATGACTATTATACTACGTGGTTAATTCTTGGCAAAATTATAATCCACACTTCTAATTATTCTACGGTTACGCTTTTAGCTAAATTCTTCGGCTTATCAATATCCTTCTCTAACGAATCTGCAAAATAATATGCAAAAAGATGCAAAGGAATAACTGATAATATTGGTGTCAACATTTCCAAGGTCTTGGGAACATATATAACGTCATCGACTATATTTTTAATTTCTTCATTTCCTTCGGTCGCAATGGCGATAACCGGACCTCTTCTCGCTTTAACTTCTTCAATATTGGCAATCATTTTTTCATAGACTGAATCGGTCGGACAAATGGCGATTGTCGGACAATTTTCATCAACCAAAGCCAACGGTCCGTGTTTTAATTCCCCTCCCGCCATTCCCTCAGCATGAACGTAAGAAATCTCCTTTAGTTTTAAAGCGCCCTCCAAGGCAATCGGATAATTATATTTCCTCCCGATAAACCAGAAATCTCTGTATTTTTTGTATTTCTCGGCAATCCTCTTTATCTCATCTTTCTGCTCAAGAATTTGTTGAGCCAGCTTAGAAAGATTCACTAACTCAGAAATGATTCTTTTCCCCATTACCAATGCCATATCTCTCTGTCTCCCCAAATAAACAGTAATTAAAGCAAGAGTCACTAATTGTCCTATAAAGGCTTTGGTTGAAGCCACTGCTATTTCCGGACCGGAACGAATATATACTCCAGCATCGGTTTCTCTTGCTTGAGAAGAACCGACAACATTGGTAATTCCCAAAGTCATCACCCCCTTGGCTTTCATTTCCCTCAAAGCGGCTAAAGTGTCTGCTGTTTCTCCTGATTGAGAAACAAATATCGCCGCTGTGCCTTTATTGGTAATCGGCTTTCTATATCTGAATTCCGAACCAATGTCCGTTTCCGTCGTAATACCAGCATATTCTTCGAGCATATATTCACCCACCTTGCAGGCATAATTGGCAGTGCCGCAACCGATTAAAATTAAATTATTTATTTCTCTTAATTGCTTTTCAACCGCTTCCAATCCTCCTAACTTAACCGAACCTTCTTCTTCTAATATTCTTCCTCTCATCGCGTCTTCTATAACATTCGGCTCTTCCATTATTTCTTTGAGCATAAAGTGCTTGTATCCGCCCTTTTCTGCCTGCTCAATATCCCAATCAATCGTTTCAATATTTTTCTGTGACTCTTTTTCTTCTTTTAAAATACAAAATCCGTCTTTTCTTAAAACTGCTATTTCTCCGTCATCAAGATTAATAATCTGCCTGGTTCTGGTAATAACCGCCGAAGGATCGGAGGCAACTAAGAATTCATCTGCTCCCACCCCAATAATTAAAGGCGAAGACATTCTAGCTGCAACTAACTTGTCCGGCTCTTTGCTCGAAATTACAGCCAAGCCGTATGTCCCCCTAACATCGCCTATCGCTTTACTTACCGCCTGCTCCAGATTTCCTTGATAATATTTTTCTATTAAATGTGCAATAACTTCCGTATCCGTTTGCGAAATAAATTTATGGCCTTCTTTTATTAATTTCTCCCTGAGCTCTTTATAATTTTCAACAATCCCATTGTGAACTACGAAAATCTCTCCTTTGCAATCGCAATGAGGATGAGCATTTTCTTCAGTTACCAGGCCGGTAGTGGCCCAGCGGCTATTGTGGGAAATAAAACCATTAGCTATAAAATTTGAATAATCATCCACTTCTAAGTCATATAAATATTCATGAGTTGATTTTATTCTCTTAATTTTATTAACTTGCTGGAAGACAACCCCACCATTCAAAAAATTATGGAAGATTGATAATACTTCTTTTGCTTTTTTATTAACAGAATAATTCTTTTTAAGGTAACTTATAAAATCATTCGCAGCCCCCTCAGACATAAATCCATTTGGAATGCCCAAGAATCTTTTAATTTCTTGACGGCTCATAAAATCAGAACAAATTAGCTTAATTTCTTTCTTCTTCAAAGGAATTATTTTTGAACTAATCATTCTTTTAGACTTAAGTTTTCCTAGAAGACTTTTTGCTTTTTCCGTTTTTTTGTTTGAAGAAAAACCCACTAAATCAATAAAAGATTTGATGGCGTCATAATTACTTATAGATATCTTGGCTACTTCCTTCCATCCATATTTTTCCCTTCCACTTATGCTAATTGAAGATATTATTCCCAGTCTCAGTAAAAAAAATTGGACAGTCTTTACTAATTTACTATCAGTCATTCCCAGCCCAATTTGACCGGCGGCACTGCCGACATATCCTTCAGCATCAAATAATCCCCTTAAAAAACCTTTAACATCTTCCGCGCCAGCTGATCCCAATTCATCAATAAATTCATCTTTTCTTAATTTAACGTTTTCCTTTAACCAAGAAGAAAAAGCTATGCTATTAAACTCTAACAATAGAGCCTTTGTGTCGCTCATAGTCTTGATTGTTCCATTAATTACAAAAACATTTTCAATCAAAGATTTATATTCATTAAGAACAAGATGTTCCATATCTTTAAATCTGACGCTTCTTTCGCCAGCATGACCATCTCCCAAGTAATAACCTATAATTTGCATCAACTCCGGAGAACTATATTGTTGTTGCTTTATAAATTTTTCTTTTTTATTACTATCAATAATCGCCTCTTTAAATTTATCTAATGATAAATATTTTAATATTCTTAACAGATAATCCTCTCTAAAGCTTCTATTGTTATTAAAAATGTGTTTGATATAAGATTGGCTAACTTCCGTCGCCCTTGATAAATCGCTTAAAGATATATTATTTTTAATAATTTCGTCTTTTATGGCCTTAGAAATATTATCACCTATTTGAGAATATTTATTGTTCAAAACCTTTCTAAATTTTATCTTTTTACCTTTGATATTAATTGATTTAGGAAAAAGAAGGACATCTCCCTTTTTCATGTCTTTAACTTTTTTTTCTGAAATTTCTCCATTGACGAAAACTATCATTTTATGAATACCTGTAGCTTCTATTGTCCCGAATGGAGTTTTAATGTTGTATAAATACTCTGGCGACTTATGCTTGAAAGCTTTTACCTTCTTAGCTTCTAATTTTAAATTCTTCGAATTTAAAGATAAGACTTTGTCTCCGGTTAAAACTTTGGAAATTTCTAAAACTCTTCCATCGGATAATTGAATTAAAGTATTCGGCGATAGACAATGCCCGATTCCTACGTTTCCTTCAAAATTATTTTCCAGAAATTCTTTTTCTGTCTTTTCTATCTTCCCGACTCTCTTAAATAAAGAATGTCCGCTATCATTTAAAAAACAAAAACCGTAGCTATCGTAGCCCCTGTATTCCATCCTTTTCAACCCCGCCATTAATATCGGCGATGCGTCCTTTGTTCCTATATATCCAACTATTCCGCACATATATTATTTAACAACAATATTAATTAGCTTATTCGGAACGAAAAAAACTTCTTCAATTTCTTTTCCTTCCGTCCACCTTTTGACTCTTTCATTTTCCTTAGCTACATTCTCAGCCTCCTCTTTTGAAATGTTAACATCAACCTCAACTTTTTCCCTTACCTTTCCGTTAACTTGGACAACTAAGAAAACCTTCTCTTCTTTAAATAGACTTGAGTCTGCCTCAGGCCACTTCTCTAAAAGAATGCTCGTATTATGCCCTATCTTCTCCCACAATTCTTCACAAAAATGCGGAGCAAAAGGAGAAAGTAAAATTAAAACTCTTTCTATTTCCTCTTTCCCCAATTCTTCCTTTTTTCCTACAACAAAATTTAAAAATTCCATAAAGAAAGCAACGGGCGTATTAAACTTCATCTTGATTAAATCGTCGTTGACTTTTTTATTCAACTTATGAACTTCTGCGATAATCTCTTTAGAGCTCTTCTCGTTTTTACATTCCAAGATTAAATCCCAAAACTTGCTTAAGAATCTATAAACTCCTTTAACTCCCTGGGTATTCCAGCCGATAGCCTGGTCAAAAGGACCCATAAACATTTCGTACAATCTTAACGTATCTGCTCCGAATTCGTTTACAATTTGGTCGGGAGAAATAACGTTACCCTTTGACTTACTCATCTTTTGCCCGTCCGGTGCTAAAATCAATCCGATATTCCTTAATTTATAAAAAGGCTCTTTGGTTGAGACAATTCCTAAATCGTACAAAAACTTATGCCAAAATCGCGAATACAATAAATGTAATACTGCATGTTCCGCTCCTCCGACATATAGATCAACGGGCATCCATTTTTTTTCTTTTTCTTTATCAAATATTTCCTTTTTATTGTTATTATCCAAATATCTTAAATAATACCAACAAGAGCCAGCCCACTGAGGCATGGTATTGGTTTCCCTTTTTCCCGGCCCTCCACATTTAGGACATTTAACGTTGACCCAGTCTGAAATAGCTGCCAGAGGAGACTCTCCCGTTCCCGTCGGTTGGTATTTTTCAATATGAGGAAGCTTTATCGGAAGCTCGCTCTCAGAAGCTGGAACCATTCCGCATTTCTCGCAATGGACAATTGGAATCGGCTCCCCCCAATATCTCTGTCTTGAAAAAACCCAATCCCTTAATTTATAATTTATCTTCTTTTCCGCTTTTCCTTGTTTTTTCAAATATTCACCTATTTTTTCTCTTCCTTCTTCGGAGTTTAAATTATCAAACTCGGAAGAATTAAAAAGTATTCCGTCTTCAATAAAAGCAGCTCCTTCTTTTTTATTTTCTCCCTTAATGACCTCTATTATTTCTATCCCGTATTTTTTAGCAAAATCAAAATCTCTTTCATCGTGGGCCGGAACGGCCATTACCGCTCCCGTACCGTAATGCGACAGAACATAATCAGCAACAAATATTTTTATTTCTTTATTGTTAGCCGGATTAACCGCTTTAACTCTTTTTAATTCAACGCCTGTCTTGTCTTTGACTTCGCTGATTCTTTCCCTCTCGCTTTTATTTTTTGCTTTTTCAATATATTCCAAAACTTCATTTCTATTTTCAATGTCCAATTCTTTTATCAAAGGATGTTCAGGTGCTAAAACGAGATAAGTACAACCAAATAAAGTATCTATTCTGGTTGTAAAAACAGAAACTTCTTTTGAATTGACTAAAAACTTTATTTCCCAGCCCTCGCTTCTACCGATCCAATTCTTTTGCATCTCTTTTATCTTCTCCGGCCAATCAATATCGTCTAATCCCTCCAGGAGTTTATCAGCGTAATCGGTAATTTTTAAAACCCACTGCTCAATATCCTTTTTAGTTGTTTCCGTTCCGCACCTTTCACATTTTCCATCAACGACTTCTTCGTTTGCCAGTCCGGTTTTACAAGAAGGACACCAGTTAATTGGAAGCAATTTCTTGTAGGCCAAACCATTCTCGAATAATTTTAAGAATATCCACTGAGTCCATTTATAATATTCAGGATCGGTTGTATTTATTTCCCTTGACCAGTCATAGCTCAAACCGACCATCTTCATCTGTCTTTTAATGTTGCCGATATTCTTCTCGGTAGTTATCTCCGGATGAATGCCTGTTTTAATCGCATAGTTTTCCGCGGGCAAGCCGAAAGCGTCCCAACCCATGGGGTATAAAACGTTAAAACCTTGAGCTCTTTTTACTCTGGCAATAATATCGGTGGCAACATATCCCTTCAGGTGTCCAACATGAATACCTTCTCCTGAGGGATAAGGAAACATGTCTAAAACATAAAATTTGGGATTATTTGAATCCTCTCTAGTTTTATAAGAATTATTCTCTTCCCAATAATTCTGCCATTTCTTCTCAATTTCTTTAAAATTGTATTCCATACTACATCAATAATGCGGAGGCTAATATCCCCAAAAGGACAGAAATGGTAACTCCGGACCACCACCAGATATCGGTATCTATCTTTCTACCAATGGTATTTTCGGCGAAAGCCTTGAAATAGAAAAAAAATGCCATAACAGTGTATCCGACGGCAATGCCGAACAGTAAGGCTCTGACGTAATATAATAAATCTCTGCTAATTATATACATAAGCTTATATATTAAAAGAATACCATAAAACAAAGGGGCTGTTAAGCCCTATATGTTGAATAATTTCTTAGCATTTTCTGTAGTAATTTCCTCAATTTTTCCCCTTTCTAACTCCTTTATCTTTACAACTTCTTCAACAATGTATTTCAAAGCAAAAGGATTATTCCTTTCTTCAAATCCAGGAGGAGAAAGATAAGGGCAATCTGTCTCAATTAATATTTTTTCTAAAGGAATACCCTTAATCGCTTCCCTTAAGTCCATCTTAAATATTATGCCATTAATTCCGATATACAAACCGAGGGATAAAAATCTTTCCGCCTCAACTTTATTCCCGGTAAAACAGTGCAAAACACCCTCAACCTTCCTTTTCGATAATATTTCAAATAAATCGTCAAAAGCGGAACGGCAATGAATAATAACAGGCAAGCTTAATTCTTGAGCCAAATCAAGCTGTTTCTCGAATATTTTTTTCTGTTCCTGTTTAAATAATTCTTTCTTCCCGGTTCCTTTCGGCCTATACCAATAATCTAACCCGCACTCTCCTATCGCTACGACTTTTTCCGATTTAGCCAGCTCTTTATATTTTTCGTAATCAAAATCATTTTCTAAAAAACCCTCTGCCTCTTTTGAATATCCTTTATTTTTCAAAAACTCTGAATCAATGTTTAAAGGATGTAATCCGACTGAAGCAAAAATATTGGGATTATTTTCGGCTATTTCAAAAGCTTTATTTGAGCTTTGAAAATTAGTCCCCACGTTAATCATTCCTATCCCGCTACCTAAACATTCCCTGATTAAATCTTCTCTGTCTTTTTCAAACTCAGAAAAATTAAGATGGGCATGAGTATCGAATATCATATCCTTGGGAATAAAGATTCTCCCTTTTTAACATTAAAAACTCCTTTATTTTCTCCTAACTGTTCTTTCATCTTTAAAGAAGTTTGAGTTAAAAATGGTTCTATCATTTGAGAAATACTAATTAAAGAAAATAAAAGATTTGAAAAGACTCCTCTCTGCTTTTCAGTCTCTTTAATTTCCCATGGCTTTTCTCCATCAATATATTTATCACAGAAAGCCACTAACTCCCATATATCGGAAAGGGTTTCGTTAAATTGAATAAAATTATCACTAATCTTTTTTTCAATTTCTCCGACTTTATCAAAAAAAATCTTATCCGGCTTAATTTCAAAATCTTTATCCAATCCTGCTTTTACAACCATGGCAACAGTTCTTGAAAAAAGATTGCCCAAACCACTGGCCAAATCGGAATTATATCTTTTTTCAAGTTTTTCATAACTAAAATCACCATCTCCGGTTGCCGGTATCTCTCTTAATAGAAAATACCTCACTCCATCAATTCCGTATTTTAGGGCCAGGCCAATCGGGTCAATAATATTGCCGATACTCTTGCTCATCTTCTGCCCGTCAACAGTAATATACCCATGAATAAATATAGCTTTAGGCAAATTTAACTCTGCTGATAAAAGCATGGCTAACCAATAAACAGCGTGGAATCGTAATATTCCTTTTCCGATTACATGTAGTCTTGCTTCGTTATCCTGCCAGAACTCATTGAATTTTCTTTCGTCATCGCTTCCATATCCCAAAGCGTTAATATAATTTGAGAGAGCATCAAACCAAACCCACATTTTCTGGGTCGGATCATCGGGAACCTCTATCCCCCAGCCCTTGGCCCTCTCGCTTGAGCGGGAGATACAAAAATCCTGAAGCCCTGAATTTATAAAACTCAAAACTTCATTCTTCCTTGTTTCGGGAATAATCTTTACTTCGTCTTTTTCAATTATCTCCGCTAACTTATCTTGATAATCTGATAATCTAAAAAAATAATTCTCTTCTTCAATTAATTCCGGCTTCTTTTTATGTTCTGGACATAGTCCATCTTCCAACTCTTCTTCTTTGTAAAATTCCTCGCAACCGACGCAATATAGTCCGGAATAATTCTTTTTGTAAATATCTTTCTCGCAGGCCTTCCATAATTTTTGCGCCCCCTTAAAATGCTTTTCTTCCGTGGTTCTGATAAACTCATCTATAGAAAGATTGAGACTTTCCTTTAGCTGGAAAAACTTCTGAAAATTTTCATCAACCAAATCTTTAACCGACACTCCCGCCTTTTCCGCGCTCTGAACATTTTTCAAACTGTTTTCATCGCTTCCCGACAAAAAGAAAACTTCATCACCCAATAAACGATGCCTTCTGGCTAAAACATCGGCCTGAATAAATTCCATTGCATGGCCAAGATGCGGTGCAGCATTAACGTACGGTATTGATGTTGAAATAAAAACTTTTTTCATTATGATAATTTCCTTTTATTAAAATAATCCTTTAGACTTTCGAAAAATATTCCAGCCAAGGGAATCGCTAATATAGCTCCGATAATCCCTCCCAAAACTCCACCAATTAAAATTGACATTAAAACAAGAATAGTCGGAAGCCCAGTCATTTTTTTTGTAAAAAGCGGCGTTAAAACATTATTTTCTATCTGCTGGATTATAATCATTAAAATTACGGCTAAAATAAAATTGGGAAAAGATACTCCTAAAGCAAACAAAGCGGCTATAAGGCCTGAAATAAGCGGTCCGATCGTGGGAATAATATTGAGGATTCCAGCCAATATAGCTAAAGATAGTCCGAGCTTTATCTTCAAAACTACACACATAATGAATGTCATTAAGGCTACGCAAACAGAAGATAAGACCCTACTTCCAAACCAAGCGATAACGTGGTCTTGGCTTCTTTCCCATCTTTGCAAAACCTCTTCTTCAAATTCTTTAGGAGAAATAAGTTTTAATCCCTTAATTATTTCTTTTTTTTCTATAGACATAAACATAGCAAGAATAAAAATAGTTATTCCCGCAAGAATGCTTCCGAACAAAGATACTAAGACATTAAGTATATTTGAAGAAATCTTAACCAAGCTTTCATTTAAACCGCTGCTGAATGAGGCTATGCTCTTGAAAGAGTCTAACCCCAATTCGCTCAAAAACACAGGAACTTTATTAAAATACTGCGCAAAGCTTGAACTAAAAATATTTATTTCTGCAATCATGGGCGGAATAATGATATACACCATAAGACTGGAAATTAAAAGCAAGGTGGCATAAATAATTATGGCAGCTGCAGACCTTGGAATTTTTCTTTTTTCTAATAACGCCACTAACGGATTAAGAAGGACAGAAATAACCAAAGCTAAAATTATCCAAACGACAATATTGTGAAGGAGGTAAACGATATAAAAAATAACGAACGCAACGGCAATCTTAAAAAGAGACCTCCATGTTATATCTATTGTTGTAACTTCAATTTTCTTCATCTTATTTAAATCTTAATAATTTCTTAAATTGTTCTTTATCTTTAAAAGGACCAATAATAGCCAAATTTAATTTATCTTCTTTGAAAATATCCTTAGCCACTCTCATAACATCAGCAGCCTTAACCTTTTCTATCTTCTTAAAAATCTCTTCGATTGTCATTATTCCATTTTTTAAAAGCTCCTGACTTCCGTAAAAAGATGCTTGAGCGTCTGAAGATTCTAAGCTCAAAACCATCTTGCCCTTAATATAGTCCTTAGCTTTCTTTAATTCTTTATCAGAAACTTTAACTTTGCAAAGTTTTTTATACTCTCTAAGAATCGTTTCAATGACTTTATTTGTTTTATTATTATCCACACCAGCAAAAGTCACTAAAGAGCCTGTATCGGTATCGGAATTATTATATGTCCTCACGTAGTAAGCGGCCCCAAGTTTTTCCCTGACTTCAATAAACATCCTAGAACTCATCATTCCTCCTAATATTACGGCCATAACCTCAAAAACATACTTGTCAGGATGAAAAGTATTAACTCCCCTAACCCCTAAAGCTAAATTGCCTTGGTTTATTTTTTTATAATAAACTAGAGACTGGGGATCAGTTTGATTTTCAACTACTTTCAACTTACCTTTAGCCTCTCCCTCTTTTATTTTACTAAAATATCTTTTAACTTTTTCGATTGTTTCTTTTTCTTTAAAATTACCAGCGACACAAATAATGGTATTTTTAGCGGCATATTGTGAGCCGATATAATTCAAAATATCTGTTCTTTTGATCTTTGAAACCGTTTCTTTTGTTCCGGCAATATCCCATCCGGCAGGCTGGTCACCGTATAAAATAGTCTTCCAGAGTTCATCAATATACATCATCGGATTGTCATTATACATATTAATTTCTTCGACAATGACCCCTCTTTCTTTTTCTATTTCTTTTGAGGGAATTTTTGAATTAAGAAAAATATCTGAAACCCAATCCATGGCAATATCAAAATGAGCCATATCAACCTTAGCATAGTATCCAGTATATTCCTCGCCCGTAAAAGCATTATAATCGCCTCCGACTCTGTCTAGCTGTTCGGCTACATCTTTGGGATTCTTTCTTTTTTTAGTTCCCTTAAAAAGCATGTGCTCAAGAAAATGAGAGATTCCTGATATGTTTTTCTCTTCATATTTCGAACCAGTTTTAACCAAAACCAAAACAGTTGCGGCCTTAGTCTCCTTCTGCGGTACGGTTATTATTCTCAATCCGTTTTTAAGCGTCGTCTTCTTGTACATTTCCTTTTAATTTATTAATTTCTTTTTTTAATTCAATCATTTTAACCTCTCTATTGATTGTTAGCTCGAAAAACTTTTCCAGCTCTGCAACCCTTTTCGCCATTTCTTCCTGAGATTTTACCAATTTTTTCTGAGAAGAATTAATTTCTTCCGAAGCACTATTAAGGTTATTGGCTAATTCGACTATTTCTTTGTCTAAGCTCCCAGTAGTGAAGACCGCCCTCTCTCCCTTTGGCAATTCTTTAGCAAACCCCTCCATTTCTCTTAACGAATCTGATAAATAGACGAAAAGAACCCGGTCTATAATAAAAGTCATAGTTAAGCCGATTAAAAAAATTATGATAACGTTTAATTTGACCGGAAAACTCATAATCAAAATAATTAAACCCGTAAAAATAGGTAAAACGAAAAGAAAATAAAACTTAGACCCTATTCCGGAGAGTTGGATGTTTTCTATCTTTTCTCCTCTCTCAAAAAGAATCCTGCGAAAATCTTTTACTATCGGAGACATTGCTTGCTGGCAAAAAAATTCAGCAAAGGCCGCGGAAAAAAACGTAGCGACAAATCCTGTAACAATAATTATTAATAAATCATAAATTGAAGCTTTGTTTATCAATTCCAACAAAACAAGAAAAAATATAATAAAAAAACTACTTCCCATAACATTCTTTACTGTGTTGTGGCAAATAGAAACTAGAGCCTCAAAAGTCTCTCTTAGCTCGAACATGGTTAATCCTGGAATAATTCCCCTTTCTGAAATATTCTTATTAATAATTTTTATATCCTTTCCGCCCAAAAAACCAAAGCCTCCATATCTTAAGGTGGAAATAAAACAAACCAATAGAATTATCAGCGGAGCAGCGATGATAAATACTTCCCTTGCCGAGCCTGTTTCGAATCTAGCAATAGTTATGATTACAACATAAGCAAAGGCTCCACAAAGAAAAGCCCATCCGATAATAACAAACAAAAGACCGAGAGCGTATGGAACCTTAATTTTCATACATGTCTTTTTTTATTATTAAAATCAAATCTTCAATTTTAATCCTCTTTTGCTGCATTGTGTCCCTATCCCTTAAAGTAACGTCTCCTTTTTCTAAAGTTTCAAAATCAACAGTAACAGCATACGGAGTTCCTATCTCATCCTGCCTTCTGTATCTTCGACCAATAGCTCCGATCTCATCGTACTGGCAATTAAAATTCTTCTTTAATAGCTCATAGATATCTTTTGCCTTGCTAACGATGTCCTCTTTATTCTTAACTAAAGGGAGAATAGCAACTTTAATCGGAGAAATCTTCTTATTTATCTTTAATAAAAATTCTTTCTCTTTAACCGCTTCGGTAGTTGTAGACCTGCCACCATCTATTTCTTCATAGGCATCGCATAAAACGGCGAGTAAAGTTCTTTCAACTCCGCACGACGGTTCAATGACGTAAGGGATATATCTTTCTTTTGTCGATTCTTCATAATAAGTCAAATCCTGTCCTGAATTTTTCTGATGTTGGGTTAAATCAAAATCTCCCCTGCTCGCAATGCCTTCTATTTCTGACCAGCCGATTGGAAAATTGTATTCTATATCCACGCAATCCTTGGCATAATGGGCTAGTTCATCTTTTTCGTGCTTTCTAACCCTAAGATTTTCTTTTTTAATTCCCAAGTCTTCAACATACCATCTCATTCTTTCGGCAACCCATTCATTAAAAAATCTCTCTTCGGTTCCTGGCTTAACAAAATATTCCATTTCCATCTGTTCAAACTCTCTAGTTCTGAAAATAAAATTCCCCGGAGTTATTTCGTTCCTGAAAGATTTTCCAACCTGGGCAATTCCGAAAGGAACTTTGACTCTTTGCGTATCAAGTATGTTCTTGTAATTAACAAAAATGCCTTGAGCGGTCTCCGGTCTCAAATACGCAATTGAAGCACTATCTTCTACCGGTCCGATAAAAGTCTGAAACATTAAATTGAAATTCCTCGGCTCCATCATCTTGCATCCGCACTCGGGGCATTTTTTCGGATCTTCCAAATGATCGGCCCTGAATCTTTTGTGACAACCAGTGCATTCGGCCAACGGATCGGTAAAATTCTCCGTATGTCCGGAAGCTTTCCATATGTTCGGATTCATAATAATTGAACTGTCTATTCCGACGACATCGTCTCTTTTCTGAACCATAGCTCTCCACCAAGAATCTTTAATATTTCTTTTCAATTCCACTCCCAAAGGACCGAAATCGTAAAAACCTCCTAATCCACCGTAAATATCCGAAGACTGGAAGATAAATCCTCTCCTTTTGGCGAATGAAACTATCTTTTCAAAAGTGTTTTCCATATATCTGAATATTAACAGAAAAAATGAAACAAGCCAAGACGTATAACAAAAAACCAGCTTTAAGCTGTTTTCTTGTCCTAAGTAAATCTTTTTAAAACACTTACTTGGGTGATAACGGGGGTTATAAAGATTTTTTATAACAATACCCGTTTTAATATACCCTGCATTATTTCCTCTGCCGGTATTTGTACCGGATGAAATAATCTCACTAAGGCATACTTTGCGTCGAGGTCGTGAATTGCAATAGTTCCCAGAGCCTTTATATCTTCAGGGGAAAGTTCTTTTGCAGAATAACCCTTTTCGGCTATTTTATAAATGGTTGTCGTCAAGCCATTTTTAGGGACACAAATTACGGTCCCCCTATTTGCTTCTTGCACCTCCATGTCAATCACCTAAAGAAATAATAACACTCAAAAAATAATTGTCAATTACATCTTGTAATGTAAGAAGAACAGACTCTGTTGTCCTTTCCAATGTAGCCGGAATTATCAATACACCTCGAACCCTTTTTAAAGTCTACCTTGATGCAATATGAATTATAGTTCCCTGCAACAAAAATATAGGCCTTACCGCCCATATCTTCTATATCTTTAAAAACCCTCTTAAGCTCTGAATTATCTTCAAATCCTTTATAGTTTTTATTGCCCAATTGATGCACTTCAGCCCAATCTCTAATCTGCCTCATATCCATCATTATTCTGACATTTCTAGCGCTTTCTTGTACAGAAAAAGAAATGCCTAAAGGAATAGATATGGAAATAGTAAAAACAACTAAAACAGCCGAAGCCTTAAAGAATCTTCCAAGATTTAAAGACTTGCTTTGCATTATTGACTCATTTGGCCATAAACGATATCTGTATAGGCCGTTAATGTTCTATTAGTCCATTG
>Ga0172380_10002515_pt1 | contig 27854 bp, 25 predicted proteins | sample Leawe162metaG_FD_119747 | JGI IMG/M metagenome (GOLD analysis project Ga0172380, IMG submission 119747) | Leachate microbial communities from a municipal landfill in Southern Ontario, Canada - Leachate well 162 metaG | ecosystem: Engineered > Solid waste > Landfill > Unclassified | place... | reverse complement strand
CCCCCCTGTATAGCGCCCCATCGGCCAACACGCAAGTTTTCGCCGGTTATCCACAGCTTTTCGAGCCGTTGCAAGCCAATCGTTCATCGCCCCGATGACGGATGGGGTTTTTCAGAGGCCCCTGTAGTTTACAGCGACGCCTTACTGCGTGTTTTTTGCAACGTCGCGCTGGTCAAAGACACAGAGGAGGCCCGATAGGACGAGTATTACACGCCATTGAATGCCACAGTTTGACATTGGCAGCCATTCCATGCAATAATCACCCATTATGCCAAGGTCTTTTCATATCTCCATGCCCGATCCGTTGGGCGAGTTTGTCCAGACGGAAATCGCGCGAGGCCATTTTGAAGGGGCCAGCGAGTATTTTCGTTCGCTGGTCCGTGAAAAAGTGCTGCAACAGTCCGGCCCGGCCCTGGAAACGGAATTGCTCCATCGACTGGATCAGTACGAAACTGAGGGCGGCGTGCCCGTCAATGATACGCTGTGGGATCAACTGAAGCAGCGGCGAAAACGCCTGAGCCGGGACACCTCCCATGCGAACCGTTGAACTGACGCGGGCGGCGCTCGCGGACATCGAGGCGATTCAGACGTATTTTGTCATCGAAGTCAGCCGATTCGATCTGGCCGAACGGTTTGAGCAGGCGTTGCGACAATCCTTGAAGGAACCGGCTCGCACACCGCTTATCGGCTCCGCCTGGCCGACCGCGCGGCCGCGATTGCGGCAATTACGCCGCTGGTTCGTGGATGGGTTTTCCAACCACATGATTTTCTATGTGGTCGAGAAAAACCGGCTGGTCGTATTGGCTGTGCTGCACGGGGCGATGGCTTTGCCCAGCCAACTCAAAGGGAGGCATTGATCGCCCCGGCATCAGGGCTTGATAGGATTGACTTCGATCCGGCGGGGTTTGACTTCTTCGCGTTTGTTCAGCTTGGCACCATCGGCTTGCGCGGGTGCAAGGGCGGCAGTGCCGATACAATGAGGTGATGATGATGCGGCGAAGTCGAATCCCGCGATGCTTGTTGCCCGCGTTGCTTGTGACCGCGGCGTGGTGGGGCCGGCCCGCGCTCGCGCAGACCGTGGAACAACAAGGGCTGCGGCCCGTCGATCAGATGGTCGAGGACATCGACCCGACGCAGGTTTCGCTTCGCCGGGAAAACGCGGGGCTGGCCACCATCGGCGAACGCCAGAACGTCTTTCGCCGGATCGTGCCCGATGCCGGTCCTTATTCGCCCGGTTCGCAGCGGTTGTATTTCATTTCCTACGGCATCGTCGCGGAGTTTGATCGTTCCCAATACGGCCTGCTGAGGAAGAATGACAAACCGACCGGAGCCATTCTCCAGATCATTCCGCCCAATACGGTTTTCCACGTGGGCCTGCCCGCGCCGATCAAGCCGGCGCTCGATCCCGATGCGATCGTGCCCGGCATGGTGCGGGGGCGCGTCGATGCGAGGGTGCATTCCCCGCCTCAGGCCGGCGGCCCGGTGACCGGGCGATGGATCATGCCCTCGCAATCCCGCGAGATCGACCGCGAACAGGCCGACACGCAACGCTATCAGGAAATGCTTGTCGCGCAACGAGGCCTGGTCGTCGCGGCCATCGGTCGCATCGCCCGATCGGCCACGCCTTGATCGCATTCCATCGCCCGGTACGATGAAGCCCAGATGAGTGAAACTCAACGACACAACCCGCAGCCCAGCCGCGCCGTCGAGGACTACGTCAAGCAGATTTACAAGCTGACGCAGGCCGGACGGCGGGCCACCACCAAGTCGCTGGCGCAGCGCATGAAACTGGGACAGGGGACGGTCAGCGGGATGATGAAGCAACTGGCGCAGCGCGGGCTGGTCGTGCATCAGCCCTATTACGGCGCGACGCTGACCAACGCCGGTCACGAACTGGCGATGCGCATGATCCGCCGGCACCGGTTGCTGGAGTTGTTCCTGGTCAAAACGCTGAACCTCGGCTGGGACCAGGTGGATGACGACGCCGAACGATTGGAACACGCGGTCAGCGATGAACTGGTCGATCACATCGACGCGATGCTGGGGCACCCCAACGTCGATCCGCACGGCGCGCCGATACCGGATCGTCGCGGCAAGATGAAGGAACAGGACTATCGCGCCTTGTCGGACATGACCGTCGGCCAGTCCGGCCGGATCATGCGCGTCAGCGACCGCGAACAGCAATTCCTCGGCTTTCTGCGGGAAAACGGCCTGAATCTCAACGCGGAAGTGTCGGTGGTCGCCGTAGGCCCGTTCGGTTCGATGACGGTGAAAGTGGGGCGGAGGCAAACCCACCTGCCGCGTGAAGCGACGGAACGTATCTGGCTGATCCCTGTTTAGTGGTGCTGGTGGTGCTGACGTTCCACACCGGCCAGTTGGCGCAGGACATGGGCGCAGGCGCGGCGGCGCATTTGCAACGCCAGGTCGCGGCGATCCGCGACCGACTGTTCGGCGGGGCGTAGTCCGAATCATTCAGAATGAACCACAGGCGCACAGAGACGCGGAGGGGGAAAAACAAAACATCAGGACAGCAGAAAAACAGAACATATTGTCGGGGGTGACCGATGTTCTGTTGTTTTGTTTTTCTGCTGTTCTGTTTTCATACTCTGTGCCTCTTGTGGTGAATAATCCGCGTTACAATGCCCGCATGTCATTGACGGCGATGTTGCGACAACTGGCGGGGGGTCGGCCGCTGAGCGAAGCGCAGGCGCGGCAGGCGTTCGCGCTGGTGATGAGCGGACAGGCGACCGGGGCGCAGATCGGCGCGATGCTGATGGCGATGGCGGCGCGCGATGGCGGGCCGACCGTGGATGAAATCACCGGCGCGGCGCGGGCCATGCGCGAAGTGGCGATGAAGGTGGTGGTGCCCGCGGGCATGGAAGTGATCGACACCTGCGGCACCGGCGGCGATCACACCGGAACCTTCAACATTTCAACCACGGCGGCGATCATCGCCGCCGCCGCCCCCGCGATGGCCGATCGCGGCATGGCGGTGGCCAAGCACGGCAATCGCTCGGTGACAAGCAAGAGCGGCTCCTCGCAGGTGCTGGAACAGTTGGGCGTGCCCCCGGAAGCAGGCCCGGAAGCAGGCCCGGAAGCAGGCCCGGAAGTTTTGACGCGGTGTTTGACCGAGGCGCGGATTTGTTTTTGTTTCGCGCCGGCGCATCACCCGGCGATGAAACATGCGGCAGATCCGCGGAAGGAATTGGGTTTTCGCACCTTGTTCAACCTGCTCGGCCCGCTGACCAACCCGGCGGGGGTCAGGCGTCAAGTGATCGGCGTGTACGATGCGGCGCTGACCGAGAAGATCGCGGAAGTGTTGAAGCGATTGGGGACGGTTCATGCGATGGTGGTGCATGGGACGACGTTGGGCGGGCCGGACGTGACGGAGGGGGGGGTGGGGTTGGATGAATTGACGACGACCGGGCCGACGCGGGTGACGGAGTTGAAGGACGGAGCGATCACGACCAGGCAATTGCACCCAGCGGATTTGGGGTTGGCGACGGTGACGGTGGGGCAGTTACGGGTCGAAGGGGTGGAAGAATCGGCGGCGATGATTCGGCGGATACTGGACGGCGAAAAGGGGCCGGCCCGCCAGATCGCGGCGCTGAACGCGGCGGCGGCGCTGGTCGTGGCGGATTGTGCGAAGGATTTATCGCAGGGGTTGGATTTGGCGTTCGAGGCGATTGACAGTGGGGCGGCGAAGCGGACGCTGGCATTGCTGGTGAAACTGACGAATGAGGATTGACCGGGTTCGCGGCGACGCGGAGAATGAAAACAGAAAAGCAAAACCGCAAAACATGCCGCGGATCAGGCGCCCTGTTCTGCTTTTCCGCTGTCCCGATGTTCTGCTTTTTCCCCTCCGTGTCTCTACGGTTGATTCCCCGCGTTTCACGCCGCCGTCGCCAGGGTCAATCGCTGATTGAACCGCACAGCCAGCAACGACGCTTCCCCCTCGCGGTCGCCGTGACGCACCACCGTCGCGCCGATCAAATCTCCCCTGTTCATCAGCTTCGCCGATCCGGCCCAGTCGATGGCCAGTTGGATCGACTGACCCGCGGGCAGGTGTTCCCCGCCGCGCATCTCCACCAGCGCTCCGCTCGCCGACACGTTCAGCGTCCGGCCGGGCCGATACCGCTGTGCCCGCGGGTCCAGCAGTTTCATGCCGCGTGCCAGTGCGTATCGTTCGTCTTCACGTCGCTCATAAATGTAGGGCATGTTCGGCACTCCTTGACTTCCGGGGGCCTGACTTCCGGGGCCTTGACACCGTCCGTAACCCCTGTATCGGTTGTAACGACCCGCCGGTTAACCACACCTTCCGTCTGAGCCGGCCAATCATGCGAAGGGTTCCGGGCGTTAGCCGTGACCGATAAAAAAATCGTTGAAAAGCGACAACCGGTCGATCCGCATTGTTCCCCCGCCCGGTCGGATGTATAGTCATACCTTTTCCTTTTTGCGGAATCTCGACATGCAGAAAGCCATCGCCAAGGCGGAAGTCCTCATCGAGGCGCATCACTACATTCGCGCCTTCGAGGGCAAGACCGTGGTCATCAAAGTCGGCGGGTCCATCATGGATCAGCCCGATGTGCTGTCGTCGCTGTTGAAGGACATCTGCTTTCTCGACGCGGTGGGTATTCGCCCGCTGATCGTGCATGGCGGGGGCAAGGGCATCACCGAAGCGATGAAACAGGCGGGGCTGGAAGCGCACTTCGTCCAGGGCCGGCGATACACCGACGAGCGCACGCTCGCCATCGCCGAACACGTGCTGGTGAACGACATCAACAAGTTCATTCTGAAAACGATCAACGAGTTCGGGCATCAGTCGATGGGGCTGCATTCGCTGGCCAGTTGCGTGTTGTTCGGCAAGCGGCTGTTTCTGGCCGGCGAGGAAGGGCGGAAGATCGACATCGGCTTCGTGGGGGAGGTCGAATGGGTGAACGCCGATCTGATTAACGCGCTGCTGGTGGCGGAATATATTCCGGTGATCGCGCCGATCGCGCGGGACCGCGGCGGGGCCAAGCTGAATATCAACGCCGATTCAGCGGCCGGCGAGGTGGCCGCGGCGCTCCATGCGGAAAAGCTCGTGCTGGTCAGCGACACGCACGGCATTCGCACCGGCGCGACTGACGACACGCTGGCGTCGCACCTGACCAAGCCGCAGATCGACGAATTGATCGCCCGGGGTGTCATCAGTTCGGGCATGTTGCCGAAGGTCGAGGCGTGCTTCACCGCGCTGGCCGGCGGGGTGCGCAAAGCGCACATCATCGACGGGCGCATCCCGCACTCGTTGTTGTTGGAGATTTTCTCCGACGCGGGCATCGGGACGGAAATCGTGTTGTAGCGGCGTGCGGGATGCGGATTGCGGGATGCGGTTCGACCCGCACCCCGCACCCCGCATACCGCACAGCCTGGAAGCCAAATCATGCAGCATTTCATTTCGATTGAAGATCACGACGGCGAATCGCTCTCGCAGGTGCTGGCGGCGGCGAGGCGGTTGCGTGATGAGCGCGACGCGGGCGAACCCAATGAGCCGATGCTGACGGGCAGGACGCTGGCGATGTTTTTTGAAAAGCCGTCGCTGCGCACGCGCGTCAGCTTTCAGCAGGCCGTGACGGAACTGGGCGGAAACACCATCGTGCTGTCGCAGGCGGAAGTGGGGCTGGGCCGGCGTGAATCGGTCGGCGATTTCACCCGTGTGATGGCCGGCATGGTTCACGGCATCGCGGCGCGCGTGTTCAAACATGCGGATCTGCTGGAAATGGCGAAACATTCGGACGGCGTGCCGATCATCAACATGCTGTCGGATCACAGCCACCCCTGCCAGGCGATGGCGGACATCATGACGATGCAGGACGAGTTCGGCATGGAGTTGGCCGGTCGCACGCTGACGTTCGTCGGGGACGGCAACAACGTGGCGCGATCGCTGGCGTGGCTTTGCGCGAAGTTCGGGATGCGGTTCATTCTCGCGGCACCGGACGGGTACAAATTGGAAGCATCGTTGTTCGCTGAGATTGAAAAGGCGTGCCCCGGCTGTTCGGTGTCGCAGACGACCGACCCGGTGGAGGCGGTGAGGCAGGCCGACGCGATTTACGCCGATACGTTCGTCTCGATGGGGCAGGAAACCGAACGCCAAAAACGGCTGGACGACCTGGGGGCCTACCAGATCAACGCGAAACTGCTGGCCGCGGCGCCGGCGGACGCGATTGTGCTGCATTGTCTGCCGGCGTACCGGGGGGTGGAAATCACCGACGAGGCGATGGACGGCCCGCAATCGCGCGTGTTCCAACAGGCGCACAATCGGCTGCATGCGCAAAAGGGATTGCTGGCGGCGATGATGGGCGGAACATAATCATTTGGTGATTTGGTGATGTATGATTTGGTGAAGTAAGAACCCGAGGCGGCGCTCGCCCCCCGGAATAGAAGACTCGCTCTGTCCCGGCTTGGGTGGACACATAACATCACCCAATCCAACATCCCACCATGCCTGACATTGACATTGACAAGCTGATGCTGATCGTGGTCGGCGCTCACCTGAAGGCCGAGGCGGGGGATCGTCCGCTGGCGTATCGGCTGGTGGAGTCGATACAGGAACGATTGCATCAGTTGACCAACTCGACGGACTGGCCGGTGACGCCGCTGGTGTGTACGGATGTGTGGTATCTGAACAACGAGGATTCGCACAAACGGCCGCTCATCAGCATCGGCGGGCCCGGGGTGAACGCGGTGTCGGGGTATTTGTATCAGCGGCTGCCGACGGCGCTGGCGGTGGAGGATCAACTGGTGATTCAGCTCGACGTCGAGTTGCATGATTTGCGATGCGCGGTGTGGGGCATGGACCATCGGCACACCGCGGCGGCGATCGAACTGCTGGAAAAGAAGTATCTGCCGGACTTCGTGAAAGCGGCGATGAAATGATTTGTGATGTCGCATTGCCAGCCCTACGCCCCGCAGTAGCGGACCTACGAGATTTTCGGCATCGCATCCGGGTAAGGACCGAGAAAGCGTTCGCCGTTGAAATGAATCAAATGATCGGGATTTTCCGCAACCCACACCTCCGTCTCCCATGAAATCCGAGTCAGAAAACTTCGCATGACTTGGCGTGTGAAAAAGGCGGTGACGAAAACCAATCCGGCTTTGCAACTTGAAAACAATTCCTTCAGTTCCTTCCGCCGTTTTTCGTCAACCGGCCCATCGCTCATCACAGCTTCGATAAGCAACAGCCAATTTCGACTCATGTCATGGACGATGATATCCGGCATCTTCGCCGGTGCCGGAATGAGGACACCGAGCGTTTTCAAATATTCGGCATCCAAATGGAGGAACTTGTCTTCCGCATCGCCGACATAAGCGACCGTAGCACCCGGCACAAAGCGCGGGCAAAATTCCTCGACGACTGCTTTGATGAGCGGATTCTGGCCGCCGGGCGAAATCGTTACTGCTTCACCGGACGGGAGCTTGACTGGAATTCGTGCCGTTTCGCGTTCGCGCAAAAGTCTCTTGCGAATGCGGTTGCGCGCGGCAAGATAAGACCTCAGTTTTCCGTTCCATTCCGAAGATCCAAACGAACGAAACAGTTCGAGCGCAGACGACTCAATCTGATAGACGGTCTTGCCGCTGTTGGTCGGGCGGTTTGGATCGTCAGGATTCCGAATCAACATTCCAGCTTCGACGAAATATTTCACCGCTTCGTCACGAATCGTCTCACGCGTGTTCGGTGCGTAGTGAATATCATATGCTTTGGCGATGAACTTAATGATGGGCGTAATTCCGCGCAGCGGGTCGGCGGCTTCGTTCCACTTTTGCGAAGGCCTGAGGTCAAGGAGTGCGAGAAAAGTGTATCCTGCGATCTCGTTGCTTTGCTGCGCGCCGAATCCGAGCGTACACAAGACATCCACCGCATCGTGGAGTTTCGTTTTGCGTGCCGCGACCGAGTCGACCCGATTCCGCTTGACCATCAGAAAAGTTCCTCCTCTGCCAAGGCATCGAGTTCCGCTTGCGGCATTCCGGGGTCCGCAATTCTCCGGCCCAGTCCTTCCAGTTCAGATTTTGACGGATAGTTCAGATTGCGCAGGTCGGTCGCATTAACCTGTGTATGCCCGTTGAATCCGCGGAAATAAATATCCACAACCGTCGAATTCAGAAACGCGGCCAATCCCTTCGCCAGGATCATCGTCAAACCGCCACCGTTGACGTGGAAATAATTCAGATGATTCTCGAAGCCGACCCACCGCGAGCGAACCCGATTCGGGTCGTAGATGCAGGCCACGATACGCTTGCGTTCCTCTTTTGCCGTGAACCGTTTGACCAGCACATAGACCGCGGCGGGCACCAACAGTCCGCGTGTTTGTTCGTTGCGAACGATGGCATTTGGCTTGCGTGCTTTTCCGTTCGGCCAATGTACGAATCCGCCGTTGAAATGGCAGGGATAAATCAACGGCGCGGCGTGGATTTCGGGTTGCTGACACAGAAACTGTTTGGCCCGAAAATCCACCACTCGCCCGGTTGAAACAGACAGGCCCAGATCGGACAACGATGTCGAAAAACCCGACATGATTGCCCGCGAGCTGTCTTGCGCCTCATCCTCGGCCAAGTGAATGAATTGCTCCGAGTCATCCGTTGAAACAACCTCGCGGTAGGCGACCGCACGTTCAATGATTGACCCGCCGGATTCGCCGCTACTACTGGAAATGATGACGTGCTCCGGTTTGGCCGCGCTTTTGACCGCGCGGATGATGATATTTTCCTGAAGCACATCGTCACGGCTAAAGGTTGCCGAGCGGGATTTGAAGACATGCAGCCGCCGCAATGACATTGTTTGGAGAAAACTCATCCTGAACGGTTTGAAGTAAGGCCCGTTGCAAAAACTTCGCGGTGTGATGGCGACCAATTCTCCGTCTTCCGCCAGCAACTTGGTGATGAGCGCCACAAAGCCCGTGTAAAGATTGCTCGTCTCAATGCCGACGGAACGCAGCAACCGGCGCGTGGAGGAATCGCTATGGATCTTGCGGTAAGGTGGATTCACGATGGCTGCATTGAAGCGTGGTTGGCCGGACGCAAACAAATCTCCACGCAGCGTTGTGGCCGCAAGAGCAATAAAATCCTCATTGAGTACCGTTGCTGAGAACTCAATACCTGATCGCTCGCACTCCCGCTGGCAGTCATGCAAGGTTGCGTGGAGCGATTCGATCAATGTCTCGTCGAGTTCGCACGCCGTTACCGAAATGCTTCTGGGCTTATCGCGCGAAGCAACGAGCCGCCCGATCAGCGCCGCCGCCAATGCCCCCTTTCCCGCTCCCGCATCCAATAAATCCAACCTCCGTGGGCGTGCCTCAAACAGTGAAGCCATGAAATCAGCCACTGGCCGGGGCGTAAGAAATTGACCGAGTTCGTGCCGCTTGTCCCGAAAAAACGTAACGAACGACTGCTCATTTTCCAATTGTCGCGTAGCAACCTGCATGGAAGGATATTACCGAAATTTTTCCGAACCAGCAACGAATGACCGCATTGGGGGTCAATATTTCAGGCCGATTTGTTTTCGCATCGTGTCGAGGATCGTCATGTCGGCGATGGAGTCGGCTTCGGTGATGAAGGGCGTCGTGCCGTCAAGCACCACGGCGGCGAAGGCGTCGGCTTCGAGGGCGAACAGGGGTTTGTCGGTATCGACGGTGAATTGCTTTTGCGTCGGACCTGAAGACATCGCTGCGACACGCGGCGGCTCGCTGAGCGTTTCGGATTGGGGGCGGGGCATGGTGCGGAGTTCCCAGATCGCGTTTTTGGCGGGGGGTTTCCAGGGGATGGGGATGACGATGTAGCCGTCGGAGCCGCAGAGATAGGCGGAGTTGTCGGCATGGGCGCGCATGCCGCAGGTGAAGCTGGCTAGCACCCCTTGGGGAGTTTGGTTGGGGAAGGTCATGAATGCGACGACCATTTCATCGACGCCGGAGGGATGGATGACGCCGCGTGCCTGGATTTCGGTCGGTTCGGCACCGATCATGAGTCGTGCGAAGTCGATGCAGTAGCAGCCGATGTCCATGAGCGCGCCGCCGGCGAGGGAAGCGTCGAAGCGGACGTTGCCGTCGATTTTCGAGGTGAAGTAGTTGAACGAGCAACGGACGAGGCGGAGCCGGCCGATCGCGCCGTCGCGGACGGCTTGCCGCACCTGTTGCATGAGCGGGAAGCAGCGGTACATGAACGCTTCGACGAGAACGCGGTTGGTTCGCCGGGCGGCGTCGAACATGCGATGGGCCTGGTCGAGATTGGCGGCGAGGGGTTTTTCGCAGAGGACATGCTTGCCGGCTTCGAGGGATTGGAGCGTCCATTGGCAGTGCATCGAATTGGGCAGCGAGAGATAAATCGCATCGACGTTCGGATCGGCCAGCATCGCATCATATGAGCCGTGTGCGTGCGGGATGTTGTGGGCGGCTGCGAATTGCCGCGCTTTGTCGATGGAGCGGGATGCGACGGCGGTGATGACGGAGCGTGACGCGCCGGCGACGCCCAGGGCGAATTGTCGGGCGATGTTGCCGGTGCCGAGGATGCCGAAGCGGAGGGGTGGCATGGAATACTCCGTGGGATTGCTAAGCCGCGAGCGGCTATCGGACGGCTTGATGCGCGTTGAGGAGGGATTCGTAGCAGGTGATCGGGACGCGGGCGGCGCCGAGGGGGACGGCTTTGCGGAGGCCGTGGAAGTCGCTTCCGCCGGTGGGGATCAGGTCGAAGCGTTTGGCCAGATGCTGGTACTGTCGGGTGAGGGCGGGGGTGTGGTCGCAGTGCCGGCATTCAAGGCCGTCCAGTCCGGCGTCGCGGAGGGAGCGGATCAGTTCGAGCAGTTCTTCATCGTCATCGCAGCGAAGCTGGACGGGATGAGCGAGGACGGCCAGTCCGCCGGCGTCGTGAACGGCGGCGATGGCGCGTTGCGGGGCGAGGTTGTCCTTGCGAACGTAAGCGGGCGCGCCGTGTCCGATGTAACGGGTGAAGGCGTCCTTGATGGTTTTGACGTACCCCTTGCGAACGAGAACAGCCCCGATGTGCGGGCGCCCCACGGACCCCCGCCCGCCCCCGGAATTGCCCCCGGATTCGGCCAGCACTTCGTCGAGTGTGATATCGACACGCAGTTCGTTGAGTTTGGCGACGATCTGCGGGGCGCGTTCGTTGCGGGCCTGCTGGAGTTCGGCGCACACGGCGGCGAGCGTGGGCGAAACGGGGTCGATGAAATAGCCCAGCAGGTGGAGCGTGCCGAAGGATTTGCCCCGCTGACAGGACAGTTCGATGCCGGGCACGAAAGCGATGTCGAGTGCGGCGCAGGAAGCGGCGGCGTCGGCCAGGCCGGCGGTGGTGTCGTGATCGGTGAGCGCGACGGCGGCGAGGCCGGCTTGCCGCGCCAAGGGGCCTAGGTCGGCCGGCGCGGTGGAGCCGTCGGAAGCGGTGGAATGCGTGTGAAGATCACAGTAAAGCATCAGGGACATGATAGCGATAAAAGGGGCACTTCGTGCCGCCCGCTAAACGGTTATAAATGCAAAACCCCCGACACCAGCCGAACTTCCGTGGGTACGGGGGTTTCGCTCCGCTGCTTCACGGCGGCTCCCGGAAGCCGGCACGCCGCCACCAGGCGCGCCGAATGTCGAATTACAAGCCGCGTCATTACGCCTTGGCAGGCGCGGCTTTGGGTTTGGCGTCGCCCTTCTTCATGCCGCCCAGATGGTGTTGCAGCACCAGTCCGATCACCGCGGGCACGGCGACGAGCATCGGCAAAACCAACGGATTGGCCTGCACGGTCCCGGCGATCGCATCGCGCCAGCCGGGCACTTGCAGCAGCAGCGCGATGACGCCCAGCACCGCCAGTACCGAGCCGGACACGCTGGTGAACAGCACGATGCTGACTTCAAAAAGGATGAAGCTGAGCAGGCCGAAGAAGATCAGCCCGATCAACGCTCCGGCCCAGTAAGCATGGGGGTCGAGATTGAGCGAGGAAGTGTTGCCCGCCTGCGTCGCCAGCGCGGTCCAGCAATTGGCGCCGAGGAACGCCCCGGCCAGCCCGCCGCAAATCGCCACCGCGTACTTCATGAACGGCCAGGCGACGACCGCCATCAGCACGCCCACGCAACCGGCGACGATGACCTCGGCCTGAATCGTCTGGCCGAGTTTGTAGCCCAGCACCATGCCGACGATCAGCGCCAGCAACAGCACGACGCCTTTGTAAAGTTTATAACCCTGGAGCAGGCACAGCACGCCGACCGCGATGAAGATGCACGCCACGACCCATCCGGTCTGTTCGAGGATCGTGACCAGTTTGTCGGGGTGCGCCAGCGTGTCCAGCCGCTCGAAAATCCGGGGCACGACCATCGCGGTCGCCTGATCGGGTTGACTGGGTTGAACGGACTGACTGGCTGCTTGTGCGAGTATCGCAAACATGGCGTCGTCTCCGTGCGGATGCGCTGTGCGGACTGCGGGATGCGTTTACTCCGCAAGCCGCGGGACGCAAACCGCAAGGCGCATCACTCTGATTTATCGGCTTTTCGCCGCAGAATTGTCCACTGAATCAACGCTCCGACCGCCGCCAGCACCGCCAGCGCGATCAGCAATCTTCGGGGTGAGTCCGGTAACCATTCGCTCATCGACGGCACATATCGCCCGCCCAGCCGCAACGCCGCCGCGGTCATCAGCGTCGCCCCGCTGATCGACGCCACGACCGACGCGCCCAGTTCCGGCATCAGCAACCCCAGCATCAATCCCGCGATCGCCATCATCAGCCCGCCCGCCAATGCCGACCATCGCAGCGACGCGCTGACCGATTGTTCCCACCAGTCGCGCAGTTCGCCGGTCAGTCGTTTGACGGCTTCGACCATGCGGTCGAACAATTCCTTGCCGGCCGCCGCGTGATTCGCGGTTCCCTCCGCTGATTCGTCCGCGTTCGCCGAATCGGCCGCGAGGGCTTCGCCGCCTTTTTCCGCGATGCCTTTGACCTCTTCCTTGATCGACTGTTTCAATTCCGGCCCGCCTTGCCCGTGCCATGCCAGCACCGCCCACGGAGCGACCAGTCCCAGCACCGTCGCCAGCAACAACGCCACCCACACCCGATAAGTCGCCCACACGATCACCGCGCCGATCACTCCGCCGACGATCACCGCGATCGCCACCTTTTCAGGCCCGCCCAGATCACGCCCGACCAATGCGCCGATCAACGCCCCGGCGATCAGCCCCGACATCGCCAGCGACGGCTTGATGATCCGCCCGCCGAACAACCACAGAAACACGCCCCAAATCCCCGCCATTGCCACCGCCGCGTCCAGCCAGACAGGCACCTGCCCGCTGATCTGCTCCAGCATCCCGCGTAGATCGTCACTGATGGGCATGGGCTGTTGCTCCAATTGCGGATTTCAGATTGCGGATTTCGGATTGGAAAACAGCGCGTTGATGCGATTGACCGAATCAATCCGAAATCCGCAATCCCAAATCCGAAATCCTCACGTTTCTCCCATCTCCATTTCCCGCTACAATCCGCAATTATTCCTATCGACCAAACAAGCGATTTGCCATGACCGAATCACCCTCCCATCCCGACCTGTCCCCCCTGCGTCATCGCATCGACCAGCTCGACGAGCAGATCATCCGCCTGCTTAACGACCGCGCCAACGTCGTCCTCGACATCGGCAAGGCCAAGCAGGGTCAGCAACAGGCCACCTACGCCCCCGACCGGGAGCGACACGTTCTCGAACACATCCGGGCCGTGAACCGAGGCCCCACGCCCGACAAGGCGATGGAAGCGATCTACCGCGAAATCATGTCCGCCGCGTTCGCGCTTCAGCGCGCCCCGCGGGTTGCTTACTTGGGGCCTGCCGGGTCGTTCAGTCACCAGGCCGCGATCGCGCAGTTCGGCTCGTCCAGCGACTACATCGCCGTCGATTTCATCTCGCAGGTCTTTCAGGAAGTCGAGCGCGGAGCCGTCGATATGGGCCTGGTTCCCATCGAAAACTCCACCGGCGGGGGCATCCGCCTCACGCTCGATTGCTTCATGCAATCCACCGCCAAAGTTTGTGCCGAGGTGCTGCTCTACGTGCATCAAAACGTGATGTCCAAAGGCGGCGACGACCAGATCACAAAAGTCTGTTCGCACCCCGAAGTGTTCGACCAGTGCCGCCGCTGGCTGGGCACACATCTTCAACAGGCCGAGCGCGTGCCGCTCAACTCCACCGCCAAGGCCGCCGAACTGGCCGTGACCGATCCGACCGTCGCGGCGATCGGTTCGTCGCTGGCCGCGAAAATGTACGACCTGCCCATCAAACACGCCAACATCGAAGACAACCCCAACAACGTCACCCGCTTCTTCGTCATCAGCCGCGACACCGCCAGGCCCTCCGGGGGCGGCGCCGACAAAACCGCCATCATGTTCACCACCGCCCACAAGCCCGGCACCCTCGCCGAGGTCATCAACGTCTTCGCACGCCACGGCGTCAACCTCACCCACATCGACAAACGCCCGTCACAGCGCGTCAACTGGGAATATTACTTCTTCATCGACTGCGAAGGACACACCGACGATCCCAACATGATCCACGCCCTCGAAGAAGCACGAACCCACTGCCTGCATCTGTCCGTGCTCGGATCATTCCCCAAAGCGTCGCAGGTTTTGGGTTGAAGAAAACAGGGATTAGGGACGAAGGCACGAAGGGACGAAGTGAAAGAAGCCAATCCCTCCCCACTTCGTCCCTTCGTGCCTCTGTCCCTTGGTCCCTCTGAAAAATCAATTCCTCCCCGCCGTCACCACCGCGTCGCGGTACACCCCGCCGATCGTCGCCACGTTCGTCACCGTCAGTCCGCCCACCGCGCTGATCTGATTCACCAGTTGGCTCATCGTGTATTCCGTCGCGTGGTACATCGGGTCCGACCATCCGCCGTATTGCCACATCGGCGTCACCAGCAACGCCTGTCCGCCCGGACGCAACACACGCACGATCTCACGCAACACCGCCACCGGGTTGTCCAGGTGTTCGATCACATCGAACAGGCACACCGCCGCGAACGCCCCGTCCCCGAACGGCAACTTCTCCCCGCCGCCCACCATGTACCGCGGCCGCCCCCCGGAACCGGCATAAACCTGGTCCTTCGTCTTTTCAATCGCCTGCGCTATCCCCCGCTCCTCCGGGTCCAACCCCACCACCTCCACACCCAGCGACGCGATCAAATGACTGAACAACCCGTCCCCGCAACCGATCTCCAACAGCGCCCCGGCGGGGGCAATTAATTGCCCCCGCCCCCCACCCTCGACCAGTTTCGCCGCCATCTTGCACAGATGATCCGCGCGCTGACGAAACACCTCCGCCTGTTGGTAGCTCACCCACACCGGGGCCGGTCGATAATCATACCGATCGAACGGCATCGCCCCCGCGTGAAACCGCACATTCCACAACAACCCCGTCCCCGCATACTTTTCCCGCACCACCTTCATGTCCGCCGCGCGCCAGTCAAACCCCCACGCCTTGCCAAACGCCGCATCCTCTTCCGGGGCCGGCGAAACCTCATGCGCGTCCGTCACCACCACCTGAGGCACCGTCACCACGCGATGCCCCGCCTTCCGCAACGCCAGTCCCAATCGCACACCGCCCAATTCGCCCCGCAACAACTCCGTGCCGTTCACCGCATCGAACGCCTTGCGATCCACCGCCATCACACCGCCGGCGATCACATCCGTTTCCTCCGGGAACCGATAGCATCGAAAGTTCGTCTCGCCCCCGTGATGGTGAAAGCCCTTGGGGTGGACGACCATTTCGCCCATCGAAAAAATATGCTGCTTGTCATTGCCGACCAGCCGCTTGGCGCCCACGCACGCCACGCCGGTCAATCGCATGAACGCGCTCAACCGCTCGCGCCAATCGTCCGGTCGCACATCGCGAGCCGTCGCCGATTGCGCAAACACCGCCTGATCCGTCATCGCCACGCGCCAGCGATCCGTCGTCGTCGAAGCGTTCGTATTCATCGTATTTCGTCCTTGAAGCATGACACGCGGAACCGCGGAGGAAAACCAACTCATTGACCGAACTTTCGCAAAAGTTCAGTCATTTATTTTCGATCAACATCGCGGCGCGAAGCGTCTCGGCGACGCTCCATGCCTGCGCGGGGCAGCCGGACGGAAGGTGCGGGGCGTCGGCGTCGGCGACCTCGTGCAATTGCCCCAGCGAATCCTTGTCAAGTTGCGCGATCAGCGGGGCGAGCATGTCACGCGATTCGGCGCGGGCTTTTTCCGAGAAATCATCGGCGCGGAGCCAGCCCTCGATGAACGGTCCGATCAGCCATTGCCACACCGTGCCCTGGTGGTAGGCGCGATCGCGCTCGAACATCGAACCGGTGAAGCGCGCGTGGTAATTCGCATCGTCCGCCGGCAGTGTGCGAATGCCCATCGGCGTGTAAAGTCTCTCCCGCACGATGCGCATGATCTGTTTCCGGCGCGCCGGCGAGAGCAGATCGCCTCCCAGCGACACGGCGAACATCTGATTGGGGCGCAACGAAGCGTCGGTGCGCTCAATGTTGACGTGATCGAACAGACAACCGAGCTTTTCGTTCCAGAAAACAGCGTTGAACGAACGCTTCACTTTTTTCGCCAGCGCCGCCCACGGCCGACCGATCACCGCGGGCATCAGCGGCACGCAGCCGGTCAGGGCGCGATACCACAGGGCGTTGATTTCGACGGCTTTCCCCCAGCGGGGCGTGAACACCACGCCGTCGCGGGCCGCGTCCATCCACGTCAGTTGCGTCAGCGGATTGCCCGCGTGGATCAGACCGTCGTCGGACATGCCGATGGCGAAGCGCGTGCCTTGCTGGTACGCGGTGATGATCCGCTCGCAGGCCGGCTGGAGCCAGGCGGACCATGTTTTGCGGTCGCCGGTGATGCGGACGTATTCGAGGCAGGCGTGGATGAACCAGAGCGACGCATCGACGGTGTTGTAGTGCGGGTCTTCGCCGTAGTCGTCGAAACGGTTGGGGATCAGCCCGTCGCGGATGTGCGCGGCGAAGGTGAGCAGCGTGTCGCTCGCTTCGTCGTGGCGACCGGTCACCAGCAGGCAGCCGGGCAGGGCGATCATCGTGTCGCGGCCCCAATCGCTGAACCACGGATAGCCGGCGATGATCGTCGTCGAGGGTTTGCCGGCCACCGTGCGATCGACGACGAAATCATCCGACGCGGCGACGAGCGCGGCCGGACTCCCTCCCCCTATGGGGGAGGGTTGGGGAGAGGGGACGTTGGATTTCGGCTGGCGCTTTGATGGCACGGGTTCGCCTTTTAAGCTCCCCTCACCCCCGCCCTCTCCCAGGGGGAGAGGGGGAATGGTTTGTTCGATGAGTTTCCGCAAATGCGAAACGCGCCGGTCGGGCCGCTGAATCAGCGGCCAGTCAATGGGGTCGATGCCGAACGCGAGCGTGACGGGTTGGAGGTTGCGGATGTCGAAGGTGATGTCCCAGCTTCCGGGGGTCCAGAGCGATTCGGTGCAATCCTGTTGCCGGTCGGCGTCGATGCGGTAATGAAAGTTATGCCACCAGTCGGGTTGCCTGATGAAGCGACCGGTGTCGGTTTGCATGAACAGCGGGGGCAGGTCGGCGTTGGTGACGGTGACGGAGGAGCCGTGCGATTGGGCGTCGATGGGTAGATCGTAAGCGTGACGCAATGCGTGGAAGTCGCGCATGGCGAGAAAGGGCCGCAGGGAGAGGGTGAGGCGGTCGGGGGCGGTCCCCTCTCCCTCTGGGAGAGGGTTAGGGTGAGGAGGCGTGGAGTCACGACCGGCGTCTGTTTCGCGGTCGCCGTGTCTTGCGTCCCCTCTCCCCAGCCCTCCCCCAGGGGGGGAGGGAGTCAGAGTGCGACGAAGCTCATAGCGCATCACGCCGAGTTGTTTTTTCCAGATCAGTCGAAGGGTTTGGACCAGTTCGATATCGCCGACACGATGGGTCCAGGCGACAGTGGTCGGCGTTTTCGCAAAGGCGACCAGATGATTGTGACCGTGCGGATGAAAGACGGGTGAACTTCCGGGGCCGGGGCCGGGGGCCGCGAATTCGCAGTTGAACAGTTCGTGGATTTGCCCGTCGATGTGCAGCGTCGGCGCGATGAAGCTGACGGCATTGATGCGGCCGACCGGCGGCTTGGTGGCGGGCAGAAAAAACCCGTGGTAACGCCGGGTGTTGCAACCGAGCGCCGTGCCCATGGCGAACGCCCCGGTGCCGTTGGTCAGCAGCCATTCAGGCCCGCCGCGCGGCGAAAGCGTGGGGGCGTCGATGTGATAAACCGGAAGCGCGGTCCTGGATCGTGTCATATGGGCCATGATACCAACACACGAACGAGCGCGCGGAGCACCGTTCGCACACACCCCCGGCGTGCGGGCTTTAGCCCGCATGGAAAAACCGCGATCCATAAACCCCAAAGGGGTGAAAGAATGTAGCCACGAGTGGAGCGACCCCGCCCCCGGCGGGGAAGCGCAACCCGTGGCAAGGAATCCGGGAAATAAAAACCGCCCCGGCAGGGGGCGGAGGAGGCCCATGACAAGGTTGGGCGTATCCTTCGCCCCGTCGGGGCGAGAATCAAAACTGTCGGATTCCATCCACGGGTTGCGCTTCCCCTTCCGGGGGCGCTTCACCCGTGGCTACAACCCTGCGCCTCGCCGGGGCGAAGAGGATCGCCGCCATCTCACGCCGCTACGTTGCGCCCCCGGCCCCGGAAGAGCATCGCCGCGCCGCCGAGCGTCAGCATCGCCAGCGACGCGGGTTCGGGGATGGTGGCCAGTGTTGCGACTTCGGTATCGGACAAGGCGCGATTGTAGAGTACCACGTCGTCGATCAGGCCGGTGTATCCGATGTTTCCCTCCGCCCATCCGAGGGTGAATGGCGCGGTGGGATTGGGGAAGGAACTCGGTCCGGTTTGTGAACCCTGGGCAGCCCCATTGAGGTAAAAGGCATAGTTGGAACCATTTTTGACAACCGCGATGTGATACCAGGTATTGCTCACCAGGCCGGCGGGGCCGTTTTGCAATTCATATGCACCGACGCCGTTGATGTGCATGCTCAAACCTACGGAGGAAGGATAATAAACGAACCATTTGGCCGTCGTGCCGCCGCCGTTGTCCTGGCCGAGGAATGCGCTGCCGTAGGGACCGGTCCCAAATCCGGTGGGCGCGTTGACCCAGAAGCCCACTGTAAATTGGGACGAGAATGTGTAGGCGGCAATGTCCGGCACGGACACATGAGTCGAACTCCCGTTGACGCTGAATGCTTGGCCGAGGATGCCGGGAGCGTAGCCGCCGGTGAAAGAGCCATTATTGGCGTAGGTCGATGAATCGTTGGCGTTGCCATCCGCCGCGAAATGGGCTACCAGGCCGTTGGTTACGATGTCCGCCCTTGCCTGGCAGGTGAACCATGAGCCCATGAACGCCATCGCAAACACCGCGCCGGTGGCGATGGCAAAACGCGGGATATGAAACATAATGACACCCTTTCTTCCGTTCCGGCTCGCACTGCCTGATTCACAATCTCGCCTCCGGGACCGCCCCGTGTGCGATCAATCATTAAAGATACATGACGGGCGTGAGTTGTCAAAAAAAATGTGTGCCCGGAAAGTCAAAGGGTATGAATTATTGTCGCTCGTGCATATCTTCAGCCGCGTGGTCCGCAGTGTGGAAACCCCGCGGTATAACCCCCGGCCCCGGAAGAGCATCGCCGCGCCGCCGAAGGCCAGCAGCGCCAGTGACGCTCCATAGCACCACATGTCAATGCGGCACCCTCCGCGTTCGCGGCACCGCAATGACTTGCGGTGCTGGATCGCGCGCCGTAGAAGCCCGCACACCGCAGGACGCACACCGCAAACCGCAAACTGTGGCGTCGCCAAGCCGCGAGCGGCTAATCGTTCAGCGGTTGGTGCGTCGGGTCGATCGGGACGGCCTGGTACTTGTCGATGAGCAGTTCGTTGCTGACGCGGGTGCGTCCGATCTGACGACCATGCAGGTGCGTGCTTTTGCCGTCGGTGGTCATCTCGTGGAAGCGTTCGAGGTAGTCCATGATGACGCTGACCGTGGTGCCGTGCGACCAGGTGAGGGGCGAAACGCTGAGCGGGGCGTTGGTGTGGGGGTGGACCTGTTCGGCGAGCGTGCCGGAGGGGTTGGCGTGATGCAAGACCCATTCGAGAATGGTGATCGCTTCGTGCAGTTGTTTGAGGTTGGACGCGGAGGCGATTTTCCAGTCGGCCATCCAGAGGGTGCAGATGAACCAGGGATTGCCGGGCACTTGTTTGGGGTCGTCACTGACGCGGTGGTAGGGGTCGTCGGCGTAGCGCGCGAACCCGCCGACGGTGGTGCGGACTTTCAGTTGGTCTTCGACGTGTTGCATGGTTTGCACGACGCGGTGGTCGCCGGCTTCGAGGAGGTGGAACTTGTAGATGCCGAACAGGGAACTGTCGATGACCGGATCGCGGTAGTAATCGGCGGGGTCTTCGGTGCCGAAGCCGTTGAGTTGCGAGGTGGAACGACCGGCGGCGGCCTGTTCGATGATCTGGCCGATGCGATTGGTGTTGCGGGGTTCGATGCGTCGGAGGAAGCGGCCATGCTCGTCGGACCAGAAGAGATTGCAGAACGATTGACGGATTTCGTGGGCGGCGTTGCCGTAACGTTCGGCGCGCGCCTTGTCGCCGAAGCACACGGCGAAGTTGCGCGCCGCCGCCAGTCCGCCATACACCGACGCGACGGTGAATGCGTGAACGCCCCAGCGTTCTTCCCACAGATCGTAACTGGGCAGGGGCAGATGCGTCTGCGGATCGCGGAAGCGCACCATGAACTCGGCGGCGGGCTGGATCAATCGCATCCACAACGGGCGCACGAACTCGATGTCACGATAGCGATAATAATGTTGCCACAGTGCCCAGAGGACGAGGGCGGTTTCGTCTTCCTGGATCGGCAGTTGGGAGCGGCCGGCGACGACCCAGGGGTGCCAGCTTGAAGCGGGGGAACCGTCGGGGTTGTATTTGTGGAGGAAGTATCCGCCTTCGGTGAGCATTTGGGAGCAGAGGTAGAAGAAGCGTCGGGTGATGTCGCTGTAACCGGCGAGGTCCAGGCCGTAGGCGACCAGCGCGCCGTCGCGGGGCCACATGTAGCTGTAGGTGTCGCGGGAAAACTGCATGATGTCCGAATCATTGGCGGCGATGATGGCTCCGCTGTTGTCGATCTGTGTGCGAAGGACCAGCAGCGAGCGGCGGAACAGATCGACGATGGGTTCGGGCAGATCGGCATAGTCGAGGTTGTTCGCCCAGCACCACAATCGCCAGTACGTGCTGGTGCGGTCGATGACGGCCTGCGGGCCGTCTCGGTGAATGAAACGATGCAGTTCGACAAGGTCTTCGTGACGGTGGCCGCAGCCGATCACGAGGTAGGCGGTTTGCTCGGCCCCGACGTGGCCGGCGGCCTGGAGGGCGATGTTCAGGCCCATCGTGGAATCGATCGCGCCCTGTGCGATGGCGTTGCCGCCGAGCTGGCCGTCCTCGGCGTCGCGCCAGGTTCCCTCGGCCCCGCCGTAGCCGCTGTTGCCGGTGGCGTATTCATCGAGTCGCATCTCGCCGTCGGCGATGAAGCCCGCCATGATGTAGCGCTTCTCGCGGTAGTGGACGATCATGCGCAGTTTCGGATCGTAATAGGCGGTGTCGCCGATCTTCGTTCCGAACATATGAAAATCGTTGTGGTGGTACAGCCGGACGCTGCGCGGTTCGGTGTGAAGGTTTTTCAGGACGATGCGGCGGACCATGATGTTGCGGTGGAAATCGACCGCCTCGGTGCAGGTCATGTCCAGCAGCATGTCGTCGTGGTGAAGGTGGACATCGGTGGTCAGGGTGTCTCGCAGATATTTCATGCGGCTGATGGTCCAGCCATCGTAGGTCCAGCAGACCCGATGATTGCGACGATCATGGGCATGTTTGCCGGGCAGATCGGTATAGACGCCGAACCGGCAAGGCCCGCCGCCGGCGTGGTTTTCCTGTCCGACGTGCGGGAAGTAGATGTCGCGGACCTGGTAGTGATGATCGTAGGTCACGAGCATGGAGCCGTTGCCTACGGGGATGTCACGGGGCATGGCGAAGCGTCCTTGTGATGGAGCGGCGAGTCGCCGGTTATCGTAACGGATTGAGCAAAGGAGGGAAGGGGCGGGGGGAGCGGGTTCCGTCATCCCTCTTCGCTTTTTCCGATCATTTGGCCTACCATGTCCGTACTGGTCCGCCTCAATCGTTCGCCTCAAACTGAAAGTTCAACCTGAATGCAATCCAACGGCAATGCTGTGTCCGCAGGCACTGTGCGCCGCGGCGGAATCGAATGGCGCAATCTCAACGGCTCGGTCATCGGCGGCATCGCGGCGCTGCATGTCATCGCGCTCGGTGCATTCCTCCCACAGCTTTTTTCATGGTCCGGCCTGGCCCTCATGTGCTTCTTCATGTGGGTCAGCGGCGGGTTGGGCATCACGCTCTGCTATCACCGTCTGCTCACGCATCGCTCGTTCCGCACGCCGCGATGGATGGAGATTTTTCTCACGCTCTGCGCGTCGCTCGCCTGGCAGGGCGGTCCCATCACGTGGGTCGGCGTCCATCGCCTGCATCACAAACATTCCGATGCGCCGCTCGATCCCCACAGCCCCACGCACGGCTTCACCTGGGCGCACATCCTGTGGACTTTGCACAGCCGGCTCGAAGGCATCTACGGCCCCGACGCGGCGAAAGACCTCCAACGCGATCCGGCCATGCGATGGATCGACCGCTGGTTCTTCCTCCCGCAATTCGCGCTGGCCGCGGCGATGTTCGGCATCGGTTACGCGATCGGCGGGCCGATGCTCGGACTTTCGTGGATCGTCTGGGGCATCGCGCTGCGCACCGTGCTGATGTATCACGGCACATGGTTCGTCAACTCCGCCGCACACACCTGGGGCTATCAGAACTACCGGGAGACCGGCGAGAAATCGACCAATCTCTGGTGGGTCGCGCTGGTCAGCTTCGGCGAGGGCTGGCACAACAACCACCACGCCCATCCCCGTTCGGCGGCGCACGGCCTCCGCTGGTTTGAGTTTGATCTGACCTGGTGGACCATTCGCCTCATGTCTTATGTCGGCCTGGCGAGCGACCTGCATCTGCCCCAACCGGAGGACATGCCCGCGGCGAAGGGTTTGAAGCCCGCGCCGGCGGTGAAGGAAGTCGCGCCATCGCCGGCGGAAAGCGGCAGCGTCGCGGCGGCATTGACGGGCGCGTTCCCGGCCGTCGAACCATGATCGTCGTCTGATGCGTCGATATCCCGGTTTTATCGGAAACCGAACCGTCACTGATTGCGTCGCAAATCAGCGGCGGTGTCACTTATATTCGGGGTTCGGAATGTCGATGATATGGACGGGGGGCATGGAGTCATTGATCCATGACGCTTGGCGATACCCCTTCCTTCGCTGCTTTACTTTCCGCTTCATGGTGAGATCAGGCGGCGGGTGTTCCGGCGTCGATCGCGCCGAGTGGCGATATCGCGGCCGGCGATTGGAGAAGCCAATGAAGACGAAGTTCGCCATGCTGGCCGTCTGGGGGATGATGTTCGCCGCTTCGTTGCCTTCGCAGGGCGCCGACCCATTGATCGGCGTGCTGGCCAAGCGGGGCGATGCGAAGGCGGAGCAACGCTGGGCACCCCTGGCCGATTATCTGACGCAACGCATTCCCGGGCATTCCTTTCGCATCATCACATTGCGATTTGACGAGATCGCCGGTTCGTTGAAAATGAGCCAGGTCGATTTTCTGCTGGTCAATTCGGGGATTTACGTGGAAAACGAAGCGGCGTTTCATCTCAAGTGCATTGCGACGTTGCGCAACAAGTGCGGCGAGCAATCGACGACCCAATTCGGCGGGGTGCTTTTCACGCGGGCCGACCGCGAGGATATCCGCACGATCGCGGACCTGAAGGGCCGAACCTTCGCGGCGGTGGACGAAACCTCCTTGGGCGGATGGATCATGGCATGGCGTGAAATGAAACGTGCCGGGTTCGATCCGCGCCATGACCTGGCGTCGCTTCGGTTTCTTGGAACGCATGACGCGGTGGTGCGGGCGGTGCTGACCAGGCAGGTGGACGGCGGCGCGGTGCGATCCGATACGCTGGAACGAATGGCGGTCGAAGGCGCGATCCGCCTGTCGGACTTGCGATTGCTTGAAACCCCCAGTGCGGCGGACGAGCGAAACAAGCCGGAGCATTTCCCCTATCGTTGCAACACGGCGTATTACCCGGAGTGGCCGTTCATCAAAATGCCGCACGTTTCCGACGCGCTGGCCAAAGACGTGGCGGCGGCGCTGCTGGCGATGCCCGCCGACAGTCCGACGGCGATCGCCTGCCAATCCGCCGGCTGGATCGCCCCGTTGGACTACAAGCCGGTGCATGATGCGTATCGGGAATTGGAACTCGGCCCGTATCGCAAACCGGAGCCGGATGCGGAGCCGGATTCCGGCTTGGACCGGTCGCCGTAGCCCGCATGATTCACCACGGAGAACACGGAGGGAGATGAAAACAGAAAAGCGGAAAAGCAAGACAGCAGAACATATGATGATGGAACCGGAATGTTCTGATGTTCTGATGTTTTGCTGCCCCCCCTGGTTCTCCGCACTGAATCAATCCGCGAAAACGCGGTTGCGCCGCCGAACGTTCGCGGCATTCTGGTAACATGATGGCCATGCAACTCCAATCCTTCGGGCCCGGCGAACTCATGGTGCTCGGCCAGTCGGCCATCGCGCTGCTGGCGATTGTCGATCCGGTGGGCAACGTCCCACTGTTCCTTTCGTTCACCGCCGACCAGACGCCGCGCCAACGCAACCGCACCGCGCTGATCGCATCGCTGGTCACGGCGGTCATCCTCATCGGCATGACGCTGTTCGGGCAGTTCCTACTCCAAATGTTCGGCATCCGCGTGGCGTCGATGCGTGTCGGCGGGGGGCTGTTGCTGCTGTTGATCGGCCTGGCCATGCTGCACAGCCGGTTGTCCGGCGCGAAGCAGACGGCGGAGGAACAGCACGAAGCGGTCGATGCGACGAACGTGGGCGTGGTCCCGCTGGCCGTGCCGCTGATGGCCGGACCGGGCGCGATTTCGCTGGTCATCAGCGATGCCGAGCGATTGCACGGGCTGACCAACCGCATCGGCCTGATGATCGTGGTGATGGTGGTGTCGCTGGCGTCGTGGCTGATACTGCGGATGGCCGAGCCGGTGGGCCGGCGGATGCGGCGGACCAGCATCAACGTCATCACCCGCCTGATGGGGCTGGTGCTGGTGGCGATCGCGGTGGAAATGATCGCGGCGGGATTGACGACGCTGTTTCCGATTCTGGCCGGTTCCCCCGCCGGCCGATGAAAGCATATGTCATCTGCCAGCACGATAAAAAGGGGATGAGTACATATATTTAGGAATCCTGATATGATTGGGAGCGTGAAACACCGCGCCGCCGGGTTGCTGTCTCGTGCTTCCGGCCATACCCCCACCTCACACACCCGCCCTTTCGCGGTCAACATATGTAATATGTACTCATCCCCTTTTCTCCGCCAGCGGTGAAGCGATAAGGAATACAATCGTGCCGTCGAAACGATGCCGCCCCAACACATTAGGGTTTATTGTCGAGTTTCATAATGGATGCGTAAATTTGCGCCAACGTGCCATTGGCTCGAACGTCATTTTGCGTGAAGTTTAATCGTAGATGCTCGTCGTCAGTAACCGTGACGGCTCCGACCCAAGTCATGTGTGTATGCTCGCCTGTCCCTCGCAGCACTATAACCTCCCAGGAGCCGCTTGCGAGTCTTACTTTTCCGCCCCATGTCGTGGATTCATTGTCACCCGGCTTTTGGGTATCTGCGGTTCGTGTTGGATGGAATTTCCCCGCAGCGATCGGAACGACGGTACCCTTGCGACAGAACCAAAGAAACAGCGAAGACGAGTCCTGGCCTGCCCATGCCGTGGGAACGGTCAATACGGCTGCTCGAACTGTCTCCTCCGATACTTCGATGCGCACCTCCTTTGCCAAGGGCGGGGGCTGTTCAAGAAGAACACCTCCTATCATGGGTAGGCCGCCTCGGGTCTTGTCATCGGTTGTCGCGTACACCACTATCAGCATGGGGAAGTCTTCCGGAAGTGCCGATATCTCAAAGGTTCCTTTGCGATTACCGAATCTCTGGTCTTTGGCAAAGTCAAGTCCCTTGTAGTATGTTCCTTCAAAAAGTGGGGGAGTTTGGCCGGTCGGCATGACAATACTTCCATCCACACGCAGTATTTTTTTGTAGCTAAGCAAAACTGGGTTTATACCCGTCCGAACATCAACATTCGCGGTGAGTAGGGGAAACTGGCCGTCATCACCGGCCAGAATTTTATAAGTCCCAGTCAGCAGAGCGGGCGAAATCATGCGCCCATGCGCATCAGTAACGGAATGATAAACTCCAGCCGCTCCGTCTTGAATGGACACAAGCATGTCGGCTAACGGCTGGCCATCCTTGCCCAAGACCGTTGTTATGATTTGCCCAAGTCCATTCTTGCCGAGTTGGAGGACAATATTACTTGGCTCCGCTTTGCCATCTTTTACCATGAATTGCGCCGTCTGGCTGACCAGCAACGGGCAATAAATGCCATGAGTTCCATCCATAGCGCTCGCACGCAACTCATAGTTTCCATTTCCCAGATTATCATAGAGCCGTCGCGTCTCGCCGGTTAGTTTGTCTGGCGATATCACTTGGTTCCCCCCTACATTCTCCGCTTTGACATATTGCTTTGTGCCATCATCCCCGATACGGTCAACTCTGATGTAAAACCCACCTTTTGCTTTACCAAGCAATGACTGATCCGTTTCTGAAATGGCACATTGATATTCCAACAACGGCGGTTGCACCTTCACGGGAATGCTTACACGTCCCCCATTCAGTGTCGCAGGCACCACGGGGCCCACCGCCTCCGACGTGAGGTGTTGCCGAACCGGTTCGTACTCAAACGTGTAGGGCTGATCAGCCACAGCCTTCACGTCTTTCTCCTGGCCGGGCAGCACCGTTACGGGAACGCGATTGTATGGATGGCGCCCATACCACACCAACCCCGAAATCAGGGTGCTGTCGCCCTCCGGTTTCAACGAAACCTTCACCGTGGTAAGAACATCTTTCCGCACCGTGATCGTGCGGCGAATATCGGACTTGTCCGCAGAGATAACCACTTCCTCATGCACATTGATGCCGCATTGCACGGTTGTCCCCTCCCGCGATTCGACGACATATCGGCCCGGCGCAAGATTTGAAAAGACATATTTGCCATCCTTCGGCAAAGTGTCCTCCGTGATTCGCGTACCCGTTCCGTCTTCAGAGATTTTCACCACGAATAAACCGAACGGGACAATCGCTTGCACCGACTTGGGCCAAAGAAGTTCAACGGTCAGTGTTGGCACCGACTTCGTATCGCCTGCCTTAACCTGGCTACAGAGGACAGAAGCCGCTCCAATAAACAACATCAATAAAACGGGGATTAATCGCGACTTGTATCGCATCGTTCATTGCTCCATTCACCTAGGGGTTCACGATTTCCACAAGATTGAAGTTTTCCTCAGTTCCAGATGTATATGTAAGCCGGCACTTCTGGTATGGCTGTGGGCTCATCCAGACGTTCGTTTGATTGCAGCCCACAACCGCTGAAATACAGAAACGGTAGTAGCGACACGGAATAATCTCTATCATATCGTCGATTTCTAACGAGAGCAAGAAAGCGGGACAGGTACGAACGCCATCAACTTAAGCTGCAAACCTTGTGATTCCAAGGGCTTTTCGCAATTCATCTCGCGGACGGGTCATGTAGGTGTAGCGATCTTTCCTTCGTTTGAT
>Ga0172380_10002514_pt1 | contig 27861 bp, 24 predicted proteins | sample Leawe162metaG_FD_119747 | JGI IMG/M metagenome (GOLD analysis project Ga0172380, IMG submission 119747) | Leachate microbial communities from a municipal landfill in Southern Ontario, Canada - Leachate well 162 metaG | ecosystem: Engineered > Solid waste > Landfill > Unclassified | place... | reverse complement strand
TCACCACCAAAACACTAAAAGAACGAGAGAATTTTAGCGTCCGCCGCGTCGGATCTTCGACACCCAGAGAACGCAGAGAATTATTTATTGCTAAGAGCAAAGGATTTATCACCACCAAAACACTAAAAAGAGAAAACGAATTTTCCGCAGAGCTAATGAATTATTCCTTTAATACGTTTTGTTTAATCTGTGATAATTATATTCTTTCATGTAAATCAGTGTGCGTGTTTTAACGAAGAGATTTTAACACTAAGACGTTTTGTTTAATCTGTGATATTCATATTCTTTCAGTGTAAATCAGTGTGCGAGTTTTAACGAGGAGATTATAACACTAAGCCGTTTTGTTTAATCTGTGAAAATCATATTCTTTCAGTGTGAATCAGTGTGCGGGTTTTTAAGTAAAGACTTTTTGATTAATCTTAATCTGTGGGAATCATATCTTTCAGTGGGAATCAGTGTGCGGGTTTTGAAGAGAGATTTTCACTAAGGAGAATGTTTGTTATAGATTTTTATTCGGAAATTATGGAAATTGATTCAAAAATAATAAAACTATAGAATTAAACTTATGGAACTGACATATTCTTCATATTTGAAAATTGATGAGCTCATCAACCTTCAGAAAATGTACTCTGAAAATGAGGAACATGATGAGATGCTTTTTATCATCATTCATCAGACTTATGAACTCTGGTTTAAGCAGATTATTCATGAACTTGACTATCTTAATAAAAAGCTCGGAGAGAATAACATATTAACCGCTATAAAAACTCTTAAAAGGGTAAACACGATTTTAAAGGTGATTGTGCATCAGATTGATATACTTGAAACAATGACTCCGCTTGAATTTCTTTCATTCAGGGATTATCTTCAGTCGGCAAGCGGGTTCCAGTCGTATCAGTTTCGTGAGCTGGAGTTCATGTTTGGAAAAAAGAACATTAAAGCTCTGGACAGATTTGAGAAGGGGAGTGTTGCTTACACGAAAATCGGGAAGCGGTACAACGAAAAGACAGTGTGGGATTTTTTCATGAACTATCTGAATAAAAATAATTTTAACATCCCCGATGAAATATTGGACAGGGACATAACAGCGGAAATTCAGCCAAACAAGAAAGTACAGGAAATTCTGCTCGATATATACAAAAACTTTCCGATAATTGCGCATTTCTGTGAGAAGCTCGTTGACTTTGACGAGGGTTTGCAGGAATGGCGGTACAGACACGTTAAGATGGTTGAAAGGACTATTGGCGCTAAAATAGGCACGGGCGGCTCGGAGGGTGTGAGGTACCTGCAGAGCACTTTGTTCAAACCCTTATTCGAAGATTTGTGGCTGATTAGGTCGGAGTTTAAGAATGATTAATATCGATGACTTAAAGAAAGATGTAAATCCGCTTTCCGAGCATTACAAAGATTTCAGAGTTACTGAGAGAATACTTCTTACGGGACATTCACATCAGGCTCAGCCCGATTGCTCCAAAGAGGGGATTTTACAATGCTGGAAAGATGCGTCAGAACTTGCCGATGATAAATGGAAAAGGGTATTTGCTGCTGCGGATAAGTTTCGACTGCATATTTCAGAACTGCTTGATGATGATAAGGAAAACATTGTCTTTGGACAGAATACACATGATTTAATTCTGAGATTTCTTTCTGCGCTTGATTTTAAAAGCAGGAAAAAGATAATTACTTCAGACGGTGAGTTTCACACTATCCGAAGACAGCTTGACAGATTGAATCAGGGTTACCTTGAAGTAATTAAAGTGAAACGAGACCCGATAGGAACACTTTCGGAAAGACTAATCAAGGAAATTGACGATTCAGTTTTAGCTGTGATGGTTTCAAAAGTAATGTTTCAGGATGCTTCTATCGTATCAGGTTTTGCAGAAGTAGAAGAATCCTGCACGAAACACGGTGCAAAACTGCTTGTTGATATATACCATGTTTTGAACGCAATACCATTCTCATTAAAAGAGGAGAAACTTGAAAATTCATTTCTTGTCGGAGGGGGATATAAATACCTTCAGCTCGGAGAGGGAAACTGCTTTATGCGAATTCCGCCGAACGAAATCTTTAAGCCTGTTATAACGGGTTGGTTTGCTGAGTTTGCGGCATTATCGGCAAAGAAAAATCCGGGAGAAGTGCTATACGGTGATAAACACTGGGCTTTTGAGGGCTCAACTTATGACCCTGTTTCTCATTATCGTGCAGTAAAAGTATTTGAATTCTTTAAGGAGCAAAAGCTGACACCGCTGTTATTAAGAGAGATTAACAATCACCAGAAAGATGTTATTGAAAGCGAATTTAAAGGATATGATTTAGACCCGGTAAAAATAAAGGTTACTGATGTGAAAGAAAGAGGGGGATTTATGACTTTCCTTACGCCTCATGCAGGTATTATTTCGAATAAACTAAGAGAGCACAATATTTTAACCGACTACAGGGGTGATTTTCTGAGGTTTGGTCCTGCGCCGTATTTAGCTGATAGTCAATTGAAAGAGGCAGTGGAATGTTTAAAAGATATAGTGAATATTATTAAGACTTAAACAAAGAAAAGACTTTACCAAATAAAGAAACTAATGGAACACTGATTTGACTGATTGAAACGGATTTTTCTATATGTTGCTTCCAATAAATACTAAAGGCAGGAAAGTATCCTGCCTTTTGTATTATTATCTATTATTTCAGGAGCATCATTTTTTTAGTTTGAGTGAAGTTATTTGATTTGATGCTGTAGAAATATACACCGCTCGAGAGGGAAGAGGCGTTAAATTCAGCGGAATAGTAGCCAGCTGGTTTTATATCGTTTATGAGAGTCTTAACCTCTCTTCCTGATATATCATATATTTTCAAACTGACATATCCTTTTTCGGGCAGTGAGAAGTCTATTTTAGTCGTCGGATTAAACGGGTTCGGATAATTCTGGCTCAGGCTGTATTTCCCCGGCAGACCGACTTCGACTGTTCCGTTTAATTCATGATATTCGAAGTTTCCGTTGTTATCAATTTGTTTTAGTCTGTATTTGTATTTTCCGGTGTTGATCTTTTTATCTTCAAACGTATAGCTTGTAGGTGTTGAAATTGTTCCCTGTCCACTCACAAAGGATATTTTTCTGAATTCTAAATTCTGACTCCCGACTTCTGCTCTTTCAATTTCAAACCCTGCATTATTTAATTCATTAGTTGTTACCCATTTCAAATTAACATCCCTGCCGATTAAAGAAGATGTAAAAGAAGAAAGTGTAACGGGTAAAGGTCCATCTTTAAAAAATGCGAAATTCCCTTGAGAATTTCCGCCGATGGTTGTGAAATCTCCTCCTGCAGAAATTTGATTCACGCTGACGCCGATTGTATTAACAATACTGCCTACAGTTGCAGTTGGGTTCCAAGATAAGTCGGCACTCCCGTTAATGTCGTTCAGTTTTGCAATACTTAATCTCTCTTGTCCGCCTATGTTAAAAAAATTTCCTCCAACATATATATCACTCGCGTAAACGACGATTGTCATGACAATATTGTCTGCATTCGGATTCCAATCTGGATCAGCACTACCGTCGATATTGCTCAGTTTAGCGATGCGGTTTCTTACTTGTCCGCCGATGGAAGTAAAATCTCCTCCGACATATATTTCATCACCCCCGTAAAGGGTGATTACAGTAACTAAACTATTTGCATTCGGATTCCAGGATAAGTCTGCACTACCGTCTGTGTCATTTAGTTTGGCAATATAGTTTCTCGGTTGTCCGCCGATATTAGTAAACCACCCTCCGACAAGTATCTCACCAAAATTGACAAGGATTGTATATACTATGTTATTTGCATTCGGATTCCAGGATAAGTCTGCACTACCGTCTGTGTTGTTCAAACAGGCGATGCGGTTTCTTGTTTGTCCGCCGATAGTAGAAAACGCCCCGCCGGCATAAATTTCATGACTAATACTAATGGCGATTGTAAAAACTCCAGAATTTGCATTCGGATTCCAGGAAAGGTCAGCACTACCGTCTGTGTTGTTCAATCTTGCGATGAAGTTTCTTGCTTGTCCGCCGATATTAGTGAAATACCCTCCTGCATAAATATAACTTCCAAAAACATTAATTGTAAAAACTTGACCGTTTGCATTCGGATTCCAGGTTGCGTCTGCGGTGCCGGTTGTATTGTTTAGTTTTGCAATGTAGTTTCTTGTTAATCCGCCAATTGAATTAAAAGTACCTCCGGCATAAATATCACTCACGCTTATGGCGATTGAAAAAACAGTCCTGTTAGCATACGGATTCCATGATTCAGCAGTACCGCTTGAATTTAGTTTTGCAATACGATTTCTCGTTTGTCCACCGATGGTAGTAAAATCACCTCCTGCGTATATATCAGTCCCGCTGACTGCAATTGTCCTAACTCTACCGTTTGCATCCGGATTCCAGGATTCGGCATTACCGCTTGAATTAAGTTTTGCAATACTATTTCTTGTTAGTCCACCGATGGAAGTAAAATCTCCTCCTGCATATATATCACTCCCGTTGACTGCAATTGTATAGACCACGTTATTTGCATTCGGATTCCAGGATAGGTCAGCACTGCCGTCGATGTTGTTAAGTTTGACTATGCGGTTTCTCGTTTGGCCGCCGATAGTTGTAAAAAATCCTCCTGAATAAATATCACTCCCGCTGATGGCGATTGTAAAAACTGAACTATTTGAATTCGGATTCCAGGTAGCGTCTGCGGAACCGTCAGTGTTGTTCAGCTTGGCAATATAATTTCTTGATAGTCCGCCGATATTTGTAAAATCACCTCCCGCATATACATCAACCCCGCTTACGGCGATTGTTTGAACATTTAAGTCTGCATTCGGATTCCAGGTTGCGTCTGCGGAACCGTCTGTGTTGTTCAGTTTAGCAATATAGTTTCTCGATTGTCCGCCAATTGAAGAAAACTCACCGCCAACATATATATCACTCACGTTTACATTGATTGTATTAACTACATAGTTGGCATTAGGATTCCATGCGTGCACTGTTCCGTCAGAATTAATGCGAGCAATGTTATTTCTGGTGAATGTGCCGACTTTTGTAAAAAATCCGCCTATATACCATCCACCGCTTCCGTCAGGAACACATGTCTTTATCTGTCCATTTACTTTTGGAAAAGTCATATTTGGAGAATGAGAGGTGGTAGTCAGTTTGACGCCCGAACCTGTATTTGGTCCGACATAAGTAAAATTACCTCCGATATAAGTGTAATCTCCGTCAACAACAAGTGACTGAACAGTACCGTCGGTAACCCACATATCAGGATTCGGAACAGATGTCTGCGCATGAGAATTACTATATCCAACAATGAGAAAGAATATTACAAGTAGGAGATAAGCTAACAAGGATTTAGAAAAAGAACTTCTGACGAATAAATTGTCGAGTATCATCGTTTTCATAGTTATTTATTTAATTAGTAAAAACTCATTACTTCAGATTTCTGAAATTGTTGCTGTAAAATTATACTTTATTATTGCCTATTCTATTTAAAACAACTTATCCGAATATTCATTTAACAAATTCAATAATATACCGGTTCCAATAAAGAAATATAATAATTGTGTCACAAATCAGTGAAAACCATATTCTTTCATATCTAATCAGCCTGCCTGCAGCAGGCTGGCGCTTTTGCTCATCACAAGTTACGAATCACAGTTTACGCGTCACGGTTCACGCGTCACGTGTCACGGCTCTTAACCAGGCTCTTGAATTGTTTGAGAGGTGAATTATGATTAATTTATTGAACATGAATAATCTGATTGAAATAAGAAATTTGACGAAAAAGTTTGCAGAGAGGAAGCTGTTTGGGAAACCGAAGAATATCCTGACAGCGGTTGATGATGTTTCGTTTACAATACCAAAGGGTAAAACGCTGGGACTTGTTGGGGAATCGGGCTGCGGGAAATCTACAATCGGAAGATGCATACTCAGATTAATTGATTCGGATAAGGGGAGTATTCTATATGACGGGAAAGATATACTAAACATATCGGAAAGAGATTTTATTCCTTACAGAAAGAAGATGCAGATAGTTTTTCAGGACCCTTATTCAACACTCAATCCACGAATGTCAGTCGGTGGTATTCTGAATGAAGTCGTGAAATTTCATAAAATACGAAAGGGCAGGGAAGTTTCGGCATACGTAAGTAAATTGCTCGATAAGGCAGGGCTTAGTTCGAGAGCAGTGAATAAATACCCTCACGAATTTTCAGGAGGGCAGAGACAGCGTATTGCAATCGCGAGGGCGCTTGCGGTAGAGCCCGAGTTTATAGTCTGCGATGAGCCGGTGTCTGCACTCGACGTTTCGATACAGTCGCAGATACTAAACCTGCTGAATGACCTTCAGAAAGAATTTAATCTTACGTATCTTTTCATTTCTCATAATCTATCTGTAGTAAGGCATGTATCGGATTCGGTTGCGGTCATGTATCTCGGCAGAATTGTGGAACATGCCGAAACGGAGGAACTGTTCAGAAATTATTCACATCCTTATACCAAAGCACTAATGGATGCTGTTCCGGATATAGGTAAGAAGAAAATCAGTTCAGAAGTAAAAGGCGAAATACCCTCTGCGACTAACAAACCAAAAGGATGTTATTACGTAACACGATGCAGGGAAGCGATGGATATCTGCGGAGTTTCATATCCGGAAATTCATACAGAAAACGGGCATTTAACGGCATGCCATCTGAAACTTAAGTGAGTGATTATTCGTTTTTATGTATATACCTTAATTTGAATTATTTATGAAGAAAATTTATATGATGTTATGGGTACTTTCCATGAGTTTAGTGTTTATGCAAAGCGTTTTTGCTCAATCTGACACCGGCACTACTACATTAAGAGGAACCGTAACGAATGCAAAAGATAAAAAACTTTCAGGCGTATCAGTTTCAATATTAAACGAGGACACTTTTGAAATTTTCAGGGGAAAATCTAACACTTCGGGTGAATACATAATTAACGCACCGAAGGGGATTTATAAGCTAAATGCAAACCTTGAGGGTTACGGTATTTTTGAACAGGACGACGTTGATATTACAGGCAAATCAGATGTAACAATAAACATAACACTTACAGAAAAATTATTCAGCACAGATGAAATAGAAGTATTCGGACAAAAGCAGAGCCAGAGCGACCTTAGAACAAGCTGGTTCAACGTTTCACCTTCAAACATAAAAGTATTACCGGGAGGACTGGAGGATGTGATGCGCTCATTAAAATCATTACCCGGTGTAACAGCACCGAATGATTTCACGTCACAGCTCGTAGTGCGAGGCTCGGGACCGGACCAGAATCTGATAATCATGGATGAAGTGGAAATCTTCAATCCGTACAGGCTTTACGGACTCGTGAGTATGTTCAATCCTGAAACGCTGAGCGATATAAACCTGATAACAGGGGGCTTTCCCGCAAAGTACGGCGACAGGCTTTCGGCTGTGCTTGACGTTACGAATAAAGAGGGAATTACAGACAGACCTTTCAGTTTACTTGCGAATGTCAATATTGCAAATGCTAACTTAGTCGTTCAGGGAAGAAATCCTTTGAAAATTCCTGGTTCATGGATAGTTTCAGCGAGAAGAACATATTATGATTTAATACTCGGACCGTTTGCGAGGAATGCCGGACTTATTACTGACAACTCTTCATTTCCGGCTTTTCAGGACGTGCAGTTTAAATTAGCTTTCGGACCTTTTGCGAAACACAGGTTTTTAGTTAACGGAATATTTTCAAAGGATGGAGTCGATATTGTACCGGGAACAGAAAGGTCGAATCCTGATTCAGTAACGGTGAATGACGTAACGACAAATAACGTGCTATCGCTCGGCTGGCATTTTAATCCGAATCCGAGGTTTATATCTAAGACAACTTTTTCATGGTATAGGAACAGCGGCGACAATCAGTTTGAGGGAGATATTCTCGACCCGCTTATTGACAGGGAAGGACTTTCACCCGGACAGCGTGACAGCCTTAAAGCAATAGGTGCGCTTCTGGGTTTTGGTTTCAGTTCGCAGTATGCTTTCAGGAAAATTTCACTCGGCAACAGGTCTGTATTATTAGCAGGCAAAATAAAATATGAATTTGGCGGGGGAGTAGATGTTATAAGAAACGACCTTGTTTACAGGCTAAACCTTGACGATGCATTCAGGAATTTTATTAATTCATTTACGAATGCGAGGACGCTGCTTGAAGATTTTACGATTGAGGGTAAGGATAATTACAGAGGCAGTGCTTACGGACAGGCAAGATTTGAAATTGGACAACGATATTTTATTCAGCCTTCATTGAGGGCAGATTATTATTCATTGTTAAGCAAAGTATATATATCGCCGAGGATAAATCTTGGGTTTGCATTCGATCCGCTTACGACTTTACGAACTTCTGTCGGATTATATTATCAGTCACCAGGGTACGAAAAGTTAGTTGACGGGCAGAATTTTTATGACCTTGAAAATGCTCAGGTAACGGACTTGAAAGCAGAAAGGGCGATACATTTTGTTCTCGGAATAGACAGGTGGATTGACAACTCATGGCTGCTAAAGGTTGAGGGGTATTACAAGAAATTCGATGACCTGATTACATCACAAAGGCTGACAGCGTATAAATACAAGTTTACTCCTTTAGACCCGAATAATACAAATCCGGATTATCTGAAGAACCCTTTAAACTGGGAGCGATCAGCAGAAAGGTTTGCCGTGGATTCTGTAACATCAATACCTGTAAATGCAAGTTCAGGCGACGCATACGGATTTGAAATAAGTCTTGAAAGAAAGTACACGGGTCCGAAAACAAAATTATTCGGATGGATAAACTATTCTTATTCAAAAGCAACACGTGAAAGATATGGGTCAGAATCACCGTTCAGGTTCGACCAGACTCATAACGTAAACATTGTTTTGAACTATAGAGTGAACAGCTGGTTTGAAATCGGTGCAAGATGGAATTACGCGAGCAATTTCCCGTTCACAGAGCCGGTAGGAATAACGCCAAGAGTATTAAACGATACACTTGTAGTGAATCCGCTTACAAATCAGGTTCTTTTCAATCTTGATTACGGAACGGATGAAAACAGATTATCGTCAAGAAAACCTGCATATCACAGACTTGATTTAAGGTTTTCGGCATTTGCAAAATTCTGGAATGCAGACTGGACGTTTTACCTTGACGTGATAAATGTGTATAACAGGAAGAATGTTTTGAACTACGATTACAATCTGAACAACAACCTCCAGATCACGCAAAAAACAACGGGCATGTTCCCAATACTGCCGACATTCGGTATCAATGCGCGATTCTGAACTTTAACATACAAAAGATAGTTTATTAACTTTTAAATTAGTTGGTGGACTATCTTCTCTCTAAGAAATCACTTACAAACACTAAAATTCAATCATATTTGACGTCTTTCTCTGGCATGAAAGTTGAATTACTAATAATATAAAAAGGAGCATAAATGAAACAAAAAATAAATAGTCGCATTGATAAAAGAACAACTGAAATCAGCGATGTATTTAACAAAATTGAAGAAGAGTTAAGCAATCTTTACGAAAGCAGCATGATAGGTTTGTCGGGAAAAACTAAAACAAAGAAAGAGGTACACAAACCGGAGCCTGCTTTCCAGAGAAAAGATTTTGGAAGCAATTGGGCAAAATTGCTAAGAACGCAATAAAAAAAGGCGGTTAAGAAATTAACCGCCTTTTTCATTTAAAGATGAATTTTTATTATTTTATGGAAATAATATCGTTGTAGATTACGAACAGCATTAAAGCAATCAGAAGTATAAATCCTACATTCTGCAATACAATCTGTACTTTATGAGGTACTGGTCTCCTGAACACTGCTTCCCAAACGAGTATTACAAAGTGTCCGCCGTCGAGTGCAGGGAAGGGAAGTATGTTAATAACTGCCAGAGACATAGACAGCAATGCAACGAATCCTATGAATGCAGCAAATCCACTTTCTGCCGACTGAGCAGATGCCTGTGCTATTTTAATCGGTCCGCCGATTGCCTTTTTGAAAGGAATATCACCGACAATCACTTTACCAATCGATTTGAAGAACACTTCGACACCAAAATAGTACATATCAGAGAAAGCACGTGGTATTGCAGTAATCACGTTATATTTAACTTCCTTTACAGTTCCTTCATACTTTGTTGCTATATCAATTCCTATAGTTGAATCAGCACCGACAGATACGAGCGAAGACATTTCTGTTCCGCTGCGCATCCATTTAATTTCAATGTCTTTATTGGCGTTTAATTTTATGTTATCTACAAGCTCCTGTGTGTTATCGATTTTCTGACCGGCAACATAACTAATGACATCGCCTTTTGCAAGTCCTATAAATTCAGCAGGTTTTCCTGAGACTGTTCCGTTAATAACAGGATACATTTTATCGGGATAAAGCCCGAATGCTTTATCGCTGAGGATTCCAACTTTTTCTTTAGGAATCTTTACAGTTACATTCTGTGAATTCCTTAAAAGGTTTATTGAAATCGATTCACCGAGATTATCTATGTACAATGCGCTCTGTACATCGTCCCAGTAAACTATAAGCTGATTGTTTATGGATAAAATCTTATCGTTCTTCTGTATCCCGAATTCAGCAGCTGTAGAGCCTTTTGCGACGTAGCCGATTGTAGTAGTATCAATCAGGCTCTTTCCTTTAAAAATTGAAAGCGAGTAAAATATTAAGAATGCAAGAAATATATTCATGATTACGCCGGCTGTAATGACAATCATTCTTTTCCAGACGGGTTTAGCTCTGTATTCCCATGGCTGGGGAGGTTTGTTGATAAATTCCTTATCCATGCTTTCATCTATCATACCGGGGATTTTCACGTATCCGCCGATAGGGAAGGCGCAAATTCTGTAATCGGTATGATTTTCAAGAGCTTCTTCAGTTTCCTTATTCAGTTTACCGAAAGTAAAACCGTTGAGTCTGTTCCATCCGAAAAGTCTGTATCCCATACCGAAAGCAAAGACTTCTGCCCTCATACCGGTCATTCTTGCTGCGAAGAAATGTCCGAATTCGTGAACGAAAACAAGAACTCCAATTACGATTAAAAAATAAAATATTGTGCTTAGTATTTCCATAGTTAATTTAGTTTCTATACGTAGATAACATTCAAAAGTTAATTAAAATTTAAAAATATTGAGCTGTTAAGCTCTTCCTGATATATGTATCTGCTGCTATGATATCTTCTATACTTAATGAATTAATTGACTGATGTTTTGAAAGAGAATCTTCTATAATATCAGCAATTTGTGTAAACTTTATCTTCTCTTTCAAAAACAGGTCAACAGCAATTTCATTTGCGGCATTCAGAACGGCAGGATACGTTCCCTCGAGTTTCATTACTTCATAAGCAAGCTTAAGGCATTTGAAACTCTCTACATCAATACTTTCAAAATCCATTCTTTTGACCTTCGTGAAATCAAGAGAAGGAAATCCTGTTTTAACTCGATCCGGATATGTAAGCGCAAACTGAATAGGTACCTTCATATCGGGAATACCAAGCTGAGATTTTACGGATGTATCGTGAAACTCAACCATTGAGTGAATTATAGACTGCGGATGAATTACAACGTCCAGAATCTCAGGGCTGACATTGAAAAGCCACTTTGCTTCAATCAGCTCGAGCCCTTTATTCATCATTGAAGCGGAATCGATGGTAATCTTATTCCCCATATTCCAGTTAGGATGTTTCAAAGCCTGTGCAACAGTTACATTTTGCAGCCGGTTTAAGTTATAACCTCTGAAAGGTCCGCCTGAAGCAGTGAGAATTATTTTCTTCACGTTTTCCATTTTCTCGCCCATCAGACATTGCAATATTGCCGAATGTTCGCTGTCTATTGGAATTATTTCAGAGTGATAAGCGATACACAATTCATTTAAAAGCTTTCCCGCAACCACCATGGATTCTTTGTTAGCCAGTGCTATTTTTTTTCCTGCTTTAATAGCCGCAATAGTAGGTAAGGTACCCGCAAATCCGACTAAAGAATTTATAAGTACGTCATAATATTCTCTGCCGACGAGGTCATTTAGTTCTTTTTCACCACATAAAAGCTCTGTGTCATAAAATACACCTGATTTTTTTGCTTCTTTGTAAGCAGATTCATTATTGATAAAAACTGATTTCGGTTTAAATTCATCGGCTTGCTTTTGAAGCAAAGAAATATTGTTGTTTCCGCTGATGAAAACAACTTCAAAATCAAATCCTTCAATACGCAGGTTCTTTAAAACTTCCAGGGAATTTTGGCCTATCGACCCGGTTGAACCGAGTATACCTACCTTATATTTCATTTATAGAATAATGCTTAAAAATAGCAAATTAAAACGTTAATATCTAATAAAAAAACCCTCCAGCAAGGAGGGTTTTAAAGAAAACTCTATTTATATTTATAAATACTTTTTAATTGATGACATGAATGTTTCTTTATCTCTCATTCCAACCATTGTATCAACAATCTTACCGTTTTTGTCAATAATCAGTGTAGTCGGTACGCCTTCCATCTTTGAGCCCATAGCTTTTTCGAAAGCCGCAACAACCTCGTCGTTTCCGTCGAGTATCGGATATGTTATCGGAATCTGCTGAAGTACTGTCTCAATAGTCGGTGTACCTTTAAAGAAGACGTTTATGCCGTACATCTTGAAGTCTTTATCCTTTAATTCAGTGTTAATTAACGATAAATCAGGCATTTCCTTTTTGCAAGGAGCACACCATGTAGCCCAGAAATTAATAAGCAAAACCTTTCCTTTTTGGTCTGCGAGCGATACTTTTTTACCGTTTTCTTCCCATGTTACGTTCGGAAGCATTTTCTCAGACTTTGATTCTTCAACGGCTGAAATCTTGTATATCTGTGACGATGAAGTCGAAGTGTTCGTTGATGTATTCTGCTGCTGGGTTGTTTCAGTCTTCTTTTGTTCAGTTTTTGGTGCTTCTTCCTTTTTGCCGCATGAAGAAATTACAAACAGAACTGCAAATGCAATAATAAAATTTAAGATTTTCATTAGATTTATTTTATTTATAATTAGTTAATACAAAAGCTATTTCTTTTGCATCAAGTTTTGAAACACTCGAGCAAATTACGCCATTTCTAAACCAAATAACAGTACAATCGTTGTCGTTTTTTTCACATTCTATCCAGTTATGACCGTCTGCAATTTCCTGTCTGTGATTCTTGTGAAGAACGAGTTTATCATCATCCATCAAATCTTTTCGGTTCATCTGCATCGTATATATCAGTTTATTATTCTTGCGATGAATGAAATGGGCAACTTTTTCATCATTAAGCTCATTTACTGTACCGCCAATCAGAACAACATCCTTTAATTCGGGAACGTAAACACTGAACCCTGCTGCTTTGGTCAGTATTTTCTGGAGTTCCGATGCGTTTGAATTCAAATGTTGAGGTTGTATATCATTAGTCTCAAATTGAGTGAATAAATCATGAGACAGATGAACAAAGTCAGAATTACCTGAATTAAGCGAAGTGAAAATATAATATCCAAGGAAAAGAATAAGAACAGCAGCGATAGGGTAAAGATACATATATGCAAGCGATTTATGCCTCTTTTGTTTAATGATGAGTTCCTTTCGTCTAATGGTCTCGAAATCGATGGTGCTTCCTATTTTACTAATTACATCTTCTGAGGGCTGCGATTTCTTAACATGTTTTCGGAAGTTTTCTATGAACACTTTTTCGAAGTTGTACAACATCCTGAAATTTGAATCAGACTCTAAATGCCTGACTACAATTTCTTTCTCATCTTTGCTGCATTCATTATCGATGTAGGCAGAAATAAGTGTATAATCAATGTTGTTATCCCCGGTTTGTGTAATCATTTAATTGTATGAAGAAGGAAGAATCAGACTACAGCGTTTTCTACGTCGTAACCTCTGGTTTTTGCATAGTTGTACAGTTTTTGTGCAAGAAGTTTTCTTGCACGGTGCAGGCGGCTGCGGACTGTCCCAATCGGACACTGGACAAAGTCTGCGATTTCTTCATAACTGAGCCCCTCAAGGTCGCAAAGGATAATTACCGTTTTAAAGTCATCCTGCAAAGTGTTAAGAGCTCTCGTTACTTCATCGTCCAGTAGGTTGCTAAAAACCTTCTCCTGAAGGTCGGCTGAATCAAGCCGGTCGGATTTTATTGTCTCAAAGAAATTTTCAATTTCATCATAGTCAACCTGACCCGGAGTTTTCTGTATCTTCCTGTAATTGTTAATGAACAAATTTTTCATAATACGAAACAACCAAGCCTTGCAATTGGTTCCTTTTTCGAATTTATGGAAAAAACGGTATGCTCTCAGGTAAGTTTCCTGCAACAGGTCGTTGGCATCATCCTGGCTTCCGGTCATTTTAAAGGCATAGTTATACAATATACCGATGTGTGGTAATGCCTCTTTTTCAAATTCCCGCTTAAGCTCTTCTACTTCTTCCTCGCTAAGATAACCTTCTATTCCGGTCTCTTCTTCTTCCTGGCTTTCATTTTCATTCTCTTCGTCGTAATCTGCTAATCGTTCGTCTTTTGGCGGAAGTACGGTCGCTTTTTTAATCTTACTATTTTCTTTCTTTCTCGCCATAGAAATATAAACTAATTATTTCGGTTTACATAATCAAGTGAAAATCTAAAAAATAAAAGTTCCCGAAATATAAAATAACGAAAGCATTATGAAAAAAGGAGAAGCTAATAAAGTTCCCTTTATATATGATATAATTTTGATGTGAAAGAGGGCGAATAACGGGGTTCGAACCCGTGACATTCAGAGCCACAATCTGACGCTCTACCAACTGAGCTATACCCGCCGTAAGTTTGAAAATATCCTATTTAAGAATTAATTTCAATCCCTTTAAGGAACCATTCGAGAAATTTATTGAATTCCTCCGGATTTTCCATATTACAAAGATGCCCGCTATATGTCATTTTCAACAGAGAAGTTAAAGTACTTTTATTCCAATTTTCACGGAATTTAGAGAAAAGCAGTTGCATTTTACCTGAATCATTTATCGCATCTTCAGTACCGGAAATCAACAAAACAGGTATATTAATCTCACTGACCAAATTGAGTGTATTAATTCTTGTCGAAAGAGCAAGGAGGTTTCCGCAAATTCCCTCGTCAGTGTTAGAATTGATAATTTCCTTAACTTTCTCGTATACTTCCTTCTTATTTTCCGATATCAGATTCGGTATTAGTTTTTTCAGGTATGCATCTCTTCCGCCTGATTTTATCTTAATAACCTGCGAAGACCTTTTTAATATTTCCTCATCCTCATCTTTGTCGGCTTTTGTGTTAATTAGAGACATTGAATAAAATCTTTCAGAATCCTTGATTACTGCCCTGAGCAGCATATATCCGCCCATAGAAAGTCCGACAGCATGAACCTTCGGAAGTTTAAGACTATTGATTATGTGGAAGAAATCGTTGACCATCTTTTCCATAGAATAAACATTGTCATCAGTACGGCTATTTCCGAGTCCTCTTGTATCGTATGTAATAACCCTGTATTTCTCCTTGAAATAAACGACCTGTTCATTCCACATCTTACTCGATAAAGGAAAACTGTGCACGAAAACAACGGGTGCACCGGTTCCGCCGTAATCATTCACATTCACACCGAAAACTTTTATACTTTGCAAACTATACTGTTATTTGTTATGCTTTTCAAGAAAACCCTTAAGAGTGCTATTAAATTCGGCAGGATTTTCCAGATTACTTAAATGACCGGAATCTTTTATTACATGTATTTCAGAATTAATAAATTCGTCTTTTATTTTCAATGCAGCTTCTACAGGAGTCAAAGAATCGTGTTCACCGACTATAATAAGTGCAGGAAGCTTGAAGTCTTTAAACGCTCCCGTATTTTCAGGTCTCGTTGCGAGTGCAAGCAAAGCACCGCAGATACCGTCATCCGAATTTCCTACAATCAAAGAATTAATTTTAAACATTAAATCTTTGTCCGTGAAATTATCCTTTGAAACAAGTTTCCCGGTAAATGAATCAAGGAAATCTTTGCGCTGACCAGATTTGATTTTTTGTATTGATGCAGCACGTGCCGAAAGAGCCTCGTTAGAATCCCTATCCAAACGGGTATCAGCAAGAATCACAGTTTTAAACAAATCAGGATTCTTCAATAATGCTTTTTGAATAATGTATCCACCCATGGAAAGCCCGACAGCATTTACTTTCTCCAGTTTAAGATCGGAAATTATATCTATTAAATCGTCAGCATAGGTTTCCATCATGAATTGATTGTCACTCTGCGTACTTTTGCCGAGTCCTCTAACGTCGTATGTCATTACATTGTAATCGGAGTTGAAAGCTGAAATCTGATTTTCCCACATCTCAGAGCTAAGAGGGAATGCATGGACGAATACAAGGGGATTTTCTCCGTTGTCCGTATACCTAACAGCGAGTCCGTTTATTGTTTTATTTTTCATGTTATAAAGTTTTATGTGTTCCGTCGCAAAATGCAGCGGTTTTTGTATTCTTGCATGCGCACCATGCAACTTTTTTATCCTCGGAAACATTCACCTTAACAGGAGAAAACGAAGTTCCTTTGTGTGAGCCATCGCAGAAGGGCTGATTTGCTGACTGTCCGCATGCACACCAGTAATAAATACCGGCTTTCTCTTCTTTAACGATTGGTGATTTTTGAAAAATCATTGGTTCTGCCATTTTATTTCTTTCTATCTTAGTTTAAAGAGAATCATACAAGAATTTATTAAATTCTCCAGTAACTTTTGTGTTTGTTAAAATTATATCAACAAGCTCTCCTGAAAGTGCTTTTTCAGGGCTGTAAGTTCGGTAAACATAAAACTGTTTCATTTTCAAGTACTCTGTTATACCTTCAGTATCTTTGCCTTTATATTCAGAGGGTATATTCTTTAGTTTATCTCCGTTAACCTGTCCGAAATACTTTAAAAAATTCTTCTCCTTTATAATAGATAGAAACAAATCTTTCTCTTTATAGATTCTGCTTCTCATTTTTTTAATAATCGCTGTATCTGTGCTGTATTGTCCCGCAGCAAAAAGAAATTCATCAGAGGAAATGTGGAAATAAAACTGCGGAACTTCAGGAGTCTTAATCTTATCATATGTAAATGAAGCTCCGTAATGGCTTTTGTAAGGGGTTTTATCCTTTTTAAACCTGATATCGCGGTTAATCCTAAAAATTGATTTATAAGATACAACAATTCTTTTATCGTATTTCTTTAAATCCGACGTAATTGTATCAAGCAAAGAACGCATAGGCAATTTTATCTCCTCCTCGTAAACATGTCTGTGAGCATCGAACCATTTCTTGTTATTGTATTTATTATTCTTTAGTTTAGAAAAAAAGTTCAGAGCTTCCTTATTAAATCCTAGGAATGGTTCAGATATAAAAGTATCAAGCATTTTGTTTTATTTATTTGTTATAAAATAACATTTAATAAATTTTGAATATATAACCAAAAGAAAACATTATTATTTGTCCAAATAATAGACAGTGTAGTTTAAAAAATGATAAAATAGTAAAAGGCAGCATCCCCAAAATGCTGCCTTTTTGTTTAATAAAATAATTTACTTCTACATCCTTTCAGGTGCAGAAATACCAATTATAGCAAATCCGTTTTGTAGAACCTGTTTTGTAATGTAACAAATCTGAAGTCTTGAATGAGTAGTTGGCAAATCATCCTTGTTTAATACGCGGTTATTGTGATAAAATTTATGAAAGAGTTCTGCGACTGTATTCAGATAGTAAATTAACTTATGCGGCTCCAGCCCCTCGTACGCACTGCGAATTTCCTCTGGAAACTTTGCAAGTGCTTTGATGAGTTCAAGTGCTTCGGGTTCGGGATGCGGAAATTCTTTTGAGAGATAATCACCATTAAATCCTGTTATGTTTTCTTCAGCATTGCGGAATATTCCGCAAATACGTGCATGAGCATATTGAAGGTAATATACCGGATTCTTGTCTGACTTGTCCTTAGCAAGCTCTATGTCAAAATCGAGATGTGTATTTGCAGAGCGCATCACAAAGAAAAGCTGAGTTGCGTCTATTCCTACATCATCAATAAGATCATCAAGGTAGTAAACATTGTCGCTGCGCTTACTCATTTTCACAGATTCATCACCCATTTTAAACGTTACCATTTGATGAATGATAACTTTGATTTTCTCAGGATTAAAACTCGCAACACTGAGTCCGTAAAGTACCTCTTTATATGTGTCGCCGTGATCGGAACCGAATATATCGACGATTAAATCAAAACCTCTTTTAACTTTATTTATGTGGTATGCCATATCGGGAAGTCTATAGGTTGGTTCGCCCGTAGCTTTTACGATTACTTTATCTTTCTGAAATTTATCTTTATTCATAATAAGCCAGGTTGCACCATCTTCGGTACGGCTTGCACCTTTTTCCTTAAAAAGATTCAGCAGATTTTCTATATCACCATTTTTATAAAGGTCTGTTTCGCTGAAGAAGACATCATGTTTGATGTTAAACTTTGCGAGAGTATTTTTAATCTTTGCAAAATTTGCTTCTTCTGCTTTTGTCTTGAAATATGTAAGGTCTTCTGAGTCTTTCAAAGATTCAGACTTATCTTTGTATATTTCATTTGCAATATCTTTTATATAGTCTCCTGCATATCCGTCTTCTGGAAAAGGAAAGTCGGGTTGAAATATCTGCATATAACGAGCATAGACAGATTTTGCAAGATTATTCATCTGGTTTCCCGCGTCATTATAATAATACTCGCGCGTTACTTCATAACCCGTCCACTCGAGAAGATTTGCGATAGCTTTTCCGAGACACACCTGCCTCCCGTGCCCTGCATGAAGAGGACCCGTAGGATTTGCACTTACCCATTCAAGGTTAGCAGTTTTGCCTACATTAATTGAGATCTTGCCGAATGAACCCTTTTCATTGATGACTTTTCGGATAAGTTCATCGTAAAACTTATCAGACACGAAAAAGTTAATGAAACCCGCACCTGCAATTTCCACTTTTGAAAAGACTGATTCTTTTTCAAGTAAGGGGAGAAGTTCATTTGCTATATCTCTGGGATTCTTTTTCAGTTCTTTTGAAAGAACCAATGCAACATTGGCAGAAAAGTCGCCGAACTTCTTATTCTTCGGATAGTCAACACTGAAGTCAGTAATAGAATAATTCAATTCCTTCGATGCTTTTCCGACGATATTTTTAATTATATCCTTCAAATTATATCTTAATCCTTTTGCTTTATTTTAAGTATTGAATTTTACTTTAGCCATCCTTGCTGTTTATACCATTCATACGTATCTTTAAACCCTTCCTCGAGTGTGAAAGATTCCCTGAATCCGAGTATCTTCTTGGCTTTGGCGTTTGAAGCGAACCAGCCATCTCTTGTAATATCAAGGCATTTTTCTAAGTTTAGTGTTGGAGCTGACTTAGAGAATTTATATACAAATTCAGTAGTCGCACCAACCGTATATACAAGGAAATGAGGTATCCTAAGCTTTAATGCTTTCTTATTCATGACTTTGGAAGCAGCTTTTCCTATATCGTCCCAGTTATATTCGAGGTCGGATGATATGAAGAACACGTCGCCGCTTTTAGTCTCTTTAATACCTGCAAGATATATTCCCATAACTACGTCTTTTACATGCAGTAGGCTCAAGTATTTATCATTGAAACCAATAATACTGTTCAAACCCCTTGCGAACGTTTTGAAGTAAACGAGTATTTCAGTGTCCCGAGGTCCGTAAATAGCAGGCGGTCTTACGATTACAACAGGTATTTTGTCGCGGTATTTAAGAACTTCTTTTTCAGCTTCTCTTTTGGTTCTTCCATAAGTGGTTAGAGGCTTTGGAATAAAGTCCTCAGTCAAAGGTTCTTCTCCAAGATTTGGACCGCAGACTGCAAGCGAACTCACATATACAAATTTTTTCAGGTTTGGATTAACTCTTGCAGTAATTTCTACAAGATTTTTGGTAGCGAGATTATTTCCTCTTTCAAATCCTTCTTTGTTCTTAGCTTTTACGACTCCTGCAACATGAAACACATAATCAACATTTTTTACAGCTTTTTCGAGTGCGTCGTTTGCATATAAGTCACCTTCAATAAAATTGACATTTTTACCCTCGAGCCATTTAACCGAGGAAGTTTTTCTTCTTAAACATGTAACTTCAAAGCCGTTTTCCAGCAATAAATCAACTAAATGACTACCGACAAATCCCGTTGCGCCCGTTACGAATGCTTTCATAGTATTTACGAAATTTAATTTTGTCATAGAAGTTATTAATATTAATATGTATTTTCTATGTTAAAAATTTTCTGTAAGAAACTAGAATTAATACATAGATAAATGAACAATTTATTCACAAAATGCTATACATTTACGAGAGCGGATGAGGTAAAAGCTGCTGGTTATTATCCATATTTCAGACCGATTGAGCAAAATGAGGGTCCCGTTGTAAAACTTGAAGGCCGTGAAGTTATTATGGCAGGTTCGAACAACTATCATGGACTTACAACGCATCCAAAAGTAGTAAAAGCTGCTCAGGATGCTTTACTGAAATACGGGACTGGTTGTTCCGGTTCGAGATACCTTACAGGAACACTGGATCTGCACATCGAACTTGAAGAAAAGCTCGCTAAATTCCTTAACAAAGAAGCATGTCTGCTTTATTCTACGGGCTATCAAACGGCTCAGGGAATCATCCCGACACTTGTGAATAAAGGTGAATACATAATTTCCGACAAAGACAATCATGCGAGTATAGTTGCGGGTACACTTATGGCAAAAGGAATTCTTGCTGACCTTGTTCGTTACAAACACGGCGATTTAAACGATCTTGAAAGAGTTTTGAAAGCTATTCCGATTGAAGCCGGTAAACTTATTGCCACGGACGGTGTGTTTTCAACATCAGGCACTGTCGTTGAGCTGCCCGAGATAGTTGCACTCTGTAAAAAATACAATGCAAGAATAATGGTTGACGATGCTCATTCTTTAGGTGTTATCGGAAAAGGCGGCAGAGGAACTGCTTCTGAATTCGGTCTTGACGATGAGGTTGACCTGATAATGGGTACATTTTCAAAGACACTTGCATCACTCGGCGGATTTGTAGTTGGTGAAGAAAGGGTTATAAACTTCCTGAAACATCATTCAGCCGCTCTTATATTTTCAGCATCACCCACGCCATCATCCGTAGCAGCAGCTATTGCAGCACTCGAAATACTGAGCGAGGAGCCGCAGAGAGTTGAGAAGCTAAGCGCTAACGGCAAAAAGATGAGGGAAGGACTTAAAGGATTAGGATTCCATGTCCTTGAAGGTGTGACTCCAATCGTACCGGTTATTCTCGGGAATGATCTGCTGACTTTCCAGTTCTGGAGAAAACTTTACGATGCCGGAGTGTTTGTGAATGCATTCGTACCTCCGGGAGTTCCGCAGAACCTTTCAATGCTTAGAACTTCTTACATGGCTACACACGAGGACAAGCATTTGAACAGAATACTTGAAGTATTTTCGCAGATTGGCAAGGAAATGGGAGTTATTAAATGATAAGGCTTTCGATTTTATCATTCCTTCTTATTTCCGTGATTTTTCTGGGCTGCGGCAAGGATAAAGAAATAAAGGAAAAGAATGAAAAAGCTATGCAGCAGGAGATGGAAGAGAATGATACAGTTTCGCTTACGCCAGCTGAGTCATTCGGAGCTGTTCTGACGCAGAGTATTTTGAACGATGAATCCGAAGTTGAACTTGAATTATTCCTAAGCGAGACTGTGTATTCTAAAGTTTCCACTTCTTCAAATGTTACAATTGATAAAATATCTTCTTCTCTTTACATTTTAAAATACTTCGAAGGAACTGCGGAGAAGTACTTGCTTATACAGAAGTATTATAATCCAAAGGAGGATTCGATTACGTTTGAAATGACTGAAACTACTTTATCAACTGCTAAACAATTCCTGAAATAAAATGAAAAAGATTCTTGCGGTTATAGGTATGTGCGGTTCTGGGAAAAGCGAAGCAGTAAAGTACTTCGAACAAAACGAATATAAGAAGGTTTATTTTGGAGAAGTAGTTATAGAAGAATTGAAAAGACGCGGACTTGATATAAATGAAGCGAATGAACGCATAGTCAGGGAAGATCTTAGGAAAGAATACGGGATGGGCGTTATGGCAATTAAGAGCATTGATAAAATTAAAGTATACCTTAAAGATTCTAACGTTGTTATTGAAAGTCTTTATTCATGGGAAGAGTATAAAATATTGAGCGATGTATTCGGAGATGCGTTTAAGCTTCTGAATATTTTTACAACAAAATCATTAAGGTACGAGAGGTTGAAAGACAGACCTTTCAGACCGCTTACCAAGGAAGAAGCAATGTCCAGGGATTTCGGCGAGATTGAGAAGCTGGACAAGGGCGGTCCGATTGCTTTTGCTGACTTCACAGTTTTTAACAATTCTACGCTGGAGGAATTAAATCAGAATCTTGCTGCATACTTATGAAAAGAAATGACTACATTAGCTGGGACGAGTACTTCATGGGGATTGCGATGCTTTCCGCTAAACGCAGCAAAGACCCAAGTACACAGGTCGGAGCATGCATTGTTGATAAAGACAATAAAGTTGTTGGCATTGGTTACAACGGTTTTCCTATCGGATGCTCGGATGATAATCTTCCGTGGGAAAGGGAAGGCGAAAATAATAACGAGACTAAATATCCTTACGTCGTTCATGCTGAAGCGAACGCAATACTTAACTCGACAAAAGACCTTCACGGCGCCCGGATCTACGTTGACCTATTCCCGTGCAATGAATGCGCCAAGTTGATTATTCAATCGGGGATAAAAGAAGTTGTTTTCTTGACGGATAAATATAAAGATACCGATTCAGTTAAAGCTTCCCGGAAGATGTTTGTACTTTCGGGTGTGAAAGAAAGACAATTGATTGTTAAAAGCAAAAAGATTATTTTAGATTTCAACATAGTACATTAAAAGTTCTTTAAAATAGATTATTCGGTTGCAAATGCAATAATAGGGAATTCGGTGTAATACCGGAACTGTCCACGCAACTGTTACAAAGAAGACTGTTTTGCTTAACCACTGTTCTGTTTTAGGATGGGAAGGTAAACAGAAATAGCTTTGAAGTCAGGAGACCTGCCGATTTAATCTAAAGTTCAAATTCTGCGGTGGAAAGAATTCGGATATCATTTAACTCCTGGAGTTATTTTATACCTGCTTACTTACATGCCGCTTATAGTTAAGAGTTAAATGATGAAACTTACGCTCCACATATTATTAATGCTTGTAATCGCAACCGGACTTTACGCTCAGTCCGACAATGATTCTATATTTTCCATTACTCCTCCAATAACCGTCAGTGCAAGCCGCATAATGCTTTTGAAAAATGATTCTCCGTTCAGCGTACAGCTTATCGATCGAGAGTCAATAGAGAAAACGAACGGCTCACAGCTTTCCGATGTTTTGAAAACTGCGAACAACGTGTACGTTAAATCATACGGAGGGAACTCATCTTTGAAAACCGTCTCAGTGAACGGTCTAAATGCGGAGCATACTTTGATTCTGCTTAACGGTGTCAGGCTAAACTCAACGCAGAATGCACAGTTCGACCTTTCGCTTCTTCCAAAAGAATCGATTGAAAGCATCGAGATCATTCCTTCCGGCAGCAGTGCCTCATACGGCAGCGATGCTTTGAGCGGTGTTATTAATATTAAAACGTTTTCTGCCGACAGGTTCGCTGTTGAGAATTCATTTCGCACCGAAGTTGGCGCCGAGCTCGGCTCTTATGGTTATTCGAAATATAATTTGCAGTTAGCGGGACGGCTGATGAATTCAAGTTTAAAGATTCTTTACTCTAATGAAAGCTCGAAGGATGATTTTGAATACTTTTACTTTAACGGGAAAGAAGATGTGCTGAAGAATAGAGTCAATAATTCCTATTCCAGAGACAACCTCTTTCTTGATTACACGTTTGATAACGGCAGTGACAGGCTTGCGATAGTTTCTTATTACAATTCTGCTAACAGGTTTATACCGGGGATAGAAACAGGTTCCGATCCCGCTAACGCTAATCAAAAGGATAAGAACTGGAATACGATTGTTAACTACGAGAAGAAGGGTGACAACGTTTTTAGTGCGACTTTGAATTACCAAAACAATCTTATCAATTACAGTCCTTACAAAAATAGCAGCAACTACTTTAAGAACTTGCTTTTTTCCTCCAATGCTAATTACCTTATCAACGGTGCGAAGTATAAGCTGCTGCTTGGAGGCGAGTTTTCCGCTGCTGCTATAGAGAGCGACCAGCTCGACGGCTACAGGCAGAGGAATACCGCTGCATTTTATTTATCTAATGAGACCAAGCTTGCTGAGAATTTCACGGTTTTTCCCTCGGCAAGGTACGAGCACATCTCGGACATTGAAAGACAGGTCTTTACTGCGAAGGTTGGAGTGAACTACAAGCCATTCAAAAACAATTTACTGATAATGAAGTCATCTGCCGGCAATTCGTTTCGGTCGCCTACTTTCAACGAGCTTTACTGGATAACCGGCGGGAACGAAAACCTGCTCCCTGAGAAGTCGGTGAGTATCGAGGCGGGCATTCTTTCGACTTTCAGGTTCATTGCGAATAATTCAGTTGAGTTTACTTATACTTACATTGATGCTGTTGATAAAATTCTTTGGAAACCCGGCAGCACGATTTACTGGACTCCTGAAAATGTCGGGAATTCTTTATCGAACGTCTTAAGTGTTACGTTCAATTCAGACTATTCTGTTTCCAGCTCTTCATCGGTCAGGATAAATTTTAACTATTCTTTAAACTCATCCGTTAAGAACAACATGGATTATCCCAACGATGCAGCCTATGGCAAGCAGCTTATATACATTCCGAAGAGTATGTTCAAACTCAATGTAGGTTTTAATGCTGCAAAGTTCGGTGTTGGCGCCGGTAGCGTTTTTATTGGCGAAAGATATTCGGATTTTGAAAACAAGAATGTAATGAATCCCGATTTTGTTCTGGACGGCAATATCTATTACAGCTTGAACATTGGAAATGTAAACGCATTAATTAAGTTCGAAGTAAATAATATAACAAACGAAAACTATCAGGTGATATCGGGCTATCCGATGCCGCTGAGGAATTACAAACTTATAATAACTTTAAAATACTAACTATGGATTCAAATGCAGGGGGTTCTAAATTAAAGGAAAGGATGCTTGAAACAATTGAAGGTTACAAACATCTATCCGAAGAGGAGAAGCATTGTCTTCACATCTATTACGGGTACGGCAAGGGTAAGACGACGAGCACCATCGGGCTTGCCATCAGGGCGCTCGGTGCGGGAAAGAAAGTCGCGCTCGTTCAGTTTGATAAAGGTTACGACGGCGAGAATGAGCATTATGCCGAGCGCATCATACTTCGCAAGCTAAAAGATATCGGTTACGACGTGGAGCTTTATCCGACGGGATGCGAGCGAATGAATAGCGACGGCACGTTCAGGTTTAAGAATGAAGAGAATGACTTTGAGGAAGCAAAGAGGGGACTTGATATAGCAAAAGATTTGATTGTCAATGGCAAGCAAGACGTGCTTATACTCGATGAAGCGATTGCAACTGTAGCTTACAACCTCCTTGATAAGGAAAAGATAGAAGAGCTTATCGAGCTTTACAAAGCAAACAAAAGATTCGAGCTGATAATGACCGGGCATAAGCTCTGGGAGGGGCTTGAAGCGAAAGCTGATCTCATAACCGAAATGAGAAAGGTGAAACATTACTTTGATAACGGAATCCCTGCACGTGTTGGGATTGAATTTTAATTAAATATGAAAGTGGAATTAAATATGAAAAACATTTTAAATCTTTTCCTTATCTTCTTGTCGTTAGTGCTCGTATCTTGCGGCAATGATAACGTAGTCAATTCTTTAGTCACAACGTCTGACGGAGTTTTCCTGCTCAGCGAAGGCTCTTTCTCAGCGGGTTCCTCAAAACTTTCTTACTACGACATCACGAAGGATTCATTCTTTGTGAATGTTGTTAACCCTTACAATCTCGGTGCTTATCCCGATGGCATGATTAAGCACAGCGGTAGTCTTTACATAACCGAGCAGGGGAATTATGGCTCAGCGGGCAAGATATACCGCGCCGATCTTAACGCAACAATACTCTCGCAGCAATCAATCGGTTTAAATCCTTTTTCTCTTTGTGCCTCGAACGATAAACTTTATTCGACGAACGGACCTTCCTCCAATGTGCTTGTGATTGACCCAATGTCGCTGAATGTTTTAAAGGAAATTCCCGTCGGTGCCTATCCGCAGGAGATTATGAGCTATAACAATAGAGTCTTTGTCTGCAATACAAGTATGTACGGCGGTGCCTCGGATTCGACTGTCTCTGTAATTGATGCGGGAACTGATGCCGTGGTTAATACTTTGCACGTCGATAAAGACCCTTCTTCGCTCATAGTTGCTAATAACAATAAACTTCTCGTGTCTTCCTGGAGCACAGCCGGTAAGATTTATGTTTTTGAAACCGTTACATTCACACTTGTTGAAACTTTGTATTCGCCTTACGGATTTTCTAAAGACTTTAGCGCGGATAGGTTTTCGAACGACGTGTATTTCGTCGGCAATGACGGCGATATCATTAAGCTTAACATGGATACTAAACAGTTTACCAAAATAATTAATAAGCCTGCATTAAACTCTTTTATCTACGGCTATGTTTTTGATTATATAAGCGGGAAACATTTCCTCGCGGACGCAAAAGATTTTATGTCGTCGGGAAATCTTTATATCTACGATGCGAATGGAAGCTTGCTGCGGCAGTTTGAAACCGGCATAGCTCCGCGAAGATTTTTAATTAATATAAATTAATACATTATGATTTTACCATATATGGGTATTCATCCCAAAATTCATGAATCGGTTTATATCTGCGAGGGTGCAATAATAGTAGGCGATGTGGTGCTAGAAAAAGATGTCAGCGTCTGGTACAACACTATCGTCAGAGGCGACGTAAATTACATTCGCGTAGGTGAACGCACGAACATTCAGGACGGTGCTGTGCTGCATAATACGTATCAGAAGTATCCGCTTGTAATCGGCAGCGATGTTACAATCGGACACGGTGCCATTGTCCATGGATGCACTGTGAAAGATCACGTACTCATTGGCTTGGGCGCGAAACTTCTCGACGATTGCGTGATAGGTGAGAACTCTTTCATCGCCGCCGGAACGCTTGTGAAGGAACACTTTCAAGTGCCCGAAGGAGTTCTTGTTGCAGGAGTGCCGGGAAAGATTATCAGAGACCTGAGACCCGAAGAGATTGAAAAGATTAGGAAAAGCGCCGAAAACTATTTGATGTACGTTCGCAATTATAAGGACAACGCCAATGTTTGGGTCACAAAAGAAGCAGGCTCATAGAACAAGACTGTAACTGAATATAAACAAAAAAGCCGTTCAATCCGAACGGCTTTTTACTTATCACTTAGTATTAGAACTTAATCATTAACAAGTTTGTATTTACATTTTGAATGCAGCGACGGGAAATTCCTTAATATTTCTACAAACATAAACACTACTAAATTTTCTCTCACACAAATAAAGTGATTAATAAATGGCATATTAATCGAATAAAAAGAATGTTATTTTATAAAAACACATAAACTATGAAAAAGTTTATTTCCACATTAGTAGTTTTATTATTTACAGTTTCATTGAATGCACAATGGGTGCAATGTGACGGTATGTATGGTGGAACTGTTTATTCTATCGCTGTTAGCGGAAATTATATTTTCGCGGGGACATATGACTTTAACTATCCGAGCGGTATCTTTTTCTCCACT
>Ga0172380_10002513_pt1 | contig 27865 bp, 37 predicted proteins | sample Leawe162metaG_FD_119747 | JGI IMG/M metagenome (GOLD analysis project Ga0172380, IMG submission 119747) | Leachate microbial communities from a municipal landfill in Southern Ontario, Canada - Leachate well 162 metaG | ecosystem: Engineered > Solid waste > Landfill > Unclassified | place... | reverse complement strand
GAAACTGGTAGACACGCAGGGTTTAGGTTCCTGTGCCCTTAGAGGTTTGGGGGTTCGAGTCCCCCTGCTGGTACTATTTGCGGATGTACACGAATTGGCAGAGTGGCCGGTCTCAAAAACCGGTGGGTAACCCCCACTGAGGGTTCGACTCCCTCCATCCGCACCACCTACAGAAAGGGCTGAGAAGTTTTGCTTCTCAGCCCTTTCTTCAATCATGTTTCTGATCCTCAGAGTAGAGCAGATGAGGGTGCTAGTTTAGCGGTCAAAACGGCGGATGAGGGATGGCCTCCTCTCCGCAGTCAAAGGTTCAAATCCTTTGCACCCTCCTCGAAAACCTCCTCAAAGACCTCCTGCTTCAAGCCACCCCCAAAAATCGGGAAGACAACGTGCTGAATAGCACCCCCGAAAAAGTGGAGAGCCTCCTTGAAGGCCGAGGCTACTTGAACAGGGTCGTTACCATACTCACCACAACCCCAAGCCCCCAGGATGAGAACCTCCGTACCAAGGGCACTCGCCCTACTGACAATCTGTTTGGTACGTCGCGAGACGATCTCAGCCGCAAGGGTAGGGGTAAGCTGATCATCAATGCAAGGGGCCGAGTATGAGATCACTCTGACCCGCTGCTGTTTGACATCTTGATAGTCCCCGTTCTTGATGAGGGGGACATTGTCGGAAATGATCATTTTGTCATAGCCGCCAAAGGGAGTTTTCTTGCTTCGATTGCTCTCAAAGTGGGGCACCAGTTTTTCAAGCTCATGTAGAAGACCAGAGCACAAACACAGGTCCTCCTCTTGTGCATGAAAACCGTAACGGACCCCTCCCCCTGGGGTCACAGCGGAAGCAAAATTGAGGATCGTTACCTGACGACCCCTGAAACGAAGAGCCGCGTCCTGGGACTTTTCCGACGTAACCTCGATCGTCATCCCTTTAGCGGGATTGGGGGTCAACCGTACACCCTCAAAGTTGAAAACCACGCTGGAGCCATGATCGAGGGCTGTTTTTTTCAGCGTGTCCTCTAGAATGTTTTGCATTGTGTGTCCTTGTGCCTACATAGCTCAGTTGGTAGAGTAGCTGATTCGTAACCAGCAGGTCGCCAGTTCAAGTCTGGCTGTAGGCTCCATCATACCAAGAAATATGCCCCTGTAGCTCAGTGGCCAGAGCACCCGCCTTGTAAGCGGGGGGTTCGTCGGTTCAAATCCGACCAGGGGCTTATCTTTCGCCTACATAGCTCAATGGTCGAGCACCTGCATGGTAAGCAGGAGGTTAGGGGTTCAACTCCCCTTGTGGGCTCCAATTGGAGGCGTTCCGGCTGGAAGAGGGTCCTGTCTCGAAAACAGGTACATTGTGAAAGCAGTGTGGGGGTTCGAGTCCCTCCGCCTCCGCCAATTTCAAGAGGTGTCACCATGGCTAAAAACACGTACCATGTTCAATGCGAGATGAGGAAACCAGACGGATCCATCATGGTGTCCTGGATCCCAGAGACCTATGCCAAGAAAGGCTCCCCGGTCTCGTTGAAAGAAGATGGGGTCTGGGACAAGGGATGGATCGTAACCCAGACCTTTGGACGTCGTCGGAGTGAAGATTGTGAGGCCCATGAAAGGGACTACATGAGGCAACGTGAAGCCAGTGACATCTAGCAGTAAGGCCCGGACAACATTGTCCGGGCCTTACTGCTTCTGGTATCATGCCACATGACCAACACCACCCTTTTTTATCTCTGGATGATTGTCGTGGTCCTAACTGAGGTCCTGGGCGACTACTTGTTCAAAAGGTGGTCCCAGGAAGGAGGTTGGGTCCTACTACTGCTCGGGGGTCTTGGCTATTTCCTAGCCTCTCTCGCATGGGCCTCAACCCTACGCTATGAGGGTCTCGTCAAGTCCCTCATAGTGTTTGTGTTAGCCAGTCTGTTTGCTGGGGTTGCTGTGGGCGTGATCATTTTCGGGGAGGAGATGACACCTAAAACATGGGTGGCCCTGGCTTTGACAGTGGGCGCCCTTTGCTTAGTCGAGTGAAACCCCGAAAAGGTCACTCTCTAAGTCCTGCTCCACTTGGGCCATCAGATCTCCAAGGGAACTAATCCGGGATGAGGCTGTGACCCCGGCGGCGAGAAGGAACACTTTAGGGTCAAAGGCTAAAGTAGTCTTCCCACCGAGGATTGCGTCCTCGAGGGTTGCATCCGCTCTTCCCGTGGAGAGAAAACGAAGGACGATCTCGGGGTTGATGTAGCTGCGTACAGTGGTAGCGGCATTGTCATGGGACAGAGCTTTCTGGCTCTTGGCAATGGCAGCCTCAAAGGTTCCGACTAGGGCCTCGATCACCCTCTCGCGCAAGTCCTCCTTAGCGGAGGAGGCAAAGGATCGAATCTTCTCGTACAGGCTCTCTTGCTCATCCCTCAGAGCCGTGAGCACCGCATCGGTGGCTTTGAGCTTGCGAAAATCCGTTGGGACCAAACCCTCGAAGTTGGCTTTGAAGTACCGTTGAAGATCCGTGTAGCTAAACTGCTGCCCCGTGCGGGTCACAAAGATGTACTGGGATCCCTGAGACAAAGCTCTCTTCACGTAGGAGTCCAACACTTTGATGATGTTGGCGTCTGAAAGGGTGGCCGTGTTGACACCACCTTTCTTGCCCACGAATTCAAGGGTTGCAAAGTTGTGTCGCACCAACTGAACGTGCTTGGGTCCTAGTGTCACGGCACCAAACGTCTCGATCTCAATTGTGTCACCATCGACGGTTTTCACGACACCATTTCCTGCTTGACCAGGACGGATACCCGTCTCCATCATCATAGCAGTGACCAAAGCGGACATCTGAAGAATCTCGTTGGAGCTTTTCAGGTCCTTTTTCACTTGCTTGGCAATGGCATTGTAGCGTCGGACCAGAGTCCGCATGGTCTCGATCTTGTGCCCTAAGGTACGGTGCTCATTTTCAAATCGATCGGTGACATGTCGAATCTGATTTTTCTGGTCTACTTCAATCACGATTTTCTTGGGGAGGTACTCCAACAAAGGAGCTGGAATAGCTTTCCGCAGAGGAGTTTGGGCCTCGTACAAGGTGGAAGCCTCAAACCCTTTAGCTGCCTGGTTGAGAACCTGGTCCAGGGCGTCCTGGTAGGCTTTACCGAAGAGGAGAGCGTCCCGGGCTTGTGACACCACTGTGTTGCGCCAGGACTTAGCAAGCTCGACCGATCCGATCCATTTGTTCAGGAAGTCCAGCATCTCGGGGAGGGTCTGAGCCTCCAATGCAAACATCTTCGCCCGACCCTTGAAAGAGTCCTTGTCCCGAGCTGGAAATGCCTTGTACGCCTTGAAGGCTAAGGGTTTCAGGTCCTGGAAAAGGTCCGCAAAGGCTTTTGCGGACCCTTGCAGATGTTCCTTCAGAGCCTGGGCGTCCGTGCGAAACTGATTGGTCAGTCGAAGCATGGCTTAACTCAGGAGTTGGGGAGCCATTGCTTTAGCCACTGGCTAGCAAGACGGGTAGTGGAGGCCATGACCGTTTCATCTACCAACGTGCCCAGGGCAATGTCTCTCACGTCCTCATAGATCCGACGTGCACTCGACTCACCCACACGTCTCATGAGGAGCTGGAGGAACTGCTTCTCTAGTACAGGGGTTAGGACTTGACGTTCCCTAGGGTCTGAAAGGAGATCCTCTATAATGTCCATGAGGAGACGGGCTTTGTTGGACACCTTGCTAGGCATCGCTCCATGAAGAGGATAGGAACCACCATAGGTATCCACGAATTTCTTAAACCCAGGCCACTCTGGGAGTCGAGTGTACCCACCGTCCCCACGCAGGTAGGCTTCTGCGTCCACATTAGCCATTTCCTCGACAGCGTCTCTCATGACAAGTTCAAAACCGGGGTCCCTTGCCAGAAGGGCATAAAGCTGGTCAACTAGACCTAGGTTCTCACTTTGTGGGGCCCTGCGGTAACTCGTAGCTTTGTCGTAGATCCTTTGTCCCCCAATGTCCCCTGGAATCTTCATGAAAAGATCGTAGGCTTTTTTGTCCAGGTAGCGGTCGATGTCGACCGTGCCAAAAGGATCCTCATTAAGGGCAATGTCAATGGCCTCAATCAGATCGGCAATACGACCGCCCAGTTTACGAGCCGTTAATCCTTCCAGGATGTAGTTGACACCACCCATACGATCAAAGACCGTATCTGTATCAAGGGGCCAAACAGGGCGGGGACCACGATCATTGTCATAGGCGTCCTCGTCCTGTTCGGCAAAGGACTCAATGGTCTGGTGCACCAATTTCTTGTAGCTCGAGCTTTTTTCCAACAGGTCAAAAAGCTCATCGACCAAAGGTTTGTATTTGTCCGTCATGAGTCCTCCATCAATCTCTGGACCACAGTGTATCAAACAAATAGCGACGGGAAAGACCCAGGTTTGACCCCGGGTCTTACTCTGCTACATGTTCGGCTGCGGCCTGAAAAACTCGGAGACTCTCTTCATCCGTCAGGTCTACGGGTTGACGTGTGTCGATCCGTGTAGCTGACTTGGGCAGAAGTACTACTGAGGTGGTCCCTAGACCCACTGGGTAGTGCACTCCAAAAACGACCTCAATGGCGACAGAGCGGGAGCCTGGGGCTACCCGCTCGAAATGAACCGACACAAGGTCCTCGCCATTGAGGGTGTCCTTTTCCAGGCTCACCCTCATACGTCCTCCTCTTACTCGGCCTGCGTGACCGAGGTGATCTGGAGGGCCGCACCCTTCGCCTTGACCGTCTTGCACACCTTGGTGCGGGGGAGCTTCGCGATCACCTCCGCCTTGATCATTTCCATTGCATCCTCGACCCCGGCCTCGGCGAGCAGGGCGTCAGCCGCCTTCTTGTCGAGGGTCAGGGCCTCGGTCATGATCTCCCGGAGGAGGCTGAGGGCCGCGTCACGCTGGAGCCCCATCCGTCGCACCATCAGGGCGAGGGTGGGGAGGATCGGGATGCTGGCCGTCGGGGCCTTATCGGTATCATGTCCGAAGCTCAACGACTCAATGTCAAGCTGCATCTTGATGCTGATGCCCCTCAGGGTCTGATTGGGCTCGACCTGGTCACGCAACTCCTCCTTGCCGAGGAGGCTCTTGAGGGCGTCCTTGAGCCCCGTTTCGAGGGCAAGTCCGATCTCGGGGGTCACGGGGATGCTGATCTTGCTGTCCATGTTCGTTCCTTCAATTCGTGTTTAGTTGGGGTTGGTCCCCGTTACCCCGTAGCTACTCTGCCTCGGGTGAGGATGATCGAGAAAAGATCCCTTCCCAGAAAGAAGGGGCTCGAACCACCGTTGATAGTCCTGGCCACCCAATCCCCGGAAAATGATGATCACCCCTCAGGACGGCATCCATTTCCGCTTTTGCAGCAAGAGGGAAGTCGGGATGACAACGTTCCTCGTCATCACACTTGGGACAAATCAGATCCACGTTGAACTTGCTCATGGTGTGAATCCGGGTCCGTTTCTGGCACCTGTGACAGTGCCCCGTCCATGGCGACGTCATACTCACCTCCCAAACAGCTTTGCTAGGATGATCTCATTGATTTTTTCGAGTAGAAGGTGTGGAAACTTTTTGGGGTCTGTAGTCCACACGGAGTCCGGGTAGAGGCTGACCACTTTCTCAGCCTCTACCCCCATGCCAACTCCGATCACTTGGATACCAGCCTTTTTTGCAAGGCGCAATTGCCTGTTCACAACGGGCCTATGCTTGGTGTCGGGTTTTCCGTCCGTCACCACGAACAGGAAACGGTGGGTCTCTTTCCTCTGGGCCAAGGCCAGGAGGCTATATTGGATCCCATCCGACATGGGGGTCATGCCCTTGGACCTGGTGCGCGTAAAACGACCCCTCACGGCGGGGAACCGTTCGTTCCACCCCTTGAAGATGTCGTAGTTGATGCTGTTGTAGCGGTGGTAAGGCAGCTTCTCTTGTATCCCTTTTTTGTCAAAGAGGTAGTTTCCATCCCGGAAACCCAACACCATGGTGGGGATGTGATTCCCCTCTAAGGGGACAGTGAGTGAGAGAAGGATTTTGGTTGCCACCGTTGACAGGGGATTCATGGACCCTGACTGATCCAGCAAAACTACGGCAGCCATGGTGAGGTCCAACTGTGAGCCCTTCGTCAAAAAGGCTCGTCGGGGCTCGACACCACCTCGAAGGGAGGCCACCGTGTCAACCAAGAATCGGGGGTCCAACCTACGGCCCCTAGGGGCCCCATGGGTGGTACGAGTTTGTTCCAGTGTGCGTAGAATCGTGCGGAAACGGGACATCAGAAAAGCGGTGTCTTCCTTGACCTCCGCCAAGAGGAGGTCAGCAACCTCCTCATCATGCTCTCTCCCGCCCGACTTAGCCGTATACCCTACAACAGCTACTTGGTCCTTTTCCGTGGAGTAGGGCATCCACAGAGCCTCATCCTGGGGCAACGTTCCTGTTTCTCGGTTTTTGGTCTCCTCGAAGGATGCTCCTAGTGCCGAGGCACTATCCAACATGCCATTGATCTTTGAGTCCAGTAGCTGTTGGGCAATATTGGACCAATCTTTCGTGGGGACTTCTTCTGGTAGGGTGCCGTCCGCTTCGTCCCCTTTTTCCCCTGAGCTTCCGTCGTCCGTTTTCTCAGGTTGAACCTCAGCCTTGCTCCCACCCGAGTTGTCTCCCGTTGGCTTGTTCTTCTCCGGGGCGACCCCATCCTTCTTCTCACCCTTGAGGGCCTCATCCTTTGGTTTCTCCTCCGCGCCCCGTGATTCAGTGCCCGCGGCCTCTTTCTTGTCCTCCTCTTTCTTGTCTTCTTTCTTGTCCCCCCCTCCTCCCTTCCCGGTCCCTTCTTCCTTCTTGTCCTCCCCCTGGACCCCACCAGCACCCTTTGAGGACTCCTCTTTCTCCTTCTGGGGGAAACCCTCAAATTTGGGGCCTTGACCAGTGGCCGGACCCGCATCCTTGTCTGGCTCTTTCAAAGGAACCGCCGCCTGATAACCACAGACGGTGCAAGTCACCACCCCCATTCCGGGGGCCACAATGCCATTCCTGATCAGAGGGCGAACGATCAACTTCTTGGCTGGAGCTTTACAGGATGGGCATTTCTGGTCCCCATCCCCGGGTTGACCCTGTTGCGCTTGCTCCCCTTTTTGTTGGTCTTGAGAAACACCTGAGGCCCCCTGAGCCTGAGGTGGCGGGGGGAGATGTTCCACCACCTTGATCAAGACGTCCATGGCCACACGAAGACTTCCCAAGTCGTCGGACTCGGTGAGTCCGATTGCCTCCGCGAGAGGTTCCCGTAGGGGTCCGTCCAGAACAAAGGCCATGGCCTCAGGACTGAACTCTTGATAGTGCTCTAGGGCTTCCCTTTGGATGGCCGTGTTGTAGCCCAACCCGTAGTCCCTAAAAATGGAGCAGACCAGAGTGCTCATTGAGGGTTTGAAGTTCGGGTTGAGGACTCGTTGCTTTTCCCAACCCTCAGCCTCCTGTATGAGGATGAGATCCTGCAAGTCACACATTTTGACTCGAATAGCTTCGTACTCGGCACAGCCAAGACGTTCAATTCGAATGTCTTCAATGTAATTCCACCAATCCAGCAACAAGGCCAGATGGGGAGACCAGTCAGGTATTTGTGCCCACCGTGGAAGGACAATGTCCGCAACCTCAGCTACAAGAAGATTGCGGGTTGAACTGTACTTGCTATGCAAAGCCTCATGATAGGCTCCACCCGTGAGACCCAAGGCCACACGAAGACTCAACACTTCTGGGGCGGTAGCAATCTGGATACATTTGTCCGATTCTGCGACCTCCTCTTTGTTTGCGGCAGTGACCCAGGCTGCCACGTCATGTTTGGTGGGTATTTGCTTGGGGTTTTCCTTTGCCCAAGCACACATGTAATTCAGCAAAAATCGAGAGGTCCAACGATCCTGATTTGAGAACCCAGATCCTCGAGCACGTACTGGTGGTGCATTCCTCCCCAGAATACCCACCACTGAAGCCAAGTACCCCAGCTGGTACTGAGCCCCAGTCATAGCCGGGGTGGTGCTGTGTGACATTCCAAAAAGGTCCATGAGAACACTCCTACGGTAGCTACTCTGGTTCACGATAACATGATCCTTTTTGATCATGTTTAGGGTTGTCGGAGTAGTATATACGGGCACTTTAGCCCACCCAAAACCCAACCGAAAAATCGGTGAGGTTCTCAGGATGCCGCAAGACCATCTACTCGAGTGTGCCGAATGTGGGTGCCAAGTAGCAGACTACTTGGCAAACCACCTTCTTGAGGTACACAACATGTCGGTGGCTGATTACTTGGTGAAGTACCCCGGGTCAGAGACTATCTCTTCCAGACTATGGGAACAGTATCAAGAAAAAGCCCGGGATGTGAAAAGGGGACACCCCACAGACCCAACATCTCTTAAGGTTACTATGTCAGACTTCACCTTCAAGGTGAATGCTGATGTACCAGCCTCAGATTGTCTGCCCTTGCCCTACTGTTATCGAACCCCAGTGCTAGGGGATCTGGGTAACGACATCAGGCATATTTTGCTGGCTCTGAAGAAGAGCCGCTCCCTTTATGTCTGGGGCATGCCCGGGTCGGGGAAAGACGCCGTTTTTCATGCCTGGTCTGCAGTGACTCGTCAACCAGCGATCATCAAACAGATCGGTCCTGACTCAGACGTGCAGTCCTGGTTCTATTCCCGATCCTTCAACCAGAATGGAACCTACTGGCAAGAAGGACCCCTGTTGAAAGCCCTCCGGGACGGTTACCTGACGAGCACCGGACGACGCATCCCCTACCTGATCTTGATATCAGACTTTGATCGAGCTTCCTCGACCCAAGCTGAGTCACTTCGTTTGGTGGTGGACAGCATTCAGGGCAGAGTGGAGGGTCCCGAGGGGACCGTGTTCCCCGTGTTTCCTGGGACCATCATTGTGGCCACCGCCAACACAGCGGGTGGAGGTGATGAGCGGGGACGCATGACAAGTGCCCAACCCATTGACGCTTCCCTACGGGAACGCTGGGAACGCACTATCCAAGCCCACTGGATGGATTGGGGGGATGAGCATCTCATCCTAACGGACAAGTTCCCCCTCCTGATAAAGAGATCCCCTTCTGTCCTCCTCAAAATGAAAGAAGTGACTAAACATCTTCGTGAGGCCATCTACAAAGATGTCCTGCATGCGGAGTTTAGTCATCGGGCCCTTTGTTCCATCATGGGACATGCTCAGGACATTCTCGAAATCACGGGGGTCTTGAGTGCAGACCTTCTTCGGGAAGCTTCACGCGTCTGGGTGGATAGTTTGCCCGATGAACAGACCCGACAAGGGGCCCGAAATATCATGGATCCCAAGCTAGGAACCCTGGCCGAGGGTGATGTGTCCCATATCCATATGGGTGAGTTGGGCCGTCCTAAGGGGAAGAAGTGATGTCTACACTGGGAGCCAAAGATTTTCGAGATCCCTTGTTGGCGGTGCTTGGTGATCTCACGAAGTATCAACCCGGGGTTGAAGTTTCCTTTGAAAAGACCTACACCCCGGTCTTCAAACGCATGGGAGTCAACCCCGCAGACCATGGCAAAACTGACATTGGAGTGCCTTGGCCTGAGAAATGGATTCAGTTTGCGTTTGCTCATCTTGTAGACAACAAGTTGGGGACACGAGTAGGAAGGGGTCGTTGGGCTTTGACCCCAAGCGGAGTCCAGGCTGCTATTGCCCTGAGCCCTACCTTGAGTCCGCTCACGGCCCCACCCGTAGCAGCCGTGCCACCCGTAGCAGCCGTGCCACCCATGGCTGACATCCCTGTCTCCCCCCCAGCTGCCCCTGAGGACCCTTTTTCTCTAGCCGACGTGGCCACCATTGTCGTCCCCCCGGCCCCAGTGGCCCCCAGGGTGAGTGCGCCCATAGGGCCCGTGACCATGGCGGACCCCTACCACCAGGACCCTTACATTCGGAATCTGGGAGTCCAGACCGTCACCTGTTTCGGTTTCTACTCCGATCAAGTGGCCACTTGTAAGTCGTGCCCCATCCAGTACGGTTGCATCAACAAAGCCGCAGTACTCTTGACACAACTGGCGGAAGAGTTGGTCCAGGCGGATCTGCTCAAGAAGATTGGGCCTCCTACCGCACAAACGATTCCTGCCCCGACCGTGGCACCACGGCCCCCCCTCCCCTCACCAACGCCTACCCCTGTGGCCCCCCCGGTAACACCACCTCCCCCTGGGGACTATGAGTGGATGAAAACGGCCAGGGCCATTGTGATCACCACAGTGACGTCATCAATCTGTCACACTTGTCAGAATCCAATCCCTATTGGCGTGGATGGGATTTGGGTGCACAGTCCTGGGGCAACCAGGGGTCGAGGCTCCGTTTCAATGCACCCAGCCTGCTTCACTGCGGCCACTGGTCTAACCCCGGTACGTCTATGAAAGCAACTCGGCTCGAAATCTCAACCCGAGCACTTCAGATCCTAGCCGCCCTTGAAGGGGGTAAAGATCTGAAAAACATGCCCCGAGAAGACTTGGTGGATGTAGGCCAGCGACTTTGGTGGCTGGTGAAGAAAGCAGACGGGGTCTTGACCGAGATCAAGGAGATTCTTCGGGAGGAGGCTCTCTCGCTCTCTCCTCAAGAGATGACCCGTTTTGACTCACCCAGTGGGGCCCATTGCCTTGTCATCCCCTCTAAGTCCTCCGTCGCCTTGAAAAAGAACATCGATGTGGACGCGTTGAAAGCCACGCTGGGTCCCACTTTTTCCTCTTTCTTCGAAACTCTTGTTACCTACAGGGTACGAAAAGAGTTTCAGCCCTTGGTGGCTTCCGCCCCCCCTGCTATTCAAAATGCGGTTCTGTCCTCCATCACAATGGAGGACAGAACTCCCCGTGTTGTTTTCAAGGACTGACTATGAATTGGATGTGGCCTCTCGAAAAAGGATCCAGGCAAAAGCCAGAGATCTATAACAATCTCACATGGGGCTTTCAGACCAAGGGAATGGACAGTCCTGTGGCTATGATCTCGGCCCCAAAAGGATCCTCCGTCTATGCGGTAGAGGGAGGAGTTGTCCTAGGGAAAACACAACATCGTCCCATCTTGATCTCCAGACCCAACACACATATCATCTATGTGTCTGGCAAGACTGGTGTTGTAGGCTACTGGGTACTGCGGGGTGATGCCCCGGGACCTGGGAGCAAAGTTCACCCTGGTGGTTGGCTGGGCTCCCTTTCAGACTCGTACCTGTGTTTGCATTTGTCACCTCCATGGACAGGTTCTGAGAACCCCACCCCGGAGGAGCTTGACCAGCTGCCCCTCTTGTCTCCCGAGCAACATCTGCGGTACGCTTGGACTCGGGTGACCACACGTTTTCACCGGGACGTTACAGAGACGGAGGAGTTGACCAAAGGTCAGATGCGACGTAAGATTCAAAACTTGATGTTACATCCGATTTGGCCAACCCTCGAACAAGGGATGAGGCAAAAGATCGAGTACGTAGATCCCAAGGTGGAAAAGGTCTTGGGGCCCAATGGCTGGTACTCGGATAGTCGCAACACAGCGTTCCGAGTGGTTTTGATTCCCCCAGCTCCTTTTCTGGAGATCCAGAGTCCATCGCTTGAAGAGGGACTCGTAGCCTTGGCTCAACAGGTGACCCTTCTCTACGGGCTCTCTGAGTCACGTCTTCCCTACGCACCTCAGATCTGCAGTCATTCCCGATGCATGGATGCTGGGGATGGTTTCTGCTCAGTCTGTGGTTTTCTCGTTCCAGCCCCCTACACGGAGTAAACATGTCCCGTCTAACACAGCAAGAGTTGGTAGACTCCATCGTGGGTCTGCAAGGCATCGCTCGAGACTTGAGGCAAGCATCTCAAGACGCCACCTCCAGGGGTGTCCTGGTAGACCCTCAGGGCATGATGGAGGCGGCAGACTATCTGATGAGAGTATCCAACGAACTTCAGAGCCTCATCACGATCCGTCCAGTTCCACCTATCCCCGAATGAAAAAGGGCCGGTCTTGATAGACCGGCCCTTTTTCATTCAGCCCGTTGGGCTAACGAAGTTCGCCCTCCCAGTACTTGTAGGACCGCAAGTAGTCCAACCAAGTCTCAGGGATGTCGTCCCCCCACAGGGCCAAGACATCCACCGTGGGGATAGACTTGGGCCTCTCAACGGGTCCAACCAAAGTCATCCCTGCCTCCTTGGGAGTGCGGTTCCTCTTCTTCTGGTTGCACTTGAGGCAGGCCACAACAATGTTGGTCCAAACTCCCGTGCCTCCCTTTGACTTGGGAATCACATGGTCAAAGGTGAACTTCCTGAGCGAGACCTCACAGTTGCAGTAACGGCACTTACCGCCATCTCGCAACCATACGTTCTTGCGGTTGAACTTCACGCCCTGCCATACGTGACGTGCTACACGGCGCAGGAACCTGATCACCGAGGGCATTTGAAGCGCAGTTGAATCGGAGTGGATAAACCGATCTTCGTACTCTTCCAAGACCTCGGCACGTCCGTTGATGACGTACTGGATGGCACGCCGCCAATTCACGCGGTTCACCGGCATGTAAGCGCTGTTCAACACCAGGGTATCCATGATGCCCTCCTATCTGTGACGTCTCTTTCTCACGTTGCACCTCGTTTGCACCTTCGTGCAAACCCACTATGTCAAACGAGGCCCTCTCTGTCCAGGAGGAGATGCACTTTGCATTGCATCTCCTTGGTCAGGCGGGTCACCTCCTGACGCGCCTGCTTTTGGCAGTGACGCATAGACACATGCGTCAGGAAAACACGATTCTTCAGCTTAGCCAGTTGGGGAACCAGCTCGTCGAGGTGGGTGTGCCCATAGGCACGAGCCTTCTCTACCGAGACCAGCGGTCCAAAGAAAGTGCATTCCGTGACTACCGTCTCGGCCTGCTGCACGTCCTCATGGTCGAGCGCCTCCGGGGTGGTGTCACCCGTGTAGGTCAGGACCACCTGTTCCACACGGTTCGTAACCTCTACCCCTTGCTGACGCAGGGCACCAACCTCAGGACCACTCAGCCCCTCAAACTCAACCTTGAGCTTGAGGGTAGTCTTGACCACCGCGTAGCCCTGGCTTGGGCCCCGGTGATAAGTCGGGAACGGGCGGACACTGAGCCCCTTCCCAAGGTTCAAGGTCTCACCAGGGCTCAGCTCCACAACCGTGTAAGCCAGTTCCTGGTGCTTCGCCCAGACTCCCAGCATCTCCCGAAGGAAGCTCGCAACCTCGGGGGAGCAAACGAACCTTGAGGGGCTGAGCTTGGTCATGGCCCGAGTGGAGGCATGCATGACCACGCCTGCAACATGGTCGGGGTGACCGTGGGTCAGAAGCACCGTCTGGCACTCACGGGCCTCACCCGAGCAGTAACCCAGGTCCAAGGCCAGGCCAAGCTCGGGCACCACCAGGCTGGTGCCGACGCCACTCACACTCTTGCCTTTAACAGTCACCTTCATACCAGCCTCCTTACGTTGGAGCTACTCTGGGCGTGATGAAGATGATCTGTTTTCCGAAAAATCGAAAAAACTGGGGCGCTGCCCACCCACCTTTTACTTTGGTGGGTGGGCTCTCCCGCTCATCACGCCTCGTTGGGGGTCGCGGTCGCCTCGGTGGCATGGGCGTCATGACCGCGGCGGTCACTGACACGGCGGTCCGGGACACCGCTCCGTCGACCCTGACCGAGGTCCGCCTCGGAGGGCGTCTGGGTGGTCGTCTCCGTGGTCTCGGGGGTCGTCCCCACCTCGGTCGCACCCGTGGTGGTCTCGGGCGCGTCGTCGGCCGTCACCTTGGCCTTGCGGGGCTTCCGCACGGCGGACTTGCCGAGCTTGAAGAACCCGTACCCGTTGATCGCGGGCTGGCCCGTGATGACGCTCGCCAGCGTCGAGATGCTGGTGTAGGTGGTACCCTCGTACTCGAGACCTGCGTCGGTCACGGTGACCGTCAGGACGTTGCCCTTGTACTTCTTCTCGATCTTCTCACCGACGGCGGGAATTCGGCTGTCACTCATGGTCGCTCTCCTTACTTGCTTGTTTTTTCCACCCGTTGTTGGGGGGCTTACACTAGCTACTCTGTCTCCCTTGAGATGATCGTCTTTTCTCACTTCTCGAGACTTTTTATGAGAGGCTACTCCGGGGATGGAAAAGTTTCACCAGGACCACTGCTGTCCCAAGCATCAGCACGCACAGGTGGATAGTGTAGGGACTGTAACCCAAGGTCAATCAAAGACCTGATCATGTCATTGGTGGGTAGGCCCCTTTTGGTTGCCTCAGCCTCAAGCCACGTCACCACGGCAGGAGGGAAGGACAACACGATTTTGGAGCGCTTGGTTGGAGTGGTCTTGGGTTGCTTAGTGGCCAAAGGGAATCCTTAGGTGGGGAACAGCGAGGGTAAATGAAAGGGGCTGCGTGTGGAAGAGAAAAAGTCATGACTCTATCCATAGTGACGGAGTCATGACTTTTTTCTCTGGGCTAAATATTTGACCTTGGAAGAAGTGCCAAGATCACCCTTGAACGGTTTTCAAGTCGGGTGGTCACCTTTTTGAGGTGACCACCCTTCCCGATCCAGGGAAGTCAGGGCCAGCATCAGGCCCCTTGCTCATCAAAAATGACATCCCTGATTATAGCCTGGTTTTCAAAACACCTCAGTAGCATCCGATGATCCAGGCACCGATGGATGCTGCCTATGACGTTCCTGCTTGGTATAGATAGCCCCGAAGGCATCCCAGTAGCGTCACGATGTAGGGGACAGCGGGAAACGGGGGTTGAACCCGCGACATTCAGCTTGGGAAGCTGACGCTCTACCACTGAGCTATTCCCGCATAGAACTGAAGCCTTCCACATGGGCTTTTCGGCTTCCAGCGCAATCTCCCGGCAAAGGAAACGCCCCGGGAGGATTCGAACCTCCGACTTCAGGTTTTGGTGGGCACTGACGGAATTGAACCGCCGACATCCTGCGTGTAAAGCAAGCGTTCTACCTCTGAACTAAGCGCCCTCTTTCTTCTGTCTACACTACTCTAGACCTAACAAGATGATCAAGGAAAAACAGCTGTCACCATTTTCCTTGATCCCTTGGTTTTCAACCACGCCAACCCGGAGGAGCAGGAACGCTCGGCTGGGAAGCGGGGAAGGGGTTGGCAGCCATGGGCCCAACGTTGGGCTTCTCCACCGGGACACCCCAAGACTCCAGCCGAGCCCTGGTCGCATACCTGAGGGTCAAGATGAGAACAGGCTGATCGGTTGCCTTGGTGAAGGTGGTCTCCATGGTATGGAAAGACACTTCCTTGCCATAGGCAGTACCCACGTCGGGGACGCTTGCCGAGCGACTTCTGAGGCTGACTCCCTTGTCGGCTTTGAACTTGGCGAGGCGTTCCTGAAGATTTGGGGCACGAAGCGGGGGCTCATCAGACCGCTCGCCCCAAGACGTTGAGGTAGACGGTCCAGCTGCTGCGGCTACTGCACACAGCTCATCACTAGGGGGAACAACCGAGGAAGAGGTGGATATGACTCCTCCTCTGGAAACGTCTCCAAAAGAGTTGCACCCGTACTCTTGGGCCGAACCAGAACCCCAAGGACCCCGGTAGTCCCATGTGAAGTCATGCGGGGGGGTGACACGGACCACCACCTTCTCATCAAAGGCTGCCAACCCGATCACTCCCACGTTGGTGGTCCCATGACCCGTTTGGGCAGCGTAACTTCCGCCCTGCTCCCGGAACTCAAATGAGGCCACGGTACCATCGTCTCTACGGTAGCCGGGAACCTCAATGGTCTGATAGGCTTCGAGGACGTAACCGGCCCCCGACACGGCGGAGGCCTCCTTCCCATTGATCACATTGATGCCGTCCACCGACAGGAGCACCAGACGGCGCCGGTGGCAGGTGTTGTAGACCCGCAGTGAGTAGGCCCCGCTCAAAGGGGTCTCCACGTAGGTTTGACCCTCGTGGTTGATGGTCCTGAGAACTTGTCCCTTTTGGATGATTTGAAGTTGCATGATGTTTCCTTTACTGAGTTATGTAGCCGATCTGCAAAGCGAAAGCAGGATCCCGTCCGTCGAAGATCAAGGGTGCTTTGGACTTGGTCAACACGATGAGACGATGTTCACTCAGTGCCTCCAACAGCTCCCTTAGTACTTCCGTCCTGGTCAAACCAACCTCCTTGAGGTACTGGTCAAACCAGTGTTTGAACGACTCCGGGAGCCGTAACGTCACCATAGGTGATCCCGTCGTGGTCATCGTCACCTCCTGTTAAGAGGGTGTAACACACCCGTAACACCGGAGTCAAGACGCGCATCCATTATCCCAGGAGGGCCCAGAACAGGAGTACAGCCCAGCCGACACCCGTCCAACCCAAAAGGAAATTCATGATGTACATGTCCCCACTTCTCTCATCATTACAGGACTTGCCGTCCATGATCAGGGCTGGGAGAAAATACAAAGCAAGGGGGGCCATCAGCACATAGTCCAAAGCGTTTTCGAGCCACAGAATTGTTTTCTTCATCATGTCATCCTCTTCAGGTAACTCGGGTGGACAAAGTCTACCAGCCATACCCCATTGACTGACTGGTAGAAGATGATGCCATTTCGGTGCATCATCCCAGCAAACACCCGGAAAACCACGGGTGTACCGGATCGGAGACCCACGGTGACAGCGGTGCCGACTTCGGAGGCAAGATGTACGTGGTGTCTCTTCATCTTGCGGAGCCCCTGACATTCAATGGAGCGCACCGCCTCGTGATAGGTCCCATGGTAGAGCACCTCAGGGGGAACCACAGCTACGAGCCCCAGGTCTACAGGGATGGTGTGACCTTGATTGGCCCTGATCCTGTCCTCCTGGATGGTGAAACGTTGTTTGTCGTTGCCATCAACAGCCAGCTGTAGCACACCACGGTTGATCCATTCTGGGGCCACGTAGAGCAAGTCCCGAATGGAGACCCAACCACCGGAATCAGGATGTAGGAGATTGGATGGATGCCTTAGGTGACGGGAGAGCCACTTGCTGACTTGTTTGATCTGATCCATGTTGGTCTACTCGTCTTCCAACCAGTCAAAAGGGTTAGAAGCTTTTTGGTTTCGGGGCAAAATCATGACTTTTGGCGAGGGACCCTCGAAACGTCGTCTCAGATTTCGCAAAGCCTCTACCAGAGGTAGTCCCGTGAGCTGGGAGGAGAAACCCCTGATGGGTTCACCATCAGGGGTTTCCGGGGCTCGAGTCTCATGCAGAACGGTCAGGACTTTGCTTGGATCCCCATGGGTGGCAAAAACGTAGCATTCCAGGTAGGTAAGGTACTGGGCCTCATAGGCATGGGCGGAACCACCCCGTAGCAAGTAGCCCTGCTCCAAGTAATTAAGCCTCTCTTGGAGCCATGCTCTCATGGAGTCAGGGGGACCTTCTGAATGGAGCCATCCTCGTTACGTTGGATGGCGACGTAGACCACCTCGGCTGCAGTGACCGCATGGGGTGATGTCAAACCATCCCGACTGGCCTCGACATCCACCTGAACGTGGATGGAGCTGGTTCCCAGCTTCAGGAGGGTTGTGAAGAAGGTCACTACGTCACCAACCCGCACAGGTTGCTTGAACTGTACCTCCTTGACCGCCACGGTGGCCACATCATGCGGCGTATACAGGCGGGCCTCTACGGCTCCTGCAAGGTCGATTTCGGCAAGAAGGGCTCCCTCAAAGACTTCACCCCGGTGGTTCGTGTCACGGGGCAGGAGGATCCGGCGGATGGCGATGTTTCGTTCGGTCATGAGTGCAGTCCTGAGTCACAGCGTTCACCAGCGTGGCCATCCGCCCCACAGATGTGGCAGAAGCGTCCGGTGGCAGGGTGTTGGTAATCGTTGGTTTCCTGATGGGAGCCTTCCTTGAGAACTCGGTGCAAGCGCAGGGCTCCTCCTAGAAGGAGGAGCCCTGCCACGGCCCATCCTCCGACTCCACTCCCGAGGGAGATACCAATCAGGCCCCCACCCACGAAAATGAAAAAGCTTCGGATCATTTCATCCTCATTGTGTAGAGGTGCTCCCCTCGGGCCACGAGAACCTGTGCACCCCTCTTGTACAAGCGCATGTCACCACCGATAACGGCGTCGGTCACGGTTTTCACCTGAGTAGCGTCCTTCTTGGTGGAGGACAACTCGAGGCAGTCATTGTCCCCATCGAGAAGGATACAGACTCCGGCATCCGTGACAATGAAGTTCAAGTCACCTGACTGAACGTTTGCCACCGTGCGGATGTCATAGGATGCAAACGTCTCGTCAAACCTGAAGATCATCCTGTCGGTCTTGCCTTTCTTGGTTCCAACAAGCATCAGCACCCCACCCTTGGCTCCCTCATCCCATTTCCCGCCAAGGACTCGGTATTCATCAAGTTCCTTGATCCTGGTTTGGTAGGCCCTCCCATGGGAAAAGATGCTGACGAAAGTGCTTCCTAGCATGTTCTGAACGACACCTCCTGGGAACAGGAGGGACGCTTGTGGGAGTACGGAAGCTACGGTACGAGTCGATGCGACTACTTGACCCCCAACGTCATTGAGATTTACCTCGAGGACCTTGTCCAAATTCTTCATGTACAAGGCACCACCGGCACCGACCACTCGTTGGGCATTGAGCCCAAAAGGTACTTGGGATTGGGTCACACAGTTGGTCAGAGCTGGGACTTCCATTTGATGTTGGACGGCTACGGGAACCCCCATGGTAGAGCTGAACCCTACAGCCGCTACGTCACCGTGACCCATGACCTTATGGCCGTCTCGCCACAGGCTCTTGGTCGTGGCAACAACCAGGTGAAGACCGTTGGCCCACACTCCCGTCACGTCCCCGTCGAACACCCCGATCTCCTCCATCACAAGGTTGCTGGAGCCTGTCACAGCTCGGACAACAGCCTTAACGAGGGTCACCTGGAGGTTCCCACCAGGAGGCTGGCAGCGCTCACCCCGGTTGAGGACCGCCTCAAACCAAGAGCGCCAATCAGAAGGGATAACGCTGAAGTCATACGCTGACTTGGGAACACCAACCTCGGGATTGAGTACCGAAACGTTGGCCTGCATCCGATCATCAAAACCGTGAAGGGTTGGGTGCTTGCCCTTGTAGGGATGAATCCCAACGAGCAGCTGAAAAGCCACGCAAGCAAAAGAGAACCAGTCGGTTCCCTCATTGAAGGCGTGCTTGTGAGGCATGTGGCGATCACGGACAGAGTCCATGATCGCTGTCGCAGGGTAACTGCGAGTTTGGTAACTGTCGGTGTCGATGAACGTAAGGCTCTGGAACTTTGAGTCAACGAGGAAGTTCATCTCGTTGCCATCCACCAGCAAGATGTTGGCCTTGTGGGCCAACAGGATGCCATTGCGCATCTCCTCCGCCAGATGGAAGGTGTGCTTGTGGGTCAAGCCCATGCGGTCACGAAATGACCGGGGGAAGAGTTGACAGAGCACGTATGCATCGTTAACGAAGCGGGTCGTGTAGCCCACGACTTGATTGTGGCCATCAAGCAGAAGGTCATGAGGACGTGAATAGGGGGGCACAGGAAGGGCCGCCAGCTCCTGGATTTTTCCCTCAGGGATCATCGAGGCGGGGTCATGGTAGATCTTGTAGGCCACTCCGTTTCGGGCGTAGACCTTCCCTTGACCACCCTCGGCCACGAAGTCTTGCTGGGTGAGGGTGATGTCCCCTTTGCCCTTGATGATGACTTTCATTCGTTATCTCGGGGCTCAAGAGCCAAGGCAGCTACTGAGAAGTCGTCGTAGTGCTGCCAACCGTTATCCAGACAGAAGCGGGTCAGGAACCTGTTGATCCTGCGATGCATGAATTCCCCCGTACAACCCTTGACCGACATCACTTGGTCAAGCACCTCTGACAAGGGGATGGCTTCTAAGCTTGTTCCCTGGAACCTTTGAAAAGACTCGGCCCCGTCAGACATCACGGCAATCAGGTCGTACTGATCTGTTTCAAAATGCCTCTGCCAAGCTGGACCACGTAGGGACCAATCCTCCTCTTGAAGAGAGGATTTTCCCTCCATTACCGTCTCAATGGTCCGTTTACCCTGGGTCTGTGCCAGGAACACTTGCTGGCGTTCTTGGTCAAGAAGATACGTGAGGTAGCCTGGGGCTCCACTGGGGTAACGGATCGCCCAATAGTCATACTTCCCAGTGTCCCGGTATCGAGCGGCCACCACCCCGTCTCCCACGACGACAACACGGACTTTTTTCCGGTCCGTCAACTCGAAGGCCATGAGGAGAGTAGCGTCCAAGGCAGATGGGGACAGACGGATGGCTTCCCTCCATCCGTCTGCGGTCCAGGCCGCTCGCTCGGGGTCGAAGCTGTTCCCGAAGGAACGGAGATTGCGTACCGCTGCTCGAGCCAGAAGCCTCGCCCCAAAGTCCGAGTCCTCGGAGGAGGAGCACCCGTCACTGACAAGGGCATAGGCCCGGTCCGCAATGTTGCCGGCAAGGGCGTAGTCTTGACAGACCTTGTGGGTCTTGCCTATTGCGAAGTGTGAGTCCGCGTTGGTCATCCCCAGATCCCTTCTTTCTTGCCCTGCACCCAACTTCCCACCCGGGCCATGTCGAGAGGGGTTGCCGTGCCTTGGCAGACCCGATCGAACAAGTCAAGTACCTGTTGCGGGGGGTAGACCACGACATACTTGTTCGAGTTGGTGGCCGTCACCTTGGTGGGCGTGATCTCTGGACGTTGCTGGTCGGGATAGGAGACATGCAGCCGCGTCAACTTGAGTTTGTCATCCGTGATGGCATCCACCCGAAACAGGATCATGCCATACTCAGCCTTGACATTGCCGGCGGCACCACCTGCCAGCCAGGATCCGGGCGTGATGTTCACTCCAATGAAATCTTTCAAGGCTTCCTCACTCTTCCGGGTACAAGGGGTCTTCGGTCCATGGGACCCAGACGGGATTGGACTGAACGCGCAGGTCGCCCTGTGAGTCACAGAGACGACACCAATCACATGTGACATGTCCCCAGAGAGTCAGTTTCCCCTGATAGGACTCCCCATGCAAAGTCCGGGAACTGGTGGTCTTTTGCAGATACTCTCGAACCTCTACCTCGGTGTGAAGATGCTCCTCTGAGGGTGGTTCACGTAACTTGCGGGGTAGAGTCATGATCTCGGTCATTCTTTTACAGGCTCCTTCCAGTAGATGAGGATGGACCCCCGTGGAGGGTCCATCCTCATCTACTCAACTGTTGGCATCATGATCATGAGGTGGGTGCTGATATTCGGCACCCAGAGAAAGCCAACGCATCCATTGCCAGGTACAAAATCTCATTGAGCTGGGTATGGACTTTGGGGAGCATTGCCTCAGCAGCCCTCATGACTTCCCAGTCCGTGGCCCCTGCCTTGTACATCTGAATGAGGGCCTCCAGATTGGTTTCCCTCTCCATGGTGGCCATCAGAAGATGAGGCTCTGTGAAGGGCCCCCCGTGCCAAGTGCCTGGGACTGTGAGCTGATAGACCGGCTCACGAAAGCCCCAAGCTGAGCAAGCTTCTGCGGGGTGGCATCACTGATCGCCACGTACTGGGAGAACCCACAGGCGGTCTTCACAGCGTCCAGGGTCCTGTCAAGGGCCCCATTGGCATTCAGTCCAACGAGGACGCTGACGATGCTCTCCAGCTTCTCCTCCCGGACCCCAGACTCCAGGGCGTCCTTGACCATCTTCGGGGTGGCCGTGGAGTTACCCTTGGGGTACTCCTCACCATCCGTGATGACGAAGATGGCGGCGTTCACATCGAAGTCCTGCTTCGAGAGCTGCTCCCCATACTGGAGAACCGACTGCACCGAGGTGTAGCAGCCGTCGTAAAGGGCCGTGCTCCCGCCCCCATGACCGAGGCACCCAGCGTAGTCCGCCTCGGAGCAGTCAGGCAAGGGCTTGAACCCGTGGATCTCCACGACCTTGTTGTCGAAGGTGACAACCCTCAACATCATGTTGTCTGCTCGCGGGTTCTTTCTACAGGCCGCCACGATGGCCTGTAGAGCCTTCTCCATGTCCGGCCGCATCTGGGCCGTAGAACCGGACACGTCGAGGACGACCACCCCGAGGGTGTACTCACTCGCCCCGAGGCTGTTGATGGAAGCCCCCGAGAAACTGTAATTCGTACCGCCGATCATCTGGCTGACAGTGGTGCTGTCCGTAAGCTTGGGCATGTTTCCTTCTCCTTGTTCGTCAAATCAAGCCAGGAAGTTGGTGGTGGTGTCCTGCTTCATCCCCTTGGGCGTCATCTCCGAGATGAAGGCGTCGTAGAGGAACTCAAAACCTGGGACAGGAGCCGTTGCGTCGGTCAGCAGGACCATCTTCTGAACGTAACGCGGATCCGCGAAATTCTCCACCACTCCACGGAACGTAGTTGCGAGGCAGTGCGTCGAGGCGATGCCGCCCCAGGCGATGATGTCTGCCTCTGCCAGGGCAGCCACGGTCTTCGTGCGCACCTGGGTGCTCTCGTCATTGGGGTCCGGCACTTCGGCTTCGATGGCCCCGTAGTGCTCTGTGAACATGTTCGACCCCTTGGTGAGGAAGTTGACCGTTGCGAAGGTCTCCTGCCACCGCTGGAGGGCCGACATCAGCGTGGGAACGATACTGGAACCCAGGGCTCCAATCTCACAGTGCACGGGCCACACCACATGCTTTTGACGCCCACGAGCGTCGAGGGCCGCGAGGTAACCCCGGGAACCCTTACCCGTGACACCACCGCCATCGAGGAGGCTCGGGAGGTAGGTCGTGTACTCCACCCCGGTGCCCGCCATCCCATTGGCCGGGTTGAGGGACTGGATCGTCTTGCCCACGAGTCCCAACAGGGTGAAGGGGTCCGGGCGCTTGCCCGTACCAGCCTCACGCCACCAGATCGGATGGGCCTGGTCCACGACCTGGTGCGCATCGAGCGTCACCGTGATGTCGTCGATCTTGCCCTGGAGTCGATCGATCATGGCGGACTGACGTTCCATGGCCTCCCAGGCCCCCGGAACATACAGCTTGCCCGGCTGAACCATCAGCCCCAGCATGGGGCCCAACGCCGTCTGAAGGATGGGCTCGATGGCCTGCCACTCCTTGCTGGCGAGGCTGAAGAAGTGGCCCAGTCCGGGCCAACAGAAATCCCATTGGGGGTCGATAACCATCAGATGCAACTTCATCGTCTCTTCCTTTGCCCCGTAGGGCCTGTTTTTTCAGTCAATCTTCCGATGTGAGAACACGTTTGCCTTCTCTATCCTGTACCGTTCCCCGTACTTCCACCGTGATCTGGGAGAACGGCTCAAACAGGAAGACTTGCTCGTGCCGGACATCTTCCGGCATTTGCTCGATCTCCTCTTGGAGATCTGCCCAGGTGTAGGAGGCCAGTGTGATTCCTCGTGCTGTAGCCATGTGTTCCTCAGAAGGTTTGGGGGAGGTCGTTGGTGAGGATCCCACTGAAGATCAGCTGGGGGCGAGACCCATAGGTAGGGATGTTCGGGTTGAGCTTGTGTCGAGTGACACGCTCGGCAAGAAAAGCGGCTGTGATCAGGGTCTCCAATTCTTGAGCCTTAAAATTGGGGAAGAGACCTGAGGCAGATGCTTCGGGAATCAGACTGCGTAGGTTGGCCCTCACATAGTCCTGGTTGCTGAGGAACAGCCATTCTCCAATGGTGGGGATTTTCCCCCCTTCTTCCTGAGCCCGGGGCACGTAGTCCAGGAACCGATTCATTCGTTCGATCGTGCCCACGTAACTGTAGGACCCCGTCTCCAGATCGATTCGACTGTAGGTGAAGGGAGCGCCCGTCCATTTGAGCATCTCCGCCTCATCACTATGGGCATCCCCAGTCCCCCAGAGGTCCGGGGAGGGGGTAGCCTGGATCGTCTCATAGAGAACGAAGCGGGCCTTCGGCAAGGCCTGTGCCAAGCCCCATGCAAGCTGGTACACCTCGCCCTTGCTGAGCATGGCAATAGGGTTGCTGTCTACCTCCCCGTCTCCACCCTTCTGGTAGAAGCGCAGCCAGCGATCCTCGTCCTCGTTGCCAGTGCCATGACGGAGGCCACCACCCGTCAGGCGGTTGAATCCCCGCCCGATAGGGGCTCGAAGGGTGCTGCGGATGGATCCCAGGATCGTGGGGTCCGCCTTGCAACGGGCGTCCAGATCCGTAAGGTTGTAGCCTGCTCGACCAAGGGACTCCAGCATCTCCGTCATGAGGACCTCAAAGGTCTCATTGAGATTGGCATTGACCAAGGGGCACTCCAGGGCCAAGGCCAGAGCCTCAGCTCGGGAGCTTTGCTGTGGGTTGGTCTTGAACCTGCTGTGTACAAGGGTGACGTTCTCGGGACCCAGGGCCTGCACAAGAAGGCAGGCCATCACGGCGGAGTCGATACCACCGGAGAGATCCAATTCCGCCCGGGAAATCCCGGCATCATTGTGAGCCTGCCTCAAGGCCCCTACACGATCCTGAATCAAGCGCTGGCAGTCTAGTACGGGCATGTCGTTTTCCTTTCAGTTGCTGGGCTTGAAGTCCCGAAGAGTACAGGTTCTGTTGAGGGCCAATGTCCCGGGTGACTGTATTGTGAATGTCACCGGACGGGGGGCTTTCGTTAGAGTCCTGGGGTTGTAAGGGCTCTCACCCTCCTGGTAGATCACCCGTTGTCCATGCTCGTCAATGGCTACCCTGGGATGGCCCGCAATGGAAGCCTTGCCTGCGGTACCGCTGTACTTGCGCACCGCACATCCGACACCAGAACCACCCGACTGACAGAGCTTGTACACCATGGCCACCTTGTTGCGGGTGTAGGGATTCAGAGGGTCGCACACCAAGTACCCCCCAATCCCGAAGTGACAATCAGACACCGAAACACCCAGGGTCTCGGCATAGATGCACATCCTCCACACCCTTGTGTCGTCGTACCCGTCCATGAACAGGTAGAAGAAGTTCAAGTCATGCTCATTCTGAGCTTCCACGAACTTTTGAAGCTGCCTTTCCTGGTCCCCCGAGTCAAAGCGCACGGAGCAACGTCGATTGGGATCCTCCAACATCACGGAGATGGCCGCTGGGATTCCAATGTCATTACCGGATCCAGTCCACTCTGGATCATAGGTGTCAAACAGGTAGGAGGGTGGTTCCGGTCGCTGGTCCCTGATTGCCCGGAACCCCTCAATGTCTCGACCATGACGCTGCTGATGCTCATGTCCAGTGGTTCCCACGGGGATCAGGTACAACTCATACGCCAGCTTCACATTTGAGGTTCTTGTGATCCCGGCCTCTTTGCAGGCGGACACCACAAGGCGATGCTGCTCCATGCAGGTCATGCCCCGCATACCAACGTCGAAGACCTGATTCATGTCAGGTACGGTGGACTTCAGATTGTCCAACCGCTTCTTGAGCGACTCCAAGTAGGAGTCAGACACCTTGATCTGCAAGGTGTCTCGAAGAGGGGTAAGTCGCTGCTCAACCAGGGAGGCCCAAACCAGTCGAATGATGTGGGCCTCATCATTACAGGAAGCGGTGAAGTCTCGGACCCCGTCGAGAAGAGCCGTAGCCACCTGCATGGGAAAGTTGAAAGCGATCAGCAAGGGCTCCAACCAAGAGACCAAGAAGCTGGGACCACTGGGAACCACGAGAGGTTCATTTTCATTAGCCCAAGTACCCTTAGGCTGGGTCCACACCTTCAAGTCACCCTGGATGGCTGCTTCCATGGCCGGGGTCATGCCATAGCCATGAGTCGTCAAGAAACCTTGTTCCCTTGTGTTGGGAAGGCGCGGACGAAGAGCCTTGACGACTTGGGCAAAGTCAAAGGGGATGAAAAGTGGACCCCCCTTGCGGTAGTGCAGGTAGAACTCCTCGTGCCGGAGAGGGAACCCCGCCTGCGCCATGGCGAACTTGTAGCCGTCCGTGGCTAGGGGGGAGTTATCTTCACCCCCTCGAAGAGCCTCTGCATACAATTGTTCGATACTCAACATCTCTGCACCCCGTCCTCAAGCCAGATGAGTCTCGCCAGTCTTGGTGTCGAGAACCCAGACCTCGTGCCCGGGGAAGTTCTTTTGCACATACCGCACACCATGACCCTTCACGACCTCGAAGAACAGGGTGAGTGGTTGTGATGAGATCTGCGGGAAGGGCGTTGGAAGGTCCGTATAGACCGTGACTCGATCCGTCGAGTCCAACGCTGTCATGACCAAGATTTTCTTAATCTGCATGGTGCTATCCCCTTTCTCTTACTACTCGGGGAGAGTCCACCATGATCAGAGTAAGTCGAAAATCCCGGATCCCTGCCTGTGCCCTATGATCAGGAACTCTTGCAGCAAGTCCTGGGAATAGCTCCGATCCTCGGAGGCATCAGCCTTGTACCTCTTGTAAGCCTCAATCTGTACCTCCACCGAGGTACAACCATTCTGAAGCATTAGAGAGGTCATACGCTGCAAAGGCACGATGCTGTCGGAACTGTAGCTGACCAAGACAAGCTGGGCCCGGGTCTTGGTCAGGACACCCCCCAGGAACGTTGCCACGGCCTCCTCCGGCCCGCAGAACTCGCTCCTGGGGTAAGTGTTAGGCAAACCCGTCACCCCTTGTACAAGGGCGTCCTGAGGGGCCACAGCCGCTTCATACAAGTGGTAGTTAGCGGCGTACTCCCGAGAGACGTAGGGGGGGTCAAGGTAGAGGATAGCCTCCGAAGGTTCGGTTCGGAAGGCGTCGTCCGAGAGCAACTCCAGAATGTCACGATTGTACACCCTGTTGTGCTTGCCCCAAGAGGTCTTCTCCACCTTGAGATGAAGCGGTTGCTTGGACTTACTTTGCCACTTCTTCAAGAATGCCGCTTGAACACCGGCTGTGTTCTGCACCTGACTGATCGCCTCGATCAGGCAGTAGTACAGATAGCTTTGCATTTCCAAGGAAGGGACAAGACGGATCTTTTCCCTGACGGCGTCCACATGAGCGGCATTCTCTTTTTGGAGGTACATGCGTCCACCCTCCTGAGAATACTCCCTGAAGAAGTGGCCTTGCACCGGGGACAAGCCATTCAACTCTCGGATCAGTTCCCTTGCCTCTGGTAGCCGATCGGGCGAGAGACAGGTCTTCCCCCTTGCCACATGAGAGGCAAAGGACATCAAGTCATTGGACACGACTTGATAGCCCCGGGAGGAAGCCTCTGCTGAAACCGCCCCTGTGCCGGAACAGCCGTCTAAAAAGACGGTGTCCTGAGGAGAACCTAAACCGAGCAATTCAGCATGGCGTTCTACATGCTTGAAGATCCAAGGAAGAAGCTTGGTCTTCGATCCCATGTACTCCATGTTCAGCTCTCGTTGCTGGTAGCCTTCAGCCAAGACAGAACGTCGGCCACATCCTCGAAAACAGGCTTCCCCTTTGCCATGGCTCGAGCCCTTTCTGCCGTAGCTCCGCTACTCCGCTCCCATCCGGGGATCATATACACGGCGTCACTGCGGAGCAGCCATTCCATCGTGGCCTCCAACCAGTACTCATCCGTGAACGTGCCCTCCATATGGAAAGTCATGGGATGGGGGCACATGAGAGCCACGGGGGTGTTCTGCTTCAGTGCAGCTTCTGCAATTTGATGCCCAGCCTTCTCTACCGCATGAACATTCAGGTATACGGCCCAAACGGAGGGACCCCGGAAGGGTCCCGCAAGGAATAGAGTCTTCATGCTACCTCAAGTCGAAAAGGTCATTGAGATCTTCGGGAAGATCGGGACCCCACTGCATGGGTTCTTTCTCCCCACGAAGCCCTAGAGCTGTCATGGCAAACTTGGTTCGGTGTACAGGGGACAGCCCAAAATCTCGAAGAGCCTGAATGTGGGCTGCCGTCCCATAGCCCTTGTTCTTCTCCCAGGCATACTGGGGGTGCTTAGCAGCCAACTCCTTCATGTAGGAGTCTCGCATGACTTTGGCGATGATCGAGGCTGCACCAACGGCCCACACGTTAGCATCCGCCTTGGGCATGAACTCCGT
>Ga0172380_10002512_pt1 | contig 27866 bp, 33 predicted proteins | sample Leawe162metaG_FD_119747 | JGI IMG/M metagenome (GOLD analysis project Ga0172380, IMG submission 119747) | Leachate microbial communities from a municipal landfill in Southern Ontario, Canada - Leachate well 162 metaG | ecosystem: Engineered > Solid waste > Landfill > Unclassified | place... | reverse complement strand
CGACGTGCTGCTCGTCCATCCCCGCCTCGTCCAGACCGGCCTCGACCTGATCGACTTCCCCACGATCGCCTGGTACGAGGTCGAATACTCCGTCTACACGATGAGGCAGGCGAGCCGGCGGTCATGGCGCATCGGCCAGCGCCGTCCGGTGCGCGTCGTCTACTTCGCGTACCGAGCCACGCTCCAGGCGCAGGCGCTGTTGCTGGTCGCCCACAAGCTCCAGGCGTCGCTGATCGTCGAAGGCGAGATCGGTGACGGCGGTCTGGCGGCCCATGGGGCGGAGAACGACAACCTCACGCTCGAACTCGCGCGGTCACTCGCGGGCGGTGGCGAGGTCGACGAGGAGTCGCTCGAGGCGCTGTTCGCCGAGGCGCGTCTCGTCGCCGATGGCGCGCAGGAAGCCCTCGACGCTCGGGACTTCGCCCCCGAAGCCCTCCCCGTCCTCGTGGGCGTGGGCGCTCGTCCCGCGCTGCAGGACGGCTGGACTCCCGTGGCGGACCGATTCGCGTCCGACGACGGCGAACAGATGCGTCTGCTCTGACGCACGACCACGCGGGCGCGGGTCGCCTCCAGGCGGCCTCGCGCCCGCCATCACCCCGATGGGCTCACGCCCGAACACTCAGTCCAAATAGGAGAAACAGCATGACGACCAAGACCGCACCCGCCGCCGAACCGGGCGCCGGGGTGCTCATCCCGTTGAACAAACTCAAGAAGTCCCCGCACAACGCCCGCAGGACGCCGCACGGGGAGGCGGCGATCATGGCACTCGCCGCGAGCATCGCGCACAAGGGGCTCCTGCAGAACCTCGTCGTCCAGCCGGAGGTGAAGGCGGATGGCACCGCGACGGGCAACTACCTCGTCACCGCCGGCGAGGGCCGCCGACTCGCGCTGGAACTGCGCGCGAAGCGGCGCGAGATCAAGCGGACGGACCCGGTCCGCTGCATCGTGGACGCGGCTCATGACGCGCTCGAGATCAGCCTCGACGAGAACGTCACCCGCACCGAGATGCACCCAGCCGACCAGTTCGAGGCGTTTCGCGCGTTGAACGAGGAACGTGGCTGGGGCGCGGAGGAGATCGCGGCCCGCTTTGGCATCTCGCCGCTCACCGTCCGTCAGCGGCTCCGGCTCGGGGCCGTGAGCCCTCGGCTGATGCAGCGCTACCGCGACGGGGAGTTGACCCTCGAACAGCTGATGGCGTTCGCGGTCAGCGACGACCACGCCCGCCAGGAGGAGGTGTACGAAAACCTCGGCTGGAACCGGGAACCGCGAGTCATCCGCTCGCGGATGATGGAGTCCCACGTCCCGCCGAGCGACCGGCGCGCGATCTTCGTCGGCGTCGAAGCCTACGAACAGGCGGGCGGCGTGGTCGTGCGCGACCTCTTCAGTGAGGACGGGAGCGGCTTCTTCGAGGATCCCGGGCTGCTCGACCGCCTCGCTCTGGAGCGGCTCAACGCCCTCGCCGACCAGGTGCGCGCGGAGGGGTGGAAGTGGGTCGAGGCGCAACTCGACTTCCCCTACAGTCACGGCCTCCGGCGCGAGTATCCGCGGCAGGTGCCGCTCTCCAAGGCGGACCAGAAGCGCTACGAGGCGCTTCGCCGCGAATGGGACGACATCGCCGAGCAGTACGAGGGCGACGAGGACGTCCCGGACGAGGTGGAGACCCGCTTCAACGAGCTTGAGGCGGCGATCGAGCAGTTCTCGGAACGCCAGCGCGTGTTCGACCCTGATGTCATCGCCCGGTGCGGCGTCTTCGTCTCACTGGATCGGGACGGCGACCCGCAGATCGAACGCGGGTTCGTGCGCGCGGAGGACGTCCCCCAGGCGAAGCCCGATCGCCGTTCGCACGACGAGGAGGCAGACAGTGGCGACACGGGCGAAGGCATGCGCGACGACGATCAGCGCGCCGACGGTGACGAGGACGAAGCCGGCGACGTCGGCAAGCCGCTGTCTGACGCGCTCGTCCGGGATCTGACCGCCCACCGCACGCTTGCCCTTCGCCTCGTGCTGAGCCAGCAGCCAGCGGTCGCACTGCTCGCGATCACGCATGCGCTCGCGAGCCAGACCTTTTACCACGCGGCTCCCGACTTGAGCTGTCTGGAGGTCCGCATGACGGCCTCGCCGCTGACGCATCATGCCGAAGGGATCGGCGAGACGACGGCGGCGAAGGCACTCGAGGAGCGCCACCGGGCCTGGGCGGAGCGCGTACCCAGAAACTCGGACGAGTTGTGGGACTTCGTGGTCTCGCTCGCCGACGAGGAGCGGATGGGGCTGCTCGCTCACTGTGTCGCGGGCACGGTGTACGCGGTGCAGCAGCGGTGGGATACGAAGCGGCGCCCGCTCGCGCTGGTGGACACGCTCGCCGAAGCCGTGTCGCTCAACATGGCCGCGTACTGGGAACCGACCGTGGACAACTACCTGGGGCGAGTTACGAAGGCACACATCACGCAAGCGGTGCAGGAAGGCGCCTCCAACGAGGCCGCCGAGCGCATCACCGGCCTGAAGAAGCAGCCGATGGCAAAGGCCGCCGCGGAACTCCTGACGGGCACCGGCTGGCTGCCCACGCTGCTTCGGTAGTCGGCGAGAGCACGGTGGGGACGCGAACTCCCCACCGTGCTCTCGCCCTGAACTGCAGCTCGTGGTCGGTCGCCCGTCTGGAAGAGCGGTGCATCTCACCATCGCGAGCCACTGCGCAGCTGTCGCGACTGGACTAGCGCTCGAGAACCCGTCGAAGCGCGGTCCTCTGCTTCTTCGAAAGGACCACACTGCCATCATCGACGGCTGTCCCAAGCCTTTCGATGACTGATCGGCCGGCGGCGCGCCAGTAGCTCTCGTCAATCGCCCGCGCCAAAGCATCGGGATCGTCGAACGCGGTCAGGAGGCCCTGAAGCGGCCATTCGCCATGCTCCCCATAAGCGTCGATGATTGCCCGGCGCAGGAGACGTGTCTTACTTGGCGCGAAGAACCCCCAGAGCAACGATGTGTCGGCCGGAATTGAGCGAGCTAGCAGGTCCCAACTCTCCGACTCTATCGAGTGGTCCTCCGCTGCTTGATACACGGGACCAAACAGTCGAGAAATCACTGGTTCAGCCTCAGACGAGTTTGAGTGGAACGCAGCCGCCAGTCCGGCAGCGCTCAAACGCAGTTCCAGATTCCGTGCGCGGCTAATCGTCATCCAGTGCCGCATGGCTATATCGCCGGGCTCGATCCCCGCTCGGAGTAGCCGGGATACCAACTCCCCAAGGAGCCTAGGCGGAACACTGTCAGCTTCGTTGAGCCATTCCAAGACGATCTGAGGAGTCACACATACCTCGTCGAGCGTCCTGTCTGACTCGACAGACCATCGTCGTTGCGATGACAGGCCATCGATGAATACGCCCACCACGCTGGGGCCGAACGTCGACACGAGGGAACCGATCCCGAGCGGGAACCCGGCCGCTGCCTGTGCCTCAACAACCCTCCGGACTTCATCCGAATCGCGGGAACGCCCCTGCAACCAACTCATCGCGCGACGGCCCACATCCTCACTGAGCCGCCACAGCGCCTCCTCGGTCACTAGATCTGGGCGACGCTCGACGACAGCCTCTGTCACCTCGGGCTCCGCCTCGACAACTTGCAGAAGGTCGCTCGTCTTGAGGTCGATGGCCAGAGCTAGCAAAGCCTCGCCGACGGAAGACTGATGCCCCGCAGGCAGCGCGCGAGAAAGGGCAGAGGCAAACGCCGAGACGGCCCGAGAAGAGGGCGTGTCCACCAGGCCAGGACCCAAAATACGAACCCATCGCGCATCAAGTTGCGGCACTGCCTGAGAAAAGAACCAAACGGCCGGTTCGCCGCCACTCTCCCCTAGACGCAGGACGGCATTTGAAGCGAGCCCGATCGCAGTGGAGGGTGGAACGGAGGCAGGGAACAACACATCGATGGATTGAAGGAGTGCGAGAACAGCCCGAGGGGTCGACCTGGCTTCTCCAGCGAGTCCGGCCAACCTTCGGGTCGCCGCCATACTCGCCCTCGACGGCGGAAGTTCCGGTCCGAGTAGTAGAGAAAGCTCATTAGGATCGGGCGGAAGATCTTGCCCGTCAGCGTCACCGCCGCTTCTGAGTTCAACGAGCTTCGACTCATCCAACTGCCGCAGAACGGTTCGGATGCGGTTGGACGGCACCGCTAGAAGGTCGAACGGGCGTTCCCCCACTCGCCGTACGTTCATCGCTCCAGTGCAGAACGCGAACTCCGCTTTGAGCGACGGCCATTGGCGTAGCCACACGTCAAAGAGGATGCGCTCGGCGTCCGGATGTGACTCAGTCGCAACAACGACCGGCGAAAACTGCCCTTCGGAGGAGTAGAGCGCCTCCTCGAGTGCGCGGATTTCGCTGGTCCATGGAATTCGCACGAGACGAGACAGTGGGAACCTCACTGGGGATGAGTAATCGAACGCCGCTCTGTCTGGCTCGGGTCGACGAAGCTGCCCGAGGACGGCATTGAGATCCACACGTCCAAGTTCCCCAACATCAATCAGGTACACATGCGACCACACCGCCCCAGGCCTCGGAACCTCCGTGGCAACCCAAGTTCGCGACAAGGCAAAGAACCGCGCGCCAGGTAGTGGCCACCCGGTGAGGTACGAGAACACCGCCGATGGGAGCGGGCCAGAAGCGTCCGAGAGAGCCAAGAGCGAACGCTGCTCTAATGGCTCCAGGCGCGTTGAAACCTGCAGGATCCGATGCCCATCTCGGTAGCCACAAAGGGCCTGTTGGACCTCAACTCCTGCAGCGGCACCCTTAGGGTTCATCTGACAACAGCCACCGAACAGGAGCTGTGATGTCGTGCGACTGGGTAGCTCCTTCAATAACCTTGATGCGTTCCGACGGCCGATCCAATGATGTCAGCCGGTCGATGTCCTGGGGCAGCCGACCACCCTGTGCTGACACACCGAACACCCGCACTGCTGTGCGCTGATGACGCAAGAACTGGCTCAGGAGAGGTGCGTGCGTATCGAGCCAATTTCCGGGAGTGAGGTCCTGATCCGCGATCAAGTCCCACGCGGAGATCACCAAACACACCCTCGGCTGGTTAGACATCCGGCCAGCCAGAAGCTGCAAGAGGTCGACTAGCTTGACCTGACAAGACGCGGTTTCATAGTCCCAAGGAATGCGCTCGCCGCCTTGGTGTGTGGCGATCGAGTCCGGCTCGATCTCTGCAGCCAGTTCCATGCCTTGGGCGACGGTCGCATCTGGCTTGACGGAGTCCGGATGCAGAAAGATCAGCACTCCCGATGATGCTCGTACGTAGCTGTCGAGTTCTCGCGACCACGCTCGCTCACTTAGCGCTCGCCGAAAGGACTCACCGGAAAGGTCGGGAATCACGAACTCGCTGGACTCGAGCGGGCGCTGGTCTGGATGAACATTGATGACGGGGAACGCCTCGTCATCCAAGAACGTGCGGTCTAGCTCCTCCCCCTTGAGCCACTTCTCCGTGAGTTCGTTCAGCCGAGTCTGATCTGCTCCGCTGGCAGTCAGCCGTAGCGCACCCGGTACGTCGCCCTCGCAGACAACGTGCCAGAGCGCAGCGAGAAAGGTGCTCTTGCCCGAACCCACGAGTCCAACAGCGACGACCTTGCTTGACATCAGCGCGCCCCAATTCGAAAGCGATCGAATGGCCGGAGAGCGGCGGGACGGTCCATCTCACGAACTAATACGGGGCGCTTGCGCGGAATCATCCACTCTCGGAGGAGCTCCGGGAGCCCCATTCCAGCCTCGAGTGCCGTCGGAAACTCTGACCGTGCGCAAGTCTTGAGAAAGCTGAGGGACTGAAGCCTCGCCTCGTGCTTCGAACGGAAGGTCCCCTCGAAGGTTCGCAAGAACGACTCTAGGGTCGCCTCTCCCACGTTCGCTACGTGATCCCATTTCGTGTACACCACAGACGAGCGGCAGTCGCGCGCTGCGCCCGAATCGAGCAGGGCCTGCATGAGTCGATCCGCATCGGCGCGAGCGGCGTGCCGTCCCCCGGATTGAGCGAGCGCAGCACCATCCACAATGACTGAGATGTGATCGACCGAACCAAGCTCAAGGGCATCAGTCGCCAACGACGGTCGGTCCCGAATCTCCCGAAAGCGCTCGCCAGCCCAATCCAGCAACAACAAGTCGGTCTGATCGCCGTTGGACGCCATGTCCGCGAGACGGAGGTGGAGATATTCATCCGGACTCTCGTACTCGGTTCGATCAGTGTCCGGCTGCATTCCCTGCGACGCCGTTCGGGAGAGGTGGAGCCTCCTTTCCCACCCACGGAGCGTTCGAGATCCTGCGAACTCGAATTCCCCGACGGGACCGGCAAGAAAGCGTTGGAACAGCTCTGCGAACAAAGTGGTCTTCCCGGATTTGGCCGGGCCACCAGCCACAACGATGCGGCATCGCACCGCGCTAGTGATAGCACTCGCCTCCGATAGGCTCAGCGCCTCGCCTTCGTCCAGTGACTCATACTCCAGCGTGCTCACCCCTACACCTCTGACAGTGCGGAGATGAGCAGTTGCTCGTGCGCGCACGTTGCCGCCAGCGCTAGCGGTTCCATCGAGAACTTGCCGCCCGTTCCTCCTGCGATCAGCTCGTGGATGGGGAGGAGCGCCCGATACTCTGCGGGAACACCCTCGAAAGCATGACGCCGCTCTGCTCTCAGTGTGTCCGGGATCTTGGTAAGGACGGAGCGGAGCTGTGGCGAGCGTCCTCCGCCGTCACCCCGCGAGATGACTGTTCGGAGAAAGTCACTGGCGGCGAACGGTGGCACTGGGTATCTCACCAAGCCTGCAAACTCGAACCCCGAGCGCGCGGCCAACTCCCAGCAACCGAGGGTTCCTCGCGGTATGGCATCGTGCGCAACGCGGTCGGTCATGACCCACCACAAGATGTCGTTTGCTTCGTCCAATGCGGTCTGCCTTGATTCGATGGCGCGGAGCGCTTGCACCTGGGCGGTGAACGCACGCGCCATCGCCGGGTAGAGCGCTAGAATCGACGTTTTGACTGCTTTGGAAAGGACGATCGGGTCCGTCTCCTCGACGCCCTCGAGCGAACCGACGAGCGCCTTCTGTTCTTTCGCCGTCCAAGGCGCGACTGAGAACGGGGGCGCTTTGCGAGCCTCCAACGAGCGCGTCTCGAGGAACGTCGCGGCGAGAGATGGGAGTTCCGGTGCATGCTGGGGCTCGCCATACACCGCAGCGTGAATCCGAACGCCGAGTGCAGCTGCGTCCGCCAGCGATTCGACACGACTAAAGAGTTCGGCTAGGGCGCACGCGGACATGACACGCACTTCGAACGAAGCGTTGATCATGGGGAATGAACTGTCCCCAGCCTGAATCACCGCGCTCACCGCGCGTTCGGCATCCTTGTCGGTACCAGTACCTACGGCGAGGCTCACGAGCTTCAGGGTGAGTCCGAGGTCGGCCTGGCCAACCAGGGCCTCGACTCCAGCCCACCGTGAGTCCGCCACTTCCTTACTGAATGCCGGGTGGACTGGAGCCAACCAAGCCGCGAAGAAATCATTCATTGCCCGCCCCCTTGAATGGATTCGCATCCGCGGCGATCAGTCCCGTATGTCGCGAAACAGCGGTCCAAAGATCCGCGATTCTCTGTTCGGTCTTGGCGGTCTTGAACACCGCTCTCGCGTACTCACGCTCGTGAGGAAGTGCGCCCTCCGGGACGATGCCGATCTCGTCGGCGACAGCCTTCCGGAGCCGTGCGGGGAGACTCAAGTACGCGTATGACAAACGCACGGACGCCGGCATCTCTCGGATCTTTCGAGTTGTAGCCTCTATCAACTCATCCAACGAGCGGACAAGTGTCACTGCGGAGAATGAGATCGAGGCAGCAACACTTGGCGCAACGGTCGCGCCATGAGCAACGGGGTTCGAAGCATCGAGGACTGCTTGAATAGCCCGAGCAACCGGTCGTTCGATAGTGCCGTTGTCCTCAAGTGTCCGGAGGGCCTCGTCGGGTCGGTCTGGGCCGCCGATGAGACGTGCGAGATAGGTCAACCGTGCTTCGACCGCATTCCGGGCCGTTAGGAGGGCAAGTTCAGGCTGCTCGTCGATGTTGAGACTCTCAACACTGACCTCTGGTAGCCCCGTAATGACGCTCACTTGCTCGCCTCATCGTTCAGGAGGTCAACCTCGGGGAGGTTGACCTCGGCGGATGCGAGTCCGGCCGATGCTATCTCTGCCTGCTTGGTCGCCCTCTGAGCGGTCTCAGTGCTCCGAATCTTGACCTCCCCACCACCAGGGAGAGAAAACGACTGCGCGAAAGGGAGCAATGGAGCAAGCAAGACGCCACCCATAAGAGTGACGAACTCAACAGATAGCTTGACGTCGTCACCGTCGAGCGAACGAACTGCAACGGAAAAACAGAACGCCGCAAGGACGACGACCCAGATGCAGTAAGCGATGGCGACTGCAACTCTCGCCCATCTCGGCAGCGTGTCGATCGACAGCAACGTGACGCCTCCGATACACGCCCGGAGTCTACCGCACCGGGTGGGAAGCCGGGCCAACGGCAGGGGAGCGCGCATGCCGAATCGACGGCAGGAATCCACTCCTGCGGAGGCATCGAGTCGTGCCGGTTCTGGAGGCCACGTCAGGAGCCACCCCGAGCCCGAACGGACTTGACCCGGCACCGGTGGCCGGCACGGAACGAAGACGGCGCGTGGAACTCTCGGGATTACCAACGACCAAGGCCGGAGCCCTGCTGTTGGTGGACATGACCGGCGCTTTCCGATACGAACGACGCTGCCCGCGAGTCACTTATGACTCCGGGGGGCGCTGTGCCAGACGCAACCTCAGTTCGCGCGGGCTACGTCTATGATCACGTAGCCCGTGCTCCGGCCCCCCTCAGGCCCGCATACGAGAATCCTGAGCTCCGCAGGAGATGCGGCGAATACGCAGGGGATTCACCGCATCCTAGGAGGCGCCTGGCGAACCCGGCGGGACCGACCACAACTCCCAGCTGTTGCCTCGCCCGCGGCGTACTTCGGCGTCCGGGTACTGCGCCTGAAGCTCAGTCAACCTGGAGGTCACCTCGGTGATCGGCAGCGAGGACGGAATGACAGCGACGCGCAGTGGCTCAGGACGAGCGGTTTCGGGCTGCTCACGCTTACTCGCGGCCTCGACGAGAAACGCGCGGGCTTTCTGGATGCGCTCTCGCCAGGCCGGCCACGCAGGACACGGCCCTTGCCACCCGATCGGCGTCAGTCGCCGGGTCGAATGCCACTTCGTCGGCTGCGGGCACTCCGAGCACATGTCTTCGGCGCTGAGCGCCGGCACCTGCAGCCAGTCATCGAGAAGCGCTTGTGCGTCCGCAAGCTGCTTGCGTGCCTCAGCTCGCTCCTTCCGGCCGCGTGTTCCGTCCAGAGCAACTGACAGCTCGATGATCTTCGGACGAAGGTCGCGTACCGCTGTTTGTCGCCTGGACGCAAACAGACTCAGCGACAGCTCTCTCCGCTCAGCTGGGAGATACCCGTCCGGATCGATGACTCGCTCTGGATCAGCGACGGCGTCGCGGATCTCATCAAGCCTCCGCTGGCATGCGGCGATCTCTCGATCACATTCCCGTACGCGGTCGGCGCGGCCGTCCGCATCCATGCTTGGAAGCAAGGTCTCTTCGATGAGTCCTTGGCGCTGAAACCGCTCCATCGCGAGCCAGCCTTCGAGCTCCAGCAGCACGAGACGGGCCTGCTCTAGCCCGGGGTCGTAGTCGGCTTTCCGACGCTCTCGCGCTTGCCGCTCCTCTGCGATCCACGCCGCGCGTGCTTCGTCCTCTTCAGCCCATTCCGCTTCGATGTCGTCGAGCTGGCGCAGACGGAACCCGGGTTCAGCGCGCTGCCACTGCTGCATCACCGCCATGGCCCGTTCGATCTCGGGTGCGCGGTCATCCAACACCCACGGATTCCATTCGGCATCCTCGTGGATCTGGATGAACAGTGTCCTCGCGTCGACAAACTCCTCGGCGGTCGACGTGGCTGAGCGATGCCGCTTCCAGAGCAGGCCGTCGTCGGTCTGCACTCGACCTTGGCTACCAACCGAGCGCAGACGCGGCTCCATGATCCCTCCGACTGCGTACGCGGCGACCGTCGACCAGCGTACGGACGCCGTCTAGTCGTTCAGTGGTCACGGGCGAAGAGCTGCAGCCGACAGGCAGCGATGAACCGATCCCGAGGGTAGCGTCCTCGCGGAGGACACACACTGAGTACCTGAACCAGATCCTCAAGGCCAAGGACCACTGAAGGTCTTCGCAGCGCTCGCGCCCATGACTCGAACATTGCAGAGGGGCGCGGCGGCGGCCACCGAGCGAGGCAGGCCGGTTCGACGTACTTGCGAATCGCGATGGCCTGGCGGAATCGCTCCGCCTCTCCCGGCAAACGGTCGAGGTCTCGGCGAGCCTCCGAACGGAGACGCCGCGATCACAAAATCTCGGGAGATATCGACAACCACCGAGGATTTCTTACAATTGAGCCATGTCGAGCACCGTTTCCGATGCCGTGATCGAACGGGTGCGCCGGGCCGGCGTCCTCCGCCCCCGCGACCTCGAGGCTGTCGGTATCTCGGGGACCAATCTGCCGCGCCTCGCTGCCGCCGGTCAGCTGGTCCGCGTCGGACGCGGGCTCTATGCGCTCCCGGGATCACTGACCAGCGCTCAACATACCCTGGCGGTCGTCTCCGTCCGCATCCCCGACGGCGTGATCTGTCTCGAGTCGGCGCTCCGCGTCCATGGACTCACAACCGCGGCCCCTCGCCGCGTGTGGGTGGCGATCGACCCGAAGGCGTGGAAGCCGCGCGTGCAGGATCTTCCCGTGGAGATCGTGCGCTTCTCCGGCGAGGCGCTCACGGGAGGCGTTGAACACCACGAGATCGACGGCGTGCCGGTACCTGTGTATGGCGCCGCGAAGACGGTCGCTGACTGCTTCAAGTATCGGAACAAGATCGGGCTCGATCTCGCGATCGAGGCACTGCGTGAGTGCTGGGAGCGTCGACTCTGCACAGCCGACGAGCTCCTCCGTTTCGCGCGCATCGACCGCGTTGCGAATGTGATGCGCCCGTACATGGAATCGCTCTCATGACGAACGTGGACGATCGGCTAGCCGAGTCGGTCCGGCAGCGCCTACTTAATGTCGCGAAGGCAGAGGGTGTTGAACACGAGTATCTCCTCCTCCGCTATGCGAATGAGCGCCTCCTCTACCGGCTGTCGCGTTCCGCATCCCGAGACTACTTCGTGCTCAAGGGCGCGATGGTGTTCCTTGTCTGGGGGCGGGAGCTCGCTCGCCAGTCTCGCGATATCGACCTGCTTGCAGCAACAGCGATGGCAACCGAGCACGTCGTCCAGGTGATGCGGAGCCTTTGCATTCTCGAGGTTGAACCTGACGGCCTCTGGTTCGAGATGGACAGCGTTCAAGCGCAGGAGATCCGTGAGCAGACTGAGCACGGCGGGGTGCGCGTGCGCCTGACCGCCCACCTAGGCGCGGCACGCATCCAACTGCAGATCGACGTCGGGTTCGGCGACGTGGTCAGCCCGGATCCGGAAGAGACCGAGCTCCCAACGCTCCTTGACTTCCCCGCTCCGAGACTTTCGACCTACGCCAAGGAGACTGTGATCGCCGAGAAATTCGAGGCGATGATCCGCCTCGGGGCCGGGAACACACGGTTGAAGGACTTCTTCGACATCTGGACTCTCGCACGGACCTCCGACTTCGACTGGGCGGTGCTCAGCAAGTCGGTTCGCGCGACGTTCGAGCACCGAAGAACCCCGCTTCCAGAGGGAACACCGCACGCGCTCGAGCAGACGTTCGCCGAGGAGCGTGCCGCGCAATGGCGCGCGTTCCTCCGACGGGTTGGTGTCGACGACGCGCCCCCTTTCACCGAGGTGCTCCCTCTCCTCCGTACCTTCTTGGCGCCACTGTATGAGCGTCCCGGGGGCGGGCCGCAGAGATGGGAACCCGAACAGGGATGGAACTAGCCGCGAAGGGCGGCCACAGATCGAGCGTCGGTGCTCGCCAGTAGTGGACGATCATGAACACCTGCGGACGATCGAGGATGTGCATGGACGATGGTGTCTCGGTCTGGTGCCGCGATCCGCACCCGCTGGCGGTTAGAACCGCGCAAACGCCTCCTCCAGCAGCGCTCTGTTCGCGGGGACACGAGGGGGCACTGCCGTGAACGACCGTGGATGATCATGGCGATTCGTGAAGCCATCCGAATCTGAAACGGCGCCGGTTGACGTCCCTGAACGCCCCCGTAGCGATGCCGAACTGCGGTGCGACGAGCGGTGTGGTGGCTAGGCTGCCGTGACAGCGTGGTTGGCCCCGCACGAGTTCATTTGAGGGTGTCAAAGCGCGAGCGCCATGCGAAAAGGCGCGCATCCCTTTTCGCATGAGCGCGTCGTCATGCCTATGTTCGTCTCCTGGTGATGACGACGTGCACGAAATCGCTGCAAGGAAGACCGTTTCCTCGTCAGGCAAGGCGTCCAGAGTCAAACCCGAGAAGCCGTCGGCGGTGGCGCGGTGGTTCTGCTAATCCGTGGGGAAATTCTGGAGCACAGATATCCACGCATTGTGGCTCAGTGGATCAACCCGACTGTACCGATGAGTGCGAGTGCACCACCCGTTGCTACTTCGAGGCGTTCGGCACGTTGTTGATGCCGGTGCTCGCCAGGGCGGCGTCGATACCAGGCAGGCCGGGTCCGACGCCGCCGTTCCGCGTCGCTGCCGACGCGTTGCGACGATCGAGTTAAACCTGACAATCGCCTTCCACCGGAATTCGGCCCGCCGCGATACGCCCCGCGAGTCACAAAGCGTTCCTGTCGTCCGCAGATCTTGAATTCAGGACGGGCCATCCCTACATGGCACGGATGCTATGGTGGGGGTGCATTGCGGCATACAACATGGCGTGTGACGTGCGTTCCTAGAACGCTATTCGCGCTCCAAGCCGGCGCCAAAGGCAATGGCGGAGCCACAAACCGACGCCCGACTCGAGCGGAGCGACAGGAGTGCGAGCCTGACTAGCCGCCAGTTCGACTGGGATCCGCAGTCTGCGAGTGTCACCCGCGATCAGCGGGCGGCATATGACGAGATGCGGGAACGATGTCCGGTCGCGCGGAGCGAATCCGCAGGATGGTCACTGTTCCGGCATGCGGACATCATGCAGGTCCTGCTTGATCCGAATACCTTTAGCAGTGCCGTCTCCACGCATGTCGCGATCCCGAATGGCATGGATCCGCCCGACCACACGCGCTACCGGCACATGATCGAATGGTACTTCGACCCGGACCGCGTCGCGCTGTTCGAGCCGGCGTGTCGGGACGTCGCGATCGAGCTGGTCGGTCGGGCATTGAGGCAACCCATGGTTGAGGCCATGGCGGAACTCGCCGAACCATTCGCCGTGACGGTCCAGTGCATATTTATGGGCTGGCCGCGCGCGATACAGACCCGATTGCTCGACTGGACCCGACGAAACGAGGCCGCGATTCGGGCACAAGATCGACCTGCGATCGCGGTGCTCGCAGCGGAGTTCGAAGCCCTCATCGCCGAGTTGCTGGAGGAGCGCAGGAGAGGCGCGACCGGCCAACCGGAGGACACGACCGCATCCCTGATGCAGGAATCTGTGGACGGTCGGTTGTTGGACAACGAGCAGATCGCGAACATCCTCAGAAACTGGACGGTCGGCGAGATCGGGACGATCGCTTCGGCGGCGGGGATCGTCCTACGCGAGCTCGCATTCAACCCAGGACGCCAGTCGCAATTGCGGGCCATGCCAGCACACATCGTCTCGGCCGTCGACGAGATCCTGCGGGTGAACGGGCCACTCGTGATGAATCGCCGGGTCACAACACGGCCGGTGGAGATAGGCGGGAGGGCAATCGAAGCCGGCGAGCGGATCAGCCTGATGTGGATCGCCGGTAACCGGGATCCCCTGGCATTCGATCACCCGGACGAAGTTCGGATGGATCGTGACCCAGCGCTGAACCTTCTCTACGGAGCGGGTATCCACGCTTGCCCAGGCGCACCCCTTGCCCGGATGGAGCTGCGTGTGTTGGTCGAAGAAGTGCTACGGCTCACTTCGGAGGTTCAGCCAGACTCGACCCGACCAACTGAGATCGCCACTTATCCGTCCAGCGGCTGGAATACCTTACCTTTGCGTTTTCGGTGACTCGCGCCGCAGTCTTGGTGTGACTCGTGAGCGCCGGTCATTCGGTCAGGACCGTTGCCGTTGCTCAGCTTGCCCGGCGCGCCTCGGCGGCGGCCTGTTCCATCGCCTCGAACATCGCATTCGCCCGCTCGGGCGAAAGACGGGAGTCGAGCAACGGGAGATAGATTTCCTCCTCCTTCGCGAAATGCACGGTCAGCAGGGCGTACAGCCCATAGGCGAGGCGACGCACGGTCAGGAGTTCGGCGTCCGAGGGGGCGCGCCCCGCGAGTGACCGATTGAGATCGACGACCTCGTTCGTGAGCTTCTCGACCTCCACGTGGTCGCGACTCATCGTGGCGGTCGCGTCGCGTGCGCCCATCAGCTCTGCCACCACCGGGTAGAGCACGCGCTCCTCGGCCTGAGCGTGGATCAGCAGGTGGTCTCGCAAGAAGCTCACGGCATCCTGCAGCAACTGACGCAACGTGGGCGCATCGGTCACGGCTGCATCCCCCAGTGCACGCAGCTGCTCGACGTGTGGCAGCAGTTCGCGGTGCTCCTCGCGCAGCGGCTCGGTCGGGCGTGAGGTCATTCGGGTGCTCCCAATCTCCCAGCGGGCGTTCCGATGCCGGTAGCGCGTTGCAACGCACGGTGGGTTCGTCCAACGAGTATCCCCGATCCGGCGACGCGATTCGGAGGGACGAACGTCCTGGTAACAGAAGTACCCATCTCTGGCCGGGATGAGCTCGTGCGGGTGATGCCTGAACGCATCACCCGCACGAGCTCGGATCCACGACAGTGGGAGCCGACGCCGATCAGGAAGTGACGGTGACGGTCCCCTTCATGTTCTGCGCGTGGAACGTGCAGAGATACGCATAGGTCCCCGGGCGCTCGAAGACGATACTCGCCGTCTCACCAGGCTTCATCACGTGGGTGTCGCCGGTGCCCGTGACCTGGACCGAGTGCGTGAAGTTGTCAGCGTTCGTCCACGTCACCGTCGTGCCCGCCCGCACCTCGATCGACGCCGGGTCGAAGCGGTAACTGCGCGGGAGCGTGACGGCGGCGGTCTTCACCGGAGCGGCGGCGCTCGAGGCGCAGCCGCTCCCGCCCACGATCGCGAGGACTACGAACAACAATGCGACCAGTCGACGGAGCTTCATCTCGTTACGCCTGCCGCGGGGAGGTCGGACTCGATGATGCCGCGGCACGCGTGAATCCGACGAACAAGAGAATGAAGGCCGCCAGGTCGAGCACTTCCGAGATCGTGTGCGCGAACAGGAAGACGGTCCAGTCCAGGTGGTACGTCATGTAGCTGATCTCCGCGAGGGCAAAGAGGGTGAAGCCCCAGCCCAGCATCCGGGTGCCCGCACTGAACGCGCGAGACGCGAAGTATGCCCCGATCAGAAACGCAGCCAGATGGACGAGCAGGAAGAAGGCGGGCGGAAATTGATTGAGTACGCTGCCGATGGGCATGGAATCCTCCAATGTGTGTCCGTGCGATCTCGCGCAGATTTGGTGGTGTTGGTCATGTCATTCGAGGGCTGGCGGACCGTGGCCGCTGCGCAACATTTCAGCCTGCGTTCTGGCGCGTGCCGCGCCGGACCAGGTCCGCCGTCGTGATCAGCATCCCGATGAAGACGACGAGGTGCGCGCGCCCGCCATCGCTGCCCGCGAGGCGGTCGATCGCCGTCTGCACGACAGGGAACGACTGCACCGCCGAGGACGGCTGGCTCTGCCCCAACAAGGAGCACAGCCAGATCGCGCCGGCGGGCACCGATGCATGGTGAGCGAGGCTCCCCGATGCACCCACCAGGAGCACGATCACACCTAGCATGAAGAGCGGCGTGAACTGGCGTGCCATAGTGGTGTCGAGCTCCCGCGGATGCTGCGGCCGGCTAGCAGTGGCCACGGCTCACGACGCTTTCGCAGTGCGAAGCCGGTCGAATGCTGACCAAACCGAACCGGGAAAACGGCGCCATGAACTCCTCGAGTCGTTCCGACTGATCCGCCATCGCGATCAGATTCAACTCGTGTGCGCCATCCACCACGGCATCGGCGAGGACGGTCACCCCGAATTGCGGCGCGCTGGCGAGCAGTTGGAGCAGCTGCGGGGCCACGCGTGCGTCGCCGGACGGGCAACTGGCGGCATCGTGTTGATGCTGAACGAAGAAAAGCGTCATGTGATCCCCCCTGCTCATCGCGCGAATCGATCCGGGAACTGCCGGATGATCCCGTCGCTCAACATGTCCGCCATGTGGAGGATCTGCCCGTGTACGAGGTCATAGGCCGCGATGTCGGCCGGGTAGTCGCCGTGCAGCCGAGCGACTGCCTCGGCGAGGGTGTGATCGAGATGGTCGCGCATCATGGCGCTCATCTCACCGCGCGGCCAGCTCTCGGGGTTCGCGGTGGCGAGGAACGACGCGATGTCGTCAGCGTTGGCGTACCAGCGCCCGAGCGCGACCGTCGTGGCGTCCTGATCACTGGCCTTGGCCGCGGTGATGACGTCCGCAGCGATCGCGATGTGCTCCTTGAGGAGCGTCGTGAGCTGCGTGCCAGCCGCCTCGCCGTAGAAGGGGGCGATCGCTGATCCGATGTCGGTCTGGTTCGCGAAGAGGCGATCCGCAGTCGCCCCAATGTCCGGCAGCGGGTCCGTCTGCGTCGCCGCGCTGACAATGTACTGCCGCGTCCAGACGATGTGGTCCTCCCAGAGCTTCCGCATGTCCGCGTGGAAGGTCTCCCGTGACAGTTGCTGTGGCCCCTGCTCCGGGTGTCGGTGACCGCCATCGGGGGCGGCGAAGACGGTCGAGGCGGCGGCGATGCTGGCCAGCGCGGCCAGGAAGAACACGCCGAGGGCGACGCGCCGTGGGGTCGAATGAGGCATCGTAGAAAGCTCCTTCAGCAGAGAAACGGGGTTGATCCGGTCGGCGGCCCAGTGACTCCTTAGCTGTCAGGCCCGAATAAGCTATTGCTAATGGTCACAGTTATAGAGATGGAACACCTGCATGTCAACTCTTGCGAGAGCCATCATTTTTCTTAGAATGGATGCATGCTCGATCCCGTGACCGACCGGGGGTTGGATGACCTGACGGCACTTGCCGACCCGGTGAGGCGCCGTCTGTGTCTGCACGTCCTCGAACAGCCGGAACCGGTCAGCCGCGACGCAGCTGCGGCCGCTGCTGGCGTGACCCGTGCGCTCGCGGCCTTCCACCTCGATCGCCTGGTGGAGGCAGGCCTGCTGGTGGCGGAGTACCGGCGGCTAAGCGGGCGCACGGGTCCCGGCGCAGGGCGGCCGTCGAAGCTGTATCGCTCCTCGGGGCGGGTAGTGCGCGCGGCCCTGCCCGAGCGGCGCTACGAGGTGGCAGCCGAGCTCTTCGCGGAGGCGCTCACCGCCCCCCATGCGGGCCCGGAGGCGCTGAACACCGCGGCCGGGGACTATGGTCGAAAACTCGGGCTGGAGTCACGCAGGCGCGCCGGCAGCGAGACAAGCCCCGACCGCAGGTTCGCAGCGGTCGAGTCCGTGTTGCACGACGCGGGCTATATCCCGTTTCGCCGTGACGGGGAGATCCGTCTCCTCAACTGCCCGTTTCATGAGATTGCGCAGCATCACCGCCAGTTGACCTGCGGAATGAACGTCGCGTTGCTTCAAGGGCTGCTCGATGGCGCCGACATGCCCGCAGTGACGGCCCGCTTCGATCCCACTCGCGGACTTTGTTGCGTGGCGATCACGCGGGACCCAGATACGGAACCTGACCGCGACGACGACTCCGAGATCCAACGCGGATCGGAATGAATCGACGAATGCATGTCTCCCGATTCGCTTGAGCACCTTCACGATCAAGTGATCGCATGCCGTCGCTGCCCGAGGCTCGTCGCCTGGCGCGAGCAGGTCGCCCGTGAAAAGCGCGCGAGTTATTCCGACCAGGTCTACTGGGGGAGGCCTCTGCCTGGTTTCGGCGACGCGGACGCGCGGGTGCTGGTCGTCGGGTTGGCCCCAGCGGCGCACGGCGGGAATCGAACCGGGCGGGTATTCACCGGTGACCGCTCTGGCGACTGGTTGTACCGTGCGCTGCATCGTGCGGGGTTCGCGAGCCAGCCGACAAGCGACCATTGTGAAGACGGCCTGCGCTTGTCCGGAGCGTACGTGACCGCTGCCGTGCGCTGCGCCCCGCCCGCGAACAAGCCCACGCCCGCTGAACGAGACAATTGCGCGCCATATCTCGACCGTGAGCTGGCGCTCCTGCCACGCATCCGCGTGGTGGTCGCACTGGGCGCCTTCGCTGCCACGCACTTTACGGCGAGTGCGGCCGGCTCACCACGACCGAAGTTCGCGCATGGCGCGGAGTGGGACATCGGAAAAGGCCGGACGCTGCTCTGCTGCTATCACCCCAGCCAGCGAAACACCTTCACCGGCCGTCTCACCGAGCCAATGTTCGACGCCGTCTTCACCCGCGCGCGAGAACTCGCGGCGGCGTAGTTACTTCGAGTGCACGGAAGACCGCCTTGGTCGATCACCGCTCATGCTTCGACGAGGAGGTCGTCCCCGTTGACCCGCACTTGCCGGGAGCGCACAGGCTGCATCGCGGGCCCGTGGAGGACGGCGCCGGAGGTCACGTCGAACTGGCTGCCGTGGCAGGGGCAGGTCAGCCTAGCCCCATCAAGCTTGCCGCCGGCGAGCGAGCATCCGCGGTGTGTGCAGGTATCGTCGAAGGCGTGCATCGCGCCGTCGACATTCGCCACGTTCACTTTCGTCCCCGCGACGTTCGAAGACATGCATCCCGCCCGCGGGTACATCCTGCGCGCCACCAACTCTGACGAGCATCATCTTCTCCGTTAGCGACTTGCCGACTGAGTGTAACTGGATTCCAGTTCGGTCAACGCCCGTGATCGCCACCGACGTTACGAGTAACCTCAACGAGGTACGCAACACACCTCTGCTCGCGTGTGGATCAAAGGGGACTCCTCAATGAGCGACCAGCCAGCCGAGTTGACCGGCCTCGATTTTGCGCGGGATGGCGTTCCCACCACCGATCTCCTCGATGGCGCCATGTTGCTCGGGCGTGCCAACGGCGAATCAATCATCCTCGCGCGGCGCGGGACAGATGTGTTCGCCGTCGCGGCGACATGCACCCACTACGGCGGCCCGCTGGCCGAGGGTGTGTTCGACAGCGGCCTCATTCGCTGCCCATGGCACCACGCCTGCTTCGATGTGCGTACCGGCGAAGCGATGCGTCCTCCCGCGCTGGACGCGATTACTGCATACGTCGTGGAGGAGCGCGACGGCAGGCTGTTCGTCGGAACGCCGCTCCCCGCTGCGCCGGTCCCGGCCCCGCTGACGGCACCGCCGGAGTCGGTCGTGATCATCGGCGCGGGGGCAGCTGGCAACGCTGCCGCGGAGACGCTCCGGCGCGAAGGCTATGTCGGCCCGATCACCATGGTGGGCGCGGACGATGGCGTCCCCTACGACCGCCCGAACTTGTCGAAGGACTACCTCGCCGGTACTGCCCCCGAGGACTGGATCCCGCTCCGGTCACCAGAGTTCTACGCGGAGCGGCAGATCGATCTCGTGCTCGGGCACCGCGTCACACGCGTCAATGCCAGCGATCGGCGGGTCGTCCTTGATGATGGACGCGAGCTTCGCTACGGCGCGTTGTTGCTGGCGACCGGCGCCGATGCTGTCCACCTGGACACGCCCGGCGGCGACCTCCCGCACGTCCACTACCTGCGAACGCTCGACGACAGTCGCTCGATCGTCGCGGGCACGGCGAACGTGACGACTGCGGTCGTGGTTGGCACCAGCTTCATCGGCCTCGAAGTTGCGGCGTCGCTGCGTGCGCGCAACATCGAGACGCACGTCGTCGCCCCTGAAGCAGTACCCATGACGCGGATCCTGGGGCCCCAGCTCGGCGCGTTCGTACGCGCGCTGCACGAGGAGCACGGCGTTCGCTTCCACCTCGGCCGCACGGTCGCGCAGATCGAGGACCAGGCGGTAACGCTGGATGAGGGCACTCGCATCGAGGCCCGGCTCGTCGTCTTCGGGGTCGGCGTGCGTCCGGCGGTCGGGCTCGCGCAGGAGGCCGGGCTCGCCGTAGACCGCGGGGTGATCGTAGACCGGTACCTGGAGACCAGCACGCCGGGAATCTGGGCGGCCGGCGATATCGCGCGTTGGCCGGATGCCTCCAGTGGCGCATCGATTCGCGTGGAGCACTGGGTGGTGGCGGAACGCCAGGGACAGACTGCGGCGCGGAACATCCTCGGCCGCGCAGAGCCGTTCGACGCGGTCCCGTTCTTCTGGTCCCAGCACTACGACGTGCCCATTAACTACGTCGGCCATGCGGAGCACTGGGAGCAGATCGACGTCGCCGGCAACATCGAAAGCCGCGACTGCCTGGTCGCTTTCCGCGCAGGCGGGCGCACACTCGCGGTAGCGTCGATCCACCGCGATGTCGGATCGCTGCAAGCCGAGCTTGCGATGGAGCGCCACGACGAAGCAGCGCTACAGGCGTTGATCCCGTCCACCAGTTGAGGGCAGCTGCCCGTCATGCCGGGCCGCGCGAGCCGGCGTGCGACGCGGCTCGCGCGCTGGCCGTCGGCAGAGGCGAGCCGCCGCGCTATCCGGCCCGCTCAGCTCTCGGATTCAATTGACGGCGCTTCGTCCGGGTACTTCGCCAGGTGCGCCTTCACGAACGGGCAGACGGGCACCACCTGCAGACCTCGCTCGTATGCGTCGGCGAGCGCCGCGCGGATCAGCCGCGTGCCGATGCCTCGCCCGCCGAGTGCGGGTGGCACTTCGGTGTGGATGAGGACGATCTCGCTCCCCAGCAACTGGTACTGCAGGGTGGCCATCGAGCCATCGGCATGGAGCTCGTAGCGTCTCCTCGCCCGCATTGTCCGTAACGTCTGGGTCCATTGCCACCACCTCTTCGCCCAACCGGATCATCGCCGGTGGGGCGGAATGCGACGCCGAGGGCCAGGCCGATCGGTCCGGCATCCCGTTCGTCCTACCCGACGTTGGCTCCGCCTTCACCCTGCCAGCGCTCCTCGGCCGCAGACCGGGGCGGCTCGGGCTTGTTGATGCGCACCAGGAAGACCGGACACGGCGCGGTCATCAGCACCTTCAACGCCACGCTGCCCAGCGCGTAGCGCCCGTCGGCTCCGAGGCCCTGCGTGCTCATCACGATCAGGTCGGCATCCAGTTCCCGTGCCGTCTCGGTGATCAGGCGTGCCGGTTCACCGTGGCATACCTGCGTTGCGACGTCCGAGACACCGGCAACATGCAAGGCCTCGGCCTTCTCTTTCAGGTACGCGAGCGCGGCCTTCGCGCGTTGGTCGTCGGGTTGCGTAGCGGCCGGCGCGCCCGCGGAATGCACGGTTGGGATCACCGCAAGCAGACTCACGCGCGCGTCCGCGATCTTCGCGAGGTCACGGTATAGGTGAGTGCTCGCTCGGCGTACTCCGAACCATCGAGCGTGGTGAGAATCTCCATGAACATCTCATGGCCTCCATATCACGCGTAGTAAGGAATGCAGCAAGAGCGCATGGCATCGTCAGGGGCCGCATCTGGACCGATGGCTGAGCGGACATGCAGAAGTGAGGTACAGATGCCATCACGCTCGTCCATCGACTCGGTCTCGCAATCGGGGCACGCCGGCGGTGCCTACAGCAAGGGAGCGAAGCGGCAAGCTCCGCAGTGACGCCGAACGCACGCTCCTCAGCGCTCGAGTCGTGCGCGTGCGATCGCCTGAGCGGTGTCGGTGGCAGGTGCCGTCCGCACCTCGACGCGGTCCACCCATTTCACCGTCACATAGCAGTCGGCACCCGGCACGATCAGGCGGACAGGGCCCCCATGCTCGATGGGAAGCGTCTCACTGCCCAGGCGCATCGCCAGCATCGCTTTCGACGCGTCTTCGCGGGACAACGGCGTGCTGAAATCACCGGCGGATACCTGCACACACGCCGCCGAGGGAGCCGCTGACACCGCCGCGAGTACCGTAGCGAGCGCGGGCCCCTCCCAGTGCAGCCCCGGCACTCGCGCCTGCCGCCGCCTGTGTGGGTGTGCGTGCGTGTGTCAGGTCGAGCACGGCGCGGGCTCGTAACTGCCTTTGTGAGCGTAGGTGCGCATCCATGTCATCTGCCTCTCCACATTCACCCGCAGGGCGACGCGGAATTAGGAATGAGGTTGTCCGCCGACGTTCGTCGGCTATGTCGGGCGAGCATCACCCGATGCCCGCTGCTGTAGGTCGCGAAGTTCGCGCCGTTGCTCGCGTTCGCGAAGCCACCGCTCAGTGATGTCACGCGCATGCGCAAGAGCGCCGATCACACCACCCTCGCGGTCGTGGATGATCGCAAACGTCAACTCCACGTAGATCGTCTCACCGTCGCGACGTACCGCTCTAGTGGGCAGTACTTGCCCCTGGTACTTCGTCTCGCCCGCAGCGAGTGCACGGCTGTAGCCTTGCCAGTGCGCCTCCCGAAACTGCTCCGGGATGATGAGGTCGAGACTCCGGCCGATGGCCTCCGCGGTGGTGTGCCCGAACACCCGTTCAGCCCCGGCGTTCCACGCGCGAACTGCGCCATCGAGATCCGCGAAGATTATCGCGTCCGGCGCTTCCTCGAAGAGCAGCTCCGCGAGATCTCCCGTCACCTCGGCCTGCTCTCCTGGTCCCGCGGTTCATCTGGTTGAGGCGACCTGTCGTGCGCGATCGCGGTGCGCGACGGTGCAACGCGGGTGGCTCCCCTGTTCTCGGACGTGCCTCATCCTAGGTTCATTCTCGGTCGCATTGCGATACACGCTGTAACTTTTGTCATGTCGGGCGCGGCGTCCCGCGCGGATGATGTGAACCGGATCGCCACGGTCACGTTCTGCCAGGTGCTGGGCTGCAGCGCCTGGCCGCCCGAGCAGCGACCAGACCCATACTACGTCAGCGTCCGGGCGACCGGGATGCCACCCGCCTGTGGGCGGCCATCTGTACCGACGCGCTCGCTTGCCCGGGGGCGCATAAATTCGAGATGGTGATCAATAGCGAGGACGCAGGCGAGGCAAACATGCCGAAGCGGCGATCGAGGATTGTGATCAAGCGCGCCTACGAACCTCCGGCCGCCGAGGACGGGCAACGGGTGTTGGTCGACCGATTGTGGCCGCGCGGTATCAGCAAAGCACGTATCCAGATCGATGCGTGGATCCGCGATGTGGCGCCGAGCACGGAGCTGCGGAAGTGGTTCAACCACGATCCCGCCCGCTGGGAGGAGTTCCAACGGCGATACGTCGAGGAACTGCAGGCACCCGAGCGCGCAGCGCTCCTCGACGACCTCGTCACGCGGGCGCGCGAGCAGCCCGTGACTCTGCTCTACGGCGCACGCGACACGGAGCACAACGAGGCAGTCGTGCTGCGAGACCTGCTCGAGCAGCGACGTCCTCGCCCGGCCTCGCCCAAACGCGCCAGGCCCGGATGATCCGGCGCGCAGCCGGTGCAGACCGCTGCTGCACTAGATAGCCTGCACTAGATAGGATGCCAGCATGAATGACACCACTTCGATCGAGACGACCGCGACGCAAGCAGCCGAGTTCCGCCAGATGCATCAAGGCCTTGGCATGCTCGTCATGCCGAACGCCTGGGACGCCGCCAGCGCCCGCACGTTCGAGGCTGCTGGGTTTCCGGCGATCGCCACGACCAGCGGCGGAGTCGCGCTGAGCCTCGGCTACCAGGACCACGAGGGCGCGCCCGCGCACGAGATGCTGGCTGCGGCGGGACGGATCGCACGCGCGGTCGCCATCCCCGTCACCGTGGATCTCGAGGCGGGGTATGACCTCGCGCCGGCGGAGCTGATCCGCCGGGCCGTCGCCATCGGCGCCGTGGGCTGCAACCTGGAGGACTCCGACCACCACAGCGATGCCGTGCTGGTGAGCGCAGACGCACATGCGGAGCGGATCGCCGCGGCGCGTGCAGCCGCGCGGGCACTCGGTGTCGACCTCGTGCTGAATTCGCGCATCGACGTATTCATCCATCGCGTCGGCACGCCCGAAGAGCAGCTTGCGGAGGGGATCCGTCGCGGGCAGCTGTATCGCGAAGCCGGCGTGGACTGCCTCTACCCGATCGGACTCCAGGACGAGGCGATCCTCGCCGCGTTCGTGAAGGCGGTGGGCGTGCCGGTGAATATCAACACACGACGGAATGGCAACATCCCGCTGACGCGCTTGGCCGCGATAGGCGTGCGGCGCGTGACGTTCGCGACGAGCCTGTTCCGCGACCTGCAGGGCGTGCTGGATGGCTTCGCCGCCGAGATTCGCGACGCGCTGCCGCCGGACGCCGTGCGCAAGGCGTCCTCCTAGCCTCATCCACTCGCGGCCTCGGCCGAGGACTCTTCGAGGTAGCGCTCAGCGCGGATCGCGGCGGTGGCCCCGTCCCCGGCCGCGCTGACGACCTGACGCGCGGCGTTCGCGCGCAGGTCGCCCACGACGAGCAGCCCCGGGACGGACGTCTCCATCCATGCCGTGACCGGCACGAAGCCGCGCGGGTCGAGGGCGACGAGATCACGCACCAGCTCAATGTTCGGACGCTCACCGATGAGCACGAAGACGGCGTCCACGGCGAGTTGGCTCACCTCGCCTGTCACGACGTCCCGCAACGCCAGCGCCTCCACGCGCCGGTTGCCGAGGATCTCCTCGACGACGGTGTTCCATCGGAACACGATCTTCGCGTTCGCGCGGGCGCGCTCCTGCAGCACCGCGGTGGCGCGCAGGCGGTCTCGCCGATGGACCACGGTGACCCGGCTCGCGTGGCGGGCGGTGATCAGCGCCTCGTCGATCGCCGCATCGCCGCCCCCAACCACCGCGACCTCGCGGTCGGGATAGAACGCGGCATCGCACGTGGCGCAGTAGGACACCCCGTGGCCGATCCGGTCGGTCTCGCCGGGCACGCCGAGGGGCGTCGGCGTGGCCCCGGCGGCGACGATGACGGCGCGGGCGCGGTATGTCGCTGCCCCCGTGTCGAGGATGAACCTGCCCTGGTCGCGACGGAGCGCATTGACCCGCTCGTACACGGTCTCCATCCCGAAACGGCTCGGCCTGCGCCTGCATCGCCAGTCCCAGGTCCAGGCCATCCACGCCGTCGGGAAACCCGGGGTAGTTCTCGACATGCGCGGTGGTGGCGATCTGCCCGCCGAGCACGCCACCCTCGAAGATGATGGTCCGCCGCCGCGCGCGCGCTGCGTACAGCCCGGCTGTCAGGCCCGCGGGGCCGCCGCCGATGATCGCGATCTCGACGTCGAGGGGCGCGCTAGCGGTCATGGCTCAGTACCAGCTTCCCGAACGCGACGTTCGCCTCCATGCGCCGGTGAGCGTCGGCGACCTCGGCGAGCGGGTACACGCGGTCCACCACGGGCGCGACGGTGCGCGACTCGAACAGCGGGACGACCTGCCGCGCCACGGCGCGTGCGAGTGCAACATGCTCGTCGAGGGCCCGGCGCTGCAGGTTCGTGCCGAAGATGCGCAGTCGCCTGCCCTGCAGGAGCCGCAGATCCGTCTCGACTGTGGCGCCGCCGAGCGTGCCGATGACGACCACACGCCCGAGCAGGGCGGCGGATCGAAAGGTCGGCGTCCAGTACAGGCCCCCGACGAGGTCGAGGATGACATCGACGCCTTCACCGCGGGTCTCCTCCGCGATCACATCCGCGAAGTCCCGCTGCGTCGCGTTGATGCCGACGTCGAGCCCGATCGCGTGCGCCCTCGCGAGCTTCTCGTCCGATCGCGCGGTGCCGAAGACCCGGCAGCCGGCTGCCGCCGCGAGTTGCACGGCCGCGGTGCCCACGCCGGAGCCCACGGCGTGGATCAGGACCGACTCCCCAGGCTGCAACGCCGCCTGGCGAAACAACGCATCGAACGCGGTGTAGAAGGCATCCGGCACGGCCGCGGCCTGCTCGAAGTCGAGCGTCGACGGGATCGGCACGAGGAGGCCCGCGTGCACCGCGAGTTTGGAGCCGTAGCCGCCACCGCCCGTGCGCGCCATCACACGGTCACCAACGTGCCAGCCCTGGACGGCGGCGCCCAGCGCCTCGACGGTGCCCGCAATCTCCATGCCCGGGATCAGGGGTGCGCCGGGCCGATCGGTCGTGCCGCGGCCCTCGCGCATACCGAGGTCAGGGCGGCTCACGCCGCAGGCGTGCACCGCGACAAGCGCCTTCGTCCGCGTCGAACGCGGGGTCCGGGACCTCGCGCAGCGCGAAGACATCCGGGCCACCCGGCTGCGTGACGACCGCTGCGCGCATCGCATCATCCTCTCGTGTGCTGAGTGCGGCACGCGTGGGCCGCTCAGTCAGACTGCCTCGATCTCGGGCGGCCCTCGACGCGGGCGGAGATGACGGCGTACACCGCGAGCGCCAGGAACAGCAGGATGGCGATCACCTGGACGAGTCCGGCCCATCGTCGCACGCCCGCGTCGAGGACGACATCCGCCCACACGCGTGCGACGAGCGCGCCATCGAGGAGCACCAGGGGCGCGTAGAGCATCGGCGTGTAGCGGAAGCGGAGGCCCGTGACGGACGGCGCGATGATCGGCTCGTGCGCGATGATCGCGTTGAAGACGAAGCCGATGAAGAACGCGTGCACGACCGCGTCGTACTGCAGCCCGGCGCCTGAGAGCCCCCACACGACGAGCAGTACCCCCGCCGTCGCCATCCACCCGTAACCGGCGAGCAGGCCCACCGCGATGAAGCGCGCGAGGCCGTCGGTCCGCACCGTGCGGCGCGCCCCGTCCCGCTGCACGAGCCACACCGCCGCCGCAATCAGCCCGAGGCCGAGAAGGCGCGCCCCGCTCGTGCGGTCGAACCACGACACCGCCGGGCCGACGCCGATGAGCGTCGTCGCCGCGATACCAAGGATCGTGCCGGCCAGCGTGAACCGCTGGAACCGGAGCAGCTCGAGGCGCTCGGCGGCGATCGTCAGCACGAGGAAGGCGATCCACCAGGGCACGACCGCGGCGAGTCCGCCACCATGCCACCAGACGACCCCACCGATCGTGAGGAAGACGCTTCCCGCCAGCATGACGGCAAACGGCAGCGTGTGGTGGCGGAGGAGCAGCGTCACCATATTCAGCGAGTACAGCGCGCCTGCGCCCGCGGCCAGCGCGGGCGGCCACGCCGCTGGTGCTCCGATGATCAGCGCGACGCCGCACAGCGCGCTGAGCGCGGGCGCTGCGAAGGCAGGCACGCTGCGCACCGCAACCGCGCGCTCGACGGCGATCACCGTGCCCACGAACCCGACGACCATCAGGCCACCGTGCCGCAGCATGAGCGCGCCGTCCGCCTCCGGTAGCTGCCAGCCGATGCGCGAGAGGCCAGCCCACATCCCGACCAGCAGCGACAAGACGCCCGCCGCCATGAACGGGGCCACGCGCCGCTGCGCTTGCGTCGCCACGGCAACGTTTGAACCGTGCGAGGGACGAAGCTCTGCCATGTGCTACGCCCGTGCGCGCCGGCGCATCACGCGCCTGCGCCCTTTCCGCTGGGGTACATGACGATGCTCCGCAGTTACGCAGGCGGACTGCGGCGCGACACGTAGTCGCCGACCGGACTGCGGAACCCGACCGCGAGGCGGTTATAGACGTTGATGGTGGCAATGGCCATCGTGAGCGCCACCTGCTCCTCCGCCGTGAACACCTCTGCCATCTCCCCGAAGACATCGTCGGGAGCGCCGGTCTCCGGAAGGAGCGTGAGCGCCTCGGTCCAT
>Ga0172380_10002511_pt1 | contig 27880 bp, 23 predicted proteins | sample Leawe162metaG_FD_119747 | JGI IMG/M metagenome (GOLD analysis project Ga0172380, IMG submission 119747) | Leachate microbial communities from a municipal landfill in Southern Ontario, Canada - Leachate well 162 metaG | ecosystem: Engineered > Solid waste > Landfill > Unclassified | place... | reverse complement strand
GGACAAGTAATTAGGAACATTTACGATAACATTGAGGAACCCAATCTCGCCAGGAGAGTATTTCTTGGTATAAGTAGATGAGCCACTGTGAGTGTATTCTTCGCCATTAGCAGCAACGAGGCGAATGCTCATCCACCAGGAACCAATCGCAGTACCAACATTTTTCAGCTCAGCTCCGAATTTGTTTTTCTTACCGATAATGATTGGATCTGGGATCTTGAAATTGCCTGTAAACTGAGGTACTGCAAGCTTATTGTCAACGACATCAGACTCTTCCTGAGTTTGCTCGAATAGGAGCAATTCATTGGGTGTCCACGGAGCTGCATAACCTTTCTGGATCAAGTCGTCGTTGACATTTAGTGTACTAAGGAACACAATGCCTACTTTTCTCTTATATGAGTCCAGGCCCTTTTGCTGGAAGCTGATCTGAGTCCCTATTGGAAGAAGCTCTGAGACATACGCTGTGGCGTCATCTCCAGGGCCTGTCCCAGCCTCGGCACAGGATGTATTCCAGAGACGGACGATATATGTCAGAAGGTCAGACGTAGCACAGAAGTCCTTAGCACATTCAATCAGCTCATAAGTATCTCCATCGATGATGCGACTGATGTAAAGACCTTCGTGCTGCTGATTTGCAATACAGAAGCCAGGAGAGGCATAGAGCCATTCAAGATCAGTGCTTTTGACTGTAGTGTCTCCCTGGTAACTATCCATCACAGCAAGCCAAACGCTTTGCTCAGTTATGCAGCCATCAACGCCGTATTTCTCAGCCAAAGCGATTTGCCTCTCAATGGCCAGGCCAGTCGGATAAATTGGCATTTAAGATACACCTCCGGAGGTCTTACAGACTTTGCCGGCCTCGATCATGGCGGCTGCCTTGCTGCCTTCTCCAGTCATGATGTAGATCAAGAACTGGATATCGTCAGAGCTAACTATGGTTGGGAGCTTTGTAGGAAGCGGATCACAAACTGCCTGGAACTTTGTCACTGAGCTGGTCCAGCCCTTGAACTTAGCGAACATGGTAAGGAAATGTTCAATGGTGAACTTCTCAATCCCGCCAATGTCCGTCAAGAACATGCACATATCATAAGCGCTCGTGCCAGTGCCAGTTCCAGTACCTGTTCCAGTTCCCTTGACCATAGTGATATAAACCGAAGTAGTCTGACCTTCGGTAATCTCAATCCAGGTGTAGCGCTCGACATAGCCTTCAGCGCGGAAGAAATATTGCTTCTTGCCAACTGGAGCATCGACCGGATCGCTATCAGTATAACCAATGACCTGGCCATCGAGATAGATTAATGCACCAATTGCACCATTGGTCGTAGCCTTGAGCTTTCCGGTCTTAACCTGTGCAGTGGTCTTAGATGTGCTCTTGCTACCTCCACCACCACCTCCTCCGCCACCACCGCCACCTCCACCGCTCTCGCCCTTAACAGGACATCCCAAGCCAGAGCAGGTCCAGTACGATTCATTGGTGTGGCTGGAGAAGATCTTTCCGACCTCTGAGGCAGGTGCGGCAGTGCCAGACTTAACAGCGTTGTAGGCATTGATGATATCCTTAACTGCAGCCTGAGCAACGGCCTGCTTATTCACGGTCCAGGTTGCAGTGTAGCCCTTCTCACCTTTGTCCTGATATTCCGCTTTTGTGTTGATGTCATACTGGCCCGTCTTGGGATTATAAAGCGAGCCGGCATTGTTGAACATGGCGAATTTAGTAGTCTCCCCGAGAGGATTCGTCCACTGGACATTGCCGTACTGGTCAGGTTCTCCCTCGATGCCACCAAGGCGTGTAATAGCGTTGCGTGGATCGGAATAGTACTGGCTATATGCACCAGCCTTCTCAACACCAAATACCTGATCTGCAGCAAGTCCTCGTCCGGACTGAGCATAATTGCCATAAGTGACACCGAGATTCGAGTCCCTACCAGCCGCGTCGATGATGTCTATGAACCTCAGATTGCCACTGGTTTTATAGTCATTGTAGGCTTTGTCGAAGACAGGAAGGGCCTGATCATACTTGAAAGTGATATACGGCGCAAGATATGCGTTATTGGACTCCTTCGAGGCATCGTAGAGCATTGGCTGCCCGGAAGTCTGGGCATAGAAATACAAGCCCTTCAGATCAGCGCCACCACTCTTAAGATTGATGTCAAAGGCATCGAACAGGGTATCCTGGGGAATGAGCTTATTGTCGCTATAAAAGGCCATAAACTCATCATTGGCCTTCGAGACGTAATCTGCAGCAATTCCTCGGGCAACATAATCATTGGAAATGTATTGCTGGACCTCGGGAGACGAGAACATGGACAGATACTTGACCGTAGGCTCATACATGGGAGTGCCTTCAAGGGACTTCAAGACCTCGATCTCTCCTTGAGACTGCAGAGTCATAACCTGTGTGCCGGTGAGGACTCGGCCATCATCACAGACATAGACAGATGCATTACCGATCCAATCCCAATGACCTGCAGGTAAGGGAGATCTCTCAGCCGCAGCAGCAGAGACATCAATCGTGCCAGGCGGAAGATTTATGTAAGTCTTGCTGAGGTCGTAACGAGAAGCGATATCTCGCTGGACATCGTTATAAGAAGCAGTATCAATAGTCGCAATCTTTGCAGCTTCACCATAGTTTTCGATCCGGTCCTGGTTAGCAGAAGCTCGCATATTATCTGGAATGAGGCCGTAGAGCTGAGAATAGTCTGAAACACCTGCAGCTTTCATAGCACCAGCAGTATCGAACTTTCCAGTAGCAGGATCATAGTACTCTCCAATAATCTTTTGCTGAGAGCTGAATGAAACGTCTTTGAAATGGCCATCTTTGCCATAGCTAAGTTCTGCAGATTCTTGAGCTGTCTTAGGAAGCATGGACACGAACTCGTTGTACCCTAAGCCTGTAACAGACATACCCTTGGATGTATCTATCTGGCCATCAGCTCCACGGCTGACCACTTCAAGCGCTGCACCAGCAATGTATGGCTCTGATTTAGCCACTTGAGAGATAAGGCCTGGGTTAGAGATCAAATAAGCAGGCAAACCGGCTTTAAATGAAGCGTCATTGGCCCCAAGCATGGACTGCAGCCGGCTAATGTCCCAACCTGTAGCACTGAGAACACCTGCAATATCCATGCGGCCTTTGTCATCTGACCAAGCAGCAACAAACTGACGAACTGCATCTGGATCAGACGCTATGACTTCAGGGGAAAGAGTCTTGGATGCATCCCTGATTGCAACAGAACCTGAGTCGGTTGGCAATGCTCCAACTGAATACGTCGATGGAACTGGAATCGGAGCAGAAACGCCTTTAGAGTCGCCACCACCACCTCCACCAGAAGCTCCGCCCATCTGAGACGACTTGATAAGCTCTATGGCCTGTTCTCGGGTGACTGCGTAGCGTTCCATGACCTCTTTGATCTGGGCCTCAGAAGATCCTTTAGGAACATCTGCAGATTTAACTGAACTTCCGCTACTCAAGATCTTAGTGGCAGTGTCATCGATGAGCTTTTTGTCGAAGGGATTACCTGTAATGTCGTTCAGGTTCCGGCCAGTGAGACGGAAGAACGATTGAACTGCAGCTCCATCTCCGGCAGCAGCCTTAGAAGCAAGAACAACCTGCCAATTAGCGAGTTTAGTGCCATCACTGAGTGTTATAGTGCCTTTACCAAAGACATCATCACCATATTTAGCAACAGTAGTAGCATCATTCAACCAGAATTTTTCGGGATGAGACTGCCATTCGGAAACAGGATCTCCAGACATCCAGCCACGTTGATCGAGGTACGAATTAATGGTTGAAATATACTTATCAGCACCAACGCCGAAGTTCTCATACCACATAGCACCAGGAACAAGGTTAAACAACTGATCTCCAACAAGACCCTTCACATTGCCCATAAACCACATGAAAGGACCTCTTAGAGTATCAAACATGCCTATGGAACCATTTGGACCATAGTAGAAGTTGTAGAGCCATTCAGCACCCATATCCTTGGCCTGGAAATTTGGGAACTGCACAATGTTTTGATATGCTTCTTGCAATGCAAATGCATAAGTGACTACTGCACCACCAACGGTAAGAACCGTTCCTATGCCTATGTTCTTAGCAGACGGAGATGGAAGATGTGAGAACATCCATCCAACAGCAGCTTTTTTCTGAGATTCATCAGACTTTTCAAGTAACTCCTTAAAAGCTTCCCAGGACCTAGAATCCGTAAACAGTCGATCAGGATTATGAATCGCTGAGTCGATGATGGCCTGCTTATCAGCACCAAGACGATTGAACACCGGATTATCACGAAAAGCCCGAGCTGCAGTATCTCCAACATCATTAGCCCATTTAGATTGATATTCACGAGCAACGTCACGACCATACTGAGACTCAAGAGCCTGAGCTTCATTGAATGCGTCGTCGGGCTTAACGGCAGAAAGATCTCTGGATGATATAGACTGCTTGTACTGATTAACCACGGAATCTCGTTGAACTTGAACATCATGAGCCGCACGAGAACCAAGCTGAGAATCAACCTCAGTCTTATAAGCGCGGAACTGTGTGTCGTCAAGGGCAGCTACATCTCGCTTATTAAACGCAATCTCACGTTCTGCCTGGTGAACTGCTTCAGGATTGAAGGTGTACTGATCTGAATAAGTCAGCTTGCGCTCAAGATCACTGACAGTACTTGGGAACAGCTTAGCTTCAAGATCGTCGTTCTGCAGGATCTCAGTAGCCCGAGCATAGGACTTCTCCGATGCAGTCTCGACGGAGATCTTATCGGCGACATCATCAAGGACAGACTTATCCACGTTCCAGGGTGAATTGACTGCCTGGCGAACGAGATTCTGATCTCCAGATTCAAGCGTTGAGAACCTGGGGTGGACAAGGAGGTCATCGCCACTGGCCCGGACAGTCTCCCAGCGATCTACAAGGACCTTTGCCTTGGCCAAATCCGCTTCGTTGGTGATGAAGTCCATCCTGGCTTGACGGAGGCCATCTGCCAGCCGGGAGTCTGCCTGCAGAGCCGCCAGGTCGCCGGCGTGAGCCTGGCGGAAGTCAAGTGCCTGACCAATCCTATCGACCGTGGCCATGTCTGATGCCGACAGAGGACCTTCTTTATGAGCAATTGGCGAAAGATCAACGGTATATCGGGAAGAGTCACGATATCCATTCATGAGGCCTTCAGCCTTAGATCTGTAGATCTCAGACGTTGAAGGTTGACCTGCTTTTTCAGCCAGGCTATCAAGAGTCTGGTCCCATTCACCCATAGGATTCTGCTTGATTCTGTCAAGAGTATTGACATCTGCAGGAACAAACCTGTCAGGATGCAGGACATGGTTATTTTCGATATCCATTACCCGGCCAACGTTGGACTGAGCTTTAACGAGCTGGGACTGAGCATCTGCCAGGACCTCTTCCGTATAGATGTTCTGATATTTGTCCGGAAGCCGGGTGCCAAGCTTTTCGAACCCATCCTGGATACCTTTTATGGCATCCAGATTCTTGACCTGGAACTCAACACGGTACAAGTCTGACAGGCCTTGAGCTGTGATGGTCGGAGCTGCATCATAGTCCTTGACCTTTTGCTGGATCGAGCCAGGAAGGTCATAGAACTGATCATAGGCCCGGATATCACGGCTAACTCCAACGGCACGTTGCTTCAGGAGAGCCTGAGACACGTCGCTGGAAGCATAGGTCGTGACATCGTTATTCAACTTGGCAAACTTCTCACTCGGAAGGGTCCTAATATAGTCCAGGACCTTGGGGTCCTTGGAGATATCAGAGATCCGGCCAACGGCTGAAGCCCAATCCTTTTTCATCTCTGCAAGTTGACGACCTCCAAGGGTACCGGCAGTCTGGCCTTCAGTAATCTCAGTTTGAATAGTCCGAGCATCGGAAACGGCATCGTTGAAGGCCTTGATCGGATCTGGCTTGCCGGCAGACACTACAGGTTTGATCGGAGGTACGCCTGGAGCCTGAGCTGCAGCCTTAAGCTCACTGACGAACTCCTGGGCCTCCACCGGCAGCCGGGCGGCGGGAGGTGCCTCAACGGACGGCTTAGGGGCGGCTTGAGCTGCAGGGACCGGGACCTCTCCACCGAGGGCCTTGTCGAGATCGGCTTGGGCACGATCCATCCCTCTCTTAGCATTCTGAATAGGATTTTTCATCTCGGCAGCTTGCTTTTCAATAACTGACCGCGTAATAGAATTAACTTCGGCTGCAGCTTTGGCCTGAAGCTCTTTCTTCTGATCAAGGAGGGCATTATAATACTCCGTCTTGATCCTAACCTTTTCAGTAAGATCATCGATCTTAGAAGTAGACGGAGTGACGGCCTTGACCTCGACAGCTTCCTCTATTTTGGTAGCTACGGGGACCTTCGTGGACTCCCGAGCACCGGCTGCAGCTTCGGCGGCGAGCTGAGGATTCTTGATGAGATCGTTGACATCGACCCTCATGTTATACGCATTATTCATCAAGCCGGTGACTCTCTGACGTTCGGCCTCAAGCGCCCGGACCTCAGCCCGAGCTGCAGATCTTTCAGTCGCAGACCTGCCAGAGTCAGCAATGGCTTGCTTACTTGAAATGCTGTTCTTCAGCTCATCAACCTTGGACGAATATGTCTCAATGGCCGAAGTAAGGGCCTTGTAACGAGCTTCAAGGGCTTTGTCGGTGTAGTCTGCAGCCGTCAGAGGCCTTGTCTCGACGACCGGGAGAGAGATCTCTGGAGTCTTAGCAACAGGCGAAGGAGTCTCAGGTGGCTTGACGACAGGGGCCTCGACCTTGACTTCAGGAACCTTGAAATTAAGCTGATCGGACAGTTTTATTAGCTCATCCTGGCTAGATTTAGGCAATTGGTTGAGATAGAACATTCCATTAGGAGTATCTAAGTCTCCATCGAACACTGCTTGCCTAAGAGAGAGCTTATCGGCATCTTTCCAGCCAGAAAGGTCAATTTTAGCAAACTCGACTTTGGCAACTTCACGATTAACAGCATCTACGAGTGATTCACTTATCGACGTGCTGACCTTTGCCGTGGGAGCAAACGCAGTCATGGACGTGGGTGTAATGGCGTGCTGACCACTTGCCTTATAAAATGCCTGCTCAAGATTGCTGGCAGCAGAATTAGCCTTAAGGCCTCGCAACTCTGCAGTAAATTTGCCAACGAATTCGGGATCTAGCTTGCCAAGATCGGGATTCTGTAAGGCCTTCTCGAAGACGACTTTACCCCATCGAGCATCTTTGATATCCTGGGGTGTAAGGGCGGCCTGCTTGGGATCAAAGACAATTTCAAGTTTCTTGAGAGAAGAAACCTGTTCACTGTACTTATCACCTGTGAGGGTCTTAAAAGCATTTGAGACGCCTTCGTTCCAGTCTGCAGACTTGCTAGTAACTGTGGCGAGATCCGCAGAGCTGAGGGGCAAATTGTCAACGATTTTAGACGCAAGGGCCGAAGAAAGGCCTGACTTGACATTTATCTCATAGACCTGGCTGGCTTTAATTGCATCTTCCATAGTGGACTTGAGATCAGGAGATAACGTCAGGTCAGTCCGGAGAAGCTTCGGATCAATCGCAGAAACAATATCTGCATTGGACAAAGCCGTCGCCTTAAGAGTAGTAAGGTCCAGGCCTGCAGCAGTACGGCCAAAGTTTGAAACATCACCATCTTTTAGGAATGTGATTGCATCTGACGCTTTGGATATGGCAGCTCGATCCAGACCTGTAGGGACCATAGTAAACGGAGATGATGGGAGCTTGCCAAGTAACGATGATACAAGACTTTCACCAACACCAAGAGCAGGCTTGTCTCCCCAGATAAGCCCCTTGCCGGCAAGAACTTCCAGGCCAGGGCGAAGGTCCGTAGTCGCAGAGAACAATGCATTTTTGATTTCAGGAGCTGCATTTATGGCATCACCGACCTTTGCAATACCTTCGACGGCACGAGTACCAAGGCCGAGGCCCTTTGTCAAAACATCCAGCTCACCGGCGACGCCGCCAGTACCAACTAAGATAGCAGCGTCAACGAGCGGAATACCTGTGATATTTGGCGTAGTAAGCTCCTTGACACCACGAGCCGTAAACCCAAGAGAAGACAAGACGACATCACTAACCGATGCCTTGCTAATCAAGTTTGACCAATCTGACTCGCCAAGAGTACTTCTAACCGAGTTCTGGAAATACGGATTCAATGCATCTTTGATAAGAACGTCTTCTCTTATGGATTGTACCTGATCTTTAGTACCATAGTTATATAACAGCGTTTTAGTTTCCTCGGACATACCGAGGCCACGGTTGCCAACAGCGAGATCTATATCCTGCAGGCCAAGCTCTGTAATCTTAAGAGTTTCAGGAGAACTCTTGGCAGCTTCATCTGTGATAACTGCGGTTGGATTCTCTCCGGAGACGATCCGGGCAAATATGGCCATATCCCTGACAGGATTAAACGATTGAAGAGATGCATAGGTAGGATTTTCATAGACGGCACTGAGCTTACCTTCGTTTCTAAGCGTATTAGCGACGCCATTGTACCACTCGGTAGCAGCGCCAGCAGCCGCATTAAAAACCGTTTTGAGGCTATTGGAGACAGACCAATCAGCTTGTGGATTCCAAGCAGCATTCTGGCCAACTGGGATATTGGTAATCTGAACACGAGTAGGCAATGCACTTTCTCCGGCAGCCGCTTTGATCGCGCCGGTATCCAGGGCGGCACCGCCCAGATCCTTCATGACAGAGTATTTTATGGCTTCTTCATTATAATACCCAACACCAGGCTTATACTGCCAACCAGTATTGGCAAGAACTGCATTTACTGCAGGTGCCGACTTAGCTTCCAACGCAGCTTTCTCGCCTGCAGCGCTGAGTACTATCTTACCAGTACCAGCTTCGACGGCCTGGCCTGGTGCAAGAGGGCCATAGACAGTGCCCATAGAACTCTCGCCAGGCTCGGTATGATGCTCAAGGGTTTTAAGAGTAATACCGCTACCATCACGGTCAACACCGAATACTTTGGTAGTAGTATTGAGCTGAGAGTTGATGATTTGGCCGACACGAAGGGCCGCCTCTGGAGACGAGAGCGGAATACCTGCCCTGTTAACGATAGAAACGACGTTGTTTGGACGAGCTGCAGGACTATAACCGATAGCCGTATAATCAGAAGATTGCTTGTCGTAAGCATTTTTCAACGAATTAAGGGCATTGTACTCTTCCTTGGTGACTTTCTCCGTGACGGTATTACCGGACAATTTATCGGTATATGTATATAAATAGCTGAGAACAAGCGGAGTACCTTCGGCAGCTCCGACAAGCGAGCCAAGTTCAACGTGCTCTTTGGAAGCTGCAGCTTGAGGTGCATAAGTCGAGACAAACTTAACAATTTTGTCGGCTGTATCATTTACTTTAGATGTAGCCAACTGGTCTACTTTATTAAAGGAAAGGGCTGACCCGGCATCAATTTTTTCAAGTATCTTGGACGTATTGAGTGCTGCAGTAGAGGCCTGAGCTGGAGTTTTGGCAGCAGCGACTTTGGCAGCGCCCTCCTTGGCAGTAAGCTCTGCGAGTTGCTGTGCTGTAGATTTAATTGCATCTTTGGCCTGATCACTGGTCTTAACTACAGACTGAATCTTCGAGGTGCCGAGTTTGCTCAGAGAATTAACGATACTGGTCTTCTGAGTCGGGGACAAGGCATCTGAAACTGGGACCTGGATCGTGGCATAGGATTCTGGATTCTGAAGTGCTTGATCTACCTGCAGGTTCATATTAGAGGTAGCAATCTTCATGGTATCCATGAGCGATGCAAGCCGAGCAGATTGCTCAGGAGTAGCACCTTGGGTAAAAGCCAACTCTGCACCAGTCAAGCCAGAGATGTCAATAGGATTAAAGGACTGCAAATTAAAGTCGCCAAACTTGATAGCTCCGCCTAAGTCAAGATTCATCTCCGATGTAGCGATAGGAATCGGATCATAGAAATCAAAGTCCTGAATTGCATTAGTAAACGCTTCTGCAGCACCCATTTAGAATCACTTGTATCCTTTTATTCTATCAAGCGTTTCACGCCGCTTTTGTTCAATCTGAGCAAGGGCATCTCTCTTTGCTGATTGGAGATCAACAGCGGGTTTAGTGTCAATTTTCTTGGTAGCCATAACATTCTCACCAAGAATAGATTATAATCCAAGAGAATAAATAGATTTTGAAGAAAAAGGGGGAATTAATCAACGTGGGATGCAAACTTTCCAATGGCTAGACGTTGATCTTGCAAAGTATCTCCAGTAGTCTGGAATTCACCAGGGCTAGATGTAGGTATGAGGGTCCCTGTTTTCTCAAGAGACTCTGCCATGCCAGTAATGGGAGATTGCAATGCAGTACCGCCGCCCATAGCCATGACTAATTGTATATCACCATTAGGCATAATTTCACGAACTCGTGATGTGTAACCATAATCAGCCAAGTTTTTCTGATCATCAAGTGCTGCTTGAAGGTCGTCATAATGGCGTACTCCAAGTGCTCCGGACACGTTCAACGTGTACTTACCAAAACTACTATCCTCAGAATCCTTCAAAACAGGAAAATCTTTATTGACCGACCCAACTGGATTAAGAACATCAGACACCTTAAAAAACGTAGCCGGAGTAATACCTAATTTAGGTGCATCAAATTTACCTTGGGTAGGATCAGGCATAGTCTCTCTGCGAGCAGTCATGACGGCACCAAGATTAGGTGTGACCTCGATCATGGACTGAAACGTAGGTAATGGATTCTTGACCCTTGCCTCGCCAGCAGCTTGCATAACAGGGACAAAAGCACTTCGGGCAACAACGGTACTGGCTGGTGTCGCTAATGGATTAACGTCACGTTGAACACCTGCAGACATAGTTTTTAGTGTAGCACCAGGAATTGCACTAATATCTTCTGTTTTATATACCAACGGACCAGACGGAATGATCATCTTAGGAGGCGCTATAAGCTTCGAGAAATTCTGAGATATTTCAGGACTCTCAAGAATGTTAAGTGCCTGCATGACTTTTTCACTTATACCAGCAATGTTATTGGCCGCAACAGTATTTACCTGATTGATCTTGTTGTCGATACCCTGCGAAATGACACCAAGATTCTGATCAAGTCTGGTAATTGCACTTTTGATTTCATCGGAGTCCTTAGCAGTCTTGATGTCGAGTTTGGTTTGAGTAACGATCTTATCCGCGTTTTGTTGAGCGAGATCCATAAGCGTTTTATTAATAGATTCACTCAGCGACGCAATTTGAGAAACTTTTTCGGCACCTGCTTTGGAGACATTGTTGGCGATTTTAGTAACGATGTCTTTCGAGACAGTGTTCCCAATTGCACCCTCAAATGGGTCAAAGTCAATTGTGCCAAAGCTACGTTCAAGCTGTGCAAGCGTTTCCGCTGGAATAGCAATTTGCATTACATCTAAGGATTCGAAGGGAGTAGCATTTTGGAACGCTTCAAACGCGCCCATTAACATCACCAATCAGATATTTAAGCCCGAATGAATATATAGCTTATTATGATTGAAATCGTGCTTCCTTCGGTGGACTCAAGGACAGAAATCGAAATGAAAGTAGGAGAAGATGTTGAAGAAGGCAAAACGATGAACATAAGTCCTAACGACTTTAAGATGGTGACTTACTGATGGCCACAGTAATAGAGGACCCAGACACAATAGCACGCAAATACCTGGCCAGGGTTGATGCAGATCTGGCAAAAATAGACACTACCAGGAATCGATTAAACAACATGATGAACGATAAAGTCCCTATCGTTGAAATGCTCAAATCCGGCATAAATCTCATAGAACTGGCCAGATCAGATCTAACAAAATTGCAGACCTATGTATCCGGCCACCAATATGACATAGACTCGACGCCTTACCTGTATGCTATAGACGCAGCGAACCAACAGATCAATGCCTTTGCCGGAGAGTTCAACGCGCCAATGTTTACTGTGACCGAAGCCGAAAACAGTCCTGTAAAAGCAAAGGTCCAAATGGTGCCCGATGGCGATGGAATAATAGTAGAAGGACCGACACCGGGAGAAACACGCGAGTTCAGAATGGTCGGAATAAACGCACAAGAAATAGGTACAGAAGAAGGACAGTTAGCTCAACAGTATCTGGAGAGCCTGGTACTTGGAAAAGAAGTGGAAATGTATATGGACGAGTACCAGCCAGTCGAGAGATATGGGCGAGGACTGGGAGTAATAAGATTAGATGGAGTAGATATAAACCAAGAAATGCTACGTAACTGCCTGGCGGTCCCTCTAACAAAGTACGGGAGGCACAAGTACGTAGATCACGTAGAAAACCAAAAAATATACGAGCGCTGCAAGGATTTGCATAGAGGATATGGAACAATAAGAATACACACGGACCCGACGAATGCTGATATCTCAATAAAAGTAGACAATGTGTGGAAGTATTATGGCCGGACAACGGTAGAGACAGAGCTACCAACAGGACAATATCAAATAAGGCTAAGTAAAATCGATTGCAGCACAACGATTCTACCATTTACCGTAATGGAAGGGAAAATGGAGAGAACTTTCCCGCTGCTGAAAACACCTATAAAAGAAGGATTGGTCGAGGTCAAGGAGACAAACGACCTGCCAGATTGCTACCTAGTGGTAGATGATACAGTACTAGGAATTTTGCCGATAATCACGCGGCTGAGCAGCAACGCGCATAAAATCAGGATTACAAAGGAAGGATACGCTCCAATCGAAGATAATGTAGCGCCAGCACTCGGAAGACTCGTTACTAAGACCGTAACGATGCTAAAATCGGCATGATATAAAGATATCAAGATATAAAAACACATTACTTTTTTAGACAACGGAAAGCTTATATCGTATCAATGTTATATAGGTATCCAATGTCACGAAAGATAGACATTTCTAAAGACTGGCTTGAAAAGAAATATTTAGTGGGACGACTTTCACAAAACGAAATAGCGAAGCTAAAAGGATGCACACAAATGGCCATCCAACGAAGATTAGTAGAATATAATATAAAAAGAAGAACAATAAAAGAAGCAACTAAAGGATTAAAAAATTCCGAAGAACATAATAAAAAGATAGCAGAAGCAAAAAGGAATACGCATTTATCAGAAGAAACGAAAGAAAAATTGAGATTAGCAAACTTAAACAAAAAGGCATCAGAAAAAACAAAAGCAAAAATGTCCAAAACAAGAAAAGGACGAAGAATAATGACAGACGAGCATTATAAAATGTTAAGCAAGAAATTCTCGGGACCTGGTGGAAGTAACTGGAGAGGCGGATCATCATACCAAGGATATTGTCCTAAGTTCAATAGAGTTTTAAAAGAACAAATAAGAGATGAATTCGGAAGAGCTTGCTTTACTTGCGATAAAACAGAAGAAAAAAACGGACACAAACTAAGCGTGCATCATTGTGACTACAATAAAGGCCAAGGATGTGGAAAAAGATGGTCACTATTGCCGCTCTGCAGAAGATGTCACAACAAAAGCAGTATGAACAGACATTATTGGTTCAACATGTTATCGAATTTTTGGGCATTAGGACACATGAACGGGATAGAAGGTTGTTGTTTCTATCCCAACATGTGATTCTGGCAGAAAACGCTATCTAGCGTTTTAACTTTTGCCCAATACACCCTCTAAGGGCCTCGACGTGCTCTTTGCCCTTCAGGCCGGAAACGGTACCCTTGCAATCCCGAGCAGCTTGAGCGAATTGAGTCGCATATCCTTCAAGATGCTTAGGCACAACGCCAGGTGGGAATGCTCTCTTAGAGAAGTAATACGGATTTCTCCAGGGGCCTTTCTTCACAATCAATCCATTCAGGTCGCCAATTGTATGTGCAGCCATAGTAGTTTACCTCCAATGCAACTTCTCAGGAGGTAATATATAAACCAAGAAGAAAAAAAAATTATTTTTTATTCCAAGTTGTCTAAATACTCGACGACATACCTATCATCGTCAAGCCTGGAAACAATCGTTGTTCCACACTCAAGTTTGAAGACACCGCCCGGCGTGGTAATCAGGATTCGACCAGGACCTATAACAAAATCCCTGAGACTATAACAGAAGGTCGCCGGATTATAGTCTAACCAGACACCAAGCATTTTCTCAAGGCGATATCGAAACATGCTTGAATGCTGCCTGATATCTGATTTAGACGCATTTTTCCCATAGACATATCGAACGATGTCTGCTACTCGTGCCTTCTTTAGATCAATCATACACTTGAGCAGGCTCTGGTCAACGAGGTCCATCAGAAGCTCACCGTAAACTCAGGCATCATCCCACAGAACAACCAGCCAATGCCGTGGAACTCGATTAGATACTCAATTATATCCATCGATAGGGGGTTCCGTGCCGAATGTAAGAGTCCCTGGAACGGCACCTGGAGCAGTCTTTCGCAGTTCATAATACCTCGCCTTTGCTGCAGCAACGTCCTTAACCCAGCCACGAGTTTGCTTATGGCCAATGTAACTCCTGAGATCAAATACCTCAGCTTGATCCTTATTGCCATATTCACAGATCAGGAGGTTGTTAATCCGATCCATGACCAAACTGTCGCATGAGACTTTACGGCAAAACATGGTGCCAAAAGCAGCAACTAGCAAGTCACTTAACCAATGGCCAGGCATATTTTGGACATACACGGTGATCGCACGTTCATTCGAATTCATACTTATCCAGCACTCCCAAACCATTCAGAGTGTTCTTCAAGGGCCATAGCAATACCTTCCTCGACGCTGATCGGATTCTGTGAGCACATTTTAGTGCTGATGTAGAAACGAAGATTCCGAATAGCTTTATTGTCGGAGAGACGCAGCGCTGCAATAGCTTCCTCAAGCTCATCTGACTTGAGATTAGAACCGATACAGGCCCTTCTTTTATCTCCTGGCTTGGTAGGTTCTTCAGGCTGCTTAATGCCAGCAACTTGCTCATACAGATCTACGATTCGAACCAGGCCATCTTCAGCCTCCTTCGTCGCCTTAACGCAATCTTCCTCGCCGCCAGACGAACACATAATCGCGGCCGTTTGACAACGAAGGGCATTTGCGACAAAGAAAGCTTCACAGGTAGGGCAGTCGAGCTTTTCAAGCGATTGCATGAGGTAATCGGATGCCTGGGCAGGATCTTTCTGCAGCATCCCTTTGGCGTGCTTTGCGGTTGCAATTATAGCCACCGCCGAATCATAAACCTCTTTCGGGACATCAGAATCCGCACTTTGAGCCGGAGCATCCACATGATTATCAATAACCTGAGCCGTAACGACCGATCTGGTTTTAGGTCTTTTTTTGGTTGATTGGGTTCCATAACCCCACGCATCCAGATATTCCTGTGAGACGAAAATCCGACAGGTACAGCATTTTTCTTTATCAGGCTTTTGGGGATTATTACAATCGGTAACAGCGTCATCACAAGGGCAAACTCTATTGTCAGGATCACAAGGACACGCTCCGTTTTTTGCATTCACCCTCTCAACATGTGCGTCAAGAGGATTGGTAGGATGTAAAAACAACCCATTTTGCACGGCAAAATCTTGTAATTGTTCTTTCGTTATCACTGATGAGCCTCCACGATTTTAGTACGAAAACTGTTCTATACTAAAGGCAGCAAGTAGCAAAATGCGACTCACTGGCCGAGCGATTCTTGAGCATATTTTTTGTAGTGCTCAAGAAATGTCGGGTCAATAACTCTTTCATCGCCGGGGTGTTCGGCATTAAAGGCCAGGTCTTCTTCGACAATTTCAGTTATTGCCTGGCGGCTCATCACATTAAACAATCGTGGAGTAACGTTTAAACCAGCCGCTCCGGTACGCCGGATCGATTCCTTAAGGATATCTTTGGCGTTCTTGTAATTGTCACCATCAATGGCTTTAGCCCATTCTCCGCATTCTTGTCGAGCCTTGGGGTCCTCAATTGCATTGCAAGCATTTCTGGCCGCTGCAACGGCAATGTTGATTGGCTCCATTTCACATAGCTCACACTTTTCTTCAGTTTTTTCTTCTACAGGGGTTTCTTTAATTTCATCTGCCATACTAATTCACTTCCTCTTCATTTATTTAAACATATAGGATAATTTAGGTGGTGGCAATTGAGGCGGAACTATCCTAGCATGTGATATTCCAACAGCAGCGATCTTAAGAAGCAATCCATTTGGACTAAAATAAAACGGAACCTGGCCTGTTAAAAGCCTCTCAACCAGAGTCGGAACCGAGTTATGCTGACCTACCTCGTCAGATATGCCGTCCAGCTCGACGTGATAATAGAAGCACCAGCCAGCCTCAAGACTATTCTGAAGCAATATCGTTTTCTCAAGATTCAGGTCGTCGTGGAAATACTGCCTATGATTTGACTGCATGGTGGCCTGAGCTGAATCCATAGCCTCATGAATGACAGGATAAGTTCTACCAAACATGAGCACATCGACGATATAATGCAAAGGGTGCGCTGGCATAGTTATCTATTTCCGAGCACTTTCAAGTGTTGCTGCAATGCCTATGCGAACAAAGTAAGACGAGCAAGCATAAGGCGTGAGGGATTTAATTCGTTTCCGAGCATAAAGAATCTCTGCCGCTTTCTGAAAGTCTGAAAGGCTATCCTTGTCAATGGTTGTTATGACGCTCACCTTGTTCTTACCTCGTATAACAAGGTTCCAAACATTACGCTCGGTAGATCTAGGCATGGCGGATTTCACCCAAATTGATTACATCCTGAGTATAGACACGCGGCTTTTTGACCACATTGAATACAATAATCCAAAAGGATATATACTTTTTCATATAAATTCTATTATCATGGGACGCAAACCAATAGCAGATTCTGATGGAAGAAAAGCTAAGTCGGATGTCGTCCAGAAAGTGAATGATGCAGAAGACATCAACGACGCTTTTGAGGACGACGAAGACGAAGTAAAAAATCTCATGAAGAAGGAAATTGCCGACGACACGATAGCAACAGGACGCATAATGGCAAAGAGGCAAAGATTGGAGGCACAAATCGAGCTTGAGAAAACTCAGAGCGAGTTTAATAAATCAGCGCCAGTAGGGATGCAAATGGGATTAGAAATACCAAGACAATCTCCTTCATGGATGAAAGAGATGATCGAGCTTATACCGGAAGAAGAACGCGCCGACTTCATTGAGAGGAACGGAGATCAGATGTTCAAAGCCGCAATGGGTGGCGGCGGATTCCAAACCTCATCGATATACGAAGCTCTTATGGCCAGGAACAAAGAAAAAGGAAACGGAGATGGAGACAGCCTATCCGGCATAGCTGCTATCATGGCCGTGATGAGTGACAACTCAAGAGCGCAGAACGAACTCATGATGGAGATGTTCAAGCTAAACCAAGACAAAACAAGTCAAGGACCTACGACAAACGACATGGCCAAGATGATGGCAGGAGCTGTCGTTGAGGTCGGAAAAGTAGTTGTCGATGCCATAAAGCCCGTATTAGAAGCACAAAAACCAGCGCAGAATAACGATGCAGTCGAGCTTCTGAGGAAAGAGATTCAAGACCTCAAAATGTCATCGATGGAAGAAAAATACGTGAACCAGGTTGGCGCTCTGAGTCAAGAAGTTGAAGCTCTGAAGCAAAATGGAAATATGGCCAACAAAGCTCTGGACACAATAAGGTACCTACAGGACAACGGCGTAAACGTAACGACAGAAACACCGACTGAGATGCATGAGAAAAATAAATATGCACTGTCGATGAAAAAACTTGAGATGCTGGATGAGCACAAGAAACTGGAACTAACCGCACAGGCAGAAGAAGCAAAAGCAAGACAAGGATTGTTCATGACGTTGGGAAATCTGGTAGGAGTCGGAGCGACTGCGATAAAGATGGAATCAGCGATCAAGAACGGCAAAAACAAAGGAACTAAGAGACTGATGGAGCAATACGGATGAGCCAGGATGTTCTAATAGAGACGTTGAGCACCATCTATGTTCAATACAAGCCTCTCATGCCAACAACTGAAACCCTAACCGGATGGATAGAAGCCGGAAGGGGATTAGACGCACACGCAATCTCAAAGAAAATCCTAAAAAAAGAGGAAGTTCGAGCGCTAGTTCCAATTTTCAGAGATGCTGCAAATGGAATGGACAGCAAGGAGATAAGAGAAACCTTATTATCTTTTGCAGAGATAAATTATCCTAGCATCATAGAAATGCTCACAGAGAACGAAGAAGATGGGCAAAAGATGATGGATACTCTTAAAGTGATAACGGAGGTTCTTGTTAATGGCTCAGCATGAGGTATTGGACCAAGGAGACGTATGGCTTACGCCAATAAACAATAGAGTAACAAGCTTCGAGATTTATCCATTCCAGGGAGGAGCAACTGGCGCAATGGGAATAGACCCTGCCACAAACAAGCATTCGGTGGCATGGATAAAGTGGCCAAAGGCCATCTACGAAAAAGAAGACTTGGAAAATAGCGCAAGCATAACAAAAATCAAGGCAAGGTGCCCAGTATGTGATATGCTGGATGTCGTCAAAGGAACACCAGGTAAACCGGCCAAGGAGATGGTAACTGCAAAGAAGACTATCGAAACCCAAGACTACTCCATCATGGAAGACGAAGATCCATTCAAGACTGAATCCAGCAACAAAGTCGCAATAAGCGTGGGAGAACTAGTGCCACCTAAATACGTGGCATTTGGTGCAGACCTGATTAAAAAATCGGTTTGTACCAGACTCGGGGATATCATCGGAACTGTTTTCTTGGCTGCAGCTACTGACCTGGCAGCCGGCTATGCATCAGATCCTGGGCATAAAGCTGCCTGCAGAACAATGTCAAACGCAATGATTGACAACATAAATCTGTGCCCGGAGGACCAGGAAGAACTAAAGTTATACACCAAGAAGTTCATAGAAGCCTATAAGGAACAAGGCAGTCTAATGAATGCCGTGAAGAAGTCGATGTTCAAGTCTGCTGATGAGATCCTGGGAGACACCGGAGTCGAACTTGTGAGAACTACGACAAAGCGAACAGACACCAGAGTCCGAGTAGGCAAAATAGGTCCCGGACAACTGATAGATTAAAGAACATAGATGTAAAAGTATAGGCGAAGGTAAAGAAAATGCCAACACTTTTTGACGCGGTAAAATTGCTGTCTGAAGCTCCGTTGACAATAGAAAATCTGTCGGCAGCAAGGACTATCGTAGCAACGAACCGAATCCTGCCAGTAGACATAGATTTAGCAATACTGGCGATAAAGAATGGTAATATGGACAAAGCAAAGAACCATATTAATGGCCCTTCTGGAAGAGGAAGCGGCCTGGGCGCAATTAAAGACCTGCAGAAGATTTTGGAGGCGAAATAAGATATGGCAGACGACAAAGAGTGCCCTACCTGTGGAGTAGGGACGATCCCAACAGAAGAAGCTGGAGACGATTGGCTTAACTGCATAATATATACAGGCAAAGGCGCAAAGGACCCTGCTGGTATAGCAATGCCGGCTGGATGGCTGGTCACAGACTTAATCGACAAGGTATTCGTGTTCAGGAATAGGAAACTGGTCGAGATCCTGCCAGAGGATTTTGTCAAAGGAAAAGACAAGATAGTTACCGTAACCATGAACGAAGAAATAATCAAGATGCTTTATGACAACGACCCAAGGGCAATTACCATAATCGCGCCAGACGGAACGCAGCCGGAGGGACACAGCGACGGATTCACGAGACTTGAATGGTATGAGCAGTACGCCGGGAGAGACGGACTAAGGACTGCGGCAACAAGCAGAATGAAACTTGGCCTGCAGTCTCCAAGGAACATCGGGAAGATAGGTGGAGCATGAAAACACTTTTTTTTCTGGCCCTGGGGTTCGCAATGATGATGGTAGTAGCAGCGACACCTCTGGACATGTTAGAACAGGGTCCAGGTTGGGATCTTATTTCGTTATCTGGAACGAGTACTCATTCCGCCCAAAACATTTCAAAGACTAACGACCTGAACTGGTTTCCGGATTATAATTTCACCAACGGATACAAGATTTCAGAAACGGTTAATGCAGTCCAAGATGCAAATACGACAAACACTGACCTAAAGAAATGGGCTGATATCTGGATACCACTTACCAAAGACTACACGATGATTTAAAAAAGCACAAAAAATAAAATTCGAGGTGAAGTGATTTGACTCACACCTCGACCTTTTTGATCTCTTCTATTGCTCCACTGCCTCCCTCGATTGCATTGATCATCTTAAACATGCCGTCGCTCCAGCCTGCGAGCTGATAAGTGTGAGGGTACTTGTCTGGCATGGCACTGGAACCATAACCGACCAGGTTCACGAGATACAGCTTGCAGTTAGGAGCACGTCTGCGATATTCAGCAAACATCTTCTGGAACATGCCAGTCTCAATACCCCAGGACCAGAACTCTTCGTCGGTGAACATAATCACGCGGTCGTAATTATGTGGGTCATCCTGCAGGTACTGGACAACATAGCCTGCCTCAGTGCTGCCACCAAGGCGATGAGCCTCCCGAGCGAGTTCGTCAGCGAGTCCAAGCGGATCTGGTCTGGATGGAACATTGATATGAGCCAACTGGGTAGCGAACAGGACCAGATCGGACTTATCACAGAAGCCGCCAGCCAGGACACCAAGCAACACGGCAACCTGCATCCTATCAAGATCGCTCAGAGCAGAGATCTTTGTGCCACGCATAGAGCCAGACACGTCGCCAACGATGAGAGTCCTGCCAGCCAGGCGAGGGACGTTAGCTGAGGCGATAATCATGGCCTGAGACAATGAATCGAGCACGCGGTTAATTCCGAGTACTGATCGGCATTTCTGAAGCTCACGATGTGCAACCAGGAACCTGAACGGGAACAGCTTGGATTGCAGGATAGCCTTCTCGTCTGTTATGGCATTGCAAAGCGCCGTGACATCGGTATCAGTGAACTCATCCGACGTGATGATGTTTCGAAGGTTCTTGATCAGGGCCATGTAGTTATTAACCCGGCCACCCTTGAGGAAGATCTTATAGAACGTCTCCCTCCAGGTCATCTTGCCTGTAGAGCGCATGACCTCGTGAGTCTCAGCAGTCTTGAGGGTCCTATTCAGGACTCGCTTAAACAGCTCGTTTTGGATATGGTTCTTTGGCTTTGGATTGGTCAAGCAAACCAGATCCTTAAGCTTAACTACGCCATCCCTGTCGTATTTAGAGAGCTGGTATTCATCGAATCGGTCCGACTCGAAGATCTCGTTGATAGATCTCTTCAGGACCATAGGCAACTTCGACTCGCGTGGCTTAAACTCATTCCGCATGAACTGCAGGGCCACCATCTCAGTCATATCATCAACGCGACCGATAACGCGATTGATGTACGCAGAAGCTCTTGGGACCTGGCCTGGAGCAAGGTTAGCGTACTCAACTGCAAGTACCTGGGAAACACTCCGGAGGTACATTTTTTCACGAGTATAAACGGCGAGCTGCAGGAGGAATTTTGGGTCTATCTTAGCGACTTCTTCGATGGCAGTAAGCAGTGCCTTCTCGGACTCGTCAGGCTTTTCATAGAATTTCTTAGTGCCGTACATGCAAGTAAAGACCATTTGCATGAGCCTTGTGTAAGGATTAAGCGAAAATGCGAGATCGCCTTCCATATTTTGCACAGCATCGGCTCTTTCTGCAATGCGGCTTGTATGTGGCTTATTAAATGCGGCCATATAGTGTCTCCTACAGGCCCTGAGAATAAGTTGGTAGGAGTATTTGCGGATGGAGGTCTAATGCTTTGCCTTTCGCTCTACCAGACTGAGCTACATCCCGCGTGAGCGGGACGTTTGGACTCGAACCAAAGACCTAAAGGTCCGTATGGCGGTGAACTTCCACCCTACGCAGCCTACCAAATGTGATTAGGGAGTAGTGGACCGAGTAGCCCTGATGACGGTGATACCTGCTTTGAAACCCGGTCCAACACTTGAGTCCAAGCGAGTATAATCGCACGCAGTCTACACGGAAATGATATGTGGGATCATTGGAGTAACTGCGCACTACGCAACGCATGGACTGATATCGAATTCTCAGGAGTATGATCGGAGAGCGCTCTTATGCCCGGTATGTGCCGGGCTAGTTGCTTATGCAAGCGGTGAAGTGCTCTCCATCGCAGCCTGTAATCTGTGGTAATATCAATGTTGTATATATATCTTACGGATCAGTCTACCAAAACAGGCTTTCTAGGGTGCGAGCGAATGTACTCCTTGACTGCATCAAGCAAAACTGGTGCCATTTTGTCGTCATATTCTACACAGCGCATCTTGAATTCATGATAAATCTGAGACGATAAGTAGACTACAACTCGTCTAGGACGTTTGGGCATATACTACAAAATGTGTTTAGCAATATATCAGTTTAACGATATACACATAATACATTTATCAAGAATTAAATCATTTTATATCAGTGGAGGAATCGCAATACCTACATACTACAGAGGTCCACTGGACATGGTTTTCGGGTTCGACACGACCAATCTTGCGGTCGGGTCAAGCGCGAAGACTGGCGGTGATGCCGCCTATCTGTGGGAAGCGTTTGGGCAACGAAGTGCCCAGGCATTCACACTGGATAATGATTCCATCATGGAGATAGAGGGAATGGAATTCATCGGTCCATACTCCGGAACGTACAGACAAAAGATCAAGTATGCAAAACTGATCATAGACGGGAACGACGCAGCCCAGAAAGTCTTTGGATCTGAGCTGATGTTCCCGGCCAGGTTTGGCAACCAACCTAACCCAATGGAAGGTATGTACGAAGGATCAGTGTGCATGAACTTCGGTAAGGGCCTAATCGTTGGCGGCGACCCAACTAACGCTACCCCAAAGATAGGGCCTGGACAAACTCTCGAAGCTGAAGTAGCCATTCCATCGACTGCTCTCGGCGGAGAAGCACTGTCTCAGCCAATGAGGCTCAGGTTACACGTAATAATGGTAAAGGGTGCCTCAAAGGTAAACGAACTTCTGCGAAAGGCCGGGAGGATGGACACTGCAGGCAAGATCGATCAGAGCTTCACTATCGGCGATCTGGAAAACACCGAAGAAATGCCTGAGATGTCTATCACAAAATCTATTCCAGAAAGCAGGGCATTTACCCTGGCAGACTGGACGGCATTGTACGGAGGCAACGACGTAGCCAAGCCATTTGTCGAGAACTACATCAGGTTTGGCCAGAACAACAAGGATACTACCCCAGGTGAGTGGTTCCAGTTCACTCAAGAAGGCCTGAACGTCAACGACGCAAACCAGGTCTTGAAGTGGACGTTGGATCAGTACTCGGCGTTGAAGGTATCGCATATCGGTGTTTTGTCTCACGACAACGCAAAATACCTGAGACTAGAAAAGTCCGGCCAGGCGTACATGCCTACATACCGCATTGATCCAAACATGAACATGCTTCCAATGCCACAAGGCATATACACCACAGACGAAAGGATGTACGGCCCTGCCAAGCTCGGAAGAAGCTACTGGATTTGGAACACAAGCGGCCAAATCACCGTGAAAGACAACAACACTGCAATTCCAGCATGGGCAACAAAACCAACCAGAGGTGTCCAAGTCGGCATCTGGGGCAAAATGTTCTCATTGGAAAGGAGTGCATAAATATGGCATACGCTGAATGGTATGTTCCTACAACTGCCAGCACAACGAGCGTCACCATCAACGGTGTAGCTGGTTATTGGAAAGAAATGCCAAAGGAATTCCCACCAATCGCGATGCTGGACTACTACGGCTCGACCACGCCAACATTCCCAGATGGGGCAATTGCCTACCAGACAATTATGTCAACAACAGCATTCACAGGCGGGGCACCTGTCACCATGAGAATAGAGTCCTTCATCAAGGGGACCAGATGGTTCAGATTGGACCAACAGTACCCTGGCGCTTGGTCAGTTGACAACGCGGCTTATAAGCTGATGTTGAAGTACAGGTCAGTAAACGAAATGGGCCAAGGCGACGTGGCGAACTAAACCATCGCCACACATTTTTATTTAATTGTTTAAGCAACGATTTTACAAAACCACATAGGTTCAACGCATCATTATATATTTTAACGAAATTGAAAATGATAAAAAGTGATTAAGTCTGATTTACCAATCCATCGCGATAGGTTCGCGCTTAGGTATTCCACGTTCGGTTTTTTGCTTCTTAGCCCAAGATGGAATTTTGGTGAATTCTGATAGTACTCTCTGAGAATGGAGCGGTGCGTCGCGCATGTACTCTTTTCGAGTGCGGTAAGCAAAAAACTTGCCGTTATGCTTTACTATATACATATTTTTATATGATCTGAGTTTTTTCGTTTAAACTCCTCCAGCCAGGAACAAACTTCGAGCAGCTACGGCATGAGCACCATAATGGAATGCGACTGGGATGTCATCGACACAAGAAGCACCGCCATTGATAATGACCGGCACGGTCGTCTCCTGCACAACATCGCACAGAGATTCAAGATCATAGCCATTTCCCATACCATCATGGTCTATGGAGGTAAGCAAGATGTTGCCTACGCCAGCAGCAGCAAGATCCTTAACAAGATCTTTGGCATTAACGCGAGATGGATGGTTGGCCGTGCCAGAACGAATACGACTATTAAGTATATTATTATATCGCTTAACATCAACACCTGCAATAACGGAATTGCGACCGAATTCATCAACGGCCATCCGAATATTAGATGGTGTAGACGCGGTATTAATGACGACGCCAGATGCACCATAGGACAAGCACGAGTCGATGTCTTGATAACTAGAAACACCTCCACCAACTACGAACTCAAAACCAAATTCAAGAGAAAACTTTGATATCATATCAGTATCTACAAGCCTATTTTCCTGAGAAGCACGAATATCCAGGACCATGATGCCATCAATACTTTCATCATATAACGTCTGAAAGACCTTACCAATATTTCCAACTAGCTTAGGGTCCTTAAATTGACTGGTAGTGACGACTTGATCTTTTATAACAGTGACAATAAAAAAAATGTCCTGAGGCATAGATCACTTACCTCTCCTAAGTGCCCAGTTAAAGAAATACTTCCAGCGCTGTGCAACTACTTCGGGTCCATTGTGATGGATGACCCAATCACGATAAGACGAATTTACGTCATCGTCAACGGGTTCAGTGAAATATGCCAACCGAGCACGATAAACCGCGTATTTAAGTACCTCAATAAGTCCTTCTTCGAGAGATCTATTTGTCATGGCTGGATGGAACGACTGGATCGGTAGATCAGGATTTACCATGTAGCACCAGGGATCTACCTGTGAAACAACCTCATGACCAAGATACAAACCTTCCATGCAATTGAGGCCCGGAATAGGAATGTGGATTGAATCAAGAGTGATGTGAGCCGCTGCTTTACGTACAATTGCTTCATTCCAGGGAATACCTCGAATAACATCAAGCTTAACATCTAATCCTTCAGCAATCAGTCTATCGACCGCATTCTCGAACAACATCCGGCCACGATTATCAGCGACCGTCGCATGACATATAGTGAGCTGATCTGCGCGTTTGACATCGTGGTTATCAAGAAGCAGATCAATAGTCTCGGTATCAACGATAAGGTGATCGAGGGGCGTGCTAATTACGTAAGGTACCTGAGTAACCTCCATCGGAGGGACACAGGCAACTACGCCACTGTGGATTTGGTTATACAACACCTCTGGCATTTTGGACCTAAACGGCGTGCCAAGGGCCATGAGGCAACTATTCAATGGCGTGCAAATATCATAGACGGATTTTAGTTCAGGTGCCATGCCGGGCAGATCTGAGACAACAATGTGGTCACAGGTCTTAGCAAATTCCAGGACCTCATCGAGCTGAACATTCTTTCCAAGCACCCAGTCATTGTCATAATCCAGCCAGGTAGGGGTTGTAATGACGCTATGGGCATCATAACCCTGATGATCTCGTAGTGCCTTAGCAGTTAAATAAAGCTGGCTGGCTGGGTCGTAACTACCTAAGCAAAGTATCCTCATCTTAACATCAACTCCTCTCCACGACAGTTTTTATACCATTCAACATAGTTCTTAAGACCGACATCAATTGACACCTCTGGTTTCCAATGCAAATATTTCTGAGCCTTGCTAAAATCTGCGATAAGACGCGAAACTTCACCAGGACGAGCAGAAACATGAACTGGGGAAAGATCTGCGTGAGCAAATGACATGATCTTAACAGCAAGATCATTAATGGTAATATCAATACCTGTGCCAAAATTAACAGGACCAAAATCAGAACGACCCCATTTAAACATGTGATCATAAGCACGCACAGCATCAAAAACGCTTAAGTAATCACGTGATTGTGAGCCATCGCCATAGATTATAGGAGGCTGGCCAGACAAGACCCTCTTAGTAAAAATAGATATGACACCACCATAGCCAGTATCCTTTTGATTAGGACCATATAAGTTAAAACAGCGTGTAACACACACATTTAAACCATATGATTTAACATATGCAAAACACATCCTATCGGCAGCAATCTTAGACGCGCCATAAGGATGAACTGCGTCGAGTGGATGATTTTCATCAATAGGAACGTACTGAGCTGGGCCATAAACTTCGCTGGAAGATGCAGGTATTATCTTCTCAACATCATGCATACGAGCCGATTCTAGGACATTTAATGTACCAAGAACATTAGTAGTCCAAGTCTCTTCAGGTTCGACGAGGGAGCGATCTACATGGATCTGAGCGGCCAAATGGAATACTACATCAACTCCTGGCATGAGAGTATTGAGAAGAGACTTGTCGCGAATATCTCCCTTGATCAACTTGAACTTTGGATTACTAATGAGATGACGCACATTAGTTAAATTGCCATTACTAAAATTATCAAGAGCAACTACAGTATGACCATCAGAGACATATTTATCACATAAATGACTACCGAGAAAACCAACCGCACCAGTTATCAAAACCTTCATTTCAATACCTCGATAACGTATTCAACTTCTTCCTCAGTAAGCGCAGGATGTGGATGGATGCACAAGATCCTGTCGGAGATTTCATCAGTAACCGGCAAAGGATGTGGAGAGAGTGATGGGAAATACACTTTGCTATCAATACCAGCATCCTTGAGGTCTTGCATCAACTTGCCACGATGGACCCGAGAGAGCATAGGGAACATTTGATAAACATGTCTCCTAAAAACAGAAACCTCCGGAACGACAACTTTGTTACTATCTCGCAGACCCTTGCACCACAAATCAGCAATACGTCGCCTTGTACGAATGATCTTCTCAACACGATCAAGCTGAGACAAGCCAAGAGCTGCATTCATCGAGGGCATTCTCCAGTTATAACCTAAATAACATGGGCAGCCATGAGATCGAAGGCTAAGAAGTTGCTCGTAAACGGAATAACTGTCTGTAGTAACCGCACCGCCTTCACCTGTGGTAATTATCTTGCTCTGGCAGAAACTATGCGCCGCAGCAATGCCAAATGATCCAACTTTCTTATCATCAATCCTAGCTCCAAATGCTTCAGAGCAGTCTTCAATAAGATACACACCTGCTTTCTTAGCTACATCTACAAGCGTCTCGATATCACATGGACCTCCTGCATAATGGACGGCAATGATCCCTCTGGTATTCTGATTAATTTTGGCCTGAACATCAACAGGATCAAGGCCAAATGAATCTCGCTCAATGTCAGCAAAAACAGGACGAGAATCGACAAACAGTGGAGCATTTACTGTGGCGGCAAATGTAAACGCGGGAACTATGACATTATGATCCTCACAAAAATTAAGAGCTATCATAATCGCATGAAGTGCAGACGTGCCAGAGTTAAAAACCACTGCATACTTAGTGCCAATGTATGCGGCTATTCGCTGCTCAAACTCTTCAATCTCGGGTCCCTGTGCCCAGGACTC
>Ga0172380_10002510_pt1 | contig 27897 bp, 31 predicted proteins | sample Leawe162metaG_FD_119747 | JGI IMG/M metagenome (GOLD analysis project Ga0172380, IMG submission 119747) | Leachate microbial communities from a municipal landfill in Southern Ontario, Canada - Leachate well 162 metaG | ecosystem: Engineered > Solid waste > Landfill > Unclassified | place... | reverse complement strand
TTTGGCTTCATAATTTGCAGGGTTCCCTCCTGTTATACCCATAATCCTTGCAAATTATTTGCCCCGTGTCAATATATATTTCTTTGCGCCGCAATTGCTTATCTGATTATTCAGCACCGACTAGAGCATTATGGAGCCGCCGGCGGCCAGCGTTTTCCTTACCCAGGCCGGGTCGGTCTGCGTAATCAGTGCTCCGGCGGCGAGCGCATGCCAGGCCGCCACGCCGGCGGCCTCGCCGGTCTGGTTCAGGTTCACCATCACCCTCACGGCGCCGAAAGCCTCGCGGTCGGCGTCGAGCATGCGGCCCGCAGCGATGACGTTTTTGGAATTAATTGGAATCAGGGATCGCAGCGGGACCTGGTAATATTTAGGGCAATCCGCCGCCTGCCTGCGCCAGCGTCCGGGCACGGATTTCATGCCGGGACGGCTGTAGCGCCGGGTTCCATCCAGGTATTTGAACGTGATTCCCGGGTCATCCTGGCGGTGAATATCGACGGGATAGGTGCCATTGGCAATCGCATCGTTGATTTTTTTACCGTAAAGCAGATTTTTGCCGGATATCCGGCACAGTCCCCTGATGTGCCTGCTTTCACGGATGCCGATTTGCGAGGGAAGGGCGTGCAGCGCGATGCTTTTGCCTTTCACGTATTTTCGCCAGATGTCCATGATCGCCCTGACCTGGCGCCGGCCCTCGATCTCGCAATGGGTCAGCTGGGCGGCCTCCGCCGGATTTTTAACGGCGACGCGCGTTCCCGAAAGCATGAAGACGTCGTCCTCAGGCGGGATGGGCGCGCCCCAGATGAAGCACTCGGGCAGGCCGAATTTCCGGGCGTGTTTCATGATCAGCCTTGCGGGGTCAATCTTCCTGTCCCAGCCGGTCAACCTCGCGCAGGCGGTCGGGGGCTGGACATGGGCCGGGGTGTAAGTCGGCAGGCCCGCGCGGAAGCACAGGTCGGCGTCGCCGGTGGCGTCAATGAACATTCCGGCCTTTATCGCGCGGCGGCCGGATTTGTCCTGGATGATGATGGCCCGGACGCGCCCGTTTTCAGCGACCGCCTCCGAGAAAAAGGCGTGCAGGTATGGCGTGATTTTGGCCTCGCCGACCAGTTCGTCCAGCTCGATGGTCAATTCTTCAGAGTTAAGCCTGATGCCGTATATCTTTGAATTCCTGAACGGGCTGATGGCGCTTCTTTTTGCCAGCCTTTCCATTATTTCAACCGTCAGTCCGCCGATGATCTGTTCCTTGAAATCCGTGTCATAAATGCTGTGCCACATATGGACCAGGCCGCTGGTGGCTACCCCGCCGAAGCGGTTGAGCTTTTCCACGATGACAACCTTTGCGCCGAGCCTGGCGGCGCGGACTGCGGCGAACACACCGGTGCAGCTTCCCCCCACGACGCAGATATCCGTTTCTTCAATCACGGGCACTTTTTGAGACGGGATAATAACGTATTTCATAAGTCTATTCCTAAGTTCAGTTTCTTTGTAATTCGAACAAACTGCTAATTCAAGAATAAACGATATTTTCGGTTGAAGCTGGGAAAGGCAATTTTTTAAGCTAAAAAACACTCCGGAAAATAATCAGGTTTAATTGTTTACAATAATATACAATTATGTATATTAATAGATATGAGATACGAACAGCTTTTATCCGCTGTCAGAAAGATGCCTTACTTTGACTTGCCGGCGGTGGTACAACTGTCCGGGGATGCAAGACAAACCTTGCGCATGCAGTTGTCCCGCCTGATCAAAAAAGGCAAGATTAAATCCTTGCGGCGCGGAATGTATTCGCTGGCTGAGCCGTACCGGAAGGTGAGCCCGAGCCCGGCCATGCTGGCAAACCGGATTTACACGCCGTCGTATCTGAGCTTTCATTGGGCGCTGGGATACTATGGACTGATTCCGGAGAAGGTTGTTTTATTCACAAGCGCCACTCCGCGCGCTCCGCGATTGTTTGAAAATGAGTTCGGAAACTTTCAGTACAAGCACATTAAACCGGATTGCTTTGCCGGTTATCAGGCCGTTGATGTTGACGGCCAAAAGGTTCTGGTCGCCCTTCCCGAGAAAGCCCTGCTGGATTTCTGGCACATTGAAGACGGTGAATGGACGGCAGAACGCATGGCCGCCATGAGATTTCAAAACTTAGAATTGGTGTCGCTTAAAAAATTGAACAAATATGCCGGGATGTTCCAATCTCCGCGACTTGTCCGGGCTGTCAAAAATTGGCGGGTGTATGCAAAGGCGGCAATGGAGGGGGTGAAGGAACTGTGAAAGAAGAAGCTGTCAGCCTCGCAAAAAATATTGCGGATCCCGGCCAGCGCATGAACGTGCTGCGGGAATACCTGCAGTCGCTTGTATTGCGCTCGCTCCACGAGAGCGAAGCATTCCAGCGCATTGCCTTTGTCGGCGGCACGGCCTTAAGGTTTATATATGGCCTGCAAAGGTTTTCGGAGGATTTGGATTTCTCGCTCAATTCCAGCGCGGGCTATGACCTTGAGAAATGGATGCGCAAGACTAAAAGAGACCTTCAGCTTGCCGGCCTTGACGCTGCGGTTGCCGTGAATGACCGCAAGACGGTGCATTCGGTTTGGATCAAGATCGGGGAAGTGCTGAAAGAGGTTGGGCTAACCGCGATGGCCCAGCAAAAGCTGTCCATCAAGCTGGAGATTGACACGCGTCCCCCGGATGGTGCACAGACCCGGAATCAAGTTATTGAACGCCACAGGATGTTTGTGGTCAGGTGCTATGATCTGCCATCGCTCATGGCCGGCAAACTGCACGCCTTGATTACGCGCAAGTATTCCAAGGGCAGGGACTGGTATGATTTTATCTGGTATCGGGCTCAAAGACCGCAACCTCAGCCTAATCTCATATTGTTGCAGAACGCGCTGGATCAGACGCAGGGCGGGGGAGTTTTTGAAAGCGGCAAATGGGAAGATTATGTGCGCGGCAAGATCGCCACCCTGGATATCGGCGAGATCAGGGAAGACGTGCAGCCTTTCCTGGAGCGGCAGGAAGACGCGGCGCTGATCACGCGGGAGAACCTGGAATCGCTCGTGCGGCCTGCCGGTTGACGTGGATCACCTTGGCCGGCGGAAAGCCGTTGAAGGGAGTCGAGGAGGCGATGCTGTAGGCGCCGATGTTCTCGCTGTAGAGCAGGTCGCCGCGCTCAAGGTCCGGGGGAAGCTGCTCGGACATAGAGATCACGTCCAGCGCGTCGCAGGTAGGCCCGAAGACGGTGCAGATCTGCGTCTTGCCCTTCTTGAAAGACTTGAGGTGATACTGGCAGTGGTCGAAGAGTATGCCGGAAAAAGTCTGGTAAACCCCGTCATCAACGTAGTAGCAGAGCTTGTTGTCCCGCACGGCCTTGCCGATGATCTTGGTGACGGCCGTCCCGGCCGTGGCCACCATGAAACGGCCCGGCTCGGCGAGTATCTGGATATCCTTCGGGAAGAGGCGGTCTATTTCGGAATTGATCTTGCGGGCAAGGTCGCGGAACGGCTTCACTGACTTGTCGTAGGGCGCCGGGAATCCGCCGCCGATATCAAGCAGGAACATCTTGGTGTAGCCGCGGTCTTTTGCCTCCTTGAAGACGTCGGAGGCGAGGTTGATGGCCTGGACGTAGTTGTCGAAGTTGGTGGTCTGGCTGCCGACATGGAAGCTCAGGCCTTCCACTACCAGCCCGGCGCGGTCTGCCTCCAGGATGAGGTTCACCGCCTCCCCGGCGGCGGCGCCGAACTTGGAGGAGAGCTCAACGATCGCGCCGGTGTTCGAGACCTTGAGGCGCAGGACGAGCCCGGAGTGGGGGGCGTACTGCTTTATTTTCCTGATTTCCTCGGCGTTGTCGAAGGTGACGAGCGCCTTGTACGGGTCCAGCGCCTGCAGGGTTTCGTTGGCCTTGATGGGGTTGGCGTAGATAATCTTGTCCCAGATCCAGTCCTGGCGCTGCCTGGCCGGCATGTCCTTTATGAATTCGTGCACGACCAGAAACTCCGGCATGGAGGCAACGTCGAAGCTGGCCCCGGCCTCGAAAAGGGTTTTCACGATCGCCGGGTCGGGATTTGCCTTGACCGCATAGTAGGCCTGGACGCGCGGCAGGTATTTTTTGAACATGGCGTAATTGCGCCGCAGCTTTTCGTGGTCCATCACGAAGAGCGGAGTGCCATGCTTCCTCGCAAGCTCCTGAAGGCTTTTTAAAGTGACCATAAACCTTTTCGCAAAAGAAACAGGAAATTTCAAATCCGAAACAAGTCCGGCATTAAAGACTCAACGTCTTTTGACTGCTTTGTTTCGAATTCAGTATTTCTACCTACGGGCTTTCAGTATGGCGCCCCCTACGGGAGTCGAACCCATCTTTCCAGGATGAGAACCTGATGTCCTGTCCGATAGACGAAGGGGGCGTATCAGACCGATTCCATCAAAGACCTTTAGCATAGAAACGGGATCGTGGTTGTCCAGCAAAAATATTGTTTTTTTGCCGGGCGGCGCGGAACGGGATTACTGGCGGAGGCGGTCGGCCAGATGGGTCCATTGCTCCGGCGCGAGCGCCCCCGGCCGGACCCGCGGGTCCAGACCGAGCTCCGCGAAAATGCCATGCAGTTCCGGCGCGGGCCTGCCGAGCCCCTCCGGGGCGTCGGAAAGTATTTTCTGCATCTGCTTCCGCCTCTGCCCGAAGGCGTATTTAGTCAGGGCGAAAAAGAATTTACGGTCGGCCGGGCCTTGGGCCGGCTGCGGCCGCTTTTTCATGGCCACAATGGCCGACTGCACCTCCGGCCGGGGAAAAAAGCAGGTTGGGCTGATAAGCCGGCATATTTCGGTCTCATAACTCAGCCGGCTCCAGATGCTGAGGAGCCCGTAATCCGGGGTGTCCGGCTCCGCAGCCAGCCGGTTGGCCACTTCGGCCTGGAGCGTGACAACGATCATATCCGGCCGGACGTCGCCCTTGAACACGTTAACCAGCACAGCTGACCCGACCGAGTAGGGCAGGTTGGCGACCAGCTTGTTGACGCCCGCTGCCCAGAATGTTCCAAGGTCGCACCGCATGGCATCGGCGATATGCAATTCAACGTTTGCCATCGTCTGAAACCGGCGGTGCAGAAAACCGGAAAGCCGGGAATCTTTTTCAATTGCGATCACCCGCTGCGCTGACTTGGCCAGGGCCTCCGTGAGCGTTCCCAGGCCGCTGCCGATTTCCAGGACTTGGTCGCCGGGCGAGAGTTCCGCCGCTTTCAGGATTATACCGAGGATGTTGGCGTCGATAAGGAAATTCTGCCCGAGCGCCCTGGAAGGCTGGAGGCCCAGGTGGTCAAGCGCCCGGCGGACATCCGCCGGGCTTGTCAGGTTGAGGTTGCTGATAAATTTGTCATCCATGTTGCCTGCCGGGGAATGAATCATCCTTGCCACGGGTTAGGGCGTCCGGCCAGCCGGATGGCAAGCCCGATGGCTTCGATCATGCTAGAGGGGGAAGCGATTCCCCTGCCGGCAATGTCGAAGGCCGTGCCGTGGTCCGGCGAAGTGCGCACGAATGGCAGGCCCAGAGTCAGGTTCACACCGCTTTCGAAAGCGATCATTTTGAGCGGCCCGAGGCCCTGGTCGTGATACATGGCCACCACTGCGCCAAACCGGCCGTGCATGGCCTGGTGGAAAATTACGTCGGCCGGAACCGGACCCGAAACCTTGAGGCCCTTCCGGCGTAAAGATTCGATGGCCGGCGCGATGATGGTTTTTTCTTCCTTTCCCAGCACGCCGCCGTCGCCGGCGTGCGGGTTGAGGGCGCATACCCCGATGATTTTCCCGGGCGCCTGCAGCCAATGGAGCCCGAGGCCGGTCATTTCAACCGTTTCCGTGACTGCGCGGCGCGTGATGGATTTGGCCACGCTGGAGAGCGGCAGGTGCCTGGTTACGAGCACGACCCTCAGCTTACCGCCGATCAGCATCATGGCGACCCGGGGGGCGCCGGAAAGGTGGGCCAGGTATTCGGTGTGCCCGGGGAAGGCATAGCCCGCGGCCTGGATGCTGCTCTTGCAGATGGGGCCGGTCACGAGGCCGTTGTAACCCTGTTTCAGGCAGAGCGAGACGGCGGCGCGGATGAAATTTATGGCCATGTGGCCGCACAGCTTGCCGGTCCGGCCCGGGTGCCAGTCGGCGATATCGTGCTGGGCGCAATACGCGCTCGGTTCCCAGGTGCAAACCTGCGGCAGGTTGCCGCGGCTGATGGCCGCGCATTCCGGCGGCGGGGCCATGTTTATCATGGCCGCGCAGCGCATCCAGACTTCCCGGCACCCGACGAGGACAAAATGCACGTTCCGCGGCCATTTCCGGCCGCAGGCGGCTTTCAGGGCTATTTCCGGCCCGATGCCGGCCGGGTCGCCCATGGTGATGGTCAGTTTGAAAGTTGCAGGCATGATGTTTCAACTTGAGTGTTTCGTTTCCATATATTACTTTTTCCCTTAAATATGGCAAGGAACAACAAACAATGACCTCGCCCGCCGCGGATAAAATCGAAATTGTAGAGGGTGACATCACCGCGCAGGCAACGGATGCGGTGGTGAACGCGGCCAACACTTCGCTCCTCGGCGGGGGCGGGGTGGATGGCGCCATCCATCAGGCCGCCGGCCCGGAATTGCTGGAGGAATGCCGGGCCCTGCACGGGTGCCCCACGGGCGAGGCCAGGATCACCAGGGGCTACCGGCTGCCGGCGCGCTGGGTGATCCACACGGTCGGGCCGGTCTGGTCCGGCGGCGGAAAGGGCGAGGATGCGCTGCTGGAGAGCTGCTACCGGAGCTGTTTTGCGCTTGCTATTTCCAGGCAAATAATGACAATTGCCTTTCCATCAATCAGCACCGGGGCTTACAGGTTTCCGGTTGAGCGCGCGGCTGGAATAGCCCTGCGCGCGACCGTGGAGGCTGTAAGCAATTATTCCGGTTTACACAGGGTTGTGTTTGTATGTTTCAGCCGGCATGTATACGAGTGTTATCGGCATGCGTTGGCCGCTGAAATGACCCGCCCCGCGGGGGCGTCTTGCAGGGTTAAAGAATGAGCGATAACAGCAGGAAAAAATCCTCCGGAAAATCCGGCGGATCGGGAGGATCGGCCATGAGCAAAAAACTGATAATCGCCCTGGCGCTTTTCGCGCTGGTAGTGGTAATTCTTATTTTCTCGGGCAAAAGCCCCAAGGTCAGCATTGATCTCCTGCTTGTCACGGTCAGCGTATACAAGTCGCTGGCTTTCCTCGGATTTACGCTCGCCGGTGTCGTGATCGGCGTCCTGCTCAAATAACTTGTTAATGTTTTCCGCTGAATTGCCCCCGCGCGGCTTGCCGCCGCGCGCCTTTCAGGGCGGATTGTTCCTGCGGGCGGGGCAAAAAAAGCAGGCGCGACGGGGGCTGATGAACTTGAAATGAACGAGACAATCGACAACGCAACGGTCCAGCTGCTGGATGAGCTGGCCAAGGTACTGCCCGCGCGCGGGCAGGTCCTGATCATACCGCACGACTATCCCGACCCGGACGCGCTGGCTTCCTCGGCCGCCATCCAGCTGCTGCTGGCCAAGCGCCACAAGCTGCGCGGCAAAATCGTGTTCAGCGGGATAGTGTCGCGCGCGGAAAACCAGGAAATCCTGCGCCATTTCAAATACGCCCTCATGCCGCTCCAGCAGTGCCCGGCCGGGGGTCAGAAATGCCCGGCGATCTTCGTGGACACCGCCCCTTGGCGCGGAAACGTGACCGTGCCGCCCTTTGCCAGGCCCGTGGCCGTCTTCGACCACCACCATGGCCGGCCCAGGGCCCAGGACGGCGTGCTCATTGACATCAACCCTGACTACGGCGCCACCAGCACCCGCGCCTGGGAATGTCTGCAGGCGGCCGGCATCCAGATGCCGAAATGGCTGGCAGCCATCATGGCTTACGCCATTACAACGGAAACATTCGACTTCACCCGCCATGCCACCGAGCGCGACATCAAGGCTTATACCCTGCTGCTGGGCCGGTGCAACATGAAGATTCTCGGGCAGATTAAAAACGCGCCTCTGCCGCGCGCCTACTACGGCTACCTGGCCGAGGCCGTGACCAACGCCCAGACTTACGGCCGCGTGGCCTGGACCCACCTGGCTGCCATCACCCAGCCTGAAATAGTCGCGGAAACGGCGGACTTGCTCCTGCGCATGGAGCGGATCATGTGGGCCTTCTGCACAGGTTTCACGGAGGACCGCCTTGTTATTTCCATCCGCGCCGAGGCTAACAACCTGCACTGCGGCAAGCTGCTGCGCGCGCTTATCGGCCGGCAGGAAGGCTCGGCCGGCGGCCACGAGCAGGCGGCGGCCGGGTACATAGACGTTTCAAAGCTCACCGCCACCGAGCGCGTACAGCGGCGCGACGCCCTGGAAGCGAAGCTGCTGGAAAAGCTGGAAGGCCGCCTGAGCGATACCGCCCGCCCGCTGCTCTCTAACGGGCTCTGAGGGAGCCGCTCATTTTTTCACACGGGCCAGGATGAATTCCAGCGACTCCTGGATGTGCTCGTCCCAGTAAGCCCAGTTGTGGTTCCCGGGATATTCCCTGTATTCGTGCTTGAACCCGATTTTTTTGAGACGGGCATGGAATTGCCGGTTTTCTTTAAGCAGGCCGTCGCTGCGCCCGCAGTCCATCCGCAGCGCAGGCCTGTTCCGGGCTTTGGCAACCTTTTGCGCCAGGAGGTAGAGGTCATATCTTCCGTCCCTCGGCAGGGTGTCGGCGATGATGTTGATGCGCTCCATGCCCGGGTCGGACGAATGCGAGAAATTGATGGCGCTCGAATGGGCGCAGGCCGCCGAAAACATGTCCGGGTGTTTCATTGCCAGCATCAGCGTCCCGTAGCCGCCCATGCTCAGGCCCGCGATGGCCCGGGCGTCCCGGCGGGGAATGGTGTGGAATGTTTCATCGATAAATCCGATCACGTCCTTTATTATATGGTCTTCGTAGGCCGCCCCGGCCGGGCGCGGATCGTTGCAGTAAAAGCTGCGGGCGCCGTCCGGCATGACCACGATCAGGCCCTTGCCTTCAACGTAGCGCTCGATGCTGGTGCGCCGCTGCCAGATCGTGTAATCGTCGCTCAGGCCGTGCAGCAGGTAGAGCGCCGGGAACGGTCCCTTTCCCGGCGGCAGTATCGCGTACATGGCGGCTTGTTTTCCGAGCGAAGCCGCAGGGAAGTGAATTTTCAAGAGAGCCATTTGTGTTTCCTTTCTTTTTATTTATTTGTTTCACCCGCCGTCCGGCAGGGCCATGTCCGTCAGCTCGAAATCGATGATGATGTCCTTGTAAAACCCACCCATGCCGGCCGGCAGTTCCGGCAGGCGGGTTACCGCCTCGAGCGCGCGCGCGACGGAGTCGTCCATCTGGGTGTTGCCGGAGGAGCTGATGATTTTTTTGGATGTGATCCGGCCGTCGCGCTGGACGCGTATTTCCACCGTAACAATCATGCCTTTCCGGCCCGTGAGCGAGCTGGGCTGCTGCCAGGCCTCGTACATCGCGGCCCGGATCTGGTTGTAATACGAGGCGAAGGGGCTGTAAACACCGCCGCCGCCTGAGCCGGGCCCGGCGCCGGGGCCGGGCGCGGATGAAACCGTACCGGGCAGTCCCGCCGAAAGCAATTTTTTAAGCTCGCTTTCGGAGAGCGCTTTTCTGGTGGAAGGGGCCGGTTTTTTTACCAGCTTTTTCTTGTCGCTTCCCGCGGCCTTTGTTTTTTTTACGAGCTCGGGGAAGGAGTCATCTGGCTTCTTGTCCGCCGCCGCAGCCGAGGCGGCGGCCCCGCCCCCCCTCGGCGCTCCGCCGCCGCCCATCTGGACGTCGAGGAAAGGCGAAATGTTGCGGGTGTCAACCCGGTGGCAGGAGATGAAGGAGCGGACGATCAGCACGAGCAGCAGCGCCGCGTGGACCGCGATGCTGATGTAGGCCTTGCGTTTTAGTTCACTGTTCATGCCGCCTGCCGATCAAGGTTTCCGGGGCAATGCCGGGCGTGGTGGACGGGGAAGGGCGGCCCCGGAATGCGGGGGCCGGCGGGGGCGCCTATGGCCCTTTTTTTGGTCCCTTTTCATGTTTGACGTTGATGCCCAGCTTGGAAACGCCGGCGCGCTTCACGGCATCCATGACCGTCACCACGTGCTGGAATTTGACGTCCTGGTCGGCCTCGATCATGACCGGCTGGTTCTGGGGATCCGGCAGGCGCGATTTAAGGCGGCCCTCGAGGGCGTCCTTGGTAACCTTCTGGCCGTCGATGTAAATGATGCCGGCGAGGTCGATCTGGATCTGGAGGACCTGCTCCGGCTTCGGCACGGGCTGCTTCAGCTGGGCCTTGGGCAGGTTGATCTTGATCTGGGACTTGATCAGGAAGGGGGTCATGACCATGAAAATGATCAGGAGCACCAGGGCCACGTCGATGAGCGGGATCATGTTGATATCCGCCATGATCCTGTATTTGCCGTTGCGCGATGTGACGTTCATTGGGCGTTACCCGTGTTTCCCATCTGCTCGATGACCTCATAGGCCGCCAGGTCAATCTCCTGGGTCATGCGCTGGATCGTGTTGACGCAGTAGTTGTAGAACATGACCGCCGGGATGGCCACTATCAGGCCGAAGGCGGTGGCGATGAGCGCTTCCGCAATGCCGGCGGAGACTATCTCCGGGCCGGCGCCCGCGTTGATGGCGATATCCTGGAAAGCCTTGATGATGCCAAGCACCGTGCCCAGCAGCCCCACAAAGGGCGCGGTGGCGCCGATCGTGCCCAGGATCGGCACGTAGGCCTCCATGCGGTTGATCTCGGCCTGGAGGGCATACTGCCCGGCGCGCTCCTTCTCCTCGCGCCCGCCGCCGCGGATGATAACCGCGGCCATAACCCGCGCCGCCGGCTTGGAAAAGCGCTGGCAGTATTCCAGCGCCGCGGCCGCGCCCTGCGCCCTCAGGATCTTGACCAGGTTTCCGGCCAGCCCCATGGCGTTCAGGCGGGAGCGCCGCAGCATTGTGAACCGGTCCAGGATGACCGTGAGCGACACGACCGACATGATGATGAGAATGCTGACGATCGGCCAGCTGTTCAGAAGCATTTCGCGAAATGTAAATCCGCCCATCTTTTTTTCTCCGTATTTGTGCTTGTCCGCTTTAAACCCGTGGGAGCACCTTACAAATAAGGGGCCGTCCCGTCAAATCTTCACTGAAGCCGCGCGCCGGCAGAATTCCAGCGTCTCTCCTGCGGCGGCCCGCGCGGCGGCCTTGAAATCGAGCGCCCGGGTTTGAACCCCGGCAACGTAGAGGAAAACCTTGCTTTTCCCGCAGACCAGGGCGATATCCGCCTCGCGCGCCTCGCCCGGCCCGTTGACCACGCAGCCCATCACCGCCACCGCCGGCCATATTTTGAACCGGCGGTTCATTTCAAGTTTTTCCAGCTCCTTTTCCACGGCCCGGGCCAGTTTCCGGGTGTCCATCTGCGCCCGGCCGCAGGTGGGACAGACGATAAGCCGCGGCCCGCCGGCGCGCAGCCCGAGGCCGCGCAAAATCTCCCGCCCGGCGCGCACCTCGTTGGCGGGTTCATCTGCCAACGACACGCGGATTGTGTCGCCGATTCCTTCCGCAAGCAGGATGCCGAGGGCCACACTGGAGCGGATTGTGCCGCAAAGGAGCGTGCCGGCCTCGGTGACTCCCAGGTGCAGGGGGTGGTCCGTCGCTTTTGAAAGCAGGCGGTAAGCTTCAACCGTCGGCAGGACGTCAGAAGCCTTGACCGAGACCTTGATCGCGCGCTGGCCAAGATCCTCCAGCAGTTTTACCTTTGCCATGGCGCTTTCAACCAGCGCCGCGGCGGTGGGCGCGCCGTGCCGGGCCAGGATGCTTTTTTCCAGAGATCCGGAGTTGACCCCGACCCGGATGGGCAGGTTTTTTTCCGAGGCGGCCCTGACAATTTCCCTGACCTTGGCGGCGGAGCCGATGTTGCCGGGGTTGATGCGCAGGCCGTCGGCGCCGCCGGCGATCGCCTCCAGCGCGAGGCGGTGGTCGAAGTGAATGTCGGCCACGAGGGGTATATGGATCTGCCTGCGGATTTTTGAAATGGCGCGTGCGGCGGCCATGTCGGGTACCGCCACGCGGATGATATCGCAGCCGGTCTGCTCCAGCTCATGGATCTGCCTGACCGTGGCCCCGACGTCGGCGGTGGGGGTCTTGGTCATGGACTGCACCGTGACCGACGCGCCGCCGCCGATTTCAACGCTGCCCAGGCGGATTTTCCGGGTCGGCCGCCGCGCGATGATCATGCCGTGATTATTCCTGGGATGGGTTTTCATTGGTGAGTACCCCGGCCGGCGGCGGGACGGCATTGGTCGGGCTTTCCCGTGCGGCGGGCGGCTTGGAAAGCAGGCGGAGCTGGTTGAGCCGTTTAAGGTCGCGCCCGGTGATGAGGACGATGGCCAGGATAAGCAGGCCGAAAAAAACCTGGTCCAGGATCAAAACAAACTTGGCCGGCACCGGGCGCCGGGTGATGATTTCAAAAAGGGCAAACACCACGTGGCCGCCGTCCAGGACCGGCAGGGGCAGCAGGTTGAGGATGGCCAGGTTAACGTTCAGGAGGCAGGTGAACCAGAGGGCGATGATGATCCCCTTGCGCACCATGTCCTGGAGCATGTAGATGATCATCAGCGGCCCGCCCAGCGCCTGCGAGGTGGCCTTGGCCTCCTTGGGGGTCACCAGGGAGTGGAGCACGCGTATGATGACCAGGGAATGGCTCTTGATCTGCGCGCCCGGCGCGATGTGAACCACCCGGTCCGTATCAACGGCGTAAGGATCAAAGCGGATGCCTATCCTGGCCCTCTGCAAGTCCGGGTCGAAGCGGGGCGTGACTTGCATGGAAAGAATGGCCCCGGAGCGCTCCACCGCCACATCCAGAGGCTGTTCCGGCTGCCCGGATATGAGGGCGATCAGGTGGTCGATGCTGAGGACTTCCACGCCCTCGACTGTCCGGACAAGGTCGCCGCTCTGTATCCCCGCCCCGGCGGCGCTTGATCCGGCCTCGACGCTCAGCACCTTGCAGAGCGTTATGTTGTGCAGGCCGGGCACCACCCGGAATCCGAGTTGGTTCTTTTCGGTCCGCAGCGCGACGGCGTTGGTGAGCCCGGCGCTTTTCACCAGCATTTCAACCTCTTCAAAGCGCGCGTTTTCCTGGATGACGTCCTGCCAGTTCCCGACGGCGCGGCCGTTGATGAAAATGATCTCGTCGCCGATCCGCACGCCCTGCGCGTAGGCCTCCGAGTTGGTTTCGACGAAGCCCACCGCGGCCGACCTTTCGGCGGGCGCGGAAGGCTTGCCGGCGACGAAGACGATCCAGGCGATGATGTAGGCCAGGAGCATGTTGCCGGCAGCCCCGGCCACGGCGACCACGATTTTTTTCCAGGGGCTTACCCGGGGGACCGGGCTGGCCGGCTCATCTTTTTTTCCGCTGGCGTCCGCCGCCTGCGCCGCGGGCCCGGAGGGGTCCATCTGGGGCAGGGCCACGTAGCCGCCGATCGGGAAAACGCCGATTTTGTAGGTTATCCCGCCGATTTTTTTCTTCCAGATCGCCGGGCCGAACCCGATGGAAAATGTCTCCACCACCATGCCGAAGGCCCTGGCGGCGATGAAGTGGCCGAGCTCATGGATGAGGATGCAGAGGCCGAAAAGTACCAGGACGGCGAGCGTTACGTAGGCGATGGTCAGGAACATTTTATTTTACTCCATTGGCGGTTCTGGCGTTGTATGCTTCCTCGCGCGCCCAGCGGTCGGCCAGCATGATTTCATCGAGCGTCGGGTCCTTGCAGTTGCGGTGCTTCAGCATTACTTTTTCGACGGTGCGCCAGATCCCGGAGAACCCGGTGGCGCCCTTCAGGAATTCCTGCACCGCCACCTCGTTGGCGGCGTTCAAGACGGCCGGCATGGTGCCGCCCTCGGCGGCCGCGTGGCGCGCGAGCTCCAGGCACGGGAAGCGTTTTGCATCCGGCGCGGCGAAGTGCAGGGCGCCGGCCCCGGAGAGGTCCAGGGCCGGCAGCTTGCCGTCAAGGCGGTCGGGATAGGTGAGGGCATACTGGATGGCGAAGCGCATGTCGGGTTTGCTCAGCTGGGCCATGATCGAGCCGTCAATGAATTCCACGAGCGAGTGCACGATGCTTTCCGGGTGGATCAGGACGTCAATCTTCTCCAGGCCGGTTTTGAAGAGCCAGTGCGCCTCCATTATTTCCAGCCCCTTGTTCATCATCGTGGCCGAATCCACCGTGACTTTTTTGCCCATGTTCCAGCGCGGGTGCCGGAGCGCCTCCTCGATGGTGACCTTGTCGAAATCCACCGCCTGGCGCCCGGCGAACGGGCCGCCGGAGGCCGTGAGCACGATCCGGCGCACGTGCGCGGAAGGCCGCCCTTCCAGGCATTGGAAGATGGCGCTGTGCTCGCTGTCGACCGGCAGGATCGCGGCCCCGCTTTTCTCGCAGGCTTTGGTGACGTGCGCGCCGGCCGCCACCAGGACCTCCTTGGTGGCGAGGGCCACGTTTGTTTTGCGGTTGAGCGCCGCCAGCACCGGCCGGAGGCCCGCCATGCCGACCACGGCCGCCACGACGATGTCCGCTTCCTCAAGCGCGGCCAGCTCCTCCAGGCCCGCCTCCCCGCGCAGGACGGAAACACCTTCCGGGGCGCCCCCGGCCGGCCTGGCTGCGGCCTCGGGCCCGGTGATCGCCACGTGCCGAACTTTGAATTCCTGCGCCTGCTGGAACATCCTTTCCACGCGGCCCCGGGTGGAAAGGCCGATTACCTCGAAGCGGTCGGGAAAACGCCCGGCCACGCGGAGAACATTTTCGCCGATGGAACCGGTGCTGCCGAGAACGACGATTTTTTTCCTGCGCGAAGAATCCGGCTTGATGTCATTTCCCGATTTCATATAGGTCATAGCGTTGGCATGAACCAGAGCACGTAATAATAAAAGAATGGCACGGCCATCAGGAGGCTGTCGAGCACGTCCAGCAGGCCGCCCATGCCCGGGATGATGTTGCCGGTATCCTTGGCGCCCGCGGCGCGCTTGAGCAGCGATTCAAACAGGTCCCCCGCCAGGCCGAAAATCGGAAGCACTATTCCGAGGATGACGGCGTCGGACAGGGTCATGATCTTGTTGCCGAAGTGGCCGTGGGCGGCCAAATACAGCAGGAGGCTGACCGCCAGCCCAAGGAGCATGCCGCCTAAAAAGCCCTCCCAGGTTTTCCTGGGCGAGAGCCGCGGGAAGAGCTTGTTTTTACCGATGCGGCTGCCGACCAGGTAGGCGCCGATGTCCGAGCTCTTGACCACCGCGATCAGGTAGAAGCAGAGCAGGCGGCCGGAAAGCCCCGTGCCGTGGAAGAAATCGGTCCTGTCCCAGGTCAGGCCCAGCTTGGTGAAGAAATTGAAGAGGAACGGGATGTAAAGGATCCCGAGCATGGTGCAGGCGATCGTGCTGACGGGCGTGCCGTTGAGCTTCTGCAGAAACTGGCGGATGAAAATTGCAACCAGGCAGAGCAGCAGAATGAAGACCTCGATTTCGGAGGCGTAGACGCCGTAGTTGAAGGTATAGACGCAGAACGATATGCCGATCAGTGAAAGCCCGCCGAAGATGCCAAGGTATTTGTAAACGGAAATTCCGATCTGGCGCATCATCGCGTAAAATTCAAGCATGGCGATGGCCACGATCAGGAGCAGGCCGGCGCAGATGATGGATATCGGCGCCTTAACGATTGCCAGGCCGAGCACCCCCGCCAGGAGCATCCCGCTGTAGACACGCTTGTTGATGTTCGGCATCATGGGAGCTCAGGCCTTTTCTTTCCGGGCCGGTTCAGCTTCCCGGCTTTCTTCGGCGTCCAGGGCCCCGAAGCGCCGCCTGCGCCGGGAGTAGGTTTCCAGGGCCCCGGAAAAATCCTTTTCGCGGAAATCGGGCCAGAGGACTTCAGTGAAGTAAAGCTCGGCATACGAGGCCTGCCAGAGCAGGAAATTGCTGAGGCGCATCTCGCCGCTGGTGCGGATCAAAAGGTCCGGGTCCGGGATGCCGGCGGTGTCAAGGTGCCTGGCAATCATGGCTTCATCAACGGTTTCCGGGTTGAGCTCGCCTTTTTTCGCCTTGCGCGCCAAGGCGCGCGCCGCGCGGGCAATCTCGTCGCGCGCGCCGTAGCTCAGGGCCAGGATGAGGTGGTAATCGTCGTAGCCCCGCGTCGCCTTGATGACGCGCTCCAGCACAAACCGGGCCGAGGCCGGCAAATCCTCGATGCGGCCGATCACCCTCAGGCGTATGCGGTGCTTGTGCAGCTCCGGCTCGTTTTTATTCATGAAGGCGACGAGCAGGCCCATCAGGCCCATGATTTCCCGCTTCGGGCGCGACCAGTTTTCGGTGCTGAAGGCGTAGAGCGTGAGGTAGCGCACGCCCGATTCGCGGCAGGCGCGCATGGCGGCCTCGACCGATTTTGCGCCGGCGCGGTGGCCCTCGATGCGCGCGAGCCCTTTCTTTTTGGCCCAGCGCCCGTTTCCATCCATGATGATGGCAACGTGAACAGGAACCTGCGCGTTGTTTAAGGTTTTTGGCGCCATATAATCAATCCGGGATATTATCATCTGGATTTTTCGCGTCCAGCGCGAAAACAGGGATTTATATGCAGAAATTTGAATCGTACGGTTCTTACGAACCACCTCTACACCTGATGTAGAGGCCAGTTCGACTTGTCCCGCCATAGCGGGATAGAACGGCAAAGTTGCCGAAGGCCTAATTTAATGTATAGGAATTTCAAAAGTGCCGCCATGCTATGGCGGCCCACAGTTTCTGTTGTAGGCCTTCATTGCCAAAGTTGCGGCGCAAGCCGCCTAATTCAAGGCAATTATCGGGGCGCAAAAAATCATGATTCGGATTCCATGCTCCGGCCGGCCATGGCCACGAGCGCGGCGGGTATCAGCCAGAACTGGGCCGCCTGGACAATGTTGTCGGGGTAGTCGCCCAGGGCGTAGAGGTGGATGAACAGCAGCATCAGGGCGATGGCGCCCGGCAGGAGCCGCCCCGCGATGGTCCGCTCCGCCATGATTTTGCGCAGGAGGCCGAAGGCCAGCAGGAGCCAGGCCGCCGCGTAAAGGACCCCCCCGGTCCAGCCGTATTCAAAGAGCAGCTTGAGCCAGTACTGGTGGCAGTGGGGGAAGTGGTAGTGCGCCCGCGGCGGCTGCGAGGCGTAATAGTTCATCTCAAAGTTGCGCTTGCCGTAGCCGTGGCCGAGCCAGGGCTTTTCCTGGACCAGTTTCCAGGTGTGCTTCCAGACGATGTCCCGCTCGCTGAAATTGGCCATGGTCTTCTTTTCCGCAAAGCGCGGGTTGATGCGCTGGTGGGTGAGGAATAAAAGCGCGCCGAGCGCGAGCACGAGCAGGAGCCAGGCCAGCTTGCTCCGCCATCCGGGCAGGACGAACCCGCCGCAGACAAACGCCAGGGCGAAGGCGATCTGCGGGCCGCGCGAGGCGGCGATGACTAGGTAAACCAGGCACACCAGCGCCCCGGCCGCGTATCCCGGCACGGGCCAGGAAAATTTGCGCGCCAGGCCGGGCCGGGACAGGTGCGGCATGGCAAAAAAGAAAAATACAAAAAACGCCATGCCGGCCATCATGCTGGCCACGTTTGAATGGTTCAGGATGAAAGGCCGGAACGAGTGCGCCTTTGCAAGGATGTCCGGGCCCAGGAAATACGCCATGCGCCCCAGGTCGTAAGCCAGCGTCAGGGCGATGCCTGCCGCGCTGTAGAATATGGCCCGGGAGATTTTTTTGTCGGTGTTGAAAATGACCGGGATGGCAAAGGCGCCGGCCAGGACCTCGAAAAAGCGCCCGGTATCGTCAATGGACATGGCGGGCGAAACCGAGAAGGGCAGTATGATCAGGTGGTGGGCCAGCAGGATGATAAACGCAATCCCGGCCGGCTGCTTCCATGCAAAATAACCCCGCTCAGGAAAGAGAAGGGCATACAGAAAAGCGCTGAAGACGATCACGTCCTGAAGGGCGGTGGAAGAGAATGTCCAGATGACCACGCCCAGCGCCGCCCCGGCAAGGAATCTCGCCCATGTTTTCACTGATATGGCGTCATAAACCGATTTGATTTTTGTCCACATATCTTTTCACATTACGGGATAATGTCTAAGGCGGGCTTTTGCCCGCAACCCAAATTCGAAATCCTAAATCCGAAATTCGAAACAAATTCAAATAACCGAAACATCATAATAAAACTCAGAAAACACTTTTTTCCGTATTTTGATCATTTGAATTTCAGTATTGTTTCGTATTTTCCGCCACAGGCGGATCTGCCTATGGAACGACGTGCTTCGAAATTCGGATTTCTTAACCACCACCTCATAATTTTCTTGTTTTTTATCACGGTTCCCGGTGGTTAAGTTACTAAGCCGTGGTTATGCCAATTTCCGTTTCGTGTCATTCCCGACCAGCCAGGCGTTGAGCATGGCGAGATCGGGAATCCAGGGATATGCAGACTGGATTCCTGCCATAGTTTACCCCGTGCTTTGACACGGGGCGGGAATGACAGAATAAAATATTTATGGCGATTAACCAAAGTATTTATGGTTCCGTTTACAATTTCCTTGTAACGATAAAATCCACCAGGGCCGCCAGCGCCTGCTTGTCGCCTTTGAGCGGGCGCAGGGCCCTGACCGCGTTCCCCGCCAGGCGCCGCGCCATTTTCCGGGAAGTATCAAGGCCGTAAACCGCCGGGTAGGTCATCTTGCCGCGCTTCCGGTCGCTCCCGGCGGCCTTGCCCAGCTTCTGGCGGGAAGAGGTTTCATTGAGGATGTCATCGGTGATCTGGAACGCCAGGCCGGACTTTTCGCCGTATTGCGCGAGGGCTTTAAGCTCGCTCCTGCTTGCGCCTCCGCAGATCCCGCCGATCAGCACGGCGGCCCTGATGAGGTCGGCGGTTTTATGGAGGTGAATATAATTGACCGCGGCCCTGTTTGGCTTTTTCCCTTCGGAAGAAAGGTCCTCAACCTGTCCGCCCACAACGCCCTGGCTTCCGGCGGCCCTTGCCAGTTCAAGAATGAGCCGGTTGGAAGCGTAAGGGGAGGGGGGGATGGTTCCGGCAAGCCATTCGAAGGCGAGGGTAAGGAGGGCGTCGCCGGCCAGGAGCGCGTTGGCCTCGCCGAAGGCGACGTGGCAGGTGGGCTTGCCGCGGCGCAGGACATCGTCATCCATGCAGGGCAGATCATCGTGGATGAGCGTGTAGGTGTGGAGCAGCTCCAGAGCGAGGGCAGGGCGGAGAGCCTGAGTGCCGTTCCCGCCGGCGGCCTCCGCCGCGGCCAGGCAGAGGATCGGCCGCAGGCGCTTGCCGCCGGCCATGACGCTGTAGCGCATGGCGCGATGGAGCGCGGCCGGGCGGGTATTTGCCGCCGGCAGGGCGTGCGCGAGCGCCTTGTTTACCAGCGCGGTTTTTTCAGCCAGGTATTGCTTGAGATCAAACATGATTAATCTCTTCATACTAGCATGTTCTGGTCATGGCAAGCAACTATTCAGGTATACTACTGACTGCCTGGGCAATAATTTCAATTTCAATTGACATCGATCTTGAAATTGCTTAAAAATATGAATACCAAATTATTACGGCATCCTAATATACTGCCGGCTCAATATCATTATCATATTGCACTGTAATATTCACAACTAATCTATGTTCCCGACGCGCGCTGACTCGCGCGCCGCGAACCAGCCGTTGGACCGTTCGTCGTCACTCGTTGCTTGCGCCGCGCAGACGTGGCGCTGCATCTCGTGCCGGTGCAGGTCAAATCGCCGATGGCCAGACCAGAATTAAGGAGATTCAAAGTGACCACTAACAGCCAAGAAAGCGCTACTGAACCTGTCTGCCCGGTTCTCAACCCCGAACACCTTTGGAACCAACTGGGCCATGCGATCGACCTTCGGTCAAACGAGGATCAAAGTCTGTGGACAATCTTCGCCACATTTTGGGGCACGAATTCAATCCTTCTTGTCGCCCTTTTCAATACCGGCGATATCCCGTCCAATCCGGTTGTTGGCATCGTGATTGCGGCAGTCGGTGTCTTGTTTTCTATGATCTGGCACGGGATTCAGAAAAGGGCACTCGGGCACCTCATCCGATATGAGGAATTGATGTGCGCCATCGAAACAAAGCTTCGCATTCCACCGAATCTTGCCACAAGTGGCGAGATCAACCGGGAAGCCTTCATTGCGAATCTTGGCTTTAGCCCCAAGGCACGGACACTCATGAAGCTCTGCAGTCTCACCGGCGTGCTGCTGTGGGTATTTGCTTTGGTGTTATTCGTGGTTAAAACACCGGCGTAGGTGTCGAAAAACCGGAGAAGGCCGGATGGCCAACAACACGCCGGACGGTATTCGTTACTAGCGCGCCTGGAACGGCGAGTTGCCCGGCTGCACCCGGCCAACAACTGAAGATTGTTCGGTCTTAAAGAAATAAATAAAGGGAAATCTCAACTGACTTGAGAATACACAATCATGCAGGAATCGGCATGCCGATGAAACCTCCTGCATGATTGAAGGTGATGACGAATGAGCAAGGAGACGCTTGCAAAGGTTGTGCTCGATTGTATCGATGATCTTCGCACCCATGAGATGTCGGAGTCACAGGCGCTTTTAATGATCGGATTTGTTGCACCAGGCACGCCGATAGTCTTCCGAGACGAGAAGTGGGAAACCCCAAATACCAAACGCAGATCAGAAGGGCCGCCGTTCTCAACCCACTGCAAATGAGCAAAGTACAGATAATCACTCCTGAGAGACTTCAGACCCTTCATGCTTGCCGCCCCAGGGGCACCATTTCCACCTGGCCATCCGCAAAAATGATGCTGGCGGCCGTCGTTGACAAAAAACTACTTGATCTGGCATGGGAACGCTTTTCACCTTCTCAGCAGGAAATCGCTTTTTCCGAATTCCTACGGATTCATGATGTCCCCATGCTGCCGCGTCTAGACATCCTGCTGATGCCCCTCGGAAGGACTCTCAAAGATGTTGATCTCTATGGCGTGGCGACAGACGGGAAGGAGTTGTTTGGCCAAGTAACGTTCTCGGCACTCTCACAGGCCAAGGACAAACTTGTCCGCTTGCGACAGTACTCCGGTTCAGGCAATCACCTTTTGTTCCTGTGCAAATCGGACGCGATTGCCCGTGATGGGGATGTCTGGGTGGTTCCTACAGCAATACTCACACCATGGCTTGAGACACGTCGTCAGGTTCTCATGCACTTCCTAGATGAAATCAACAGAATGGAACCATCGAAGCGTCGGAGGCTATCGCCCCGCAAGACGGGGCTCAGCCTCAACGTTGACGTTGCCGGGCTTGACAAAACGTAAACAATGAAGATGCAAATACAGCCGCTGTACCCGTTAATTCTTTGTACGGTCCGCCTGCTCAAGGCCGCACAGGCGGCGAGTGGATCCAACGGGAATGCGCTTTCGCGGGCATGCATCCTGCATTGTACGCTCATTGTGGAGGCTCTAGCCAACAGTCTTCTTCACGCGTTGGGGCTAGAGTCCGCACTCTACGAGGACTTGGAGCAACTGCGTACGTTTGCGAAACTGCAGCTATACTCCCGACGAGCGGGGGGTGCGACCTTTTCCAGAGGTAGCCGCACGGGGCAATTGCTCGCTGATCTCATAAAATTGCGCAATGACTACGTCCACCCAAAAGTGGCCAATGAGGAGGACGTTGAGTTCAAGGAAAACGCCTACTTCGTGTCTCCGGACGGGAAACACTTAGCCCTAGATATTCCGAAGAACCCAGAAGTGTGGATGCATCGCGATGCCGAGCGCGCGTTTCGCTTGACCATGGAAGCCGTTGATGGATACCTGATGGACGATGTCAGGATCTGCAATCGTCTAGTCGAGCGCATAATGTTACACCATGTCATCGAACCAGAAGGCAAACCGGTTCTCGTGACTGTGAACGAGAAGCCATGGGAGTTGATTCTCCCACAAGGAATGGTCTTGCCTCGCTTCATGGCACGAATGAAATCGCATGAGCCCTACTGCAATTGCGATGGGGGTGTCGGCGACGGGTGCGGCCAACAATCAAATTCAGACGACTCACAATAGCTCGCGCCTGATTTGGGTCGACTTTGGGATCAAATCAAAAGGAGAAGAAAATGTGTCATACGAAAAAAGGTGGTAATGGGGTCGTATCTCGACAAACGACAAATAAAGATTGAAGCGCACGGTAAAATTAAGGGCGCACGTCAAGCCGATCAACAGCACGGTGCCTGCTCGTCACCCGCGGCAGATGGCTCGCGACACACGCCTGTTGACCGAGAAAAAGATTGCATCCTAATATATTCTTTGCGCCAAACAATGGGAGGAACCATGTCCAAAACCTTAACATTACGGCTTGATGAACCGGTATATCGGTTATTCAAAACGGTGGCGGAACGGGAAAACCGACCTATTTCAAACTTCATTGAGACGGCGGTGATGCGTTTCGTTCAAGAACACGAGACCGTTGACGAATTTGAAATGACCGAAATTCGTGGCAACACTGAGCTTAACCGAAGCCTAAAGCGAGGACATCGGGATGCAAAAGACCGGAGTGGCACATTCATCTGAATTCCGCCTTTTTGAGACCGAAGAGTTCCGCAAGGAATTATCCAGGCTTGGCCCGCCACGTTTTCTGCCCAAGAAGCTGAGAACATATGTCTATACACAGTCGAGGCATGAACCATACTACGGACCAAATATGCGCAAACTACAAGGATATGAGCCTCCGACATGGAGATATCGGAATGGTTCCTATCGGCTGTTTTATGCACTTGACAACGAGAAAAAGATTGTTTTTATCCTGACTATAGACGATCGAAAAGATGCGTACAGATGATTCGGCCAACGGGGCGAGCTGCATTGCCAGCGAATTGCCGTGCGGCGCGCAACCCCGCCGCCTGAGCACGGTCGCCAAAGCGCGCCATCCCTGTCCCACCGGGGCGGGATTAGGCGTCTCGCGCTCAGCTCGCACATTGGGCTTGAAGAGAAGGAAATGAGATCCAATGACTAGCGACAACATGAATGCAGGGATGGGCATTTCGCGACGAGTCCTGCTCGGAGTCTTCTTGTGCCTGTCTCTGACGACCCTTACCGGCTGGGTTTCTCCACCCGTCGCGCTGGGGGGTGGGCTCGCACTTGCCCTGACTCTGGGGAATCCGATCCCCGACATCAGCCACAAGGCATCGAAGATGCTTCTGCAATGGTCTGTTGTTGGTCTCGGCTTCGGCATGAATCTTCCGGCGGTATGGGACGCGGGCAAGACTGGATTCGGATTCACCGTGGTCACGATCTGGGGCACGCTCTTCATCGGGTACTGCCTGGGCCGTATGCTGAAAGTGGAATTCCAGCTCTCTACCCTTGTTTCTGTCGGCACATCGATTTGCGGCGGCAGTGCCATTGCCGCGGTTGGCGCGGTGATCGAAGCAAGCGCCGGCGCAATGTCCGTGTCCCTCGTCACGGTCTTCGTTCTCAATGCGGTGGCATTGTTTGTCTTCCCGCCTCTCGGCCACCTTCTCGGGCTCGATCAGGGACAGTTCGGCCTCTGGTCCGCCATCGCCATTCACGATACCAGTTCAGTCGTCGGCGCAGCGTCGAAATACGGCCAGGAAGCGCTGAATCTTGCCACTACCGTGAAGCTGTCAAGGGCTCTATGGATCGTTCCTATCGCGTTGGGATTGGCGCTCCTTCGACGTCGCAGTGCCTCCACAGTCAAGCTGCCGTGGTTCATCCTGGCGTTTCTTGCCGCCGCCGGTATTCGCACGATCTGGCCTCATGGAGCGGTCGCGTACGATACCATCACACGTGTTGCCAAGCTGGGCTTGACGCTAACCTTGTTCCTGATTGGAGCGGGCCTGTCGCGCAGCGCACTCAAGACTCTCGGCTTCCGCCCGCTGCTCCAGGGAATTCTGCTGTGGCTGGTGGTGTCACTGGCAGGCCTCGTGGCAGTGCGGTGCCTGGTGCCGTAGTCCGTTCACTGCCGCCATTCCGAGGAAGGCGCCCAACCGGCGCCTGCAGTGGATTGGCAATGCCGCCCGCTGAGGCTGAACCTTTGCAAACCCAAACACGAATATTAAGATTGACAAAATATGCCTCTTGACGTACGTTATATCGTACGAAAGGAGGATAACGGCATGACAACGCTAACCGCTACGGAAGCGCGCAAAAGGCTTTACACATTGCTTGATGATGTTACGGACTCACACGAGGCCGTCCAGATTGCCGGCAAGCGTAATTCCGCTGTTCTTGTCTCGGAAGGGGACTGGAGGGCAATTCAAGAGACGCTCTATCTTACCTCAATTCGAGGAATGAAGGATTCCATCATCAAGGGTATGCGCACCCCGGTGAATAAATGCGACAAGGAGCTTGAATGGTAAGCTGGACACTGGTTTTCACCAGGCAAGCCAAAAAGGATGCAAAAAAACTGGCATCCTCCAACTTAAAGCCCCAGGCCAAAAGGATTCTTGATATTCTGAAGTTCAATCCCTATCAGAACCCACCTCCATACGAGAAACTCGTCGGCGTTCTTTCAGGCGCTTGTTCGCGACGCATTAACATTCAGCATCGTCTTGTATACCAAGTTCTAGACAGTATCAAAACAGTCAAGATTATCCGAATGTGGACGCACTACGAATGATCCGGCGGGGCGAGCTGCCTTGCCAGCGAATTGCCGTGCGGCGCGCAACAGCGCCGCTCAACAATTTGCCGGAGCGCATCGCCGCCTAACGCCCGGTGATGAAGGAGTTATAGAATGTCAACCGAGAACGAACCGATAAGACCGGAACACCCGAAGCCGCAATTCCAGCGTGAAGACTGGATCAATCTGAACGGACCATGGACTTACTGCTTTGATTCCGGCAAGTCCGGCATGCACGCAGGCCGGGAGTTATACCGGAGCCGGGGATTCGGCGACACCATAAAGGTGCCGTTCTGCCCGGAAAGCAAACTGTCCGGAGTGCAGCATACCGATTTCATTGAAGCGATGTGGTATCACCGCAAGCTCGCCGTGCCGGCCAAATGGCGCGGCAAGAGGATTCTGCTTCATTTCGGCGCCGTGGACTACGAGGCGGAAGTATTCATCGACGGCACTTCTGCGGGAACGCACTATGGCGGAACCGTGTCTTTCTATCTTGATGTCACGCGTCTGGTTCGTCCCGGCGGATCGCACGATCTTGTAGTGCGGGTGGCCGACGAACTCCGCACGGCCCCCCAGCCGCGCGGAAAGCAGTGTGGTGAGTTCAGGTCGCGCGGATGTTTCTATACACGCACGACCGGCATCTGGCAGACCGTCTGGCTTGAAGCGGTGCATCCCCTGGGACTGGAACGCTGCCAGATCCTGCCGGATCTCGACCGCAGCCGCTTCGTTATTGTGCCCCGTTATCTTGGCGTTCAGCGGGGAACCTATTTGCGGGCACGCATCAGGGATGGAAACCGGGAGGTGGCAAGCGCAGAGTCCCCCGCAGTCCAAGGTACGCCTTTGAGCGTTTCGGTGCCCGACCCGAAGCCCTGGGAGCCTGGAAATCCGTTTCTTTATGATCTTGTCCTTGAGGTGGTGTCGCCGGACGGGCAGGTGGCGGACTCGATCAAAAGCTATGCCGGTTTCCGCAAGATACACATCGAAGGCAATCGCCTGTTCCTCAACAATCATCCGCTCTATGTGCGGTTTGTCCTGGACCAGGGTTTCTATCCCGATGGGATATGGACGGCGCCCTCGGATGAAGCGTTGCGGCGCGACATCGAGCTTTCGATGAAGGCGGGATTCAACGGGGCCCGGCTGCACCAGAAGGTGTTCGAGGAACGCTTCCACTATTGGGCCGACCGGCTCGGATACCTGACGTGGGGTGAGTCCGCCAGCTGGGGATGCAATGTCAACCGCCTGGAGGGGGCCCGCAATTTTCTCAGTGAATGGCGAGAGATCGTGATGAGAGACCGCAACCATCCATCCATCATCGCGTGGACGCCCTTCAATGAGACTCATGATGTTTCCAGCCCGGCGCAGCATCATCGCTTGCATATCGACGCCTATGAGTTAACCAAGGCCCTTGATCCGACCCGGCCTGTCAACGATGCCAGCGGATACATCCACGTGCGAACCGATCTTTGGACGGTGCATCATTACGAGCGCCCCGACAAACTGGCCAATGTTCTCTCTCCCGGGACGGAAGACGGCGTCTTTCATCGCTGGCCCGAACATGAAGCACAATATGAAGGACAGCCATACATCAACGACGAGTTTGGAGGGATCAAATGGATCCCGCCTTCCAGCCGTCCCTACGCCGAGAACACCTGGGGATACGGCGCAGATTTAAAGAGCGAAGAAGAATTCTACGCCCTTCTGAACGCAGAGATTGACATCATGCTACGCGTCAAGAATTTAAGCGGCTATTGCTACACGCAGTTGACGGACGTTGAGCAGGAGCAAAACGGAATCTACAATTACGATCGTTCTGAAAAATTTAATATGAGGAGCATAGCCGAAATATTCCGGAAGGAACCAGGGGAACGCAACAAGCCGGATGCTGGCGAAGCTTGCCAGCGCGCCTGACCTGCGCTATCGCGGTATCGGGGTCGTATCTGGAGGGCGTGATGCCTAAATACAGATAATGACAAAAACCGGGGTCAACGACCCCGGCTACAGTAATAAATGCCCAATATTTCTTCTGTAGCCGGCTCCCGCCTTTGGCGTGGAGGCCGGATTTGATTTGGGCAACAGGCCCTGGACAGACGACAAATCAAGATTGAAGCGCTCGGTAAAATTAAGGGCGCGCGTCTGGCCGAACAACAGCGTGGCGCCTGCTCGTCACCCGCGGCAGATGGCGCGCGGCACAGGCCGTACGTTACGTGACAAATATGTCAGCCGGACAAAAGTGGAGCTTCAGGCAAAGGTTTTCTCCAAGAGCCAGCACCATGCTGATGCCTTATCCGCCTTTGCTCCAGGGGCTTTGGCGGACAGGCCGGCAGTCGAGCTGATCAAAAAGGGCAGAATCATTTTTCCCCGAGGCCGAACTCGCGCAGCTTGCGGTGCAGGGTGCGGCGGCTGATGCCGAGCTCCCTGGCGGCGAGGGTGCGGCTGTTGCCGTTGCGCTCCAGCGCCGCGATGATCATGCGCCGGTTTGATTCCTTGATCGAAGAAGCGGTTGCCGCAATTCCGGAAATCGGGAGCGCATTCCCGCCCGCGCGCAGGGCGGGTGGCAGGTCGCGCAGGGAAAGCTTGCTGCCGTGGCAGAGCACCACCATGCGCTCGATCACGTTCTTCAGCTCGCGCACGTTTCCGGGCCAGTCGGCCGCCATCAGAGCCGCCATGGCGTCGGAGCTGATGTCGTCGATTTTGCGGCTGTTCTCGCGGGAGAACTCGGCGATAAAATGCTTCACGAGCAGGGGGATGTCGTCCCGCCTTTCGCGCAGGGGCGGGATGGTGATGGTCAGCACGTTCAGACGGTAAAACAGATCCTTCCGGAACTTGTTTTCCTGCACCAGGCGGGCCAGGTCGCTGTTGGTGGCGGTGACGAGGCGGATGTCGGCCTCGAGCGTCTCCTGCCCGCCGACCCTCTCGAACTTCCTTTCCTCCAAAACGCGCAGCAGCTTTACCTGGAGGGAGGGCTCAATCTCGGAGATCTCGTCCAGGAAGAGCGTGCCGCCCTCAGCCAGCTCAAACCGGCCGCGGCGGCGCTCGAGCGCGCCGGTAAAGGAGCCCTTTTCGTGCCCGAACATTTCGCTTTCGAGCAGGTTCTGCGGCAGGGCGGCGCAATGGACGGCAATGAACGGGCTGTGCGCGCGGGGGCTGAGGTTGTGGATGGCGTGCGCCACAAGCTCCTTGCCGGTCCCGCTTTCCCCCTGGATGAGCACCGTGGCGCGCGTCGGGGC
>Ga0172380_10002509_pt1 | contig 27898 bp, 34 predicted proteins | sample Leawe162metaG_FD_119747 | JGI IMG/M metagenome (GOLD analysis project Ga0172380, IMG submission 119747) | Leachate microbial communities from a municipal landfill in Southern Ontario, Canada - Leachate well 162 metaG | ecosystem: Engineered > Solid waste > Landfill > Unclassified | place... | reverse complement strand
GCCATCAAATGGTTTAAACCGTCGAACTTGCTCAAATTTTGCTGGAATAAAACCACTACCAAATCCTTGTGTCCAGATGACAATAACCGAACTCGTATTAGTTAATGGCCTATACGTACCCATATCAGGAGTCACACTTACCGTACCATTCAGTTTGGCTGCTTGAATGTCACCAACTTCATTCGAGATATCGCCCAGGTTGATAATACCTGGACCGCCAAAATCAGCCGTCCAGATAATGTGCCGTGCCTGACTACCATGGCTTTGAACACGGCAATTCGTTTCAGGTAACAAAGATAATTCAGATCCGACCGTTTCTATAGCACTCCGAGCCCGAAACGGATCAATCGATGTCACGTCCGGCTTCTTTGGCAGACGGAGCATAGTCACCCGGCATGGATTATCCACCAGCCTATACGGATACATCGGTAATATACTGGAACCCTTGATGCTGGATTCTCGCTCTGCATCATAGTTTTCCATCTCAGACAGGCTCCGCATACGCCGGCACGAGCGGAATAATGATGATACCACTGAGATGAGAAATGCGAATGCTCCGGATCCACCATGTAGCAGCATCAGCCTTAAGCCCATAACCGACCGTCAAAGCAATCATATCAATATTCAGATGAGTATCAGCGTCACCGGCTGGGGTGATGTAAGCATACATATCCTCATCTTCTTCATTCGTGGAAAAGAATCGAGTAGCCAACCATACACCATGGAAAACAACGGAATCCTCAGCCGGTTCATCACTTGAAACACTCGCCGGCACAACGGTGGTTCGACTATGTTCACCGTAAGGAGTAGCAACAACTCCCTTCCCGTCTGGTGGAATTACGCTGCCCGCCCGTTGAACTGGTTTCTCACCAATCCCGCTTCGGTTAAAACGGTCTGCCTCTTTTGCACGGTTAGCATCGACCATCTTTTCAGATGATGTCTTTTCATCGGCAGCTTTTGTTTGTGTCCACTTGTTATCAGCAAATTCCCACACGCTTCCATCTTCACCTACCTGTCGATTGGGACTTGGCTTGTTCGATGATGCTTTTTCCTGTTCAGATTCAGTTTTGTCTGATTTTTTATTATCCCGAGGCTGCCCTATGGCCTGATATTTATCGCCTTTTCCTTTATCGCCTATAGTCCGGTAATTTGCATCCGCCTTGCGCGATTGACCTATGCCGTGAAAATTATTGGTGTTGTCAGATTCACCCATGGAACGATGATTATCTGAAACCACCTTTTCTTCACCATCAACATCTGGAACGGTGCGATCCCATTCGTCCACCGGTTCTCGTCCGAAAATCCGGTCAAAGAGTGATTTGGATGATTTACTTTTCACGGCGATTGTTACGCTGGTGATGTTTCTGTGCTTTCAGAAAATCCAGCGTAGTTACGTCCCTTATTAGCAAAGCTCCACGCTGCGGCCTTGGTAATCGTGGTAGTCTCTTTCACCCAGAAGTTATATTGAGCGTCATGCCTAACTTGGCTGGATTGATCTTGAGTGGCAGATGTGGTGGTAGCATCAGCATCAAGCTTGGCCAGGCTGTAAACTCTTACGGTAGTCTCATTAACGGCGCGGGTAAAAATCAGCTCATATACATAACTTGACGTGTACTGTTTCACTTTCTCAAGCCGACCAGATGAATCATAGAAACGTTTACGGGAGGATACATCGGCATATTTCAATTGCCGGTCCTCTTCAGTATAGGACTTATTGCTTACAGTCACCTGCAGGGTTGCTGCATTCCCGGCCATCTTTAACGTGCGACGAACAAAATCGGATAAAGCCCGATCATTAATTTCATGCCGCATTTCACCGAATGTTGGTGAAGCGCCACCCGATACAAAATCATGATCTGAAATAGCGTCGACGTTCCGACCTCGTATCTCGTAGATCTCAATCAAACCATTTGATTCAACAAGTAATTCAGGAGCGATGTATTGACCGCCCGCCACTTCCTGTAGTTTATACTTCCCTGTTCCATCGGGTTCCGGAACCAGCTCAAAGCTGCGTTTCTCTCCACGAACGGGGGCGGTAGCCAAACCATTCGCAATTGCTTCCGCGTTCACCTGAATGCCAATCCGGTTCGTTTCCGGTTCAAGAGCCGTGCCTGATTTTATATTTGGCAAAATAAATGATGATTTCTGTATGGTGCTTTTCTCAACCTGCGCCATTCCGTCTGCATCAACCCTGACCGATGCCTCAATGCTGGCACCCACCGCTGTAGCCGCGGACGGAAGTGCAGTCAACGCCTCAGCTCTGGTCATGGTGCCAGTAAAGAAGGTCCGCCGCATATAGGCCACGCCGTCCGCAATGGTTAAGGTCAATGACCGCCGTGTGATTTTTCGACGCGCCCACTCCCACAACCCATTGCCTTTGCTGGCCAGACGTTCCGTTTCGACTGAAACACCATCCACCGTTTCTGTTTGGGCTGCCACCGCCGAAGGTTCTACGCCGGTATTGATCACAACGGATTCAATCTTGCCCGCGGTAGTCACCGCCGCCGTGGCCGTATCGTTGGTTTCGGTTTCCGTCCGCTCCACGATAACCCTAGTACCGTCCTGGTCGACGTCAACATCATGTTGTACCGTAACCCCGCGGACACTGACCACCGGAGTCACCAAGGCAATAATCTGATTGATGATCTTCTTTAGAGTGAGCTTTTTGAAAGGATTTCCACCATTCAGCGTTTCCGATTCAATCGCTGCCGTCTTTTTGAGGATGACACCTTTATAATCAAACGAGCAGTGGTCGGTGCGAAGAACTTCAAACGACGAGGAATATCCGACCTGACCATGAGCATAAGCCGTCTTTATGGTGGCCAGCATGGTGAGCGGAACATGATACGCCCATTCCGTGAGATTGTTAACCGCCGCGCCAATATGCAGATCAAACGTTAAAATGTGCTTTGCAGCATCAAACGTGACCGTCTCTTCTTCGATAATGATATCGAATAACCCGTTACCGCGGGTTTGAACTTGCCTGATTTTGCGCGACTGATTAGCTGCCAAGGCACCGCTATGGCTGGTAATAAAAACACCTGCCTCAGCCTTCGTATAACCCCACCCGAAATGAAGCGTCAGCGTGGTATCACACGAAGTCGGAATATTCTCAATCGTCAGATTCTGCAGCGTAGGACTGTCCAGCGACAGCGAGATGGTCATATATTCGCCCTGAGCCGATGCACTACCCATGGCAGATCGGCCGGGACCCAACAACTCCCACTGATCAATGAGCGTTTGACCAAGCGCCCGGGGAACACCTTCCAGCGTCCACCGTCGCACTTCGCGATCTCCACCAGCATCAGAATAACCCGAATGGACAAACATGGGATTCGAGAGAAGTACATCGATCGTATACGAACCATCATCAGCAGATTGCGGCCTTGCCAACGAAACATGCCATTCCGCACCTAGATCCTGCGACTGCAACGCCGCAATACTAATCGACGTGCCCACCGGAATGGACGCCATGATGGCGTTCCAATGTTGAGGGGAAACATTGTAGAATCGTGCCAACAAATGCCGTGCTGTATCGGCAGACTCCGCACCCGTAACCCCCGGAACTGATACATTGTTGCCAGGCAGTTGGGTATCCGTCAAAAGCCTTGCTTCCGTCCAATCCAACGAAGTCATGTAGCCCCGCCGAAGCGTCCGGTAAATACCATCCGAATCCTTGCGCGGATAACCTGGCGGAAAAGGCGAAACAGAAATAACGCGCCACCGACCCGCATAGACCTTCCCCGAAGCCATTGGGTTCTCGACATACTTCTTAGCCGTCAGTTGGCCGGCATTAGCGACCACATCGCCATCCAAACCGGTTCCTACATCGCCATAGGTGTCCAGCATGGAAAGAGCCGTATCCATGACGTTTTGTGAGGTGACGTCCCACCGGACCACCAATTCACGATCATTCGTCAGAGGATTCCGCGTATGCGAAACTAACTTGGCATCTTTTTCTTTGAATAGCGGGATTTCCGTTTCGTATGACATATCACTCCTGTGGATTCATAAAACGGTTGTATGAGGACAGATGTTCTTTCGCCCTTGCTTCATCCCGGGCCGAACCAGAATCACCAAGGAAATACCGGTAAGCCGAGTAATCAATCGCTGGCATGAGATACTCTTCAGGAAGCGGAACGACATCGGAAAGTGCCGTAAATTGTTCGGGGATGCTTGCCCGAGTGCCGTTATCTTGAATCCGGACTTCCGGCACATCGTTAAATATCTGAATGAGCGCCAGCCGGAGAATCGGGAATATTTTGGCGTTCGTATTCGTCGTAGCCCCGACATCATTAATCGCCACCCGAAACGGAATCATTATGTGATCAACAAGCATAGTAATCCTCAGTGAATAGGTTTCGGTTTCAACACACAGACCAGTTCAAAGTTATCATCTTCCGCAAAATCAGCCGGTGCCAGAAAGCCCATGCGATTCCAAAGGATTGGCAATCCCAAGTGCTCAAAAAACATCCCCACATATTCCGAGCAGATAAAATCATTATCCTGCTCGATTTTCGCCAGTTGTTCCGGACCAAAGGGAATCCTTGACGCCATGATGCGCCCGGCGATACGGGCAATCGCAGCCTTGTCATACGGGCGCCCAAACTGATCAATGGCTATTCTTGTTCCTTCTTTCAACCATACCGGAGTAACAATATCAGCAAATCCCTTATGTCGAAGAACTACCATCCCGCCAGGGTATTGATTAAATTGCCCATCATAGTCCGTCAGATACTTCGACAGCCGGACCGTGCGAACTCCAATCGGTTCCACTGATTCCAGCAGCATCACAAGGCCCAACCCATCAAGCCGTATAATAAGCCCAACATGGCTCCACGGAGAATTTGTGGCCGCCTGTATCATCGAGCTAAACGTGCCGGATCCTGAGCACAACAACACATCTCCATCACGCAGCAAGTCTCGAGCATCTTTGTATGGAACAACCGGAATTGTTGGAAACGTATGGCCTATCATGTTTCCCCCGATACTTCCCGCATGTCGAACCATCGGGATAGCCCAAGATGAAACAGCTTCATCTTTACCATCTTATTCAGCAGATACGGGCTATTGCTTATCGCGGCACCGTACATATGCTGCATCGTTCCATATCCAAATTTAGGATGTGGCTGGGTTCGTTCGTTATCCGGACCAATTGCATTCTCCCGGCAGAACTCAACACCCTGCTGGAAGTCCAGATCAAGCCGGCACATCAGCCCGGTATGCATAGGAGCGGCAAAGGACGTGCCGGAACCGATATCGATCGTACCCTTGACCCCGTTAAACAGCTTCACGTCTTCCGCCCAATAAACACAGATTGGACGGCCAAGTGTAGAATCGCTCGAAAACTTAGAAGGAACCCCATCAAGAGCCATGGAACCGATTTTGAATGAGCAATCCGTCAACAGGCTTTGCGGCATGTCATTGTCATTATCGGGCTGATAATCCCCATCATTCCCCGACGCCCAGGTAACAACAACATTCGTATGCTTACGGAGAAAGTCACGCCACTTCTCCGCTTGCGTAAACCAATCGCGGTTGCTGTCCCGACCACCCACATACATGCCCCATGAACAATTAACATAAATCCGGCTTGTATCCTCATCCGCCCACGATCCAAGCACCGAGAGGATTTCATCATCAGACAAAGAAAACACCCCGTTAGCATCAAACACGCGAAGGAAATAAACCTTCACAGGTCCTACATCAAACAGCGGTTGTAGCGCCTTTTCGCAGCACATGGCGCCATGCGGATGGCACGGCTCCCCGGCCAGATAGTCCGCTTCATAGCCGGCCCACTCCGAAACAAACGGGAAATGAGCGCGAAATGCCGGGACCAATGATTCAACAGATCCCACCGTATCGATGATGACAATCCGTTTCATTGCTCGTATTCGCTCCCATTGCCTGGAGTCAGGTCTGTATTGTACGGAACATCATCAATGCTCGTGGTTTTAATCCCCCGGCCAGCCTTCCATCCGCGCACCAGAGCCTGCACCACCGATTCATCCACCTTTTCCAACATCCAAGCCGTATAGATGTTCAATCCGCGATCTTTCAACGCCCCGACATCTTTTCCAAGCTTCTCAATCACACCGGCATTCAGGGTTTTACCGTTGATGCCCCCCACGGTGTAGAGCGATATAGCCGATTGTTCGGCACCTTGCATGATGTATAACCCCAAAGTCGCGATGTAAGTCCCAATAGCCGAGCCACAGTCAGGAATCAGAATGCACCCCGGCTTGCCGTAATCGTTCATCGAACAGTTATGCCAGGCAAAGTAGTCAGCCGCTCCCTTGTTCTGCGGACGGCTTCCATTGTTATTGATGGTCTTAAATCCAGCGGCTTTGAATATGGGAATCCACTTCTTTTCCAGTTCCGCGCCATAGGGTGACTGCGTTTCCGCCATCACCTGAACCCAGACACCTTCCGGTCCCTCTGCCAGCACGGTTTTTAAGGCTGCATCACAATGTGATTTATACTGGTCGAGACGCTTATTATCATCCCCGTATTTCTTTGCGCCTTTGTTGTCGTTGAGGACCGACACGATAACCATTTTTTTAGCGGCCCTGGCATCTTTGACCAGTTTCTTATAATGCGGAGCTATTTTGTCGTTACCATCGCGGTAAAGAAACAATCCTTTTCCAAGCGTCCACCCGGCATACTCGATGCTCGTTGCGTTGATAGGCGGATACTTCGCCAGCATTGCCATGAACGCCGGCTGACCGCCATCCGTCCATGTATAATCCCGCCCAATGCCAAGAACCTCTTTCGGCTGAGTTGGATAAACACTGGATACCGGTGGCGTATTCGTGACAACCGGTGGCTTAGGCTTCCACTGACCCATGCCAAACGAGGATGTAACCGCAGCGGCCAGACAAACGACAGACAACAATATGATGCGAAATACCTTATTCATTAATGATCTCCATTTCACTGATTTCAACCGCACTGAGTGATTGTGACGTATCTTTCCACGGCCATATAAATGTCAGTTCATTCGTGGTTTCCTTGGCATCTCTGGATTGGAGGGAAATACGCACCGTATCACCATTCTTGATGTATTTTTGCCCATACGAACCACTGCCATACACGTTTTTAAGATGTTGCGATGTATAGCCGGGACGAAATTGCTCTGCCTTCTTTCCATTAACAAGAATCCAACCGTTCAGATATTTACCGTTTGACTCTTTGACCGATGGCCAATGGCTGTTATCCGTATATGTGAAATCGATGAAGTATTCTTTGCTCGACACCTTCAGCGTAAGCAGCGTTACCGTTCCAGATTGAGGAACAACCGGTGGCGTCACCACTGGCGGAGCATTCGTTTCAACCGGTGGACGGGGTTTCAGCCAGCCCATTCCGGATGAATCAGACACAACCGCGCCAATAAAAATAATACCCAACAACAACAAGCGATTCATTTTATTCATAGTTGATCTCCACCGATTCATGATTCATTGAAAGTTGGCGGTCAGATACTTCTTCCACCGTGCCATTCCAAAAAAGTATGATGTTATTGATTGGACTTCGAACCGGATAAGCTTTCACTTCCACGTTTTTTCCATTAGTCAGCGAATAATTGATCTTGAATACAGAGCTGCTTCTTATTGACCTTGCCCAATGATTTTGCACACGTTCCCTATCCGTCCATATAATAAACTGCGCCCAATCCTCACCGGAAAAATCCACTTTTGCCCCGCCAAATAGTTTCGCAAGAGCATCATTGACATAAAAGCAGAGCCCGTTCGTATCACACTGGAAAATGGCCGTTTTGGTCACGTCAGCAGTAGCCCTGCTCGATGATGCGACATAAGCGATGTCACTTTTCAACTGCGGTACCGCCATCACATTTTCGTAAGCAGATGAAATGCTTGTGATGGAGTTGCCAGCCTTATGGGCGCATCCACCCACCTGACTAAAAAACAGCATATAAAGAGTGATTGATCCACTGACATACACAACAAAGCGTGTAACAGTTGATGCCAGGTTTAATCCGATTGCAACGAGCCCTTTTTTAACAAGCGTTTTATAATCCTGTTTTGGTTCAGTGTTCATGAATCACTTACTCCCCCGCGTTTCGGTGTAGAGGTTGGTGATCTCAGCAGGGGTGAGAGCCCGGTTATACATCACCCACTCGTCTAAATTCCCCTCGACGCCGCCGGTAAACGGGCCTAATCCAGATACCGTTAGGTCCCCGCTCCCAAGCTGGAAATAATTAGTCAGCACCGGAAAGTTTGTCGGTGTCCCTGCGCCAAAGTTTGCATTATCGACACGCACCGCATCGAGAGAGATCGTATAGTCCATGTAATTTGTTAAATTGCCGGTGTATTGCCAAACGAAAGAAACGTGATGCCACCCGCCAGTTGAAATCAAATTGTTTGGCGTGGACCGACCGCGAAAAGCCGCTCCGTTATTATAGGTGATGTAAAATTCAAGCCGGTGCGAATAATTAAACGAGGCGAGGAATCCATTTCTAAACGCCGCTTGCCCGTTCTCGATGTACTCGGAAAACAGGTACCGCAAGGCTGGCCTATTGGTGTACAGGTAAACCCAGCCCGCCACTGTAACTCCATTGGTGCGGTAACCCGATTGCCACCCGCCACCGACCAGCACCACATTGGTTTGCACATTAAGTGCCCCCTGATATCCGACACCTTCTGTAGGCGAGAATCCCCACGCCGTTCCGTCAAACGCCGAGGATCCCGCTTGATTGGCAGAGGTGCCTATCGCTCCTGGGCGATGCCACCATACTGCGCCAATCGGAATGTTAGGGACTGGAGGCGACCCGGACGTGCCGAAATTAGCAATTCGCAATAGCATCGAGACCCGCTCATCACTGGCTAGACAAGCTAGCGTCAGCAGCGCGAATATAGCCATGATCACGAGACGCTTCATTCTCCGATCCTCGGCAGGCTGTAGATGGCTGATCCTGTTTCCGAAAAAGCATTATCGATCAAAAACACCATCGCCCGTTCCGCGTTGGTATACAGGTTCAGGTTTGTTGAGATGATGAGGTTAGCCGGAAGAAATTCGATAAGATTGGTGGTCGCCGGAACGTCCAATCTGATCGTATAACCCATATTCGAGACACCAGCCGGTATGCTGACCCATGTGTTCGAAGTCAATGTTAACGCCTGAAATATCCCGTTTGCGCGAAGCACCGTTACAGTCGGTGCCCAGGTGATTTGATATACTTCATAATCCGCCGTTGAGCGCGGCAGATCCGCCACAGCCTGCGCCGTTGTACTGGCCCACTCAGACTCCACATAACTCGGGTAATCATTCGTGCCAAGCATCAATTCACCCGTTGCCGCGTTATAATGATTCGATGCCCCTCTGGTCACATTACTAACCACACTACCACTGGTTAAATCCTGCAAATAGATATCAGCATTCGCGCCATTAAGTACGACCGTAGAGATTGTACCTCCACTCCAAAAGCGCACTTGACGAGGCGTAGATGTCACGCCACTAAAAGCAAAATCCAATTGAGGATCGATATTGATGGTAGTGCTGCCCGCCGTCGCCGCATTCGTAACTTCCAGCAAATGATGCGTGAAATACCAATTTGCATTGGTATCTCCCCCCACCGGAGTAACGACACCCTGAACACGATACGTTCCGGAAACAAGCGCTGGTATCGTAAAGCGAAGCTGTCCGAGTTCCTGATAGATGATCTCCCCTGTATCATTCGTCAGGTTGTGAATTCTTTTGCTATCCGCGGCAAACACCTTAAGGCGATACGTGTTGCCCGAATTTAGCGCGATCGGGTTTGTAGCAGTGTCCATCACCGTGTACGTGAACCGGAAAGTCCCAGCCGGTCCATAAGCCGTATAAATGGGATTATCCAATCCTGATTGCAGATTATTAGTCTCAATGAGCGTTTGCGCCTGTACGCCGACCCCAAAGATCAACAACAAACCAACTATGACGCGGATCATCATGGCCCGCGCACCCCGTTATAAGTGGTCCAGTTAGTGCCTCCCCTGGACACAACTAAATTGGTATCTGACAGCCATGAAGTCCCGAACACACCGATTTGATTTTGAGTAACGACACCGGAATAAATCTTCATAACATTGGTTTGCTCAGAATCATAACTTGCTTTCGTCTTATACTGATCTGGCGATAGGTTGTGTTGTCCCCATATAGTATTCCCATTAAACTGAAGATCATATAAACCAGATGACCCGCCATAGGCTGCAACCAACTTGCTTGTAACCGACGATCCGAAACCATTATCATGTACCCAATCAATTGGCCGGCTGCTTCCTAAAACCCCACCTGATCCAATCCGTATCGCCGTCGATGTGATGGAACTCGATGCGAATACGATCATACCGGTTAAATTATTAAATGCCGCCTCACTCAAATTTGTAAGCACAAGGGCATTGATTGTAGCCAACAAACCAGCCACATCCACCTTTCCAGTAGATAACGTGGTATCCGCCTCCGCCAAATATTGGCTTAGTATATTCAGCGCCAGCCTTGATGCATAGTTGGTGGCAAAATCAGAAGTCCATACGGTATCGCTGTCGGCCGCATTTGCTGATCGATTCGTAAAACCATTCAGCGTTGATATCGCACTGGCATTGGCCGTCACTTGAGCTTGGATCGTGGTTTGGATGGTGCCGACTACTCCAGTCGATGCAATGCCGCTGGCTGTAATAACCGCAGCAGAGATCACACCGGTAGAATTGGCCAGGTTGATAAAGTACGTTGAATCAAGGCTGTCCAACGTTCCGGCATTAAGAGATGATCCTGAAACAGAAGACTTTAACGTCATGAACATCCAGACCATATCCACACTACTAAAGCTTGTCTGATAAAACTGATACGCAAAACCCATGTTTGTTGGCGTTAAATATACAGGCGCAGCCTGAGCATTGTAATAGACTGAAACCTTCTCCGGACCGAGATCAGACGCAACGCCAGAAGTCACCAACCAGTTGCTTAAACTATTAAATGAATATTCCGTCCACGCTGCTCCGGTTAACACGAGTAACTTATCACCCGGTACGGGACCAACCTTGAGAAATTCATCGACCACCACTCCAGTATCCCAATAAGTAAAAATGGTATAGCCGGGATAAAAAACGATTTGCGTATAAACCCCAAGCGTTGCCGTCCGACTAAATACACTTGTCCCACCAAGCCAAGACGCTTCACCTTCCGCTCTCGACACAAAGCCACTCGGATTATCTACCCGATAGAATTCACCCGAAGATGAATTTAGCCGCGATACGGTGTCCGTATAGCCCTGCAAGACCTCAATATCAGCTTGTGCTTGAGCCATATCCTGAGTGGTTGCCTTGGCTGCAATAGCGGCATCCTGAATTTGATTCGTGGCTACCACGTTTGTTGAGGTTGCATAAATAGCCGCGGCACCAGTTGAAGTCAGAAGCGGAGCCACCGCCGAAGCCACAAAACCGGTTGTAGCCACCGTATTGGTATCAATAGCCAGCGCCGTACTACCTCCATTGCCCGTAAGTCCACTCCCGATATTGGTAACCGCAGCATTGACCGGAAAAGAAATCTGATAATTCACACCGGTCGACGTTTCCGACCTCGTGACCGAGCCTGTTCCGCTTGGCGTCGTTATTCCAACCCCAACTACCGCATTACTCCGTACAGAGTTTAAATCGCTCTGGATCGTGGTTACAGTTGATGTGGATGGAACTTCATCCGTTTTTGCGAATGTGGACCACACAAGATTGCTATCCGCCCGATCACCCAGCTCCGACCACACCAAAGCCAATTCATTCGAATGAATCTGCAACCCGCCATACAACGTGACAAGTTCCGCCCACAAATCCGTCTGATTCGTGATCACTCCGGATACCTGCCCCCATACGCCGTGATTGGTACCACCGCTGAGGATATTGGTAGCGGCATAAGCCGACCATAACCCATTCCCGAGATATTGCAGCACATCACCAATCACCGGCACCAACCCAGGCACCAACACCGGAAACGTTTGGCCAACCGGATCCGGCCCGGGCATCCCGGGCATGTACGGGTTATTCATGATGCTCAACCAGTCATTAACGAGTAACCTATTTTCCAAGGTATCCCACACCCCAACAACAAACGGACGGGTAAAGCCTGGAGCGCGATTGGAATAAAAGGACACCAGCTCAGATGTATTCAGATCCATGCTTCCCGTAGCGGTCTGTGCCACCGTAGTCACCCCATATTGGACACTCGTGATGGAACCCGCGGCAATAAAGTTGGTGGATAAAACAAAGGTATTCGTCAACATAGCATCCGTGACCCTCAGCACAAGACCTGTAGGGTTTGATGCACGGATATTAATCAACCGCACCGCCACCGTTTCCCGAATCGCGATAGCATTGGTCGACGTCACTTTTTTACTGCCAAGATCGATGGTCAAATAATTAGTGACATTAGCCAGGGCAGCCATCGGAACGAAAATTGACCAAAGAAGTATCATAAATCGTTTCATACATTGACCCCACCGCTGTAAGAAATTCCGGCATCAACCGTAACGTTTTCGCGCTTCGCACGGTCCAATACTCTAATGTAGTCACGGTAATGGTTTTCGCTAACGGTTCGGCTGGACCACGGACGGCCCGGACGCCTTGCCAGCGTATAAATACAGTGATGCACAATTCCATCGCTCCATCGGTCTATCCAATCGATATCATCAATGGGGGCGGTTTTACTCGGTACAAATTGGCACCGCACATGAAGCCAGGCCAACCGCGAAGAACCAAGACTGCACCGGAAAACAATGAACGTATCACCGTTGGCAACACGGATGCTGTATTCAGATGCCGGAATTTCATATCCGTTGTTTTCATCTTCACCAAGAACCGCGCACACCACGGTTTTAATGATGCCAGTACCAGGTGGATTCAGCTTGTAACTGACTGTACCAAGAACCACATCAATCCGGATCCAACGCCGCCAACCCTCTGATCGTTCGGCAAATGTTTTAGCCGATGAACGAAGTTCTTGGAGTATCGCCCCGCCCGGACAGCGCGGAAGGTCAACTTGCGCCTTCTCTACCATTTCGGACAGGGGATCACTCATTAAGCAGCTCCGCTTACGGCTCTCGCCGCTTGCTGTGCCGCCATATCATTGTCACGGATTTTATTTCCTGTTTTCAGAAAATTAAAATATTCCGCCTTCGTCGCTTCGCGGATAACTTGATAAGGGGCGCGTGATACTTCACCAACCTCCTGCCGGTCTTTTCCGGGTTGAATATCAAACACCTTGTGCTTGGCACTATCAGCCACACCCAAATGGTTTTCCGAGAGAATGACCTTGGTACCGCGCGTAACAACGATGATATGACCATCAACACCAAGAGGAATCTGCTTTTGGTCCTGAATAGATCCTGTTGGAAAGAATTGAACCTCAAAATATTTCTGTTCTTTCTTTGCCTTCGCTTGGCCAGGTTTATTCGAAGCGGGATTAGCCGACTTCAGAATATCGCCAATCTTATAAATGGCGTAACCACCTTGATACGTTGAGACCTTCAACGTGTCCGGACTACCGAATTCCCCTGACCGCATTGCGGCTTCCGCCGCGTCTTTTTCTGCCCAGGGTTGACCGTCTTTCGGATTCAACACCACATCGGGCTTTTGCTGCTCGCTCTTTGCCATCTTCAGCCTCCAGCTTTCGCTCTTTTTTGGTTGCAAAAGCGGGGACCCGAGCCACACGGCCAAGGTCCCCGCCAATATTTGTGATTGTGGGACCCGCTTAGTTGTCGAAGATTTCCGCTTCGATGTAGCAGAGTTCACCGCCGACATTGACGTCAGCCGTTTCGGACAAAACGATACCTGCATTCGTGACCGATCCGGCCGGAACCGAAACAAAGTCATGTTTGTAGGTAATCATCTGTACGCCACCGGATTCAGTCGAAGGAGCGGCTGCATCCAAAGTCACCTGATCATCTTCATCGCCATCAGCCGTAATGGCCTGAATGACGTAGGTCTTGTTACCAATGATGACCTTCGACCCGACGCCCACATACGTGGTATTCACGCCGTGGTTAAACTTGCCGGTGCGGTTACCCGCATTCGTCAAGGTGAACTTGTCCACCAAGCCCAGTGTGCCCTTGCCGCGCATGTCGCCAGCATAGTCGTCAACATAACGGGCAAAGGTTTGGTAACCCGTGCTTGCCGAGCTGATGACATCGCCGCCGACATAAACCGCGATACCTCCGCCAACGGTCAGCGGTGTATCTTCGATCTTTGAATTATCGCGGTACTTCACACCTTCCGGACAGACCGCAAGGGCTTTCATCGCCTTATTCCAGACGATGCTGCCGAGATCGGCAGCAGCCACGTTACGGACGATTACGGCATCGGGTACAAACCCGAGGGAGATCCGCAAGGCGGATCCAGTTCCCAAAAACAAACCTGATACTTTCATGATGATGATTTCCTTTTCTTAAGGGTGGTGTTTTAAGTGGATTATTCCGGGTTAGCGGTACAGGCCACTTCGAGAACTGCCATCCACGGATCCGCAAGGATCACCGCGGCGTAATAGGTTTTCCAACCGATGGAACCGCGCTGACCGATGGGGTCACCACCACGCGCAACGTTCGGGTTCAGCACGTACATGCTGACGGCTTCGCGGCCCTGAAGGCGGACAACGCCATAAGCGTCTTGACCAACGATGATCAACGGATATACATCGCATGCTTCCGAACCATCCGGGGGCATACCGTTGTTAAGCATCGTCGAGCTGGAACCACCTGAAGCAACCCACGGAGTGAAGTTGGTGGTCAGGATGAAACGGATGTTGTCAACCTTTCCGATTTCACATTCCATGGTTTTGCCAGGCTGGGAATAATTCACGGAGGGAACAAATCCCGTGATACCGCGAATGTCCGGACCAAGATCGGTATGACCCATGGCGAAGAAGGAAGCTTCAACGGGCTGGGTTGCAACCTTTTCGCCGGGGGCAATAACGCTTGATATCGTCATGGCCTGATTGCGATCCAAGGCGCGTGTTACATTGCGGATATCCGCACGAGTAACCTTGGCCACCACAGAACCGCGGGCTCCAACTGAGCCGGCAAAGAATCGGTTTGTGCAAGACTTCAGCACATCGATGGTGACCAACTCAATCACCTGGGCATACTGCTGACCGCAGCGTTCCGACATGATCTTGAGAAGAGGGTCCTCATGCGTATCGGCCACGCGATCGGTGATGTAAACAACATCGCCATACTGCTGCATAACGACCTGATAATCTGTGAAGACGATCCGGACGCCATTAGGGCTGATGCCTTCAGCGAGAGGGGCGGTGGTAACCGGGAAAGGATGATAACGGCGCCATTTACGCTGGCTTCCGGAATTGCCTTCCTGAACTTCGGGCTGCCCGAAACGTTGGGTAACCAATTTAGGTTGCGCCACACGGAGCAACCGCTTACTTGACTTAACTGCTACACGCGGTGAAATATCACCGTAGGTGTTTACCTGGGTTGTCATAACTACTGACTCCTGCCTCATCGGCATTGTCAGCGGTACGCCCAGGCTCTATGGTCTTTCGGCTATCCGCGATTTCGTTTGCTGCATAGGCCCCTTCTCCTGAAGGCGGCACAATTATCCAAAAAAACTCTTTGCACTTGCTGCACTTACAATGCAGCCGCGTCCCTGCTCCCAACACGCCAGCCGTGTAAGGATGTCGGCATTCTGGTTTCGGGCAGAGGATACGTTCATCCTTTCCCGGAATCGGGAACACCTCTTCAACGATATTTTCAGTCGTTATCATCTTCGTTAAATGCTTCATCCAACTCTTGATCATCAACCGTTTTTCCACCCGCAACACCATCACCGCTCGTTGGACGACGAACCGGGGCTGGCCGACCGCTCAAAACCTTATCCGTCTTATCTTTTTTGTCCTTAGCGGCTTTCGCTGCAGCATCAACCTTTTCCTTCGCCGCTTTTTCCGCGGCGATTTCATCGGCTGACTTACTTTTGCCGTAACCCGTTTGAATCTTAAACAGATTGAGAACTTCAGCCTTTTCCTCGGGATCACTCGACTTAAACAAGTTGTTGATCACCTTAGACTGTTTGCCCAACCACGATTTAAGATCCGGAGAATCGATGATCTTATCGGCATCAGGAACCAACTTGGAGATTCCGGACAAAACCTGTTCCCGCTCATGACGGTCAAGCAAAGGTTGAATGCGTTGCAAGATCGGGTCCAGAACGCGCTGCAATCCGGAAACCATCGTTGCTTGAGCAAGCTGTGCCATGGTAGGATACGACTTTGCCAGTTCAGAATACTTGAGCATCCCGCCAGTTTCCGTGTCAGGATTGGGGAATTCAATATCAGCCAGATCCTCACCGACAAACTTGCTGACTTCAGAGAGATCGGAAGCACTCAACTTGAAACTCACTGGCGAATCATTACCGACTTTGCCGGCCGCTTCCGCAGCAACCTTATCGGCGGTAGCCTTGGCATCAGCATCAGCCTTTTGAGCCGCTTCATCGGCAGCAACTTCTTCAGCCGACTTGTTGTCGTTACTGCCCTTACCGGCCGCTTCCGCAGCAACTTTATCGGCAGCAGCCTTGGCATCAGCATCAGCCTTTTGAGCCGCTTCATCGGCAGCAACTTCTTCCGCTGCCTTTTCAGCAGCCGCACCGCCAGCATCAGCACCATCATTCTCGGCAGTACCGTCTTCGAATTCGTCTTCGAATTCGTTATCTAGCTCTTCAGCCGTAGCTGTAGCATTTGAAATGTCGGCATCCATGATAGATTAACCCCACTTGATTATGAGTGTTTTTTGTTCCGGAATTCGAATCATCAGCGACCCTGGACCAGACAGATCGGATAGAGCGGCTATCTCATCATTCGAAAGACGATATGTTAAATACGTTGGTCCATCTGCATCAACGATTGCCTTTGCCGGAGGATTTTCGGGAGCCTTTTCAGCATCAGCATTGGCATCAGCATCCGTTTTTAGCTTTTCGATTTCTTCAGAAGATAACGGTGCCTGTGCTGTTGGCTTAACTTCACCATTCAAGTCAACGATGCCGTCAGAACTCGAAACATCAGCAGCCGGAGCCTGAGGACCTTCGCTACCAGTGGCATCAGGAGCGGATTGAATGTCTTTGTTTTCTTCCGTCATAGAAATATCCCCGTTACTTGGTAGTCCACACCGCATTGTTTGAAACACTTGCCTGAGTGGTAAACGAAAGGCCAGTACCGTGAAGAACAATAGTTCCTATAGTTCCGGCAGTACCATCCACCCCGCCGCCCAACGCATCTGTAGGAACGGTAGATACAACCGTGGCTGAACTGGCAGAAAGCGGGAACGCATTACCCGCAGTTCCATGATAATCTGTCGCGGAGGTCACTAATAGTTCTGCAACCGCCAACGATGAAACAGTTACATTAGCCGCCGCTACGGTATTGGTATGATAACTCGTAGGGTTATTGGTGCCGCCCACCGAAGCCGCCAATAAAAGATTGGTCACGGCAATTGAGTTGGTTGAACCGGTTACGGCATTGGTGAATTGCAAATAAACCTCATTAGCCGCAGTAGGTAACGCGGTAACGAATACATAGGTTTGATCATTGATCGTTACCCTTGTTCCGTTCGTAATTACCGATGTTCCAGTAGCCACCACCGTACCCGTAGCGGCAGTCGAACTGACCGGAGCCGAATTCGTGCCGATATTTACGCCACCAGTTGCCGGAAGATTATCCGCCACATGATTCAGTTCGGCAGCCGTTGCGGTAACAGTAGTGCCATCAAATTTCAATTTACCTCCGCGCACATCAATGGACCCACCGGTATCAACGATCAAATCATAATTGACAACCTGCTGATCCTGAGCGGTGACCGGAGCCGGGATAAACAACCAAATCATCAGAATGATCAACATGATCAAAGTAGAAACGGAACGAACACGCGACAAACACGAACTGACAAAACCATTAAACATGCACATAGATTTCATTTTCGTTTCTCCTGCTGAATTTCTTCCAATAACTTTTTGAGCCATTTCAGCCCTCTTTTTTCGCCCAGCTTTACCCGCCAGTCTTCGCTTACAACGCCGTTTTCCACTACCTCGGGACCATCTTCGAGACTACGCCCGATCTCGTTCCCTCGTATTTCCAACGCCGTCAAAAGCAACTGAACAACCTGAACCGATTGACAGTTTGCAATCGTGATCCGGTCAGTCTGACTTGGCACATATCGCGTGACGTCCATTTCATAGCCTACTTTTGTAGCCAGTGTATAATTTTGTCAAATTAAATCTTGCGGAATTCCGCTGATCATCTTTGCAATCGCATTCATCCATACCCCGCCGAGCGATCGTGGAAGACTCTCAAACGCCACTTGGTGCAAATCAACCAGGACAGTTTCATCAAGATATTCCGACGCGTGTTGTTCGCGCAATCGTTGCCGTTCAAATGCCGCGGCATGCTTGATCTTCAAATCTTCCTTCCCGGCTTCGTAAAGAGGCATAGAACCGTTCGGAATGGAAACTTTCGTCCGTTCAGCGTTGGCATAAATCACCGCGCCGCTGTCGTCGCGTTCGGAATACTCTTCCGCCAATGCCTTCATTTCGCGTAGACAGGACATAAATCCTTCATCTTCTTCGTGAAGAATATCATGGACCCTGGCATTTGTCTGATCGTTAACACTGTCCAACCGGTTGAAGTTTTTCCCGCTGGCATATTTGAATTTGTTGAAGACCATCATGTCTTCGTGCTGATCCGGAGCCAAATGACTCACTTCGTCTAACACGCGCTGCAATTCAAGTGCATCTCTACGCTTAATGATCACGTCCATTTCCGCATCTCCTTGGTTAAGCCGCTGAAGCTGCCGTAGCAGTTTCTTTGCGGATACGAGTTACCGTTTCCGCTTCTTTCATAATTGTTTCCCGACGCATCTTATCGGCCTGGGCATTCTTAAGACTGGCCGCTGCGCGTTTATCGTCAATCTCCGCCTGAATCTTTTGAGCCATGACAGGATCAACCGACCCCGCCTCTTGCGCCTGATTAAGTTGCAACTGTTGCTGATCCGCCTCATCAATCAGCTCCTGCGGACTCTTCAACACTTCAGCCGGATCAAGATCCATCGCCTTGCAAATCTCTTCCAACAGATAACGGACCTTGGCCAGAGACATAATCTGTTCGTTCTGAAGGATAATACCCAGCAATTGGAGAAGTTTTTGCAGCCGAACAACCCGATTCGAGAACGATGTAAAGCCGAGGGCCTTCACGCGCCAGACGCCCTTCTTGGACGCCGGCACCGAATCATCCATCATGTTGTATTGATACTGCCATGACGTGTATTTTTCGACAAACGTATCAATATGCATGATAACGCCGCCGAGGTACTTCCCGCTCCGCTCGATACGCTCAGATAGTTCAAATGCCGTCTGACTGTTTTCCAGTTGCTGCCCTTGCTGAATGCGTGGAATAAAACTGGAGTGATCGGATAAATCCATAAAGAATTGAATCATAGTCTTCAACTCTTCCAGCATGCCATCGATCTTGACTTGCTGAAATGCATCCTGGGCGGACTTCGCTTCTTGATCGAGATTAAAGATTTTAACCCGCTTGGAGAAATCACCCGGCTCAGCTTCGCTTAATAGATTTGCCCTTATGGCCAATACTAAACCGGAAACGATTTTCGCATTATCATCCAGGTTGCGATGAAGACCGTTAAGCGTATTCTGGATATCATTGAGGTTATCGCAAATGCCAACCCCGCCAATATCATCAACCGGATCCTCCCAAACCAAGCGGTCAATAGATCGATCTTCACGCTCAGTAAGAACAAATCGAATCACTTCGTTTTTGGCGACAACCAGATGACATTCAACCGTATCAGTTTCATTATCACCATCAACATCGTACAAAACCTCATCAACATCATCTTCTGCGAACTTCTTCGACAGTTCAGCCGCCAGTTTGCGCGGAACGAGCCCATAATACCGAATGCGCCGAATACCTTTGGTGAAGCTGGATAAATCCCGGCGCTTTGGCTCCGCCGCATCGTTGTCTGGTATTTTGTCGTTGCATGACGTAATCACGTCTTTAATGGCTTTTTTGATGTAGTAAGGATCATCGGCCACATCCATCAGATCTTTAGGGCTGCATCGGTCAACCACCATAACGCCATGGCCTTCGTGTGGATCATCCACATCCAAATCACGATAAACAGGCCAGACACCTAGAGAACGAAACGCCGGCACAAAGCTATCCGAAGATTCAACATCAATCACGCCAGGTGCCAGCTCCACAAAGCGTTTTTCTGTTTTCTTGTAGATATACCTCTCGAAATAGGTTTCACCGTAAACGGCACAAAGCTTGATTCCCTTATCCAATTCGCCTTTGGCATCAAAAGCAGAATGCTGCCGGTGGATAATCTGTTCATGACCAGCAATAGCTGCATCACGCTCAGGCTTTTCGGGAATATCGGGAATTTGCGGGTCCGCTAGAGATAATTCAACTTCATCCGGCAGGGTGTCATCCTGAACCATGACCGGTAACCGGCCACCCTTAAAATAAACATCGCAAACAATGGCATGACCAGCCACAACCTTTTGTTTGCTGGCATCAGACATGGCGCCTGAAGTCCAAGGCTCTGATCCTTCCGCCTTTTTCCACTTCTTGCTTAAGAGCGGATCACGATTATAGGCACCGAGATTACCCAACCATTTGGGGTCAAGCTTGTTTTCACGGTTCGATTTCCATTTCCGAAATAAACCCTGCACATATTGTGCAAGACCTGAAGCCGTAGAGTCTGACAATACATCAGCCATGTAGCTTAATCTTCCGTTTCGAATGCATCTTCCAAATCGTCTTCATTGGCATCAAAGCCAATTTCTTCAATCTGGATTTCAACACGCTGATTTTTAGATTCCCCATCACGCTGGGTGGTGGATATTTCTTTAACCCGGCATTTTCCGGAAAAATTAAAGGTTGCCCCGCCTTCCGCGTCTTCAAATTGGGGAAACTTTTTGATTAAGTCTTTGTCCAGAGATAGGCGAAAACCATACGGATAATCATCATTTCCGCAACAGGGAAGAGAATCCTTCATTTCGGCTTTGCGCCTTTTATGTTCGGCTGCCGTGATCTTCAGTTTGACGGTTTTCATTTCATATTGGTCCTTTCGAACCGGAACAATGATTAATACGATTTCAATCCGTCAAATATCCCTCTTTTGTAGCCATGTCAAGAAGTGACTGCGCGATACGGGTATTCTTCGGCCCCGGCAATGAGTGTGGCCAAGGCAAGAATTAGCGGAGTGGCTTCCGTTCCCTCGTTCGCAACATACTGCCCAAGTTCATTGTATAGCATGGTTCCTTTTTGAATCTTAAATCGATCCATCTCAGTCCATCGCTTCACCGCGTCGATGTCCAGCGTGACTCGGACAAACGATGGTTTAGGGTCAATCTGTTTCGACCTGGCCACCATTATCCGATACCGATCGTGCTCAGATTCATCCCCAGAATAATAAACCCGACGTGTTCGGTACCTGGACCACAAAAGCTGCATATCATCAGAAATCCCGCGGTGAATCAATTTGCCGCCCGAAATCACATGATCAACGGCCACAAACTTACGTTCATAATCAATCAGCAATCGTTCTTTCTGGATATCCCACAACCCGACCAACAGACCACCGGTCATACCGTCGCGAGTATGCATCGGCCAGACCACCGCCGCCCGGATCCAATAATCCCGAGCCACCGTCTGCCCGCTCGACTGTTCAATCAGCAGGGTAACCGTCCCATTTTCGCGAAGAACAGATTGCTTAATCATCCAATACGCTCCTGTCTGTACCGACACTTTCCAACGTAGCCGAAACCGGAGGCGGCTCCGGAGGCTTCCCGTCAATCCTCATAGCTGCCGTGGTAATAGGAAATTCATTGCAGATCAAACCAGCCTCATCATAGCAATGATCCTCCTGCCCATCCTGGTCAACGTCTTCAGAGTTTTCTCCCATAGCCAACGTAGGAATTGTTCGGATAAAGTTTTTACATGTTTTATAAATTAACATCATGGGTGGCTTAATTAATTTGCCATCAGTTGAAACCTGTAACTTTAATCGTTCGCGGAATTGCCTGATTTTTGATACGCGGCTGGGATTTCCCAGCTTTAGAAACAATCCATATTGTGCAAATGTCGTAGCTGTAGATGGCGATTGCCCGCCTCTAACATCGGCCCGTTTTGAAAAATTATCCGGAGTAGCAATTCGAATAATGGACCGGCCATAAATACCCAGATCTTTTTCGCGTTGAATAATTCCAATAGCGACATCCGAATCAGCCATACGGCAACCCTCATCAGGTACACCGTTCCAGCCATACCATTCAGCGAACCGAAACAACCTTCCATCAGAATCCATCCACCACCATCCAATGGAAAACGGAGACGAACTCCCCCAATCATACGTCATATAAATTTGCGCCCATGATGGAATGGGAATAGGATCAATTTGATGCCGGAGAGTTAAATCAAGGGCCTGTCCAACAAACGCATTCCAATCGCCATCAATCCAAGCCCGCCGCAACACAGGATCATCGATCGACATCATACGCCGGACATAATCCGGATCGTTAAGATTCAATATAATGTTGTCTTTTAAAAATGCGGGGATGTATACCGTAGAAAAACCAGTAATGGGGTCAATGCGTGGAACAAACGGTTCCGCATCAGTAATAAACGTTTGTTTTATCCAGCCGTGACCCGGACCGCCCGGATTAGCCGTAAGAAACATTCGGCATGGAACGCCAGCAGATGAACGCAATGTGCCTTTGAGTTTATTGACCAGCCTCCCGATATATCCCATCGTTCCAGCATCATCAAAAGTAATTTCCGTATATTCATTACCTTGCTCGTCATCTGCGTCTTCCGCCCTGCCCATGGCTTGAAGTTTGGTTACAGCCAGATTGTTGAACCGGCAATAATTAACCTGATTCTCACCGCCAATCCGCTCCATCGGAAGCCCAGCATTCTTGACCCGATCCCAGACCGAACGTATTTTTGAAAAGTCTTTATACTTCCTTCGGATCATCATTCCGTGCCAGTTCAATGCATGTTGATGGGCGCCAATGATATGCCGACCCACTGAACCTTCCGTTTTACCCGGCCCACGCGACCCGCCGAAAAGAGTAAGATCAGCCGGACAAATCACCGCATAAGCTTGCGGTCCAGGTTGAGCGGTCCAGTACATTACGACACCTTACCGAATCCAGGCAATAAAGGCTGAGTTTGAATACGCCGCATCACTGAAACGAATTCGGTGCGGTCAGATTCCTTTGCCCCAAGCTTCACCGCTAATGCTCTTTTAGATTGGCAAATATCGTAATGAGGAATCCGTTTGTTTTGAAACCACTTTCGGGCAACGCCAATCTTATCAGCCATGGAGTGCAGTTCATCAATCGAGTCCGCAATCATGTGACACATGATCATTGATCGGAATTTGTGCATGGCATGATCAACGTAAACGGTCATTATTTGTTTCCATTGCGCTACCGCTGTTTTTATTTAAAGCCAACAAGTGAAACTGCCTTTTAAGCATGGCATTCAACCGTGCCCCACTCATATACCGATGCGCCTTGCCGCCAAAATCAATGGCCAGAGGTGCAGACGGATCACCAGTTGCGTAAATCTTCCATGTCGTCAAAAGTACGCCATTTCGATCCTTGATTTCGTGAATACGCTCCAACGTGTAATGCTTTTCACACCGCTCCAGCATGAACGTATTCTTTGCCTCAACCCCTTTGCTTCCAGAAACTGACCGCTTTTTAGATACTTCGCGGTAATGCTTTTCTTTACGTGAGTAACGCGACATTTGCTTACGTCAATTTTCGCTCATTAGCTGTGTTGGGCGAACATGGGATTGGACCAAACATCGCCCGTGTGTAGTTGTCAGAATCGCGCAATGCGTTTTCCAAGGATGTCAGCATACGCCTGCATATAGTCATCCTGTTGTTTGAGTAACTGGCGGTCAGCCTCATCCAGCGCGGCGTATTCAGCCGTGGTGCGGAACTGGCGAAGTTTTGCCAGCTTGTCGCACAAGTCTTTCTTTTCGTCTCGTACTCTCTGTTTCCAGTCGTCCACTTTCTCGTCTCCTTCTGGGCTATTGCCCGTTGTTAAAATTAACTGTCTCGCCCAACAGTTTCGCCAGAGGACTCGGAGGCCGAGCCTCTGCGAATGGTGTTAGAAGTCATTAAGATTTGCGGTTCCAGATTTTTCGTGAACCGATGGCAATGAACACTTCCCACGCACATAACGACCAGAACAGCCAGTGTTGCCACGCGAGGCCGTCGCGCCACAAGGCCACGAGCAAACCACCCATGAACAGGTGTGCCATGTCTTTGTAGATGTCGGCCTTCGTCGGCTTTTCCGGTTTCACAAATACGCGACCAATTGCCAGCAATAATCCAATCAGTAGGGCTATCTTCATTTCATTTTCCTTTCGGGTTTTTTGTTTCGATTCATCAAAAGTTCTAACAAGTCTTTCGAGCCGACGCGGAAGCCGCGCCGCTCAAATTGGTGTTCTGAGCCGCCGATCCCCATTTAGCAATTACGTCAACCCCGGTTCTCAGACTGGCTACTTGATGTGCGCGGACGTACCGGCTGTCCACAGTGCGTTTGACCTTTTTCATGCTAACACTCCCCGGAGTCTATGGGCATACGTCTGGGCGGCTCAGAACAAGGCTTTGGAATTGACGCCGAAGCGTCGCAATTCAAATTGGTGTTATGCTTCAAAAATACGATCCAGTGCGAACGCGCCGTTTTGCCGCAACGATTGCCGATCAGCGGCGGCGCCGGTGCGAGAGCAAGTACCTGCGAAACAGGAATGTCTCCTTCGTTCCACTTGAAAATTAGAGTCCCTCCCGACTTGAGAACTCGCCAGCATTCCGCGAATCCTTCACGCATTTCGGCCTTCCAGTCGCCTTTGAGTGTTCCATACTTTTTCGCCATCCAACTGTTCTTTCCATTGCGCAACAGGTGCGGCGGGTCAAAAACAACCAACTGGAAGTGCTCGTCTGGGAAAGGCATTTTCGTGAAATCGGCTACGATGTCGGGATTCACGATGATTGCGCGGCGGCCCTGTCGGCTGTCCGCGACGAGGTTTTCTCGCCGCTTGTCCATGAAGACCACATCAGGATGATTAGGATCAAACCAGAACATGCGGCCGCCACAACAGGCATCAAGGACCGGAGGAAGCATAACCTGACGCTGGAAATGGACGCTCATTCCGGCAGCCCTCCATTCGCGCCATTCAGCTTGGTGTTAAAATTAATTCTTAAACGGTTCATTGAGTTTGGTTCTTGCTTCCTCAAGCCAAGCCTTTTCTTTTTCCAGTTCGACTTCCTCGCGCTCAAGCTCACCCTTTAATTTTGCGTACTCCCGCTCCATTTCGGCCTGCAACTTCTTATAGCCATGTTCAAGCGCGACCCGTGATTCGCGAACCTTCGATTCCTGTTTCTTGACGGCCAATTCTGCCTGTTTAACCGCGCATTCTTTCTCGTTCATCGTAACTCCAATTCAATTTTAACAAGTCACTCGACTGCATCCTTCGGAGCAGTCAGTTTGGTGTTCGGAGGCTCCGCTTCGCTACGCCTCCGAACACGCGAGTTGCCCGCCAAGTCGCCCGCCTTGTCTCCGGCTTCGCTACGCTGCGCCTCCGAACAAGTCGTTCGACCGGACAACCCTCCGGGCTTGTCCGCCGAGTGCTCTGAATCATGAATAAAATTCGTCCCCCAACACCAAAAGCACTTGGTATTTTCCAGACGGTTAGGGCTATCACACGTTTTGCAAATTTTATTCATGATTCCTCCGCGCTCGGTTGCCGGTCAACTCGCGTGTTAAGCAGTTGAATAAGAATATCAGCATGACATGGACTACCAACATGGCACCAACATGCCAGATTTTTACCGCGCAAATGTTTCACGCCATACAACTCGAATCTACGCATAAAGGTCTGTTGTTTAATGACGCAATCAGGATCAACAGAAATGCATAAATTCCCACCGCAAAGCGCCCTGAACAATTCAATACATCGAGTTCTATCCCCATGCACCCCGACCACAAACGGATTACCCCACGGCGTTGACCGATCCACCTTGACCGTGTTAGCCGGCATCCTCCATCCCTTCTTTCGGGATAACTGAATGCGTTCAGGCACTGCATTGATAAACTCAATGTGTGGCTTAAAACAGTAGGCATTCTCAACCCGAACAACGGACAATGGCGCATAATGCCGACGAGAGATTTGTGTTTCTTGATGAGGAACCACACCCATAACCCGCTGAAGCATTTCGAAACATTGCTCATCGGTTTCCGCGCCAAATCCAAACACAAGGTTTTCAGGCCCACGGATCCAATGATACAAATCGACAATGCAGTAAAGAACCGTGCGTTGAGGATTATATGGCTTTGTGCAGATGATGTACCGTTCAGACCGGCAACGGATCCTGTATGGCGCTTTTTCACCATCAAACCACACAAGGCTTCCGTTGGGCGCAAATTGAATTAACTTCATGGGAGTAACGGTCATGCCTTCACCGCAGCCTTTCGTACCCTCGTTTTTTTAACCTGAACAGATACGGCCGGAGCGGTTTCAGCCTTCTTCCCCTGCAGCAAGCTACTTGCCACCTGTTTTTCCCAATCAGTAAGACTTGTAGGAACAGGAGGAACATTCGCCCAGGCAACTGGACCACCGCCAGGACCCATGTGCACATGCCGTTCGGCATAATCCAGTGGTTTGGCTTTTTTAGATTGAGCCAATATCAGAGAGTCGGAAAATCGGCGAATTGAGCCGCATTTTTTCCCGAGATAAAAAACAGGTTCCAGCCAACCTTCCATGCCGCGCTGATCCATAATTTCTTCCCTGCGAATCTGAATCAGTTCATTCTTACAGACTTCAGCCTCATGAAACACCTTGGCAAATTCTGGATCACTGCACAGACACAGACTGATAACGCGCCATGCAATTTTCAGTTCGTCGAGTATTTCCGTATGCCGTTTACCGAGGTACATGGCTTCCAGATATTTGAACTTAATATCTTTGAGTTCAGACGCGGTGTAATTATCGAGGCTGATTGGCACGGTTTTAGCTACGCGCGAGCGGGAACGCGCGGACGCCGCGCGATGCGTGCGCGGAGGCGGATGAGCCTTAACCTTGCGTTTTGAATGTTTCGTTTTCATACCAACCCTCATGCAGCCTTTGATTATGGCCACTAATCGGGGACTTTCGTATTAAACACCACATAGCCTACTTTTGTAGCCCTGACAAGACAGAATCACCCATGGCCCGAGCATACATCGCCTCCTGCCGAGCGGTATCACCTTCCCACTGACTGCGCTTACGCAAAACATTTTCCCAAATATGATCTTCCAACCCCGGCACATACGGAACGTACACCTTGAGCTGTTCCCGGCTGCCATATCGGTAGCACCGACGCACCGCCTGGTAGAACCGTTCAAAAGAATCATCAAACCCGGAAAACACCATCCGCGTACAGAACTGGAAATTTAGCCCATACCCAAGCAATTGAGCCTTGGAAATGAGCGCAGCCGTTTCACCGCGCCGGAACCGGTCCAGTTTCTCCACTCGAGCCTCTTCCGAATCCTTCCCGGTCAGCACTTCAACCGGCAAACCTTGGAGCATTTCCGAAAGAATCAAACTTTCCTCATCGAAAACCGTCCAAACCAGACATTGCCGACCTTCACCGAGGGCCTTCCGGACCAGATCAACCACGATGGCCGGTTTATTCGAATCAACGCGATCGACAGATGTCCGACCTTCGCCATACAAAAACCCCTTGGCGAGCTGGGACAGTTTGGACCGCTGCATGACCCCCAACCTACTTTGCGGAATCAGACTGCCCGGATCGTAATGCCGCAGATACTTGAGCGCCATACGGTCTTG
>Ga0172380_10002508_pt1 | contig 27906 bp, 27 predicted proteins | sample Leawe162metaG_FD_119747 | JGI IMG/M metagenome (GOLD analysis project Ga0172380, IMG submission 119747) | Leachate microbial communities from a municipal landfill in Southern Ontario, Canada - Leachate well 162 metaG | ecosystem: Engineered > Solid waste > Landfill > Unclassified | place... | reverse complement strand
TTGGAAACAACCAAGGAGCTTCCCGGTGCTCATGGCGTTTTCAATATGTCTTTTATCGATCACCTTGGCTTCGATCAACGCGCTTTTGTCATGGTCCAGATCGTTGGTGGCAAGTGGAAATTAATGCCCTGACAGAGGAACAGATTTCAAATAGCACCTCATAACTCGTTGAATGAATTGCTCAGGGCGCCTCGGGTAACCGCGGCGCCCTAAATTTTCTCGAAAGAAGCAGGATGGATTTGCAAATAGCGCTCCTACTGGGCCAGGATGGGATCACCAATGGCGCCATTTACGCATTGTTGGCCTTGGCTTTGGTCCTTGTATTCGCCGTAACCCGAGTTATTTTCATACCGCAGGGCGAATTTGTTGCTTTGGGAGCGCTGTCATTAGCCAGCCTTCAAGCAGGCAAGACGCCAGGCACTTTGTGGCTGCTGCTCGGTGCGGGTGTTGTGATATTCATTATTGACGGAATCGGAGCGATCAAAACCGGCGCACTCCATCGTATTCCCAAGATTGCTTTGTGGAACCTTGTCTTTCCTGGTGTCGTCGGGTTGTTGCTGTTTTTGGTCAAGCCGGCTGAGTTACCAATGTTGGCGCAGGTAGTGATCTCATTGATACTCGTGGTTCCACTCGGACCCATGGTTTATCGTCTTGCATTTCAACCGCTGGCCGAGGCTTCCGTCTTGGTATTGTTGATAGTTGCCGTTGCTGTGCATATGGCTTTAGTTGGCCTGGGATTACTGTTTTTTGGAGCGGAGGGATCGCGTACGCCGGCATTTAGCGATGCCGTTTTTGAATTAGGCACCATTCATGTTACTGGGCAAACATTCTGGGTCTTGGCGTCCAGCGTATTGCTGATCGCAGCATTATATCTGTTCTTTGAGCGCACCCTTTACGGGAAAGCGTTGCGTGCAACAGCCATTAATCGGATCGGCGCGCGTTTGATGGGTATTTCAACCATCATGGCCGGCAAACTCTCTTTCTTGCTGGCAGCTTTGATTGGAGCATTTTCCGGCATTCTGATCGCACCGATTACCACCATTTACTATGACACAGGTTTTTTGATCGGCCTGAAGGGCTTTGTCGGCGCTATCGTCGGGGGTTTGGCGAGTTACCCGGTAGCGGCGGCGGGCGCGTTGTTGGTTGGCTTGCTTGAGTCGTATTCGTCATTCTGGGCGAGCGCCTTCAAGGAAGTAATCGTGTTTACCCTGATTATCCCTGTATTGCTTTGGCGCTCCTTGACAACACATCACGTCGAGGAGGAAGAGTGATGTCACGTCAGCGATGGCTCTACGCCGGTTTTCTGGCTCTGCTTGCGCTGGGTCCAATCATATTGCCGGAGTTCTACATAACGCTCCTCAATTACATAGGCCTATACGCCATAGTCGCTCTGGGTTTGGTGTTGCTGACCGGGGTCGGCGGCCTGACTTCTTTTGGGCAGGCGGCTTTTGTTGGTCTGGGTGCCTATACGACGGCTTATCTGACTACAGCAACTGATTTATCTGCGTGGCTGGTCCCATTTAGTCAGTCACCCTGGTTGGCTCTTCTTGTTGGGTTAGCGCTTACTGCTTTGGTAGCCTTTGTATTGGGGGCTTTGACTCTCCGTCTTTCGGGACATTACTTGCCCCTTGGCACAATAGCCTGGGGCATCAGCATTTATTTTCTGTTTGGTAATCTCGAGTTTCTGGGCGGGCATACCGGGATCACCGGGATTCCTTCCCTTTCTCTTCTAGGCTTGGAGTTGAAGCTGGGACGCGAGTTCTACTTCTTGATCTGGATCGCTTTGCTCGCCGCGGTGTGGCTGACACAGAATCTGCTCGATTCACGCGAGGGCAGAGCAATCAGGGCGCTCAAAGGGGGAACCCTGATGGCTGAGGCGATGGGGGTGAATACCGCCCGCTCCAAAATTGTCATTTTCCTGATTGCCGCCCTGTTTGCCAGCGTTTCCGGCTGGCTCTACGCGCATCTGCAGAGATTCGTCAATCCCACGCCTTTCGGCTTGCACATCGGAATCGAATACTTGTTCATGGCGGTTCTTGGTGGTGCAGCTCATGTTTGGGGTGCGCTGCTGGGAGCGGGAGTGATCACTATACTCAAGCAGTGGCTTCAGGATTTTCTTCCCAAAATATTGGGGAGCAGCGGCAACTTCGAGGTCATCGTGTTTGGACTGATGATGGTATTAATACTGCAACGTGCGCGCGACGGTCTTTGGCCGATCTTGGCGCGATTCGTACCTGACGTCGCCGACAGGGGTTTTCAAAGAGAAATCTCTCAGGCTGAGCCATTGCCGAAAAAGCCAAACATTCAAGCGGGGAACAAATTGCTTGAGGTTGAAGACGTGGTTAAAAAATTTGGTGGCCTTGTTGCTTGCAACAAAATGAATTTGTCGGTGCAAAGTGGGGAGGTGCTGGCGTTGATCGGCCCAAACGGAGCGGGCAAGAGCACCATGTTTAATTGCATTTCGGGTGTCAACCCGGCGAGCTCGGGAGTGATCCGTTTTTTGGACGAGCGCATTGATCACTTGAATTCTCGTGAAATTGCCAAACGAGGCATGAGCCGGACCTTCCAGCACGTGAGGCTTTTGCCGGCCATGAGCGTTTTGGAAAATGTTGCAATCGGTGCCCACTTGAGAGGCAGCAAAGGAGTCTTGTCCGCCTTGCTGCATCTGGATAGAGCGGAAGAGAAGCGCCTGATGGCGGAGGCGGCCCGTCAGATTGAGCGGGTTGGACTGACACAGCACATGTTCGACCAGGCCGGCAGCCTGCCACTGGGACAACAGAGAATTCTTGAGATTGCACGCGCACTCGCAGCCGATCCCCGTCTGTTATTGCTTGACGAACCCGCTGCAGGCTTGCGTTACCTTGAAAAACAAGCGCTTGCCGATTTGTTACAGCGCCTCAGAGCGGAGGGGATGGGTATTCTTCTGGTCGAGCATGATGTTGACTTTGTCATGGGACTGGCTGACAGGATCGTTGTGATGGAATTTGGTGAGAAGATTGCCGAGGGATTGCCGGAGCAGGTACAGAAGGATCCGGCTGTGCTGGAAGCTTACCTCGGAGGAGTGGCATGAATTCCAATAGTTCCAAGGTTCTCGAGGTCCAAAATTTATGCGTAGCTTACGGCAAGGTTGAGGCTCTGCATCACGTGAGTATCAAGGTTGAACGTGGGAAGATAGTTACCGTCATTGGTCCTAACGGTGCCGGGAAAACGACCATGCTCGCCTCGATAATCGGCTTGTTGCCTCGGACCAGCGGCGAAATTGCATTTTTGGGTGAAACCCTGCGGGAAGTGGAAGTTGAGCGTATGGTGGCGCGTGGCATGAACCTGGTGCCGGAAAAGCGCGAACTTTTCGGGGGAATGAGTGTTGAGGATAATTTGTTATTGGGAGCCTTCATGCGCCGCCGTCTTGGCCATCGGGATGAGCGCGAAACCATGGAACAGGTCTATGACATTTTTCCTCGCTTGAGGGAGCGTCACAAACAACAAGCAGCAACATTGTCCGGAGGCGAGCGGCAAATGTTGGCAGTAGGACGTGCGCTGATGGCCAAGCCGAAGCTATTGCTGCTGGATGAACCTAGCCTGGGTCTGGCGCCATTAATTGTGCGAGAGATTTTCCGAGTTATTGCCGACTTGAAAAAGAGCGGCGTGTCCATCTTGCTGGTTGAGCAAAATGCCAGAGCCGCCCTGCAAGTGGCGGATTATGCGTACGTGCTGGAGACAGGTGAAACGGCTCTTGAAGGTCCGGCAGCAGAACTGGCCGATAATCCCAAAGTCATCGAAAGTTATCTTGGACTAGGTGGCAAGAAGTAGTTTCACGTGAAACTGAAGTGGTATTCGTTTTATGCAAGGAATACCGGTTTCACGTGAAACATTTCGATAATGACAATCGGGGGCGTATGATTGCGCCTTTTTCCACGCTTGGTTCTGATGCACTTTCCAACTCGTTTTGATGTGATCGTGATCGGTGGCGGTCACGCCGGTACCGAGGCAGCTCTTGCAGCGGCAAGAGCCGGTGCCAAAACACTGCTTCTGACGCACAACATCGAGACCTTGGGGCAGATGTCGTGCAATCCATCCATTGGGGGTATTGGCAAAGGACATCTGGTCAGGGAAGTAGATGCTCTTGGCGGCGCAATGGCCTCGGCTACCGACGAGGCTGGTATCCAGTTTCGCATTCTCAATTCCAGCAAGGGTTCTGCGGTTCGGGCGACTCGCGCTCAAGCTGACCGGCTACTTTACAAGGCGGCGATTCGGCGGCGCCTGGAAAATCAGCCGAACCTCACCTTGTTCCAACAGGCAGTCGATGATTTGATTGTTTCTGGCGACTGTGTTACGGGAGTGGTTACCCAGTTGGGGATTTGCTTTGCATCAAACACTGTTGTGCTCACGGCTGGAACCTTTTTGAGTGGGCTGGTCCATGTGGGTCTTGCTCAGTATCCGGCGGGTCGCGCCGGCGACCCGCCATCAATTTCTCTGGCGCAGCGGTTGAGAGAATTGCAGTTACCTGCAGGCAGGCTGAAGACGGGGACACCTCCGCGCCTGGATGGCCGCAGCATTGATTATTCAAAACTGCAGATCCAGCCAGGCGATGACCCGGCTCCGGTATTTTCTTTTCTTGGCAGGCGCGAACAACATCCGCGACAGGTTCCCTGCTGGATTACACATACGAACCTTCGGACGCACGAAATTATCCGCAGCGGACTGGATCGATCCCCAATGTTTACTGGTGTGATTGAGGGAATTGGACCACGCTACTGTCCGTCGATCGAAGATAAAATCCATCGATTTGCGGACAAGAGTAGTCACCAGATTTTTCTGGAGCCCGAGGGTTTGAATACCCACGAAGTCTATCCTCAGGGAATTTCGACCAGCTTGCCTTTCGATATCCAGTTATCGCTTGTGCAGAGCATGGCTGGCTTGGAAAAGGCGCATATCCTCAGACCTGGGTATGCCATTGAGTACGATTACTTTGATCCACGCAACCTGAAATCCTCGTTTGAAACAAAGTCTATAGCGGGACTGTTCTTTGCAGGACAGATTAATGGCACCACCGGCTACGAGGAGGCTGCAGCTCAAGGTCTGTTGGCGGGAATCAATGCCGCTTTGCAGGCGATGGGCAAGCCCGCATGGTGTCCGCGACGTGATCAGGCTTATCTGGGTGTGATGGCGGATGACCTGATTACCCGCGGAATATCTGAGCCCTATCGGATGTTTACCAGTCGGGCTGAATACCGACTAAGCCTGCGTGAGGACAATGCAGATTTGCGGCTGACGGATGTGGGGCGGGAATTGGGGCTGATCGATGATTTCCGCTGGGATGTTTTTAACCGCAAGCGCGATGCGATCGCTGCAGAGATTGAGCGGCTGAAGACCAGCTGGGTAAATCCAAAAGTCATTGCCGCAGTCGATGCGATAAGAGTGCTTGGTCAGCCCCTGGAAAGAGAATATTGCTTATTTGATTTGTTGCGCAGACCCCAGGTCAGTTATTCCTCCCTAATGACCTTGACTCCTGATTACCAGCAAGTCGGAGCTTGTTTGAATGATTTGCAAGTTGTTGAACAGGTGGAAATTCAGGCGAAATATCAAGGCTACATCGAGCGGCAGAAAGAAGAAGCAGCGAAAAATTTAAACTATGAAACATTGGCTCTGCCCCAAGCGATTGACTATAGCGCCATACACGGGTTGTCAATTGAGGTACGACAGAAGCTTATGCAACATCGACCTGAAACCTTGGGACAGGCATCGCGAATTCAGGGGATGACTCCGGCTGCGATCTCGTTGCTATTGGTCCATTTGAAGCGTCGCTTCCAAACGGGAAATAAGGCAGCATGAAACTACAAAGTGCTGCACGACTTCATGCCGGGATTGAGCAACTTGGCTTGGTACTGGATCTCGCCACGGAACAGCGGCTGCTTGACTACATCGAACTACTCTCCAAGTGGAACCGTGTGTACAACCTGACCGCAATTCGCGAAGAATCGGAAATGGTAAGCCAGCATTTGCTGGACTCTTTGGCCGTGCTTTCGCATCTGAATGGAAATGCAATCCGCACACTTGCCGATGTGGGTAGTGGCGGTGGTTTGCCAGGCATCCCGCTGGCCATAGCTCGGCCGCAGATTAAAGTAGCATTGATCGAGTCCAGTCAGAAAAAAGCCAGTTTCTTGCAACAGGTCAAAATTGAACTTGATTTGCAGAATGTGAGTGTTCACTGCATCCGCGTCCAGGACTTCAGAACAAACGAACTGTTTGATAGAGTCATCTCTCGGGCATTTTCCAGCATTAAAGAATTTATCTCCCAATCATCCCATTTGATTGCTGTTGGTGGTCACTTACTAGCCATGAAAGGTATCTATCCCGAACATGAAATGGCTGATTTGCCGCCAGGCTGGCAGATACACCGAAATATTCCGTTAAAGGTGCCGGAACTTGAGGCGCAGCGCAATTTGATTGTGATTGAAAAGGTTTGAAGGGGGCTACTCATGCATATTTTCGCCATTGCCAACCAAAAGGGTGGCGTCGGAAAAACCACGACTACCGTCAATCTTGCTGCAGCTCTTGCGGCAAGCGGCAAGCGGACCTTGCTGGTGGATCTCGATCCTCAAGGGAATGCCACAATGGGAAGCGGCGTCGATAAGAGAACCTTGGAGAAATCGGTTTATCAGGTATTGCTTGGACTCGCGAATCTGGATGAGGCGAGAACTGTTTCTCCAACGGGTCACTTCGATTTGCTGCCAGCGAATCGCGATCTAGCTGGAGCCGAAGTAGAAATGGTAGAGCTTGCCCGGCGTGAGATGCGGCTGAAGGAAGCGCTCACTCGTCATGCCGCTGACTATGATTTTGTCTTGATTGATTGCCCGCCGTCGCTTTCATTGCTGACCCTAAATGGCCTCTGTGCGGCGCATGGGGTGGTCATTCCGATGCAGTGCGAATATTACGCGCTGGAGGGGCTGTCTGATCTTGTGAACACGATCAAGAAGGTCCATGCCAATCTCAATCCTGATCTGAAAATCATCGGCCTGCTCCGGGTCATGTTCGATACTCGTGCCACTCTTGGTCATCAGGTTTCTGCGGAACTTGAACAACATTTCGGTGACAAGGTATTCAAAACGATTGTTCCACGCAATATCAGGCTTGCCGAAGCGCCTAGTTATGGCATTCCAGGTGTTCTGTTCGACAAGGCGGCCAAGGGGTCGCAGGCATATCTGGCATTTGCAGGCGAGATGATCGAACGCGTTAAAACCATGTGAGGATGAAAAGACCATGAATCCACCCAAACAAAAAGGTCTCGGTCGAGGTCTCGGCGCATTGCTCGATGCCAATACCGGTCCTGAGTCGACTCGGCAAGACACTTTGCATATCAATATGTTGCAACCAGGAAAGTATCAGCCACGAACACGGATGGATCAGGACTCCCTCAATGAGTTGGCAGCCTCGATCAAGCTTCAAGGCATCATGCAGCCCATTCTGGTGCGTCCTTTGGAAGCCAATCGATTTGAAATTATCGCCGGCGAGCGTCGCTGGCGTGCAGCTCAATTGGCAGGGTTAACTGAAGTGCCTGCCCTCGTCCGGAATATTCCGGATGAGTCCGCACTCGCCATGTCCCTGATCGAAAACATCCAGCGGGAAAATTTAAATCCCCTCGAGGAAGCTGCCGGTATCCAGCGCTTGATCGACGAGTTTGCCATGACCCACCAGCAAGCGGCCGATGCGGTCGGTCGGTCACGTCCTGCGGCTTCGAACTTGTTGCGCTTGCTTCATCTGGCCAAGCCAGTGCAGGAATGTCTGTTTTCAGGGGAGCTAGACATGGGTCATGCCAGAGCATTGCTACCCCTGGCTAAAGTCGATCAGGCACGCCTGGCTGTGCAAATAGTTCATAGAGGATTATCGGTTCGTGAAGCTGAAAAATTGGTACAACGGGAACTCAATCCTGTGCCGACGAATAAGACGACCAAACTAAAACCGGACCGGGATCTATTGAGATTGGAAGAGGAACTTGCGGACAAGCTGGGAGCTACAGTACAGTTGGTTGCCAACAAGAAAGGCTCTGGCAAATTAACGATCCGTTTTAGCGGGCTGGAGCAACTGGAAGGAATTTTGGACAGGTTGCGGTGAAAAAGGTAGCGCGTCATTTTGGTGAAGAAGTCACATCCTTGAAAACGAGCCCATTTTATGATTGACGGGCGCTGAGGCATAAGGTTAAAATTCCCGGCTTTCGTGCCACTGGCTATTCGTCTTTCTCTTAGGAGGAAGACCTCCTCGACTACATTTATGCTCGATCCTACTAAACCTCTCCGCACAGTACTTGGCTGGCAGGTTGGCGCGACGGTAGTCTTGGCATTTGTCAGTGCTTGGCTGGCAGGAGTGCATAGCGCGCTTTCAGTGATGCTGGGTGGTGCCGTAGGCATGTTGGGGAGTTTGACCTTCGCATTGCTGGCGCGTCCCCGAAAAAATCCGGTTCAGGATTCGGCAATGGCATGGGACAAACTTGGCCAGGTGCTCAAAGCGGAGGGTGCCAAGGTGCTGGTCATGGTGGTTTCTCTCTGGCTGATACTGGTGACTTATAAAGAAGTGGTGCTGATTGGTTTCATTGGAACATTCATTCTGTCAGTGATCATTTTTTCGATGGCAATTTTCCTACGCAACTCCATGACACTCGAGGCTAGGCAAGAATAATGTCAACCGAAGCGCTTTCCCCAACCTCATACATCAATCATCACCTGAGTTTTTTTGCCAAACCGCTTGGCGAAGGGTCATTCTGGACTTTACACGTGGACTCTTTGGTGACTGCGGTCCTGCTGGGTGTTGTTGGCTTTGGTTTTCTCTGGTGGGTAGTCAGGGGGGCAACCTCGGGTGTTCCGGGCAAGCGACAGGCTTTCGTTGAACTGGCAGTCGAGTTTGTCGATGATCAGGTTAAGGGGATTTTTCACGGCGATCGCCACAAATTTGTGGCACCGCTTGCGCTGACCGTATTCGTCTGGGTACTGCTGATGAATGCGATGGACTTCCTGCCGGTGGACATCATGGCTTGGGTTTACGAACATGTATTCGGATTGCCCAAATGGCGCTCCGTTCCCACAGCCGACATCAATACCACTTTCGCGCTGTCGCTGTCAGTGTGGTTGCTGATGATCTTCTTCAGCATCAAAGTCAAAGGTTTGGGCGGCTGGATTCATGAACTGTTTTGTGCTCCGTTCGGTTCTAATCCGTTATTGTGGATTTTCAATCTGATGTTCAACCTTGTTGAATATGTTTCCAAGCCGCTTTCACATTCCCTGCGGTTATACGGCAACATGTACGCGGGCGAAATCATTTTCCTGTTGCTTGGCATGTGGGCTGCCACCGGTCTGGTGGGGACGGTATTAGGCGCGGTCCTGGGAGTCGGTTGGGCGATATTTCATATTTTGATCGTTGCGCTGCAGGCTTTTATTTTCATGATGCTGACCATCGTGTACATATCGATGGCGCATGAAAGCCACTAGTGCCCGCCTTTGTCTCTAGGGTACTAGTGCCCGCCGGTGTCTCTGGGGTACTAGTGTCCGCCTTTGTCTCTGGTGCCAGCTGCCAATCTACTTTTTGTTTTCGCTATACGCAGTGATTTTATGAGTGTCTGACTTTGAGTTTTTATGTATTTTTCTTCAATCGTTGATTAACTACCTGCAATTTCGAAAGGAACGCAAATGGACAAACTCCAATACCTAGCCCTGATCCAAGCCTATACCGGCGTTGGTATCGGACTAATCATCGGCCTGGGTGCTGCCGGCGCCTGTATCGGTGTGGGCATCATGTGCTCGCGCTTTCTTGAAGCTGCCGCGCGCCAGCCGGAGCTGATGAATGCACTGCAAGCCAAAGTGTTCCTGCTACTTGGCCTGATTGACGCTTCCTTCATTATCGGTGTCGGTCTTGCCATGCTGTTCGCATTCGGCAACCCCCTCCTTGCCGTCATTCATTAATCGGCGTCAGACGCCGGGTTAGGCTAGGGGATAGCCATGAATATTAATTTGACCTTGATTTCTCAGGCGATTGCTTTCGCCATATTTATCTGGTTTACCGCGAGCTTTGTCTGGCCGCCACTGATGAATGCCATCAGCGAGCGCCAGAAAAAGATCGAGGAAGGTCTTGCCGCCGCCGAGCGGAGCAAGAAGGACCTCGAGTTGGCACAGAGTCGCTCGACCGATACTTTGCGCGAAGCGCGTGAGAAATCCACCGAAATGATCGGCGGAGCGGAACGTCAGGCAGCGCATTTGGTCGAAGAAGCGCGTGCTGAAGCGGTGCGCATCATCAGCCAGGCACGCGAAGCAGCCGAAGGCGAAGCAGCGGTAGCCGCTCAACGCGCCAGAGAAAACTTGCGCGATCAGGTGGCAGCCTTGGCTGTAGCTGGTGCGGAGAAAATCCTTCGGCGCGAAGTGAATGCACAGGTTCATGCCGAATTACTGGCCACTCTGAAGTCGGAGCTATGACAAAACATGGCTGAAAATGTCACCCTGGCACGACCCTACGCCGAAGCCACCTATCAGTTGGCTCTGGCTGGTCGTGCGCTAGATGCTTGGGCTGATGTACTGGGGAGTATGGCAGCAGTGGCCGCTCACCCCGACATGCGTGTCTGCATCGATAATCCGCGTCTGGATTCCGGCGATCTGACACAAATGTTTCTGGACGCGGTGGCCGGGGATCTCACTGCCGAGCAAAAAAGCTTTGCACGCCTGCTTGTGGACAATGATCGTCTCGGCGTATTGGCCGAGATACGCGATCTGTTTCTTGAGCTGAAGAATACTCATGAAGGCGTCAAGAAGGCACTGATCAGTTCGGCATTTCCCATTGAAGCATCCAGCCTTACACAGCTTGTGTCTGAACTTGAACAACGTTTCAAGTGCAAGATCCAGGCGACCGTTTGCGTTGAACCGGAACTCATCGGCGGTGTTCGCATCGCAGTCGGTGATCAGGTGATCGATGCATCGGTGCGCGGCAAGCTCGCCGCAATGAGCGTAGCACTACAGAATTAGGAGTTTTCCAAATGAACCTCAATCCTTCTGAAATCAGCGACCTGATCAAAAGCCGGATCCAGAAGCTGGACCTCGCTGCGACGTCGCGTACCGAGGGTTCCGTTGTTTCAGTGACTGACGGCATCTGCCGGGTCCATGGTTTGGCGGACGCGATGCAAGGCGAAATGCTGGAATTTCCCGGCAATACCTTTGGTCTTGCCCTGAATCTCGAGCGCGACTCCGTCGGCGCCGTGATCATGGGTGAGTACGAGCACATCACCGAAGGCGATACCGTCAAATGTACGGGACGCATCCTGGAAGTGCCGATCGGCCCTGAACTGCTTGGCCGCGTGGTCAATGCCCTGGGTGAGCCGATTGATGGCAAGGGCCCGATCAATGCCAAGCTGACCGACAAGATCGAAAAAGTTGCACCGGGCGTGATCTGGCGCAAATCCGTATCGCAGCCGGTTCAAACCGGTCTCAAGTCGATCGACTCAATGGTGCCTATCGGTCGCGGACAGCGCGAGTTGATTATCGGCGACCGCCAGACCGGCAAGACGGCGGTGGCTGTTGATGCCATCATCAACCAGAAGGGCGAGAACATGTTCTGCATCTACGTGGCGATCGGGCAAAAAGCCTCGACCATCGCCAACGTGGTGCGCAAACTGACCGAGAACGGCGCGATGGAATACACCATCATCGTTGCTGCGACGGCATCCGAATCGGCGGCGATGCAATTCCTTGCGCCGTATTCCGGCTGCACCATGGGCGAATACTTCCGCGACCGTGGCATGGATGCCCTGATCATTTATGACGATTTGACCAAGCAAGCCTGGGCCTACCGGCAGGTTTCACTGCTGTTGCGTCGTCCTCCAGGTCGCGAAGCTTATCCCGGTGACGTGTTTTACCTGCATAGCCGCTTGTTGGAACGAGCAGCGCGTGTTTCCGAAGCCTGGGTGGAAAAATTTACCAACGGTGAGGTCAAAGGAAAAACCGGTTCTCTGACGGCACTGCCGGTGATCGAAACCCAGGCTGGCGACGTGACAGCATTCGTGCCGACCAACGTGATCTCGATCACTGACGGCCAGATATTCCTGGAGACCGACCTTTTCAACGCGGGTATCCGTCCTGCCATCAATGCCGGTATCTCGGTATCGCGGGTCGGTGGAGCGGCACAGTGCAAAGTCATCAAGAAGCTCGGTGGCGGCGTACGCATGGCGCTGGCGCAGTACCGCGAACTCGCGGCTTTTGCCCAGTTCGCCTCGGACCTCGATGAAACCACGCGCAAGCAGCTCGAACGCGGCCGCATGGTGACGGAACTGATGAAACAGCCGCAATATTCGCCGATGAAAGTCTCGGAAATGGCCGTTACCCTGCTCACGGTGAACAAGGGTTACTACGACGATATTGATGTTGGTCGCGCCCTCTCTTTTGAAGCCGGTTTAATGGCTTACCTCAAGCAGTCCCAAGCCGAACTGCTGGCCAAGATCGAAAGCACCAAGGACCTCGATCCCGACAGCGAAAAGTCGTTGATGGCGGCAGTTGAGTCATTCAAAAAGACTTGGGCCTGAAGACCCGTTAAGCGGAGCTGATTATGGCAAGCGGCAAGGAAATTCGCAGCAAGATCCTCAGCGTGCAAAACACGCGCAAGATCACCAAAGCCATGGAAATGGTTGCTGCCTCGAAAATGCGCAAGGCCCAGGATCGCATGAAAGCATCGCGGCCTTATGGCGACAAGATACGTCGCATTGCAGCCAATTTGTCGCGTGCCAATTCCGAGTACAAGCACCCTTTCCTGACCAGGCAAGACAAGGTGACCAACGCCGGTTTGATTGTCGTTACCACCGACAAGGGGTTGTGCGGCGGCCTCAACACCAATGTGCTGAGGCTGGCTTTCGGACGCATCAAGGAATTGGACGCGGCCGGCGTAAGCAAAGTCAGCGTGACCTGCATCGGCAACAAGGGGCTGGGATTCATGCAACGCCTGGGTGCGAACGTGGTGTCCAAGGTCACTGGTCTGGGCGACACGCCACATCTCGAAAAACTGATTGGTCCGGTCAAGGTGCTGCTTGACGCTTTTTCAGCCGGCGAGCTGGACGTCGTCTACATTGCATACACCCGCTTCGTCAATACCATGAAGCAGGAGCCCGTGTTGGAGCAGCTCCTGCCCTTGTCCGGAGAGCAGTTGCAGGACGATCAGGCGCACAGTTGGGATTACCTCTACGAACCCGACTCGAAAGTCGTGATCGACGAATTGCTGGTGCGGTATGTCGAGGCCTTGGTTTATCAGTCGGTGGCGGAGAACATGGCCTCGGAGCAATCGGCACGGATGGTGGCAATGAAAGCGGCATCGGACAATGCCGCTACAGTCATCAAGGATCTGCAGTTGGTATACAACAAGACCCGCCAGGCCGCGATTACTAAGGAACTTGCCGAAATCGTCGGCGGTGCGGCGGCGGTCTGACGGCACAGTACAGATTGGATCAAAGTTTCAGTTGTAAATTTATTCACGTTGGTTTTCTAATGAATTATTTAGTGTTTGGGGAATGACGATGAGTCAAGGTGAAATCGTTCAATGCATCGGCGCAGTGGTTGACGTTCAGTTCAAGCGCGATCAGATGCCCAGAGTTTATGACGCCCTTACCATGGAAGGTTCGGAGCTCACTCTCGAAGTTCAGCAGCAGATCGGTGACGGTGTGGTGCGCACGATCGCACTGGGTTCGTCCGACGGTCTGCGGCGCGGGATCAAGGTCGAGAATACCGGCAAACCGATTTCCGTTCCGGTTGGCACGGCGACCCTCGGTCGGATCATGGACGTACTGGGCCGCCCGATTGATGAAATCGGACCGATCGCAACCGACGTGAGGCGGTCGATTCACCAGAAAGCGCCGAAGTTTGACGAGTTGTCCGCAACCAACGAGTTGCTCGAAACCGGCATCAAGGTGATTGATTTGATGTGCCCGTTTGCCAAGGGTGGCAAGGTTGGCCTGTTTGGCGGCGCCGGCGTCGGCAAAACCGTGAACATGATGGAACTGATCCGTAACATCGCCATCGAGCACAGCGGTTATTCAGTGTTTGCCGGTGTCGGTGAGCGTACCCGCGAAGGTAACGACTTCTATCATGAAATGAAGGAGTCCAACGTTATCGATAAAGTGTCCCTGGTGTACGGACAGATGAACGAGCCGCCGGGCAACCGTCTGCGCGTGGCCCTGACTGGTCTGACCATGGCCGAAGCGTTCCGCGAAGAGGGCCGCGATGTGCTGTTCTTCGTTGACAACATCTACCGCTTCACGCTGGCGGGTACCGAAGTTTCCGCGCTGCTGGGACGTATGCCCTCGGCCGTGGGCTACCAGCCGACACTGGCAGAAGAAATGGGACGCCTGCAGGAACGCATTACCTCCACCAAGGTTGGCTCGATCACTTCGATCCAGGCGGTGTATGTGCCTGCGGACGACTTGACTGACCCCAGTCCGGCCACGACCTTCGGCCACCTTGATGCCACGGTCGTGTTGTCGCGCGACATTGCCTCGCTGGGAATTTATCCGGCAGTCGATCCGCTCGACTCGACTTCGCGCCAGATCGACCCGAACGTGATCGGCCAGGAGCATTACGATACCGCGCGCGGCGTGCAGCAGACACTGCAGCGCTACAAGGAACTGCGCGACATCATCGCCATTCTAGGCATGGACGAACTGGCGCCGGACGACAAGTTGCTGGTTTATCGCGCACGCAAGATCCAGCGCTTCCTGTCGCAACCATTTTTCGTTGCCGAAGTATTTACCGGTTCGCCGGGCAAATACGTTTCCCTCAAGGAAACCATCCGCGGCTTCAAGATGATTATCAACGGTGAGTGTGACCACTTGCCGGAGCAGGCTTTCTACATGGTTGGTACCATCGACGAGGCCTTTGAAAAGGCCAAGACGCTTCAATAAGGAATAAGACATGGCCATGACCATTCACGTCGACGTTGTCAGTGCCGAGGAGTCCATCTTCTCGGGACTGGCCGAATTCGTCGTGTTGCCGGGCGAAGCAGGCGAACTGGGCATACTGCCGGGCCACATGCCTCTGATGACCCGGATCAAGGCAGGTACCGTGCGTCTGAAGTTGCCTAGCCAGGAAAATGAAGAGTTATTCTTTGTCGCCGGGGGCATGCTGGAAGTTCAGCCCAACCGGATTACAGTGCTTGCCGATACCGCCATCCGGGGCAAGGATCTGGATGAGGCGAAGGCACTTGATGCGAAGAAGAAGGCGGAGGAAGCCATGGCAACTCGCAGTTCCGAACTCGATTATGTGCGGGCCCAGGCTGAACTCGCGGAAGCCATTGCCCAGTTGTCGGCAATCCAGAAATTGCGTAAAAGCTCTCACTAAAGTAAGCGGATAAGCATGAAAGGGCAGCTACGGCTGCCTTTTTTCATGTATCGTCAGAAAATGACTTTTACATTTTGCGCGCTACTCCCGAATCAATAAGGAAACTGACATGAACTTTAAAATCCTGCCGATGCTACTGATGACCGCGGCTTTGGCTGCATGCGGTGGCAAAGGGGATGACAAAATGGCCGGGGGTCCAGGCGGCGCCGGCATGCCGCCGGCTGAAGTCGATGTAGTCACTGTCGCATCCGGTTCGGCAACAATGACCCAGGAATTACCAGGACGCCTGCAGGCGTTTCGTACCGCCCAGGTTCGGGCGCGGGTGGAAGGTATTGTTGAAAAACGTCTGTTTGAAGAAGGCAGTGATGTCAAAGAGGGACAGACCTTGTTCCGTATTGATCCCCGCAATTATCAGGCTGCCTTCGATGCGGCCAAGGCAGACCTCGCGGTTGCCCGGCTGACTCTCGAGCGCTACCGCCCACTTTTCGAAATCAAGGCAGTGAGTCAGCAGGAAGTCGATTTGGCCGATGCAAAGGTCAAGCAAGCAGAGGCAGTCGTAATGAAATCGCGCATCGATCTTGACAACACTGCGGTACCGGCGCCCATATTCGGGCGTATCGGGCGTGCCGCAGTCACAGAAGGTGCCCTGGCCGGACGCGGCGAGGCCACACTACTTGCCACCATTGAACAGATCGATCCGATTTACGCAAATTTTACGCAGCCTGGTGCCGATCTGTTCCGCCTCAAAAAAGCATTGAAATCGGGCAAGTTCAAACAAGTCGAACGCGCCGGTATCGAACTGATTCTGGAGGACGGCAGTGTTTATGCGCAACCGGGCAAGCTGCAATTCTCTGATCTGGCAATTGATCCGGCAACCGGCAGCGTTTCCTTGCGCGCGCTCTTTGCCAACCCAAGACGTGAACTATTGCCGGGAGCTTTCGTGCGCGTCCGGTTTCCCGAGGCCATCCTTGAGTCCGCCATACGTGTGCCGCAACGCGCCGTTTTGGCCGATCCCCAGGGACAGTACGTGATGGTTGTGGATGCCACAGGCAAAGCGGCGTATCGATCGGTCAAGACGGATGGGATGAGTGGTGGCGATTTCATCATTGCGGAAGGCCTGAAAACAGGCGAGCAGGTGATTGTGAACGGGTTGCAGAAAATTCGTCCAGGGGCCCCGGTGAAACCTTCACCGTGGAATCCGAACCCAACGACTGCTGCGCAATCCCCGGCCGGCGAAAAGAAGTAAGGGCGGGCCATGATTGCAAAATTTTTCATTGATCGCCCGATATTCGCCTGGGTGATCGCCCTGGTGATCCTGCTTGCCGGGGTGCTGGCGCTGAGAATCCTGCCGGTTTCCCAGTATCCCGCGGTGGCGCCGCCTTCCATTGCTTTCAACATTTCCTATCAGGGCGCCTCTGCACAGGTGGTCGAAAGCACGGTGACCGCCCTGATCGAACAGGAAATGAACGGGATTGAGCGCTTGCTTTACATGGAATCGTCCTCCGAACTCGGAACCGGCACGGTGACGCTGACCTTCCAGCCGGGCACCAATATTGACATCGCTTCCGTGGAAGCGCAGAACCGTTTCAAGCGCATCGAGGCGCGTTTGCCCGACGATGTGCGGCGAGCCGGAGTTCCGGTGACCAAGCCATCCCGCAATTACGTCATGTTCGTGACGCTTTACTCGCCGGATAAAAGCCTTTCTGCGGTCGATCTGGGCAGTTTCGCCGCCGCCAGCGTGCTTGATCCACTGCGGCGGGTGAAGGGCGTGGGTGAGGCAGTATTGTTCGGAACCGAATATTCCATGCGCCTGTGGCTGCAACCCGAAAAGCTCTATGCCTACAAACTTTCACCAGCCGACGTGACACGCGCAGTGCGTGCCCAGAACGTCGAGTTGGCGACAGGTGAACTTGGTCAGGCGCCTGCAGCCAAGGGTCAGCAAATCAATGCTGTCATCATCACGCGCAGCCGTCTGGTGACACCTGAACAGTTCGGCAATATTCTGGTGCGCACCCTGCCGGATGGGTCGGCTATAAGAGTAAAAGATGTTGCCAGAGTCGAACTGGGTTCTCAGGATTACAACATTTTTGCCCGCCTGGATGGTCAACCGACCGCAGCGATCGCCATTCGCGTATCCCCTGACGGCAATGCGCTGGACGTCGTTAATGCGGTGCGCGACAAACTGGCGGAGATGGCGCCCTATTTCCCCAAGGGAGTCGCCTGGGACGTTCCCTACGATACATCGCGTTTTGTCGATATTTCGATCAAGGAAGTCTTGCTGACACTGGTTGAAGCCATGTTGCTGGTGTTTCTGGTGATCTATCTGTTTCTGGAAAACTTCCGTGCCACCTTGATTCCGGCCATTGTCGTGCCAGTGGCACTGATCGGGGCTCTGGCGGGGCTGTATGTTTTCGGCTATTCGATCAACGTGCTGACCCTGTTTGCCATGGTGCTGGCGGTGGGCATTGTTGTGGACGACGCAATCGTGGTCGTCGAAGCGGTCGAGCGCATCATGACCGAAGAGGGATTGAGTCCACGTGATGCCGCACGCAAAGCCATGGGCCAGATCTTCAATGCCATCATCGGCATTACTTTGGTTTTGTCTGCCGTCTTTGCACCCATGCTTTTCTTCGGCGGCTCGGTGGGCGTGATCTATCGGCAGTTCGCCATGACTTTGCTGCTCGCCATGGGATTCTCCATTCTCATGGCACTAACACTCACACCTGCCCTCTGCGCGACATTGCTCAAGCACCAGGCGGGCGAGGAACTGCTTCCCAGCAAGGGTTTTTTCGGAGCGTTCAATCGTTTCTTTGATCGAGTCCGGTCGGGCTACCAATCTTGGGTGAGCCGGATCTTGAATAGGACCGGGTGGTATCTGGTTCTTTACGCAGCCATTATTGCTGTCACCGGGTGGCTGTTCCTGCACTTACCCGGGAGTTTTCTGCCTGAGGAAGATCAAGGTTATTTCATCAACATGGTGCAATTGCCACCAGGTTCATCGCAGGAACGTACGATAGAAGTGCTGACCCAGATTGAGCAGTATTACCTCAAGCAGCCAGAAGTTGCGAAAGTAGTCGGCGTGGTCGGTTTCTCATTCTTTGGCCGCGGCCAGAATGCCGCTTTGGCTTTTGTGCGGCTGAAGGAGTGGGACGAACGCCCCGGTAGCGAACATTCGTCGATTGCGTTGGTGCAGCGGGCGAACATGGTGTTTTTCCAGATCAAGCAGGCCATAATCTTTGCCATCAACCCGCCGCCGATTCCTGAACTTGCTTCAACCGGCGGTTTCGATTTCCGCTTGCAGGATCGTGCCGGCATCGGCCGGGAGAAGTTGCTGGAAGCGCGCAATGTTGCTTTAGGTGCTGCCAGCCAGAATACTACTCTGGCTGGCTTGCGTCCCGAAGGGCAGGAAGCTGCGCCGCAACTGTTGCTGGATATCGATCGACGCAAGGCCGAAACACTGGGCGTATCAATGGCCGACCTCAACGATACCTTGCAGTCGACTTACGGCATTGCCTACATCAATGACTTCGAACGGCAGGGGCGCATCCTGAGGGTACTGATGCAGGCCGATCCAAAATTGCGCGTCTCTTCAGAAGAAATGCTGCGTCTGCCGGTGCGGAATCGGGATGGCGGCATGGTGCCGCTGGCCGAACTCATCACGCCGCACTGGATTATCGGATCGCCCAAGCTCGATCGATACAATGGCCTGCCGTCCATGAAGATCGCCGGAGGCCCCGCGCCAGGCCGCAGCACAGGCGAAGCGATGCAGGCCATGGAGTCGATGGCCAAGACCCTGCCGACCGGTTTCGGCTTCGAGTGGTCGGGTACTTCCTACGAGGAAAAGCTTTCCGGTAGCCAGGCACCGCTCCTGTTCGCCCTGGCGATGCTGGTGGCGTTTCTGGCTCTGGCGGCCCTGTATGAAAGCTGGTCGATTCCGTTTGCCGTGATGCTGGTGGTGCCTTTGGGCGTGTTCGGTTCGGCCCTGGCGGTGACTCTGCGCGGGTTGCCCAACGATGTGTATTTCAAGGTTGGCCTGATCGCCATCATTGGTTTGTCGAGCAAGAACGCCATCCTGATCATCGAGTTTGCGCGCGATCTGCAGGAGCGCGGCATGACGGCGGTAGACGCGGTGCTCGAAGCCTGCCGGATGCGCTTTAGGCCGATCCTGATGACTTCATTCGCTTTCATACTTGGCGTATTACCGCTGGCGATTTCAACCGGCGCCGGTGCCAACAGCCGCCATGCCATCGGCACCGGCGTTATCGGCGGCATGCTCGCTGCCACCATACTGGCGATTTTCCTGGTGCCGGTATTCTTTGTCGTGGTGCGAAAAATCTTCCCCGGACATACCCGCCATCATGAGGAGAACGACCATGCTTAAGCGGGCGATCCTCTTATTGTGTGCGACGCTTGCCGGGTGCTCGCAAATGCCCGATTACCAGCGGCCTGCAGCTCCGATCCCGCTGCAATGGGCGCAGACAGCTCCGGCCGACGGGATGCGTCCGGCAAGTTCGCTCGAATGGCAAACCTTCTTTCCTGATCCGCGCTTGCAGGCCTTGATCGCCACCGCCATCGAACACAATCGCGATATGCGGGGAGCAGTGGCGCGTGTCGAGGAAGCCCGTGCCTTGTTTGGCATTGTCCGCGCTGACCGATTGCCGAATGTCGACCTTGTAGCCAGTGGTACCTCTGCGCGCACCCCGGGTGATCTTTCACTGAGCGGACGCGCTGCAACCAGTCACCGTGCCGATGTCGGGCTGTCTTTGCTGTCTTTCGAACTGGATTTCTGGGGCCGTGTGAAAAGCCTCAATGAAGCGGCCTTGGCGGGTTATCTTGCCAGCGTAGAAGCCCGGAAGGCTTTGCGCCTGACCCTGATTGCCGATGTTGCCAATGCTTATCTGAGCCTGCTCGAAATGGAAGAGCGTACAACGCTGGCGCGCTCGACGGTGGCAAGCCGGGAGCAGACCCGGCTGCTCGTGAGTCGCCGCCGCGATGTGGGCCTGGCGGGTGATCTCGACTATCTGCAGGCGGATGGCGCCTACGAACTGGCCCGGGCGGAATTGGCCAATCTCGAGCGACAGCGGGCTGCCGCAGCAAACATGTTGACCTTGTTGCTGGGCAAGGAGCCTGCCGCATTACCCGCCGGTCGCAAGCTTGCGGAACAAGGTATCGTCGCCAGTCTTGCTGCCGGCTTGCCGGCCGATGTATTGCTGCAACGTCCCGATGTGCTGGCCGCCGAGCAAAAGCTGATTGCTGCAAATGCCAACATCGGCGCCGCGCGCGCAGCATTCCTGCCGCGCATTTCGCTGACGGCCGGACTTGGAACCGCGAGCAAGTCCTTGTCGGGTCTTTTCGATTCCGGGCAAGGTGCCTGGAACTTCCAGCCCGTCTTGCATCTGCCAATATTTGATGCTGGCCGTGCCTCCGCCGGAACGGATCTGGCCGAAGCGCGTCGGCATGTCGCCGTGGCCGAATATGAAAAAGCCATCCAGCAGGCCTTCCGTGAAGTGGCCGACCTGCTTGCTGCAACAGAACAACTGGGCGAACAATTGCGCGCCCAGGAACGCCTGGACAAGGTGCAGGGCGAACGGCTCAAGCTTGCAGATGCGCGTTACAGGGCGGGCGTGGCCAGCTACCTGGAAGTGCTCGATGCCCAGCGTGAATCCTTCTCAGCCCAGCAGGCATTGGTACAGACGCGGCGCAGCCAGTTGTCCAGCGCGGCACTGTTGTTCAAGGCTCTGGGCGGCGGCAAGCAGGAAGAGCCTGCCGCCAAGGCCGACTGAAGCTTCGCTGGAGATGAAAAGCATGCCTGAATCTAACGAATCTCTGGTCAGCATCAAAGATTTGCATTTCGCCTACGGCGAACGGCAAGTTTTGAATGGCATCAATCTGGACATCCAGAGGGGCAAGGTCGTTGCCATCCTGGGTGTCAGCGGCAGCGGCAAGACGACACTGCTGCGACTCATGGGCGGTCAGTTGAAACCCCAGCGCGGCAGCGTCAAGGTGGCAGGCCAGGTCGTGCATGAACTTGATGACGACGGTCTTTATGCGCTGCGGCGCGACATGGGCATGATGTTCCAGATGGGCGGGTTGTATAGCGACATATCGGTTTTCGACAATGTCGCCTTTCCGATGCGCGAACTGACTGACCTGCCTGAGGAAATCATCCACGATCTGGTGCTGATGAAACTCCATGCGGTGGGTCTGCGCGGTGCCGCCCAAATGATGACGGGGGAATTGTCCGGAGGCATGGCGCGTCGCGTTGCGCTGGCAAGGGCAATCGCACTGGATCCGCTGTTGATCATGTACGACGAACCCTTTGCCGGTCTCGATCCGATTTCATTGAACGTGATCGCCAGCCTGATCCGACGGCTCAACGATGCACTGGGAGTGACTTCGATCGTGGTGACCTACGACATGTCGGAATCGCTGAAAGTCGTCGATTACGCGTATTTTGTTCATGGTGGCGTGGTTGTGGCTGAGGGGCCGGCGGCGGAAATGTTCGATTCCGACAATCCGTTTGTGCACCAGTTCGTTCATGCCAAGCCGGACGGCCCGGTCGCCTTCCAGTATCCGAGCAATCCGTATCCGGTCGAATTGGGTCTCAGCGGAAATTAACCGCCCAGCAAGGAGACGCGCTGTTCAAGTTGCTGCAAATCATCCCGCAGCCCATCGATCTCCTTAGAAAATGTCTTGACAGCCTCGGCTTTGGCTAGCGTTGGTTGTTCTTCCGTAAGGTATTCGGCAAGATTTTCTGCAAGATTTTGTCTAGCCTGGCGTTGCCAGGCATCGAAGGCGGTGAATAGTCCGGCAACCCGGTGGGCAGCAATGTCGCCGACATAACGGCTGAGATCTTCTTCAAAGTCCCAGCGCAAATTGCGCATCACGAATCCCAGTGCGTCGGCAAACTCTGCCGAGCCGGATATATTCGCCTCTTTGTAGAGGCTTTCTGTCCCGGCCAAAGCCAGCATGGGTGCGTCCGCCGGAAAGGAGATCTCGACATCAAAATTTTCCAGTTCGCTCGGCTCGAACAACCCCTCTGCGCTGACTACCAGATCAAGCTTCAGTGGCGGCAGCGTCAGTCGTAGCGTCTTTCCGGCAAAAGGCGCGAGGCGGCTTCTTGCCCAGCGGGCATCCTGGAGCAGATGGTTGAGCACATGCAGTGCGGCGCGGTCGAGCACGATGCCTGGCCGGTGTTAATTAAACTGCTGTATTCCGGCAATGACCCAGCCACTGCTGGCATCGACAGGCCGAACCAGGTGCCAGACTTCATCAAAAGCTTCCGGTGCGGCATTGGGTGTCTCTCGGATCAGGCCGAAGAAACGCACGCTGGCGATCTGGCGTTTGTCTTCGGTGGATAGGTCGAGCAAGCCCGCGTTCAATTCGACCACATCGGTTTGCTGAACCGTTTTGCCGCGCTCCTGATATTCCAGTTGGATTTCGGCAAACATTTCGGGCGTTGTGAAAGCGCGGATGTCTTCCATGTTGCCGGCATCATTGGCCGCTTGCAGGCGGACGAAATTGAGCTTGGCCTGACGGACGAAGCCATCCACGTCGAAGCCAACGGGAGTGTTGCTGGCAGCTTCGTTTGATGAAGCTGTCGGGGCGCTGCCGCCTGGCAAGACCTGCGGTTCTAAGCGCACCGGCGCACTGTTTCCGGCGCCTGCGTACTGCATGGTGTCCGCCGGGGCCGCGTTACGCCGCATCAACATGCGCACGACAAAGAATACTACGCCGCCGATCAGCATCATCATGAGCAGGGAGCCCATGCCTTCACCCATGCCACCCATGCCGAAGTGCGAAAACAGCGAGGCGATGCCGATTCCCGCAGCCAGTCCGGCCAGGGGTCCCAGCCAGCGGCTCATCCCTGACGGTGCAGGGGCAGGTGCCGGAGTCGGCGCGGCGGGTCGCGGCGCAACCTGGCTCGGCGAGCTGGGGGCCGGCGCAGCTTCGCGCTTCATGACGCCGCTGTCACGCTTGATGCCGGATGACATGCCGCCGCCCAGACGCTTGGCTTCAGCGTCCTGGGATGAAACAGCAATGCCTATTGTCAGCACGAGCGCCAGCAAAACAGTTGAAAAATTCTTCATGGGTACCTCCGGATTATTTCAAGGAATCGGAACGGATTACAGCTTGTAACCGCGGTGCAATGCAACCACACCAGCCGTCAGGTTGAAGTATTCGACATTCTCCAGGCCGGCTTGTTCCATAATGTTTTTCAGTGTGTCCTGATCGGGGTGCATGCGGATCGATTCGGCGAGATAGCGATAGCTTTCGGCGTCATCGACCACCTTGGCGCCCAGCCAGGGAAGCAGCTTGAAGGAATACAGGTCATAGGCTGCCGAGAGGGGCTGCCATACTTTGGAAAATTCCAGAACCAGCAGGCGCCCACCCGGCTTGAGCACGCGGCGCATTTCCGTCAGTGCCAGCACCTGATGCGTCATGTTGCGCAGACCGAAAGCTACAGTGACGCAATTGAAGTAATCGTTGGGGAAGGGCAGTTTCTCGGCATCGCACTGCGCCACCGGCAGAACCATGCCCCGATCCAGAAGACGGTCACGTCCCACCGTGAGCATGGCGTTATTGATGTCGGTCAGCCAGACCTCGCCACCGGTTTTTTCAAACGCACCGACCCGCCTGGCGAAGGCTCGTGACAGATCGGCCGTGCCGCCAGCGACATCAAGTACCCTCTCGCCGCTTTTGACACCAGCGATTTGAATGGCAAACTGCTTCCATAGACGGTGCAAACCGAGCGACATGAGGTCGTTCATCACATCGTATTTCTGCGCCACGGACGAGAACACACCGGCAACATGGCGCGCCTTGTCGCTTTCGGCAACCTGCTTGAATCCGAAGTGGGTCTGTTGCTCAGCCATGGTCAGTCTGCTTCAGTGATGTCCGCAACCGCCGCCGCTTTTGGGAGGTGGGCTGGTGGTATCAACGTCGCGATTGGCGCCAGCCGCATCCAGCTTGGCCAGGTAGCTTTGCCAGATTTCGTTCTGGTGAGTTCCCAGGGTGTAAAACAAATCCCAGGAATAAATGCCGCTGTCGTGACCGTCGGAGAAACTCAGCTTGACCGCATAATTGCCAACAGGTTCGATGCTGTCGATTTCAACGTTGCGCTTTCCGGTCTGCAGTGTCTCCTGTCCGGGGCCATGTCCCCGCACTGCGGCCGACGGGCTGGAAATTCTCAGCAGTTCATGACTCAGCGTAAAAGTCTTGCCGTTGTCGAAAGCAATTTCCAGTTGCCTGGATTTCTTGTGCAACTTGATTTCAGTGGGTATCGGAGTATTTTTATCGAGGCCTGCCATTGGATTAATCCTGATCGTGTAAGTCGGAGAATCATAACGCAGAACCGGCGCTTAATTCGTCCAATCCAAGTGAAGTTAAGCTTGAGTCAGCGCCTGTTGTATGGCCTTGCTTAGCGTCTGGTTATCGATGGCCGGGCGGGCCGGTGGCTCACCGGGTTTGCGCGCCTGTTTCGACCAGATCGGCGAGGGGAACAAGGGGTCGTCGGCAAAGCGCGGGATCACATGCCAGTGCACATGAGGCGTCACATTGCCCAGGCTGGCAAGATTGATCTTGAAGGGTTGATACAATTCGCGCAGTGCGGATTCCGTCGCGAACACCACGGCCATCAAATGCTGGCGGTCAGCGACAGACAAGTCGTTCATTTCGCGTTTGTGCTCTTTCCAGATGACCCGGCAGAAACCCGGGAAATCAGCGGCTTCACTGCCGCCCACACGGATCACGCGGCAGCGCTCATCCTGCCAAAGAATGTCGCCCCCGCTTGAGCTGCAAAACTCGCAATCCACCATCAGCCCTTTCCGGCCTCAACCTGCGTATCCACCTTCTGACGCAAGCGGATATGCAGTTCGCGCAGTTGCTTTTCGTCGACCTCTGAAGGTGCATTGGTCAGCAGACACTGGGCCCGCTGCGTCTTGGGGAAAGCAATGACATCGCGGATCGATTCGGCGCCGGTCATCATGGTGACGATGCGGTCGAGTCCGAACGCCAATCCGCCATGGGGTGGCGCACCGTATTTCAAGGCATCAAGCAGAAAACCGAATTTGAGCTGGGCTTCTTCCGCATCGATCCCTAGCGCACGGAACACCTTGCTTTGCACCGCTTCGCGATGTATCCGCACCGAGCCACCGCCGATCTCCCAGCCGTTCAGGGCCAGATCGTAGGCCTTGGCCAGGCAGGCGCCCGGGTCGGTTTCGAGCAGGTCCTCGTGACCGTCCTTGGGGCTGGTGAAGGGGTGGTGGCAGGCCGACCAGCGCTGGTTTTCCTCGTCGTATTCGAACATCGGGAAATCGACGACCCACAACGGCCGCCAGGCTTCGCCGGTAAGAAACTTCTTTTCATGGCCGATTTTCACGCGTAAGGCGCCCAGTGCGTCATTAACCACCTTGGCTGGCCCGGCGCCGAAGAAAATCAGGTCGCCACTTTGCGCCCCACATCGCGCGACAATGGTTTTCAATGCGACTTCATGCAGATTCTTGACGATCGGCGACTGCAGCCCGCTTTCGTTGGCTTGGCTGGCGTCGTTGACCTTGATGTAGGCCAGACCCTTGGCACCGTAGATCTTGGCGAATTCGGAGTAACCGTCGATTTCGCCGCGGGTCAAGGTGGCGCCACCCGGGATGCGCAATGCGGCGACACGGCCGCCCGCTTCATTGGCCGGACCGCTGAAGACCTTGAAGGCGACGTCCTTGACGGCATCGGTCAGTTCTGTCAGCTCCAGTGTGACGCGCAAATCCGGTTTGTCGGAGCCAAAGCGACGCATGGCTTCGGCGTAGGTCATGTGTGGAAACGGTTCGGGCAGATCGACCGCCATGGCTTCCTTGAACACAAAGCGGATCATGCCTTCCATCAGACCGGTGATCTGGGTTTCGTCGAGGAAGGAAGTCTCCACGTCGATCTGGGTAAATTCCGGTTGCCGGTCGGCGCGCAAGTCTTCGTCGCGGAAGCACTTGACGATCTGGTAATAGCGATCGAATCCAGCGATCATCAATAGTTGCTTGAACAATTGCGGCGATTGCGGCAAGGCGAAGAACTGGCCTGGATGGACGCGTGAAGGCACCAGGTAGTCGCGTGCGCCTTCCGGCGTGCTCTTGCCCAGCATGGGGGTTTCGATGTCGATGAAACCGTTGGCGTCGAGGTAGCGACGGCAGGCCATGGTGGTTTTATAGCGCAGCATCAGATTCTTCTGCATCTGCGGCCGGCGCAGATCGATGACGCGATTGGTCAGGCGCACATTTTCAGAGAGGTTCTCCTCGTCGAGCTGGAACGGCGGGGTCGTTGCGGTATTCAGCACTTCAAGCTCGTGACACAGAATCTCGATTTCGCCGGAAGCCAGGTTGGGATTCACGGTACCTTCCGGACGCCGGCGCACCTTGCCGGTGATCTTCAAAACGAATTCATTGCGCACGCTTTCGGCACGCGCAAACATTTCGGCGCGGTCCGGATCGCAAACGACTTGCGCCAGCCCCTCTCTATCGCGCAGGTCGATGAAAATCACGCCGCCGTGATCGCGGCGGCGATGGCTCCAGCCGCAGAGGGTGACGATCTGGTCGACATGGCTGGCATTGACCTGGCCGCAATAATGAGTTCGCATTTTTCTGTTTCCGAAGATTTGAATAGTACCGCCCGCGTAGCGAGCGGCAGGCTTATTGAAGTTGATTCTGCCCCGCAAGAGTTTCTGGAATTCGCCGTTGTGGTGGCGCCACGACACCCATGGAGATGATGTATTTAAGCGCTTCGTCTACGCTCATGGAGAGCTCGATAACATCCTGGCGCGGCATCATGAGAAAAAATCCGGAAGTCGGATTGGGCGTGGTGGGAACATAGACACTGACAAAATCGCCTTTGAGATGCTGAACGACATCGCCGCCCGGCTGTCCGGTCATGAAGGCAATGGTCCAGCTGCCTGGTCGCGGGTATTGCACCAGCAAGGCTTTGCGAAACGCTTCCCCGGAAGAGGAGAAGAGCGTGTCGGACACCTGCTTGACGCTGTAATACACTGACTTCACCACGGGAATTCGTGCCAGTACACTTTCCCAGAAACTGACCAGGCGTTGGCCAATGATGTTGGCCGTGATCAGTCCGGTGAGGAAAACCACCAGTAAAGTGAGAATTGCGCCTATGCCCGGAACATAAAAGCCCAGCAGGGTTTCCGGTCGAATGGCATTTGGCAGCAGCAGCAATGACTGATCCATGGTGCGAACAATCAGCGACAAGACCCAGACCGTCATCGCCAGGGGTACCCAAATCAGCAAGCCGGTGATGAAATATTTCTTCATTGAGTACCCGGGCGGGTGGCGTGTTGCAAGTGTTGCGAGTACTGCTTCAATTGCAGGCGCAAGAGCCATTGCCTCCCTGGCAGGGCGGCGGTTCTGCTTTCGTCTCAGGCTTGTTTTCGGGTTTTTTGCCACCCTTGAAATCGGTCGCATACCAGCCGCTGCCCTTGAGTTGAAATCCTGGGGCGGTCAATTGTTTGGTATAGGTTTCCTGATGGCAGGAAGGGCAGACAGTGAGCAAGGCATCGCTGAGCTTT